>Ga0105047_10018645_pt1 | contig 10743 bp, 8 predicted proteins | sample MAT04_FD_78384 | JGI IMG/M metagenome (GOLD analysis project Ga0105047, IMG submission 78384) | Freshwater microbial communities from Lake Fryxell liftoff mats and glacier meltwater in Antarctica - MAT-04 (megahit assembly) | ecosystem: Environmental > Aquatic > Freshwater > Ice > Liftoff...
CCGTGAGCAGCAGCGCCGACGACAGCGGCCCGTTCACGCGGTGCAGCGAGAGGCTCTGCGACGCCGCGTAGTGCGTGCGCACCTCCCGCAGCAGTCGCACGGCATCGGCCGGCGCACCCGAGCGCCACGCCACGATGCCGCGATACCAGTTCAGGCGCGAGCGGTACCGCTCGCCCAGGCTGTCCACGCGAACGGCCGCCGTATCCAGCCACTGTCTGGCCAATGCGTACTGCCCGCGATGCATCGCGACATTTCCCAGCTCGAAGGCACCCGTCATCTCCAGCACCGGATTCCGCACCGCGCGCCCGTATTCCAGCACGCCCTTCGCAAGTTGCTCCGCACCGTCACGGTTCTTCAGCATCAGCAGCGACGCAATCTCCTCGATGCGGCGGAACTGCGCACCGTAGCTGTCGCCCGTGGCCTCGAACAGGATCGCGGCGCGTCGCAGCGCGAGACTGGTGGACGAGAAATCGCCGACCTGCTGCGACGCGCTCGCCAGCGCGACCAGCGCCCACGCCTCCACGTTGCGACCTTCGATGCGCTGCGCCACCTGAATGGACTCGACGAGCTTCAGTCGCGCCTTCTGGATGTACGTCACCCCGCTGAGGGTCGAGCCGTACCACTGCAGGCCTGCGGCCAGTGTGGGCAGGTCGTGCGCCGCGCGCGCCAGATCCTCCGTGCGCTGCAGCCACGCCAGCGCCTGCTCCGTCTCGGCGAGCTGAGAAAATGTCGATCCGACGGTCAGCGCACAGCTCGCGACCAGAAACGGCAGGTTTGCCTGCTCTGCGATCGCGATCCCGCGCGAAGCATGCTCGAGCAGCCGCTTCGTGTCGTACGCGGCACGCATGCAGTGCAGCCGTGCCTGCAGCGAGCTGTCGGTGGGCAACGCCAGCGCGGCCACCGAATCCACTGCGGCCAGGCCCACCGGCAGGCCGCGCCGACGATCGGCCACGATCCGCGAATAGCGTGCTTCTGCCCATTCGCCGGGGGGCAGCGCCGCGCTGTCGGCCATGATGCCGGCCACCATGTCCTGCAGGCCGACGAACTCGCCGCGCGTGAGCTGCACGCTGATCCGCTCGCGCGCGACCGCATTGCGCCAGAGCGTCGTGGTCGCGACGCGCGCGGCGCTGTCCAGCCACTGCATGGCGTCGCCGTACCGCACGTCGTAGCGGGCCAGCACGGCCAGCGCGAGCCGCGGCGCAACCGAATCCGGCGCTGTCTTCGCCCATGCTTCCCATGCCGCGGCGCGCACCGGCACGCTGTCGGCGGCACGCGCCTGCATGGCCAGCCGCGCGAAGGCACGCGGTGGCAGCGTGTCATCAAAGCGTGGCGATTGCGACTGCAGCGGTGACGCGTGGAAAAGCAGCAGGCCGGAGAGCATCATCGGTAGGCGCATACCGCCCAATGTACGGGGCGACGTCTCGCGCATGTATCATCGGGGCATGTGCCGCGACGCGCCCGACTGCAACGAGACTTCGGCACTGCAGTAGGATGGACCATCGTGAAGTGCTGCACCTCCCTCGCGCCGGACCTCGGGGAATGATCGGTCGGATGTCGTTGTGCCGCCTGCTGATGACCGGATCTGCCGTGCTGGCGACCCTGCTCCCGGCACGCGCATGCGCACAGCGCGGCGCCACGGCACTGCCCGACCCGGGCAGCGTGCGCGCTGCGTTCATCCCGCGGGTCAACGACGGCACCCTCCGTGGGATCGCGGCGGGCTGGCGGGAGCGCGACAGCATCCACGTCGCGGCGGCCGGCGTCGCGACGGGCGCAGGCGCCGCGCTCACGGCGGATACCCGGTTCGAGCTTGGCGAGGCAGCCTCCGTGTTCACGGCCGCGCTGCTGGCCAACCTCGTCGCGCGAGGGGAACTCTCGCTGGATGACATGGCCCAGCGCTTTCTGCCCGGCACCATCAGGCTGCCGACGCGGAACGGGCGTGCGATCACGCTCGGCGATCTGGCCTTTCACCGCTCCGGACTCCCCGACCTGCGGACCGATGGCACCGGCTCGGCTCCGCAGCGCATCGCACGTGCGCTGCGCGGCGTCACGCTTCGCGCTGACATCGGCAGCCGCTACGCCCATTCGCAACTCGGGCTCGACGTGCTTGGCCTCGCCCTCGCACGCCAGATGAACCTGCCGCTGGCCGCCGCGATCCGCTCTCGCATCCTGCAGCCGCTCGGCCTGCCCGACATCGCGCTGCTCGCCGCGCAGCCCCGGTCGGCTGCCGACGCGCTGGGCCACGCCATCGATGGCCGGCGCGTGTCGGGCCGCAGCGCCGCACGGGGCACGTGGAGCGCGTCGGTCCTGGCCCTGTCGCACTTTCTGGCCGCGGCCGCCGACACCGGTCGAGGACCGCTGGCCAGTACATTTGCCCTCATGATGCGCACGCGAAGCCCTGGCCCCGATCCCGCGCTGCCGATCGCGCTGGGGTGGCGCGTGCTGCGTCTCGATGGCCGCGACATCTACTGGCTCGACGCGCAGGATGTCCCAGGCTTTGCCGCATACCTTGCGATGGACCCGTCGCGCGATCGGTCGGCCGTCGTCCTCAGCAACACGGCGCGTCCCGTCGATGCGATCGCCGGGCAGCTGCTGCTGGGACGCGTGCCCGTGATCGCGCCGGCACCCGCCGCCACGCCGCCGTCGTCCGTACAGCCACATTCCAGTCCGAGGCGCCCTGGTCGCCGATGATGCACCGAATGCCGATGATCCGCACACTGCTCCAGTCCACCACCTTCCTCGCCACCGTTGCGGCCTGCACATCAGGCGAGCAGGCCGTCATCCCGGCAGCCGGCAAGGACGGCGTCACCGTCGCCCTCGCGTCGCCAGTCGGATATGTGAAGGTCGGCGACCGTCGCATCGCCTGGCATCCCGCGCCGGGTGTATCTCGATACGAGGTCGTCGTCTCCGACTCCGTTGAGGTCCCGATCTTCACCGCCGTGACGGTGGACACGCAGGTCGTGCTCCCCGATGCGTTCCAGTACTCGCTGTCGCAGAACTATCGATGGTACGTGACGGCGTACCGAGACAGCGATTCGACCGCGTGGCGCTCACCCGTCGCCGTCTACCGGCTCGAAGGCGAGGGCCGTCGCATGCCACCGCTCCCGAAGACCTGACTCTCGTCTCGTGACCATGCTGCATCCTGCACGACGCCTCGCCGTCCTCGCCACGACGTTCGCGTCGTCGGCACTGTTCGCTGCACCACTGGACGCGCAGGTCGCGGTGCCGCCGGCCCCGCTCACGGTCGAGCGCCTCTTCCGCACCCGTGACTTCACCGCGCAGGGCCTGCCGTTCGTCCAGTGGATGAAGGATGGGCGCAGCTATCTGCTGGTGAAGAGCGACATCGGTGGCGCCTCGCTGGTGCGCGTGGATGCCGTGACCGGTGTCGAGTCGGTGCTGGTGCCCACCGGCGTGCTGAAGGACGAGGCCGGAAAGGCGTTGGACGTGGAGGACGTGACACTCTCACCCGACGAGACGAAGGCGCTGATCTTTCATTCGTCCGTGCGTGTCTGGCGGACGAACACGCGCGGAGTCTATCACGTCGTGGACTTCGCGACGCGCCGCGTCACACCGCTGACCAGCCCATCGCCGGTCGTCGTTGCACGTCCCGCTGCAGGCCCGAGCTTCCTCGCGACGGGCCTCGCGAGCGGCGCGGCCGATCCCACTCTGCAGATGTTCGCCAAGTTCTCCCCCGATGGCCTCAAGGTGGCCTACGGTCGCGCGAACGACCTGTGGGTGACGGACCTCCGCACCGGTACCGATACGCGGCTCACGGCCGACGGCAGCGACGACATCATCAATGGCACCACCGACTGGGTGTACGAAGAGGAACTGGGGCTTCGCGACGCATTCCGCTGGAGCCCTGACAGCAGGCGCCTGGCCTATTGGCGCTTCGACCAGCGCGCGGTGCCCGCCTACCCGATCGTCGACGAACTGGGCACCTATCCGCGCGTCTCCACGCTGCGATATCCCAAGGCCGGCGAGGCCAACTCACGCGTCACGATCCATGTGATCGGCGCCGATGGCCGCAACCTGCGCGCGCTGGACGTGGGACCGGACAGCGGTCAGTACGTCACGCGCCTCGAATGGGTGGACGCCGATTCCATCTCCGTGCTGCGCATGCCGCGCCGACAGAACGCGCTCGACGTGATGCTCGTCAGCGCCACCACGGGCAGCGGTCGGATCATCGTCACCGAACGCGACTCCGCCTACGTGAATCCGGAAGGCGAACCCGTCGTATGGCTCGCCGATCGCCAGCGCTTCCTGCTGCGCAGCGATCGCAGCGGGTGGCAGCAGTTCTATCTCTATCGTCGCGATGGCCGCCTGATCACGCGCGTCACGGCCGACAGCATGGATGTGCTGGACCTGCTCGGTGTCGACGACAAGGCCGGCGCCGCCTACGTGCAGGTCGCGGCGCCGACCGCCACGCAGCAGCAGTTGATGCGCGTCACGCTCGACGGTCGCAAGGCTGAGCGGCTGACGCGTGGTGCAGGGGCGCACTCCATGCTGCTGAGCCCCAGCGCGGCGTTCATGTTCGACGCGTCCTCGCGCCTCGGTGTTCCGCCGACGGTCGCGCTCTACGCGCTGCCACGCATGACCGTGGTGAGGGAACTCACAGACAACGCCGCGCTCAGGGCGAAGCTCGTCGCGCAGGGTGTCGCGCCGGCGCAGCTGTTCACGGTGCCGATGCCCGACGGCACACTGCTCGATGCCTATCGCCTCGTGCCGCCGGCATTCGACAGCACGAAAAAGTACCCGGTGCTGATGCACGCATATGGAGGGCCCGCCGCACCGCAGGTCGTGGATCAGTGGGGTGGCTCGCGCTACCTCTGGCATGTGTCGCTCGCCCAGCAGGGCTACGTCGTGGTGGTGGTGGACAATCGTGGCGCCGCGTTTCGTGGCCGCGCGTTCCGCAAGGTGACACAGCTCTCGCTCGGCCTGCAGGAAGCACAGGACCAGATGGATGCGGCGCGCTGGCTGGGTCGGCAGTCGTGGGTCGATGCATCACGTATCGGCTTCTGGGGCTGGAGCTTCGGCGGCTACCTGGCGTCGATGGTGGCCGGCAAGGGCGGCGACCTGTTCAAGGCCATCATCGCGGTCGCACCGGTCACGGACTGGCGCCTCTACGACACCATCTATACCGAGCGATTCATGTGGACGCCGCAGGGCAACGCGAGCGGCTACCAGTCCACCGCGCCGCAGAATTTCGTCAGCGGCATCAAGGCCCGCTTCCTGCTCGTGCACGGCACCGGTGACGACAACGTTCATCCGCAGAACTCGGTGCAGCTGATCGAGAAGATGGTGCGGGCCAACAAGCCGGTGCAGCAGCTCTTCTATCCCAACCGCACGCACTCCATCAGCGGTGGCAACACGACCGTGCACCTGTACGAGTCGCTCACGCGCTTCATCCGCGAGAACCTGTGACCGCACGGAACGTGGTGTTCGCTGCAGTGCTCCTCGCCGCCTGCAGCACGCGGCGCTCCGTGAACCCGGACGACGCAGCAGAACGCGCACGAATCGCCGGCGAGGCCGTGCGCACGCGGGCAGGCGGCTGGCGCTGCGTGCCGTCACCACCGTCGCCACTGCCATCACCGGCCACGCGGGCGGAACGCAGCGGCTACTGCGAGACCACGTCATACGATGAGGCGATGGCCTTCCTGGACACGGTGAAGGCGAAGGCGGCGCCGAACCGCATCATGCGCATCACGCGCGTGGGCACGTCGACGAAGGGCCGGCCGCTGTTCATCGTCACCGCCTGCGCACGCAGCGGCACCATCGCCGACAGCTGTGATGCGGTCATGGCTGCTCCCCGTCGCAAGCCGGTCGTGCTGCTGCAGGCGAACATCCACGCCGGTGAAGTCGAGGGCAAGGAAGCGGTGCTCGCCCTGCTGCGCACCGTCGTCACCGATGCACGCCGCAACCTGCTGGACAGCGTCACACTGGTCGTCGTGCCGATGTACAACGCCGATGGCAACGAGGCGCTTGGTCCGCAGGCGCGCAATCGCGGCGCACAGCTCGGACCCGCACTGATTGGCGAGCGGCCAAACGGTGCAGGGCTCGACCTCAACCGCGACTACATCAAGTCGGAGGCACCGGAGACGCGCGCGATGCTGCCGTTCCTCGTCAACGGTGGCGTGGATGTGTTCGTGGACCTGCACACCACCAACGGCAGCTACCACGGCTACAACCTGACCTGGTCGCCGTCACTCCACCCGGGCGCGCCACTCGGCACCTTCACCAGCGACACGCTGCTCGCTGGTGTGCGCCGCCGGCTGCGCGCGAAGGGCGTGCTCACCTATCCGTACGGCAACTTCAGCAACTCCTTTGCGCGCGAGGTGTCGCTCGACCCGGTGAAGGATGGCTGGTTCACGTACGACTCGCGTCCCCGCTTCGGCTCCAACTACTTCGGGCTGACCGGCGGCGTCTCGGTGCTCAGCGAGGCGTTCTCGCATGATCCGTTCGCCGTGCGCGTGAGCAGCACCTCTGCCTTCGTCCGCGAACTCATTGGCACCGTCGGCGCCGACCGGAGCATCATGATGCGCATCGCGGCGGCCCGCCGCGCGCTGGCCTCGGGTGTCGCACCGCGCGGCCTCGTGCTCGAGACGCAGATGACCACGAAGCCCTTCCAGGATGCAGTGCTCGTGGAGGAACTCGAGGCCGATCGGGACAGCCTGGCCGCAGAGCCCGGTGTGCCCCGCGGCATTCGTCGCACGGGCCGTGTCGGTCCGCAGCGCATGGCCGTGCACGACCGCTTCGAGGCGACCCGAACCACCACGGTGCCGGCAGGCGGCTGGTTGGTCGAGGGACGCGACACCATGCTGCTCGCGCTGCTGGCGCGGCACGGCGTCGTCGTGCGGCCCGGCATCGGTCGCGTCCGCACCATCGACGTCGAGCGATTCGAGCTGGACTCCGTCCTCCGGCCCGGTCGGCCTTTTCAGGGGCATACCGAGGTCTCGGTGCGTGGCCGCTGGCGCAGCCTGCGCATGCTGCCGTCGCCCGACTTTCGATGGGTGCCGGCGGCGCAGCCGCAACTGCTCGTCGCGGCACAGCTGCTGGAACCGCAGTCCAATGACGGCGCGACCACCTGGAACCTCTTCGATGATCGCCTGCTCATGGGCAAGTTCCACCCCGTGCTGCGGATCGTCACACGACTGCCCGCACGCTGAGCAGGCCGTTTGCCGTGGCCATGAGGCTACATTTCCTCGATGGCGTCACCGCAGGCCGTGGAGACGCGCCCACCTGTCTCCAAGCGTTCTGATGCTGCGCAACGCGCTCCTGTTCCTCTCGAACCAGCAGGGCATCTTCAACTTCGTCCGCCATAACGGGATGGCGAAGTCGTTTGCCTCGCGCTTCGTCGCCGGCGAGTCCGTCACCACCGCGATTCAGGCCGTGCGCGGCCTCAATGCGAAGGGCATCACGGCCTCGCTCGACCTCCTCGGCGAGAGCACCACCAACGAGAAGGAAGCGTACGCCACGCAGCGCGAGTACCTGGAGCTGCTGGACCTGATCGCCAAGGAGAAGCTCAACGCGAACGTATCGCTCAAGCTCACCGCGATGGGCATGGACATCTCCGACGAACTCTGCGTGAAGGTCACGCGCGAGATTCTCCAGCGTGCGAAGCAGTACGGCACGTTCGTGCGGCTCGACATGGAATCCAGCGACTACACGCAGAAGACGCTCGACCTGTTCGAGAAGCACTTTTATCCCGACTTCCGCGAGAACGTCGGTATCGTGCTGCAGAGCTATCTCTACCGCACCGAAGCCGACGCGAAGCGTGCCAACGAACTCGGCGCGCGCGTGCGCATCTGCAAGGGGGCGTACAAGGAGCCGGCGGCCGTCGCGTTCCCCGAGAAGGCGGACGTGGACAAGAGCTTCGTGAAGGCGATGCACCTGCTGATGGAGCATGGCAACTATCCGGGCATCGCCACCCACGACGAGCTGATCATCGCCGAGGCGCGCCGCTTCGCCAGGGAGAAGGGCATCGCGAACGATCGCTTCGAGTTCCAGATGCTCTACGGCGTGCGCCGCGACCTCCAGGAAGGTCTCGTGCGCGACGGCTACCGCGTGCGCTGCTACGTGCCCTTCGGCACGCAGTGGTATCCGTACCTCATGCGTCGGCTTGCCGAACGCCCGGCCAACGTCGCGTTCATGACGGGCAACGTGGTAAAGGAATGGATCGGCGGGCGGCGCACTGCCTGATCCGGTCGTGAGCGGCACGGGTGCATGCCGATGCGAGTGAGCACCGGATCGGCCACGCGCGTGGCCCCGCGGATCACCGCACGCCGTGCGTCCAGATGAGCGGGCAGCACCTGCAGCCGAATCACGCGCTGGGCGACGAGAACACCATCGGCGGATACGCACTGGTGCACGGTCGCCCAGCCGCATTCGAGGGCAGCGACGGCTTCTCGTATTCCGTCGAACTCTGCGTGGATCAGGTCAATGACGCGGGCACGCTGTGGGCGGGCTACATCCTGTTCCCGCGCTGGCGCCGCATCGGGGCCAGCGGCGTCGAGGGACACCTCGAGACCGACTACCTCACGCGCGGCAGCACGCAGGCCGCTGCGCGCGACGCGCTCGCGTCGATGTCGCTGCCGCAGGTGCGCGACGCATTGGAGCAGCGAATCGCCGAGTCGGCCCCACCGGCAACACGGCGCTGGTTCGATGTGATGCGCGATGAGAGCGACGGCGATGCGCATGCCGGGCACGCCCCATGACCGAGCCCAGCGCGGTGGGAATCGGGAACCTCGGCCGCGTGCTCAGTGGCACGGGCGGCGTCTGGCGCGTGCGGCGCAGCGATGGACTCATCGTCGATGCGGCGCTGCGCGGTCGTCTCAAGCGCTACGATGATGCAAAGGGCAAGCAGGCACGCGCCGATCGTGATGGCGGACGCGCACGCGCAAGCGTCAAGTCGCGCGCCGACAAGCGCGATGATCGCAACGACGAGCACGAGGCACCGACACTGAAGCTCGCCGTCGGTGACGAAGTCGAGATCCAGCATGACGAGGCGTCCGCGACGTGGGCGATTTGCGCGATCCTGCCGCGTCGTTCGCAGCTGGCGCGACGCGCGCCGGGCGGCGGATACGGACAGCGCATCGTGGCGGCGAACGTGGATCAGGTGCTGATCGTCTTCGCGGCTGCCAACCCGGAACCGCACCCACGCATGATCGATCGGTTCCTGATCATTGCCGAGGCGAACGACATCGCGGCGCGCGTCGTGATCAACAAGTCGGATCTCGTGTCGCCCGAGAGTGTGCGCATCCGCTTCGCCGACTACGAGCGCGCCGGCTATCCGGTGCATGTCACGAGTACCGAAACCGGCCGCGGGCTCGAGGCGCTGCGCACGGTGCTCGAAGGGCGCACGTCCGTCCTCAGCGGCCCCAGTGGCGTCGGCAAGAGCAGCCTGATGAACGCCATGTTCACTGGGCTCGACCTGCGCGTCGGCGAGATCAGCCAGAGCGTGAACAAGGGCCGGCACACCACCGTCGGCGCGCTGCTGCACCCGCTGCCCAACGGCGGCTACGTCGTGGACACACCCGGCCTGCGCGAGATCGGCATGTGGGGCCTGACGGCCGAGAACCTCGACGGCTATTTCCCCGAGTTCAGGCCATACCTCGGTGAGTGCCGCTTCGCCGATTGCATCCATGTCGTCGAGCCGGGCTGCGCGATCCGCGAGGCGCTCGCTCGCGACGACATTTCGGCGGTCAGATACGATACGTACGTGAAGCTGCTCGACGAACTGGCGGCGGAAGCCGAGAGCTGGGAGTAGGAATGCCGGACCCGTCAACGCCACCGCCAGTGAAGGTCGCCAGCCGCGAGATGGTGGCGTGGGTGCTCGCCGGCGCGCTCGGCCTCGCGCTGCTTGGTCGCGTCGCGTTCGACCGGACCAGCGCGCCGCTGCCGGCCGACGATCCGGCCGTCGGACAGGCTCGTGCCGCCGTCACGAACCTCCTCGTGCGCGACTCCGCCAACACACGCGTGCCGCTCACGCCGCGCGGACGGCCTGCAATCCTGATGGTGAACTCCAGGACCTGCTCCTTCTGCCGACAGTCCCTGAAGGACATCGCCGGCCTGCAGGGAGGTGACGCGGTTCCGATGCTGCGCGTCGTCACGCTGGAAGGGGCGGAGGCAGGCCGCGTGATGCTCGCCGCCATGGGCGTGCGAGGCGCATTCAGCGCCGGGCCGGATGGCGACAGCGATCAGGTGCTGCTGACCTTCCGCATCCCCGGCACGCCGGTCTTCGCCCGCACGGACAGCGCAGGACGAATCGTCGAGACGGTGCCCGGCTATCCCGGTCCGGAAGTGATCGCGCGCTGGATACCGGTGATGCGCGGTCAGTAGCGACGTGCGGCCAGTAGCGACGTGCGGTCGGCACTGATGCGCGTCGCGGCGCCATTGCTCGAAATTTGTGCGCAGGCACTCCGCTCGCGCGTTCCTGTCACTCGCCCCTCCCCGATGCACGCACGTCTCGCACTGCCGCTGTTCGCGGTCACCCTGCTGGCCACAGAGCCGGCTCGCGCACAGACCATGGCCGACGCGCGCAGCTGCGAGCGCGCCATTGGCGGAAGCGCCGTCGATCGCGCGGCAATGCAGAAGTTGCATGCCGCAGGCCCGGCCACACCCTCAGGGCATTTCGCAGCTGGCTGCGCTGCGGTCCTCGCCGCGAAGTGGGACAGCGCGGCATCGCATTTCGATGCAGCAGCCAAGGGCAATCCACGCAGCAGCGCCGCGTTTCTGTGGATCGGAAAC
>Ga0105047_10018646_pt1 | contig 10743 bp, 10 predicted proteins | sample MAT04_FD_78384 | JGI IMG/M metagenome (GOLD analysis project Ga0105047, IMG submission 78384) | Freshwater microbial communities from Lake Fryxell liftoff mats and glacier meltwater in Antarctica - MAT-04 (megahit assembly) | ecosystem: Environmental > Aquatic > Freshwater > Ice > Liftoff...
CGGGGCCGAAGAATTCGACGAACTTGCCGACCACGCCATTCTTGCGCAGCATCTGGGTGACGGTCAGCACCAGATCGGTCGCGGTCGTGCCCTCGGGCATGGCTCCCGACAGTCTGAAGCCGATGACCTCGGGGATCAGCATCGGGATCGGCTGACCCAGCATGGCCGCCTCGGCCTCGATGCCGCCCACGCCCCAGCCCAGCACGGCCAGGCCGTTGATCATGGTGGTGTGGCTGTCGGTGCCAACCACGGTGTCGGGATAGGCGACGGTCGCCTTGCCCTCGGCCACGGTCCAGACGGTCTGGGCCAGGTGTTCGAGATTGACCTGGTGGCAGATACCCGTGCCGGGAGGCACGACACGGAAATTATTGAAGGCCGAAGAGCCCCAGCGCAGGAATTTGTAGCGTTCGATGTTGCGCTCATATTCGCGCTCGACGTTCTGACCGAAGGCCTTGGCCGTGCCGAAATGGTCGACCATGACCGAGTGGTCGATGACGAGGTCGACGGGGACCAGCGGATTGATCTTGGCCGCATCGGCACCCAGCGTGGCCATGGCGTCGCGCATGGCGGCGAGGTCCACAACGGCAGGCACCCCGGTGAAGTCCTGCATCAGGACGCGAGCCGGGCGGAAGGCGATCTCGTGCTCGACCGCGCCCTTGTTTTCGATCCAGGCGGCGACGGCCTTCAGGTCGGCCTCGGTGACGGACACGCCGTCCTCGTTCCGAAGCAGGTTCTCCAGCAGCACCTTCATGGAGCGCGGCAGGCGGTCGATCCCGTCCAGACCGGCTTCCTGTGCGGCCGGAAGGCTGTAATAGGCGTATTTCTTGCGCCCGACGGTCAGGTCCCGGCGGGTGGAAAGGCTGTCAACTGACGGCATGGGAGAGGTCCTCTGGTCAAAGCCGCCCGGACATCCGGTCGCGCCGTCTCGCGGCAAACGACGGGGCGCACAGGTCCCCGGCGCGCGCGGCGACAGCCTGCTGCGGCGAGGCGGCATATAGCCGTGGTCGGACGGCCCGTCCATGTATGCGCGATGTCTGTGTGGACATTGAGAACTGATCGCAAGTGCTCGGGGCCAACCGCATGATCGCCGCCCTTTCGGTCAGTGACCTCGTCCTGACCCGCGGCGAGCGGACGCTGTTCCGGAACCTGACCTTCACCCTCGCCGCCGGCGAGGCCGTCGCCCTGACCGGGGCCAATGGCGCGGGCAAGACGTCCCTGTTGCGCGCCATCGCCGGCCTGATTCGGCCGGAGGCGGGCGAGATCGCATTTCGGGACGCCGAGCGCCGGACCATCGACGAGGGACAGGCGCGGGGGCGCGAGCTGCATCTGCTGGGCCATCTCGACGGGCTCAAGACCGGGCGTCCGGCGCGCGACGAGCTGGTGTTCCAGTCCCGTTGGCTGGGACGCAGCCATGCCGGAATCGAAGAGGCGATCGAGACCCTCGGCCTGAAATCCCTGCTGGATCTGGAGGTCCGCAAGCTGTCAGCCGGCCAGCGCCGCCGGCTGGCGCTCGCGCGGCTGATCGGGTCGCCCCGCGCGCTCTGGCTGCTGGACGAGCCGCTGAGTCCTCTGGACGCGCGCTGGCGCGAGGCGGTCGGAGCGATGATGGCGCGACATCTGGCCGGCGGCGGAATGATCCTGGCGGCGGTGCACGACCCGCTGCCGATCCCGACCCGGGCGCTCGATCTGGGGGCGGTCCGATGAGCGCGGCGGGCGTCCTTTTCCGGCGCGAACTGTCCCTGGCCTGGGGTGGAGGCGGCGGGCCCCTGCTGGCCTGCGGCTTCTTCGCCTGTCTGACCACTGTCGTGCCGCTGGCGGCGGGCGGGGATCCTGCCGTGCTGAAACCCGTGGCGGCCGGGATCGCCTGGCTGGCCCTGGCCCTCGCCAGCCTGCTGTCGCTGGAACGGCTGTTCGAGCGTGATCTGGAGGACGGGGCGCTGGACCTGCTGGCGACCGGCCCGCTGTCGCTGGAGGCGGTGTTCGCGATCAAGGCGATCAGCCAGTGGCTGGCCACCGGCCTGCCTCTGGCCCTGACCGCGCCGATGGCGGCCCTGGCGCTGGGCCAGTCGGTGGAGCTGGCACCGCTGACGGCGCTGTCGGCCCTGATCGGGGGGCTGGGGTTCGCCTTCACCGGGGCCCTGGGGGCGGCGCTGGCCCTGGGGGCGAAACGGGGCGGGCTGCTGATCGCGGTTGTGGTGCTGCCGCTGTTCATCCCGCCGGTCGTGTTCGGATCCGGCGCGCTGGACCGGGCAGCAGCGGGACTGAGCTCGCTGCCCGCCCTGGCCCTGCTGTCGGCCTATGTGCTGTTCGCGGTCGTCATCGCCCCGCTAGCTGGCGCTGCGGCGATCCGCAACGCCCAGGGGTAGGTCAGCGAACGGCGGCGTAGGCGCTCAGTGTCTGCACCAGACGCGTGTGCTCGCGGGCGTTCATGCAGCGCGGTGCAGACCAGGACTGACCTGTGGCCCTGGCCTGAAGCGCCTCGTCTGCGGTGACGAACACCGGGGCAGCACCATGCTCGCGCCGAAAGGCGCTGCGGGTGGCGGCGTCGCTGCTGCACAGCATCACCACGCGCTGGGCACCGGCGGGGGCTTCGGCCGGGAGCCGGGTCTGTTGTGCCAGCGCAGGGGCCGCGACGGTGGTCGCTAGGGTTGCGGCGGCGAGAAGAAGAGTGAATCGGTTCATGGCGGGCTCCTCCTGATGGCCCGAAAGATGTCAGGGTCCGGAGCAATAATGCGCGCAAAACTGTGTCTGTAAAGAAAATAAGACAATCGTGCTGCAAACGGATGACACTGTGCCGTTTCCCCGAAAGGGAGCCAAAGGCGAACGCCGTGCGTATCTGATGCAAACCCCGCCCCGCCTCCACGAGATCCAATGACCCGAAGAGGCCTGTTCGCCCCCGCCCTCGGCGCCCTCATGGCGTCCATGACCGCCGCCTGCAGCCCTCTGGGGGTGCTGAACGCGGTCGCGCCGCGCGATTCCGGAGTCAGACGCGTGGCGCGCGACCTGCCCTATGGTGACCACCCACGCCAGCGGTTCGACCTCTACGCGCCGGCCAGCGCACCGGCAGGGGTTCCCGCCCCGGTGCTGGTCTTCTTTTACGGCGGCGGCTGGGATTCCGGATCCAAGGACGTTTACGGCTGGGCCGCCCAGGCCCTGGCTGCGCGCGGGTTTGTGGTCGCCGTGCCGGACTACCGGCTGGTCCCGGAGGTGGTCTTTCCGACCTTCATCGAGGACGCGGCGGCCGCGACCGCGCGGGTGGCCGGGGTAGTGCCCGGATACGGCGGCGATCCGGCCCGGCTGGGGGTGATGGGCCATTCGGCAGGGGCCCATCTGGCGATGATGATCACCCTGGACCGCCGCTATATGGAGGCCGCCGGCGCTCCCGACCTGATCCGGGCCGCCGCGGGACTGGCGGGCCCCTATGACTTCCTGCCCTTCGACGTCGCCTCGTCGATCAACGCCTTCGGCGCAGCCCCGGACCCGCTGCAGACCCAGCCGTTGCAGTTCGCCCGGGCCGACGCTCCGCCGCTGTGGCTGGGGCACGGGACGGCGGATGTGGTCGTGCACGACGAGGACACGATCCTGCTGGAGGCCCGGATACGGGCCCTGGGCGGATCCTGCGAGGCGAAGCTCTACGATGGCCTCAACCATGCCGATGTGATCGCGACCTTCTCGCCCCTGTGCCGCAAGAAGGCCCCCATTCTGACCGATCTGTCCGGCTTCTTTACCCGACAGCTGGGCCGGCCCGTCTGACCCGCGGCACCCGCAACCTTGACCGTCTCGCCAAGGCCGTTTTCCTCCGTTAGAGGAGGCCATGACAGAACATAAAACAGGGCCGCTGGGCGCGCCCGAGGCGCTGGATCGCCTCGAAACCCTTTACACCCGCTCCGTCGACAACCTGCGTCAGGCCGTCCGGAGCTTTATCGCCACCGGCGAGCGCGCCGACCCGAAGGCCCGCGCCGAAGGCCTGTTCGCCTATCCCCGTCTGAGGGTCAGCTGGTTCGGTGACCGGCCCGACGACCTGGCCGCCCGGGCCTACGCGCGCCTGTCGCGCCAGGGCGTCTATTCCACCACGGTGACGCGGCCGGACCTTTACCGGCCCTATCTGGCCGAGCAGCTGGGCCTGCTCGAACAGGACTATGGTGCCACCTTCGAGGTCATGCCGTCCGAGCAGGAGATCCCCTTCCCCTATGTGCTGGACGGGTCCGACGTGAGCCTGGACCGCACCCTGACGGCCGCCATCGCGCGCTATTTCCCAACCACCGACCTGGCCCATATCGGCGACGAGATCTCGGACGGGATGTTCGACCCGGCCGAGGATTTCCCGCTGTCGCAGTTCGACGGCCTGCGCACCGACTTCTCGCTGGCGCGGCTGCGGCACTATACGGGCACACCGGTCGAGGACGTCCAGTCCTACATCCTGTTCACCAACTACCACCGCTATGTCGACGAGTTCGTGCGCTGGGCCTGCGCCCAGCTGGCCGACCCGAACTCGGCCTATGAGACCCTGTCGTGCGCCGGCGGGGTGGTGATCACCCGCGACAATCCCGATCCCGAGCTGGCCATCCTCGACACCGCCTGGCGCAAGCATCAGATGCCCGCCTACCACCTGACCGCGCCGGGCTGGAACGGCATCAGCCTGGTCAACATCGGGGTGGGTCCGTCCAACGCCAAGACCATCTGTGACCACCTGGCGGTCACACGGCCCCACGCCTGGATGATGATCGGCCACTGCGGCGGCCTGAGACCCTCCCAGACCATCGGCGACTATGTGCTGGCCCACGCCTACCTGCGCGACGACCATGTGCTGGACGCGGTGCTGCCGCCGGACATCCCGATCCCCTCGATCGCCGAGGTCCAACGCGCCCTATATGACGCCGCCAAGCTCGTCAGCGGCATGCCGGGCGAGGCCGTCAAGAAACGGCTGCGCACCGGCACCGTGGTCACCACCGACGACCGCAACTGGGAGCTGCGCTATTCCAAATCGGCGCTGCGCTTCAACCAGAGCCGCGCCGTCGCCATCGACATGGAGAGCGCCACCATCGCGGCGCAGGGCTATCGCTTCCGCGTGCCCTACGGGACCCTGTTGTGCGTGTCCGACAAGCCCCTGCACGGCGAGATCAAACTTCCGGGTCAGGCCAACCGCTTCTACGAGGGCTCGATCTCGGAACATCTGCAGATCGGCATCCAGGCGGTGGACCTGCTGAGGAAAGAGGGTTCGAGCCTGCATTCCAGAAAGCTGCGCGCCTTCGACGAGCCGCCGTTCCGGTAGGGTCCGTAAGGGGGGAGGCTCCTCGAGAAATGTCACGGTGACGCGATTTTTACCGTGACATACCGTGACATTTCTCCTTCCCGCCGGCCCACTGCGGCCTGTGCGGCGATTATAGAGCAGCGTGGGGTGGCGCACGTCCGCGACCCCTTAAATCGGATCCCGCTCTGATTTATCGGGGCTTTTCAGCGCCTGCGTTGATAACCGATCACGGTTTGCGGAACAGATACAGGCCGAACGCCAGCCAGGGGCGGCCGAAGGCAAACGTGGCCCGGGTCAGGTCGGCGCGGGCGCGGATGGCCGGGGCCGCCGGATCGTCCGGTTGGGCGTCGAGCCAGGCCCGCACCCGGGCGTCGGCCCCGCCGAAGAAGGCGTCCCAGTCGGCGTCCGGCGCGATTCCGGCCGAGATCACCTCCAGCCCGGCCGCCGCCGCCGCCTCAAGCCAGCCCTCATGGGTGGCATAGTCGCCGGTCGCGCCGATGACCTGGCGCAGGGGCGCGGGCGGCTCGCCCTTCCAGGTCAGATCACCCCACAGGAGCCAGCCGGGCGAGGCGAGGCGATCCGACAGGCGGGCAAAGATATCGGCGGCGGAGCGGAGACCCGGGCCGGCCGGTTCGGTCGAGCCGAGGGCGACGATAAGGTCAGCGGGCGCGAGCCGGTCCAGCGCCGTGGCCGACCCCTCCGCCACAACCGTGACCCGGTCGGCGACCGCAGCCTGAGCCGCCCGGTCGCGGATCATGTCCGCCATATCGGCATAGCGTTCGATGGCGTGGACCTGGAAGTCGAACCTCTTCGCCAGGGCCACAGAGACACCACCGGCCCCGGCCCCGATGTCGAGCACGCGCGCGCCTGCCGCAAGACCGGTCCGGGCCGCCAGAGCCAGAATGGCCGCAAGCGAGACCGGATTGGCGACCTCGAACCCGGCGTAGGCGATGCTGTGATAGGTCTGGGTCATGGTTCGTTCTAGCCGCCGGGCACGACCGACAAAAGGTCGCAAAGAAAGCACTTTACTTTACAAAGTCGATCAGCCATCCTGGGCCCCTTGAAGCTGGACCGGAGGATGAGATGACGCGCGACCAACAGGCCATTCAGGACGACATCGCCTATATGCGGGCCCTGGCCCACGAAGGACGGCATGCGCCGCTGCTGGCCGGACGGTTTCTTGTTGCCGCCGCTCTCGTCTTCGGCCCTGCGAACATAGGTCTGTGGGCGATTCAGTCCGGACTGCTCGACGTCAGTCCGTGGGCCCAACTCTGGCTTTCGATCGGATCAGCGGTCGTCTTCGGCGGCGTATTGGCCGTCCTTGTCCGTGGACAGAAGAGTCGGCCGGGCAGCCTGTCTTCCGGCAATCGGGCGGTCGGTGCCGCCTGGTCGGCAGTGGGCTACGGCATTTTCGTCACATGGCTGGGTCTGGTAGCTCTGTCGCTGAAGAGCGGGGACTGGGCCTGGATGTCGGTGATGCCGACGGTGGTGCTGGTCGCCTATGGTTCCGCCTGGATGGTCGCTGCCGCCATGACCCGGCTGCGCTGGATGACCCTGACGGCGTTGATGTGCTACGCTGGTGCCGTAGGCGTGGCCTGGTTCGTAGATAGTCCGGCGATCTTGCTGGTCTTCACCGCCGTACTGATCGCCGTCGCCCTCGTCCCCGGCCTGATCCTGATGCGGCAGGAACCGTCGGAGATCGTCTGATGCCCGACGACTTCGACATCGGCCGCATCGACGAGGTCATCCATGGACGAATCCGGCTGGGCATCATGGCTTATTTGTCGGGGGCGGAAACGGCCAACTTCAACGAACTCAAGGCCCGGCTGCAGACCACGGACGGCAATCTTTCGGTTCATCTCAGAAAGCTTGAGGAGGCGGGGTTCGTCGCAGTGGGCAAGAGTTTCGTCGGCCGCAAACCTCTGACGGAGGCGTCCATGACGGAAACAGGACGCAAGGCCTTCGACGTCTATCTGGACGCCATGGCGGGGCTGGTCGGGCGCGGCTGAGGCGGAGGTCAGGCGTCTGCGCCGATCGGTCCGGCGGTCGGCGGTTCAAGCCCGGCGAACGGTGCCCTATAGGGGAGCCATGACCTCGCGCATCCACGCCTTCGACGCCCTCGACAATTTCCGCGACTACGGCGGCTATGGCACGGCGGCGGGCCGGGCCCTGAAGTCCGGGCGGCTGTTCCGGGCGGCGCACCAGGCCTCGGTCAGCGGGGCGGACCTCGAGCGTCTGGCGGTGCTGGATATCGGGGTGGTGGTGGACCTGCGCCGGCCGGTGGAGCGCCGACGCCAGCCTTCGAAACGGCCCGCAGGCTTCAGCGGCGCGGTGTTCGAGAGCGACCTCGATGAGACGGGCGAGGCCCCGCACATCACGTTTTTGAAGACTGCCGACCTGACGGCCGATTCGGGGCGTCGGTTCATGACCGACACCTATCGCCAGCTGCCGTTCGCCCCGGCCCATCTGGACCTGTTTGCGCGTTACTTCCGGGCGCTCGGCGAGACCGACCGGCCGGTCCTGATCCACTGCGCGGCGGGCAAGGACCGGACCGGCATGCTGGCGGCCCTGACGCACCACCTGCTGGGCGTCGGACACGATGACCTGATGGAGGACTATCTGCTGACCAATACGGCTGTCGATCTGGTCGGGCGCGCGCCGGGCATTGCCGAACAGCTGAAGGCCATGACCGGGCGCATAGCCTCGCACGACGCCGTGGTGGCCTTCATGGGGGTCGAATCCGCCTATCTGGACGCCGCCATCGCCGCCATGACCGAGCGGCACGGCTCGATCGACGGCTATCTGGAACAGGCGCTGGGGGTCGACGCGGCCCTTCGCGACCGGATTGCGGACCGGCTGTCGGCGTGAGCGCCGGCGTCAGAACCGGGGTCCACGCCGTCCGCAGCCTGGCCTGGGTCGAGCCTCTGGCCGTCGCGTCCGGTCTGGCCCATCGCGACGGGGCCCTGTGCCTGCTGTCGGACGGCGGGCCTCACGGGCGCTTCTCCCATGTCGCCTGCGATCCGGTGGAGATCGTCGTCAGGGCGTCGGATCCGGCAGACCCGTTCGGGCCCCTGACGCGGCCGGAGATGGATCGGCTGGTCGTCGGACTGGTCAGCTATGACGCCGGGGCTCGGCCCGCGACCGGCCTTCGGGCACCCGCCGCCGGCGACTGGCCCGACCTGATGCTGGCCCGCTACCCCGCCATGCTGGTGTTCGACCACCAGACGCGGACCCTGTCGGCCGTGAGCCGGGGCACGAACCCGGCCGAAGCGGACGACGCACTGGATCTTGCCGAGGGCTGGGCCGCCACCCCCCGCCACGCCCCGCCCGCCCCGCCCGCCCCGCCCGCAGAAGTCTTCGCGCCGGAAGCCCCGGGCGAGGCCTATGAGGCCGCCGTGGCGGATGTCGTGGCCCGGATCGGGGCGGGCGAGCTGTTCCAGGCCAATATCGCCCGCGCCTGGTCCGGCACCCTGAAGCCGGATACCGATCCGTTCGATGTCTTCGTGCGTCTGGCGCGCGGACCGGCCCCCTATGGCGCCTTCTGGCGGCTGGGCGACCGGGTTCTGGTGTCCAACTCGCCGGAACTGTTCCTGACCTTCGATCCTGGAACCCGCCGGATCGAGACCCGTCCGATCAAGGGCACGCGGGCCCGCGATCCGGACCCGGTGATCGACGCCCGGCGCGCCGTCGAACTGGTCGCCAGCGAAAAGGACCGGGCCGAGAACCTGATGATCGTCGACCTGATGCGCAACGATCTGGCGCGCGCGGCCCGGCCGGGCTCGGTCGCGGTCGAGCGGCTGTTTGCGCTCGAGAGCTTCGCCACCGTCCACCATCTGGTCTCGACGATCGTGGGCGAGGCCCGGCCCGGCGTCGGTCCCGCCGACCTGATGGCCGCAACCTTCCCGCCCGGATCGATCACCGGCGCGCCGAAGCATCAGGCCCTGAAGGTCATCGCCGGTCACGAGGCACCACGCGGACCGTGGTGCGGCAGCCTGTTCCTGCTGGACGCCGGGGCCCTGCTGACCGCGTCGGTCCTGATCCGCACCCTGTCGTTCTGGCGCGAGGGCGATCACTGGGCCTTCCGGACCCTGGCAGGGGCCGGAATCGTGGCCGACAGCCGACCCGCCGACGAGCTGGAGGAGACCGAGGCCAAGATCGCAGCCATCCGCTCGGCCCTGCTCGGCTGAAGGCGACATATAAGGACATCCTTATACGTTCGTTGCCTAGAAGGCCTGCGCGGGCTATAGGCGCGCGCAACCCCGAACAGTCACGGCCGAGGAGCCTCCCCCATGACCGACTACATCGTCCGCGACATCTCGCTCGCCCCCTTCGGCAACAAGGAAATCGCGATCGCTGAAACCGAAATGCCGGGCCTGATGGCCCTGCGCGAAGAGTTCGGGGCCGGGCAGATCCTGAAGGGTGCCCGCATCGCCGGCAGCCTGCACATGACCATCCAGACCGCCGTGCTGATCCAGACGCTGGAAGCCCTGGGAGCCGACGTCCGCTGGGCCTCGTGCAACATCTTCTCGACCCAGGACCACGCCGCAGCCGCCATCGCCGCCGCCGGCACGCCGGTGTTCGCCACCAAGGGCGAGACGCTGGAAGAATACTGGGACTATGCCCACAAGATCTTTGAATGGTCCGACGGCGGCTATCCGAACCTGATCCTCGACGACGGCGGCGACGCCACCCTGCTGTGCGTGCTCGGCCCCAAGGCGGAGAAGGACGGCACGCTGCTGGACAACCCCGAGAACGAGGAAGAGGAAGCCCTCTACAAGGTGATGAAGCGCTACATTGCCGAGAAGCCGGGCTTCTATTCGGCCATCCGCGACGCCATCGGCGGCGTTTCGGAAGAGACCACCACCGGCGTCCACCGCCTGTATGAAATGGCCAAGAAGGGCGACCTGCCCTTCCCCGCCATCAACGTTAACGACAGCGTCACCAAGTCCAAGTTCGACAACCTGTACGGCTGCCGTGAATCGCTGGTCGACGCGATCCGTCGCGGCACCGACGTCATGCTGTCGGGCAAGGTTGCCGTGGTCTGCGGCTACGGCGACGTGGGCAAGGGCTCGGCCGCCTCGCTGCGCCAGGGCGGTGCCCGGGTGATCGTCACCGAGATCGACCCGATCTGCGCCCTGCAGGCCGCCATGGAAGGCTATGACGTCCAGACCCTGGACGATATGGCCGACAAGGCCGACATCTTCGTCACCGCCACCGGCAACAAGGACGTCATCACCGTCGACCACATGCGGGCGATGAAGAACAACGCCATCGTCTGCAACATCGGCCACTTCGATTCCGAGATTCAGGTCGCCGGCCTGAAGAACTTCAAGTGGGACGAGATCAAGCCGCAGGTCCACCATGTGGAATTCCCGGGCGGCAAGAAGATCATCCTGCTGTCGGAAGGCCGTCTGGTGAACCTGGGCAACGCCACGGGCCACCCCTCGTTCGTGATGTCGGCCTCGTTCACCAACCAGGTGCTGGCCCAGATC
>Ga0105047_10018647_pt1 | contig 10743 bp, 11 predicted proteins | sample MAT04_FD_78384 | JGI IMG/M metagenome (GOLD analysis project Ga0105047, IMG submission 78384) | Freshwater microbial communities from Lake Fryxell liftoff mats and glacier meltwater in Antarctica - MAT-04 (megahit assembly) | ecosystem: Environmental > Aquatic > Freshwater > Ice > Liftoff...
CGGCTGATAGCTGATAGCGGAAAGCTCCCCCATGATCCTCGTCATCCGCCCCGACGCCAGCCTGGAACAGATCGAACACGTCATCGAGCGGGTGAAGGAACTCGGGTTCACCCCGCACGTCAGCCGGGGCGAGAGCCGGACGATCATCGGCGTCATCGGCGACGAGCGGAAGCCGCAGGCGGACAACTTCTCGGCCATCCCCGGGGTCGAGCAAGTGCTGGCGATCATGAAGCCGTTCAAGCTCGCCAGCCGCGAGTTCCACAAGGACGACAGCGCCGTCTACGTCGGCAAGGTGAAGATCGGGCAGGGGAGCCTGGCGATGATCGCCGGCCCGTGCGCCGTCGAGAGCTACGAGGTGATGGACACGGTCGCCCGGTACGTCAAGGCGGGCGGGGCGAACATCCTCCGCGGCGGGGCGTTCAAGCCGCGGACCAGTCCCTACGCCTTCCAGGGGATGGGCGAGGACGGGTTGAAGATCCTGAAGGACGTGGGCCAGAAGTACGATCTGCCGGTCGTCACCGAGGTGATGGACCCGCGGCAGGTGGACCTCGTGGTGCGGTACGCCGACATGCTCCAGCTCGGTGCCCGCAACATGCAGAACTTCGACCTGCTCAAGGAGTGCGGGAGGACGCGGACGCCGGTGCTGCTCAAGCGCGGCATGAGCGCGACGGTGAAAGACATGCTCATGTCGGCCGAGTACATCCTGGCCGAGGGCAACACCGACGTGGTGCTGTGCGAGCGCGGGGTGCGGAGCTTCGAGGACAGCACGCGGAACATGCTCGACCTGAGCGCCGTGCCGAACGTGAAGGGGCAGAGCCACCTGCCGATCATCGTGGACCCGAGCCACGCGACCGGCCGCCCCGACCTGATCCCGAGCATGTGCCGGGCGAGCGTCGCGGCCGGGGCCGACGGGGTCCACGTCGAGGTCCACAACTGCCCCGAGAAGGCGCTGTCGGACGGCCCGCAGGCACTGCTCCCGGACCAGTTCCTCGACCTGATGGGCGACCTCCGCCGCCTCGCCACGGCCGTCGGCCGCGAGTTCTGGGCACCGCCGACTGTGTGATTGTGTTCCGTCGTTTAGCCGCGACGCGGAGTCCTCGGAGCGGAGCGCGAGGCACCATCAGCGCCTCGCGCTCCGCTCCGAGGACTCCGCGTCGCGGCTAAACGGGTTCCGAGAGCGATCCCATGCCCCGCACGAAGCTCGTCGCCGGCAACTGGAAGATGAACACCACCCGCGCCGAGGCGACGGCGCTCGCCGCGGCCGTCGCCAAGGGCGTCGGCACGCGCGCGACGGCGGCCGTCGCCGTCTTCCCGCCGTACCCGTGGCTGGCGGCCGTCGCCGACGCGGTCGCGGGGTCGGCGGTCGCGGTCGGCGGGCAGAACGTCCACCCGCAGAAGTCTGGCGCGTTCACCGGTGAAGTGTCGGCTACCATGCTGCTCGAAGCCGGGTGCAAATACGCGCTCGTCGGGCACAGCGAGCGGCGGCACGGGCTGGGCGAGACCGACGGCTTCCTCAACGAGAAGGCGAAGGCCGCACTCGCCGCCGGGCTGCGCGTCGTCTTCTGCGTCGGCGAACTCCTCGCCGAGCGCGAGGCGGAGCAGACCGACGCCGTCCTCGACCGGCAGATCACGCTCGGCTTGAAAGACCTGCCCGCCGGCAAACTCGCCAACCTCGTCGTCGCCTACGAGCCGGTGTGGGCCATCGGCACCGGTAAAGTCGCGTCGCCCGAGCAGGCGCAAGCGGCGCACGCCTTCATTCGCGCGAAAGTCGCCGCACTTCTCGGCGAGAACGTCGCCGCGGCGCTTCCCATCCTCTACGGCGGGTCGGTCACGGCCGAGAGCGCCGCCGGTCTGTTCTCGCAACCCGACGTGGACGGCGGGCTGGTCGGCGGGGCGAGCTTGAAGGCGGATGTCTTCCTCAAGATCGTCGAAGCCGCAGGGTAACGTAGGCGACTCGCTCCGCGAGTCGTCGTTTCCGGACGGGCGTGACCCCGGCCGAAACGACCGCTCGCGGAGCGAGCGGACTACTATCAAGACCGCGGGGTGAGTCCCCTACCCGCCTCCCGCCCCGTTTCGTAGACTGACCGTTCGTTCGTCGTACCGTGGGGAGGCTCCCGCCGTGTCCCTCATTGCCGTCTGGTGGATGTCCCACCTGCTGAATTTCGTCGTCGTCGCCCTCGGCCTCGTCCTCATGCTCGTCGTGCTGATCCAGCGCGGCAAGGGGGGCGGGCTGGCCGGGGCGTTCGGCGGCGTCGGCGGGTCCAGCCCGTTCGGGTCGCGGGCGGCCGACGCCTTCGTCAAGATCACCCTCTACCTCGCCGCCGTGTGGGTCCTGTTCATCATGATCCACGTGAAGGTAGTGAAGTACGACATCGCCGAGCAGTCGAAGATCTCCCAGACCACCGGCTGACCCCGCACCCCGAGGTTCCGCCGTGCTGCTCAGTATGACGGGCTTCGGCGAGGCCCGCGCCCAGGGCGGCGGGGTCGCCGCGACCGTCGAGGCCCGGGCGGTCAACAACCGCCATCTGAAAGTCATGGTCCGCGGGTCCGACCCGTACCCGATGCTCGAAGCCGAAGTCGAAAAGGTCGCCCGCCGCCACGTCCGCCGCGGCACGCTGCAAGTCCACGTCCGGGTCGAGCGGCAGGGGCAGACGGCCGACCTGGCGCTCAACACCGTCGCGCTCGCGGCGTACCTGCGGCAGATCCGCGAGGCGTGCGCCGCCGCCGGCACCCCGGAGTACGCCGCCCCACTACTCGCCGGCGTCCTCGCCCTGCCCGGCGTCGCCCCGGAAGCCGCCCGGTTCGGGGCACCCCCCGAGGAGGAGTGGCCGGTCGTCGAGAAGGCGCTGGAAGACGCCCTGCGGAAACTCGACGCGATGCGGCGGGACGAGGGCCGGGCGATGGCCAACGAGCTCCTCCTGCAACACCAGCACATCGGCGACCAGCTCGAACTGATCCGCCAGCACCTGCCGGCGGTGATGACCGATTACCGCCAGCGCATCCTCGACCGGGTGCGGCAGGCCGTCGGCGACGCCGGGGTCGCGGTCGAACCGCAACACTTGGTCCGCGAGGTCGCCCTGTACGCCGACCGGACCGACGTGGCCGAGGAGGTCATCCGCCTCGCCAGCCACCTCGACCAGTTCGCCGACGTGGTCCGCAAGGGGGACGAGGGGGCCGGCCGCAAGCTGGAATTCGTCCTCCAAGAAATGGGTCGCGAGACGAATACCCTCGGGTCGAAGGCCGGCGACGTGACGATCTCGCGGTACGTCGTCGAGATCAAGGCGACGCTGGAGAAGATCCGGGAGCTGGCCCTGAACGTGGAATGACGCGGAGTGCGGCATGGCAAACCCGACCCCGCTCGCCCCGCTGATCGTGCTATCCGGCCCGAGCGGGGTCGGCAAGACGACGCTGGTGGACGCCCTGCTCGCCCGCACGTCGCTCCCGCTCCGGCGGGCGGTGACGGCGACCACCCGGGCACCGCGGCCGGGCGAGGAGCCGGAAGTGTCGTACCACTTCTGGTCGCGGGAGCGGTTCCAGGACGCCCTCGCCCGGAACGAGATGCTCGAATCGGCTGAGGTCCACGGCCGCGACTTCTACGGCACCCCGCGGAGCGAGGTGGACCCGCACCGGGAGCGGGGCGTCGGGGTGGTGCTGGTGATCGACGTGCAGGGGGCCGGCCAGGTCCGCGCCCGCTACCCGGGCGACAACCTGTCGGTGTTCGTCGCCCCGCCCGCCTTCGCCGACCTCGAACAGCGGCTCCGCGGCCGGGCCGAGGCCGAGGAGTCGATCCGCCGCCGGCTCGACACGGCGACGCAGGAACTCGCCCGGGTCGGCGAGTTCGACCGCTTGCTGGAGAACGGCGACCTCGGGACCGCGACCGACGCCCTCGAAACCATCGTCCGCGACGAATTCCACCGCAGGGGGATTGCGACATGCTCGACGAACTGAAGGAAGAACTGATCGTCAACAAGGTGGGCGGGCGGTTCAAGCTCTCGACCCTCATCCAGAAGCGGATGGTCGCCCTGAACACCGGGGCGAAGCCGCTCATCGACGCCCGCGGGATGACCGACAAGATGGCGATCGTGATCCAGGAAATCCTCCAGGAGAAGATCTACCTCGACACGGCCGGGAACCTATCGGTCCGCAACGCGACGATGATGGCGAACATCCCCGGGGCGTACCCCGGCATGCCCGGCGCGGCCCCGCCGTCGCCCGGCTCGGCGCAGCAAGCCACGGACGAGTAGTGCGGGCTTGATACTCCCCAAAAGCCCACCCGTTGCGACGGGTGGGCTTTGCCCACGACCATCCCTTCACGCGCCCGGCTTCCGCGCTTCCCCCACCGAACACCGGAACGTGCTGTCCCGTAGTAGCGGTGGGGCGTAAAACGTCCCGGACCGTTCCGCGACCCCGCCGCCTCGGGTGGACCCGCACGCATGGCCGAACCGACGACCCCGCCGCCCGCCCCGGCCCCCGGGCCGGCGCTCGCCTCGACCGCCGACGCCGTCGCCTACGTCTCGGTGTCGTGGATGGCGGTGGCGGCGCTGGCCGTCACGTCCCTGTACGTCCTCATCCTGCTCGTCGCCGGGCTGGTCGCCTACGGCGAGCGCCGCCCGCTCCTCATCGACTGGGCGTTGTTCCTGCCCGTCGTCGCCGTCGTCCTCAGCTTCGCCGCCCGGCGCGTCGTCACGAACGCCGAGGGCACGCGCACGGCGGTCCTCTTCGGGGCCGACCTGCCGGCCGTCGCGTGGTGGGGGGCGGTCGTCCTCGGGTTGGGCTACCTCGCCTACCTGATCGCCGTCAACTACGCCATCCGCCGCGACGCCGAGTCGGAGTTCCAGCGCTGGGTCGGGTACGTCCAGAAGGACGACGTGACCCGAGCCTTCCACCGCACCCGCGACCCGCTCGAACGGGCGACCACCCGCCCGGACGACGCGGTCTCCCTCGAAAATCGCTGGCGGAACGACTTCGTCGCCTTCCGGCAGACCGACCTCGTTCGGCTGGCGGCCCGCAACCCCGGCCAGACCGAGTTCGTCGTCGCCGGGTTGCGCGATTGGTCGTACAAGCCGACCGGGGTGGAGTGCGTCGTTGCCGGAACGCTGACCTGCCCCGAAGGGACGTTCCCGCTGTCGATCCCGATGAAGGGGCTGGAGGCCGGGTCAAAAGGCGACGGCGGCGGGCGGCAGTGGCAGATCACGCTCCCCCAAAGCGGCGGCGGGTTCGTCCAGCGCGAACAGGTCAAGCTCACTCCCTACGGGTGGTACTTGATCGAATTGGAAGGTCAGGGGAGCGCGTTCGCGCGGGCCTTCGTCCGCGACTGCGGGGAACCGAATCGGCGGGTGTTCGCGGCCGTCGCCTACGCCCAGGCCGGCGACGCGCCGGCCTTGCGCACCCTCACGACCGAAGGGGCCGCCGCCCGGCTCGCCGCCGTGGGCATACCGGGCGGGTTGGCGTGGAGTCCCGGCCCGGCCGAATTCCGCGCGACCGCCGAACACCTGTTCCGCCTCCCCGGCGGGGCGGCCCCGTCGCCCGAGCAGTTCAAGCAATTCCTCTTCGCCTGGGAGACGAGCGGGATCGTGCCCGTCGGCGGGCGGTTGAAGGACAACCCCGACACGAACGGCCAGCTCTCGTTCCCCGACGGCCGGGTCGAACTCCGCGTCCCGATCGAGATCCCGCTCGCCGGGGCGAAGCGCGACATCGTGGCCGCCCGCGGCCGGGTGGTGCTGGAAGCCACTAACCCGGCGGTCGCGGCCGAGGCGAAACGCCTGCGCGAGGCGGCCGGCCCCGCGCAGGGGACGGCGACCCCGCCGGACGCCGCGCCGACGGCCCCCATTACCTGGAAGGTCGTGCGGATCGAGAGCGACATGAAGCCCGTCTCCGCCCGCCCGCAGGGAGCTCCCCCGGGCGGGCCGGAAGAGTAGGCGACTCGCTCCGCGGGCACGATTCTGGGTTGGGCTGAAAGCCCACCCATCGCGGTGGGTGGGCTTCGCACGCGATAAGGTACTCGAAAGAAAGCTAACGGCCCCGTCGGTAGTCCCCACTCGCCCGGGGGCCGCTTAGTTCGTCTACAATGGGGCGTAGGCGGAGCGTCTCCGCCGGTGCAACGCTCCCACCACCCCGGCGGCCCCATGCCGAACCGCACCGCCCCCCCCGGATTCTGCACGGTCGATGACGCGCTCGCCGAACTCCGGGCCGGGCGGATGATCGTCCTCGTCGACGACGAGCAGCGCGAGAACGAGGGCGACCTGGTGATGGCGGCCGAGGCCATGACGCCGGCGGCCGTCAACTTCATGATCCGCCAGGCCTGCGGGCGGCTGTGCGTGGCCATGTCCCGGCCGCACGCCGACCGGCTCGGGCTGGACCTCCTCCCCGGCGTCCACCTCGACCCGACGGCCACCCCGTTCACCCACAACTTCGACGCCCGCGACGGCGTCACCACCGGTATCTCGGCCTTCGACCGCTGCCACACCATCCGCGTCTGCGCCGACCCGGCGAGCGGCCCCCACGACCTCGTCCGCGACAAGGGGCACGTCGACGGCCTGATCGCCCGCCCCGGCGGGGTGCTGGTCCGGGCCGGGCACACCGAGGGGAGCGTCGATCTGTGCCGCCTCGCCGGGCTGCGCGAGGTCGCGGTCATCTGCGAGGTGCTCAACGACGACGGGAGCATGGCCCGCCTGCCCGACCTGACCGAGTTCTGCGCCCGGCACCAGATCAAGATGTGTACCATCGCCGACCTGATCGAGCACCGCCGCCGCCGCGAGAAGTTGGTGAACCGCGAGATCGCGCTGAAGTTGCCCACCGACTTCGGCGAGTTCGACTTGTTCGCGTACACCTCGATCGTGGACCAGGAACCCCACCTGGCGCTGACCCTCGGCGGGGTCGGGGTGGAGGCCGCCCCCGGCGTCGTGCCGGAGCAGGACGCCCCGGTGCTGGTGCGGATGCACAGCGAATGCCTGACCGGCGACGTGCTGCACTCGGCGAAGTGCGACTGCGGGCCGCAGCTCCAGTTCGCCATGCGGCAGGTCGCCGGGGCGGGCCGCGGGGCGATCGTGTACATGCGCCAGGAGGGCCGCGGGATCGGGCTGCTGAACAAACTCCGGGCGTACAAGCTGCAACAGGACGAGGGGCTGGACACGGTCGAGGCGAACCAGCGGCTCGGGTTCAGCGCCGACCTGCGGCACTTCGGGATCGGGGCGCAGATCCTCCACGACTTGGGCGTCCGCTCGATCCGCCTCTTGACGAACAACCCGCGGAAGGTGATCGGGCTGGACGGGTACGGCCTGCGGATCGTCGAGCGGGTGCCGATCCAGATTCCCCCCGGCACCCACAACCGCGGCTACCTCCAGACCAAGCGCGAAAAGCTCGGCCACCTCCTCGACGCCCTCGACCCGACCGCCGGGCCGGAATCCGTGTAGCCGCGTCCCGGCTACACGAGAGGCGCGTTCTTACCTCAATACTGCAACACGAGCCGGGGCGGGGGTCGGTTGCCGCGACGCTCCATCACCGAGCGGACGACCATCGCCACCACCACGAGGACGTTCAGTAGGATGGCGAGGTGGAGCCACGTCGTCCGCTCCAGGTTGAAGCGGGCGAGTTCCTGCTCGGCCTTGAAGTCGATGGCGGCGAGTGTGGCGGCGTTCTCCTTGTTCGCCGTGCGATCGGGGACGAGGCGGTCGTTGACCGCCGCCCGCATCGCCCGCTCCAGCCCGAACCCACTGCCGACCTGAATCAGCACCAGGAGCAGGGCGACGGTCGCCAGCCCGGCGGTGACGGGGATGCGGTACGGCCAGACGGTCCCGACCCAGCGGAGCGGCGGCGGGAGGCGGGTGCGGTCGAGCGTCGCCACCATGCGCTCGGCCCACGCCGCCGCCGTCGCCAGCACTAGGGCGAGCAGGTACGGCAGCATCACTTCCCAGTCAGACCGCACCTTGTTCAGCACGTCCGCCGGCCACGCCGCCTGCTGCTTGATGAGTTCCTCGATTTGGAAATTCCGGGCGACCGACCCGGTGAGCGACCGCCAGGCGTTTTGGGCGTACACCGGGTGCCCGCCGACGTATGACCCGACCCAGTCGAAGAAGGTCAGGACGAGGATGAGGGTGAGGAAGACAGCCGGCACCCACGCCATGACCACCGGGGAGATCGTGACCCCGCGCGAGTGGGTGTACCCGTGCGGCACCGGCGGCGGGGGCGGCGGCGGCGGCAGCGGCGGTTCGAGCTGGTTGTTCGCCGCGGAGTACGCGGAGGGGATCAATCCCGGCGGCGGGGCCGGGCGGTCGGACGGGACGGTGGACATGGGCACAGACTCCGGGGGAAGAACCGGCGGGGCCGGCGGCGGCGCGACGACGGGGTGGTAACGCGAAGGGACGGCGAACGCGGCCCCGCACTCCGGGCACGGCGTCTCCGCCCCGGCCGCGTCGTCGGGCACCGCCACCGACTTCATGCAGTTCGGGCAGAGCAATTTAATCACGGGTGCCGTCTCGTGGGGTCAGGCGCGGGCTTCGAGGTCGCGGAAGGCGGCGGGCAAGTACTCGGGCAGGTCGGCGGCGGTCAGCGCCGTCTGGCCGAGGGCGGCGGCGGCGAGGTCGCCGGCCCGCCCGTGGACCCATACCCCGAGGACGGCCGCGTCGAACGGCGTCAGGTGCTGGCCGAGCAGGGCGGCGACCACGCCGGTCAGCACGTCGCCGGCCCCGCCCGTCGCCATGCCCGGGTTGCCGGTCGAATTCTGGTAGACGCGCCGGCCGTCGGTCACGACCGTGCCGGCCCCCTTGAGAACCAGCACCACCCCGAACCGAGCGGCGAACGCGACGGCCGCGGCCTCGCGCCGCACGGAGGAGTCGGGTACCGGTTCGCCCGAGAGCCGCGCGAACTCGCCGGGGTGCGGGGTGAGTATCAGCGGAACGGGCCGACTCCGGAACTCGTCGGCGAACGGGGCGAGGGCGTTCAGCCCGTCGGCATCCACGACGGTCAGTGTCTTGGGCAAGTCGCGTACCACGGCGCGGACGAGCGGGGCGACATCCGGGGTCTGCCCGAGGCCCGGGCCGATGGCCAGCACGTCCGCCGCCCGTCCCCATTCAACCACGTCGCCGGCGGCTCCTTCGGCGAACGTGCCGTCGGCGTGCTGGCGGATGCCGAACGTGGTGTAGCAGGGGCAACCGGCGGCGACCAACGGCCGCACGCCGTCCGGGCACGCGACCTGGACCAGCCCCGCCCCGGCCCGCAGTGCCGCCCGCCCGCACAGGACCGCCGCGCCGCCCATCCCGCGGCTCCCGCCGACGACCAGCACCGTCCCGTAGCTCCCCTTGTGCCCGTCGGCCGCGCGGCGCGGCCACGGCGGGAGGGCGTTCACGGGCGTCGGGTCGGTAGCGGCCATCCTTCGTCCCCCGGGCGGAGCGCGGACACCGGGGTTATACGGGCCGCCCACGCCCGGGGAATCACTCCCCTTCCGAAACCCCGCCCGGGCGTGATACACTCCGACGTATTGGAGGATACCCATGACCGCGACCGCACCCCGACTCCCGTTCAAGGCGATGGCGTCGTTTCGCACGTTCACGGTGGACGAGTACGACCGGCTGATCGACCAGGGCGTCCTGACGAAGTACGATCACGTGGAGTTGCTCGAAGGCTATGTGGTGCTAAAAATGCCCGCCAATCCACCGCACGACTTCAGCGTGTCCGTCGTTTATTCCCATTTGAACCCGATCATTCCGGGCGGGTGGGCGCTGCGCTGTCAGGTCGGGGCGAAACTTTCGGACAGTCGCCCGGAACCGGACGTGGCAGTCGTGAGGGGATCACTACGGACGTACGCCTCCCGTCACCCCGGCCCGGCCGACCTCGGGTTGGTCGTGGAAGTCTCCGACTCGTCCCTCGACCGCGACCAGCAGGACAAGGCCCGCATCTACGCCCGCGACAAGGTTCCGGTTTACTGGATCGTGAATTTGGTGGACCGGCGGGTCGAAGTGTACACCGACCCGAACGGCCCCGGCGACGACCCGCGCTACCACACCCTGCGCGTGTTCCCGGCGGGGGCCGCCGTCCCGGTCGAACTCGACGGGGCGACGGTCGGGACGATCCCGGTCGATGACCTGATGCCGTGAAACGGCGGGAGAATCTCACGCAAAGTTGCAGAGCCGCCAAGAAAAACCGTGTTAAGAATGGTTCTCTCCGCGGCTCTGCGACTTTGCGTGAGGTTCTGCTTTCCTCTTCACGAATACTTCTTCGCCTCGGCCGCGAACATTGCCGCGAGCTTTTGCGCCTGCCGATCATAAGCCGACGAATCGGGCCAGGCGGCGCGGGGGGTCAGCACCCGGTCGGGGACGCCGGGGCAGCGGACCGGGACCGCCAGCCCGAATACCGGGTCCGGGGCGAACGGCACGTCCGCCAACTGTCCTGTCAGCACCGCCTGGAGCAGTGCCCGGGTGTGGCTCAACTTCATCCGCTCCCCCGCCCCGCCCGACGGCCCGCCGGTCCAGCCGGTGTTCACCAGCCACACCGGGGCCGCGTGCCGGTCCATCTTCTCCCGCAACAGGGCCGCGTACCGCTTCGGCGGGAGCGGCAGGAACGGCTTGGCGAAGCAGGTGCTGAACTCCGGCGTCGGCTCCGTCACCCCGGCCTCGGTGCCGGCCACCTTCGCCGTGTACCCGCACAGGAAGTAATCCATCGCCTGGGCGGGGGTCAGCCGGGCGAGCGGGGGCAGAACGCCGAAGGCGTCGCACGTCAGGAAGAAGACGTTCCGCGGGTGCCCGCCGA
>Ga0105047_10018648_pt1 | contig 10743 bp, 10 predicted proteins | sample MAT04_FD_78384 | JGI IMG/M metagenome (GOLD analysis project Ga0105047, IMG submission 78384) | Freshwater microbial communities from Lake Fryxell liftoff mats and glacier meltwater in Antarctica - MAT-04 (megahit assembly) | ecosystem: Environmental > Aquatic > Freshwater > Ice > Liftoff...
AGTTTCTGTCGCACGTCGGAAGGAAGATCGGTTGGAGTGCCGGCAATTTGTTCGCCGCTGTTCCGGTAAGCGAGAAACTTGACATCGAGCTTCGCTCCGAAACGTTGAAGCTCGGTGTCCCATTCACGGCGTGGCTGTCGTTCGAGCTGATCCGAAATCAATTCAGCAATGACGCGAATCCGCTCGCCCGCCCCGCCAACGGCCAGAAGTTCAGGCCCAACCCGAAAATGTTCCGAAGCGATGACAAACACGACCGCGCCCACGGCCAGCAGGTTCAGGAAGAACCAAAGCAGAATTTTCGCGTAAAGCGGAAAACGGGCTGTCTTCATCGCGAACCCAGACTAGCAACGCGCGGTTTGAATGCGCGCACTTTTACATGCACTTAACAAAGCGCGTGTCATGACACATCAGTACTTGGCCACGGCCTGATCGCCTCCGATGCCGAGCATCGTCGTAATCTCCTTCGCCTTGGCCATCATCATTCCGGCTTCGCTCGCGACGGCAATGAACTGAAAACCTTCCCTGATTCTTCGCTGCGCCTGTTCGGCATCGATCACGTGGATGCCTGCGGCAAGGTTGTGCTTCTTCGCCGTGCCCAGGATGTGCGCCACGGCGTCGGTGAATTGCTTGTTGTCGCTGTCGAATGCCGGCGGCTGATTCATTGAGGCGTGCAGGTCGTTCGGCCCGATGAATACCGCATCGATGCCGGGCACGGACATGATTTCGTCTGCGTGTTCCACGGCGTCCACGTGCTCCGCCATGATGACCACGAGGATCTCGTCATTGGCTTTCGCGTAGTATGTGGATGGATCTGTCCCGAAATTCGCGCTGTGAAGCGAGCCGCCGATCGAGCGCCTGCCGATCGGCCGATAACGCGAAGCCTCCACGACCGCCTCAGCTTCCGCGCGCGAGTTGACCATGGGCACCACGATCCCCCACGCACCGGTGTCGAGGACGCGCTTGATGTTCTCGCCGGTGTTCCACGGGATGCGCGCCAGCGGCACACAGCCTGACTCCGCGATCAGCGCAAACGCCGCTGCGGCGCTCTCCATGGTGGTGGGCGTGTGCTCCAACTCCACGGTGAGCCAGTCAAATCCCATGCGCGCCATGAGACGGGCCGAGAACGGATCGGGGAGAGTGAGCCACGTGCCGACGCTGGGTTCGCCGCGCTTGAGTTTCTGGCGGATGGGATTGCTCTTCATGCGGGGCGAAGTTGTGGCGGTAATTGGTCGATTCGTCCAGCTTGGGAGCTTCATCCCTCACGTGTCTCGGAAGGGAACAAAGCGGGGCATTGCGCGATGGATTTACGGACATGACATGAAACTTCCTGCTCCCGGCCATGCGTATGTCCAAGTGGCATCCGCGCTGCTGATACGTCCTCAGTGCGGTTGGCCCAGGCAATTCAGTGGGTCCGTGTTGGTCATTGTAAAACCTGCCTGTGCCGGGATCCATGCCGCGAAATCAGAAAGGTCAAAATACAACTATGCAACTCAAGAACAGCCGCAAGGCAGGCTTCACCCTCGTCGAAATCATGATCGTCGTCGCGATCATCGGTCTGTTGGCCGCCATCGCGATTCCGAACTTCATCAAGGCCCGTCAGAGCAGCCAGACGAACGCCTGCATCAACAACCTTCGCCAGATCTCAGGCGCGGTCGCCACGTGGGCGCTTGAAAACAAAAAGGTCGGCAGCGCTGCCGTTACTATGGGGAATATCACCGGCGCAACATCCTACATTCGCGAGACGCCGGCGTGCCCTGCTGGCGGCACCTACACGCTCGTCGATCCAGACACCAAGCCGACGTGCGACATCACGGGCCACACGCTCTAATTTCTGTTGGTTGCTCGCAAAGGACTCGGAGTTGCCTCCGGGTTCTTTTTGCTTTGTGGGAGCGGCCTCAGGTCAAGGCGTGGGAAGGTCCAGGCGGAAGCGGCCGTTCGTAATCGAGATGCCCGGGCCGTTGGCTGTAAACGTGCCGAAGATTTCAGTGCCCTCGGTGCTGACGAAAACCGATCCTGACACCGCAGAGCTTGCGCTTTCAGTGCCGCTGTAGACGCCGGTGCGATAGGTAACAGTCGCACGGGCCGGAATGGGATACATCGTCGAACCGATCAACACGTTCGAAACGGAAAGGATCAATCCACGGCCGCCGGTAGCGTCGCTCACCGTTCCATCCACAGCACTGCAGTAGATCGTGAAGTTGGTTTCCGTTGCCGTGACGGAAAAGAAATTCTCCGTCGCATGATCGCGGCTCACGCGCATATTGATGCCGTTCACCTTGGCGGAAATCGTGTTCGAGCTCAGGTCTCTGGGAAAAAGAGGGATCAGTGCGTTGGCCACCGATAGCAGCAAAGGCTCCATTCGGCGCCGTGCCGGGTCGAGAAGCATGGCGATTCTATGCGGGCGATCCGCTGCAATCAGTTTGGTGGAGATTGGTGTCAGCGCCTGTAATTGCTTCTGCGCGATGGTCTTGTTGTCCGATTCCGGCAGCTCCGGCATCAGAGTCACCACGAACTGGAAGTTCGTTTCATAGCTTTGGCGAAGCCTGACCGAGGTGGCTTCCAGGAGTGGCACGTAGTCGGGGAAGGTTTTGCTTTTCAGATGGCTGATCAAGGAATGCAGCGCTTTTCCATCGGCCGTCGCCGTGTTGGTCAACACACCCGAGGCGCGCAGCAATGTGCGCAGCCGCTTCAGATCCTGCTTAGTGGGATTCTCGATGGCGCTCAGGGTCACGACTTCGTTCGACAGCGCTTCACGGATCGGCTCGAACTGCACCGCAGTCAGCCCGCGAGCGGTCGCTCCTGTGCCAATGAGAGCGAGCGCACAGGCCATACATGCCATGCGCTTCAACCAACTGCGCGACACTTTCTGCCAATTCATAACTGCCACATTAAAGGACATGAGTGTCTCGAAAACAATTCGTAGAACTACGTTGCCGCGTTCGGTGGAACCCTGAACCTGCGTCGGGGAACAGCATGACAAACACTGCGCGGGTCGCATCAATCCCCGCGGCTGCCACTGTTCCGGATGAAAAGCTTGCCCGGCATCTGGCGCACAATCCGTTTCATCTCCAGGCTAAACAGCGCCACCGAGACTGCGGAGGTCGGGAGCGAACTGTGGCGGATGACGTCATCGATAGGCGTCGGTTCGTTGGTGAGAGCGTCATAGACCCGTTGTTCATTGTCCGAGAGCGTCAGCGTCGGCAGCACGCCGGTTTCATTGGGTGCAGGCAGACGGTTGCTGGTGGGAAAGAGGTATTCGAACTCGCTCAGGATGTCCTCCACGCCTTCGCAAAGCTTTGCGCCTTTCTTGATCAGTTCGTGACAGCCTTTGCTGCGCGGTGAGTCGATGCGACCTGGGACGGCGAACACCTGGCGTCCATATTCGACGGCGAAGTTGGAGGTGATCAGCGCGCCGCTCGTCAGGTTTGCCTCCACGACCACCGTCCCGAGCGTCATGCCGGCGACAATGCGGTTGCGGATCGCGAACGATTGTTTGTCGGCGCTGCGATTGAACGGGTATTGCGTGATCACCGCGCCGCTGGCTGCGATGCGGTCGAACAATTCCTTGTTCTCGGACGGGAAGACAATGTTGATCCCCGTGCCCAGCACGCAGATTGTCCGGCCCTTCGCGCTCAGCGTGCCTTGATGCGATGCCGTATCGATGCCGCGGGCACCGCCGCTCACGACGGTCACTCCCACGTAGCCGAGCTGGTAACCAAATTTCCGCGCGACCTCGATTCCATAGTGCGTGGTTTGCCGCGAGCCGACCATCGCGACTCCGTTCTTGTCGCTGTTGCGCAACTCGCCTTTGACATAGAGCAGGATCGGCGGGTCGTAAATCTGCCGGAGCAGCTCGGGATATATCTCGTCCTCTTGTGTCACCACGGAGCAGCCGAACTCCTCGATGCGTTTCAACTCGCCGGCGAGATCGATGTTCTTCTCCCAGCTCGCAATCGTCTCGGCCACTTCCGGTCCGATGCCGCGCACGGCGAGCAATTCATTTCGCGATGCGCGCAAAATGGCTGTTGCATCACCGAAGTGTTCCAGCAGTTGACGCAGCCGCACCGGGCCAACATGTTCGATCATGTTCAGCGCGACGAGCGCTTCTCGGGAGGTCATACGCGGTGGATAACCAGTTGCGGGACGCGCGGCAAGTGGAACTTCGCCGACCTCGCAAAAACTGGTTTGGGTTCGGCAAGGCCCGTTGAGCCGTGCGCATCTTCTTGACGTTCATTGAGCGGAACAGATAGAGCCATGAACATCGCGTTAATAGGCCCCTCAGGCGGAGGCAAAGGCACACATGCTGCCCAGCTTTGCGTGCGCTTTAATCTGCTTCACCTCTGCACCGGCGACTTGTTTCGCGAGCACCTCGACCGGCAAACCGCCCTCGGCATCATCTCCCGAAAATACATGGCTCAAGGTGAGATGGTCCCCGACGAAGTCGTGGATGCCATGATCGAGGAACGTGTGCGCCAGACAGCGCCGGTGCAGGGTATTTTGTTCGATGGCTTCCCGCGCACGGTTTACCAGGCGACCTTTCTCGACAGTCTTTTCCACTCGCTCGGGCGCACGTTTGACGCCGTCGTTTATCTCGACGTAAGCGATGAGGAAATTCTCAATCGCATCGCCGGTCGCGAGGTGTGCAGTGAATGCCGGGCGTCCTTCCGTCGCATTTATCATCCGTTCACTGCGTGCCCCGAACACCGTTGCAAGGGTGAACACCTGACACGCCGCGCGGACGATACACCGCAAATTGGCCGCGCCCGTCTCCGCGTCTTCCATCGCGTGACGGGCCCGCTCATCAATTATTATCAGCAGTCCCAACGGGTCGCGATCGTCGACGGCGAACGCGACGTTACGGAAGTCAGCCTGGCCGTGAACGAAACCTTCAGCCGCGCGCAACGGCAACAATTCGTCCCCGCATCCTGCGCCCGAGTCGGCCAGCTCATTGTGCGGATGAGCACGCCTGTCGCGGCGATTCGTCCGCCTGTCGCGGTCGATCTCGTCCTTATCGGAGCGCCCGGTTCCGGCAAAGGCACGCAAGCGGTGACGCTGGGGAAGGATCTGGAGCTTCCACACATTGCCACGGGCGATCTCTTTCGTGAAAACCTGAAGAAGCAAACCGACCTCGGGAAACTTGCCAAGACCTACATGGACCGCGGCGAGCTCGTGCCCGACGACGTGACCGACGCGATGGTCGAAGAACGCTTAAGCCGCAGCGATGCTCGCAATGGCTTCATCATGGACGGTTATCCGCGCACGCTGCCTCAGGCCGAGGCGCTGGGTGAAATTCTTGCCGAGACGCATCGGCATGTCGCAGGCGCGATTCATCTCCACGTTCCGGACGAGGAAATTGTTCAGCGACTTTCCGGCCGCTGGATTTGCCGCCAATGTCAGTCGCCGTATCACTTGCAATTCAAGCCACCGCAGAAGCCCGGAGTGTGCGACGCCTGCAACGGCCCGCTTTACCAGCGCGATGACGACAAAGCCGAAACAGTCCTAGCTCGCCTGAAAACTTTCCACGCGCAGACGAAACCGGTGATTCAGTTCTACCGCGACGTCGGCCTGCTTGCGGAAGTCAACGGCACCGGTGCCGTCATCGACGTGACGAAACGCACCCTCGAAGCAGCGCGCAACATCCAGCAGCGCATCGAGGCGAACGGCGTCGTGAGTATCCCTGCGGAGATGGCGGCGGTTTAGCTTCGGGCCACGGCGGCGAGCGAAAGCGCTGTCGACTCGCGTTCCCGAGCATCGCCGTCTGCGCGAACGTTGATTCCAATCAAGGCGCATCCGAAGCGCCGCCCAATACTGCGTGTACAAATGAGATTGAAGCTCCGCAGTTTGCGGGCGCTTCACGCACGCGTGAGCCACCCGAACACGGCGACGTTCGCAACCGAACCTGCCGCCGTCACGCAGAAGCTTATTTTCAATTTCAGTCCCACGCGCGCGCGCCTATTTGACCGCTACTGCACCGCGCATCGTTTGTTCACCCCAGCACGCACTCATGAAACCTGAACTCACCAAAACCACTCGCCGGAGCTTTCTGAAGACGACCGGGGTCATCGCCGGCGCCACCACGCTCGGCTTGCCGCAAATTGTTTCGCCGCGTGTCTTTGGTGCGAACAACCGCATCACGCTCGGCCACATCGGCGTCGGCGGCATGGGCGGATTTCATTTGCGCGAGATGGTGAAGCGCATGGGCAGCGGCGAAGTGAACATCGCCGCCGTGTGCGACGCCGATGAAAAGCGCCTCGCGAACGCGTGGAAGACCGCAGGCGCTCAGGCCGAAGTTTATCGCGATTACCGCTACCTCATTCAACGCAAGGACATCGACGCCGTCGTCATCGGCACGCCGGATCACTGGCATGCGGTGCAGATGGTCCACGCGGCGGAGTGCGGCAAACACGTTTACGTGGAGAAGCCCGCGTGCTGCACCATCGAGGAAGGCAAGGCGATGATCGCGGCGGCGACGGCGAACAAAGTTTCCGTGCAGGTCGGCTCGCAAGGACGTTCACAGCCCGAGGCCTACGCCGCGCATCGCTACATCGCCAGCGGAATGTTGGGCAAGGTTAACAAAGTCACCTGCTGGCATTATCCAAGTCCGTCGGACGACAAGCCGGTCGCCGATAGCGCGCCGCCGCCGGAGCTGGATTGGGATCTGTGGCTCGGCCCGCTCGCATGGCGTCCTTACAACGCGCGTTACTGCCACGGCACGTTCCGTTGGATCATGGAATCGGGCGGTGGCCAGATCCGTGATCGCGGCGCGCACGTGATGAGCAACGCGATGTATTTCATGAACGCGGACCACACCGGCCCCGCGACGATCGAAGCCAAAGGCACCGTTCCCGCGAAGGGCCTTTGGGACAGCGCGATGGAGATGGAAGTCACTTATCAATTCAAGAATCCCGACTGGACGCTTGTCTGGTCGCAGCCCGGCGAAAAAATTCCTTACTTCGATGAAACCCGAAAAAAGAAAGAAGGCATTCGAGACGGCTATGGCGCCGTCTATCACGGCGACAAGGACAAGCTCATCGTGTGGGTCGGCGATAACCAGGTCTATACGGAGCCGAAAGCCGTCGAGTTCGCCAGCAAGCCCGGCGGTGTGGATGTTTACAAGAGTCCCGGCCACCACGACGACTGGTTCAACGGAATAAAGACCGGCAAGAAAACGATTATGAACATCGAGGCCGCCGTCGCCGTTTCGAACCTCACCGTCCTCGGCAACATGTCATTGATCCTCGATCGCAAGCTGAAGTGGGATCACGCCAAAAGTGAAATCATCGGCGACACCGAAGCGCATCGCATGATGAGCCGTCCGCAGCGTTATCCGTATGTCCTCTGAACTTCAACCGAGCTGAAAACATGAACGCGAAAGAATTGATCGAGCAGATTAAAAACGGTGACGACAAGGTGCGCGGCGCAGCGTGGCAGGCGGCGGGGAACGCCGGATCGACTGCGGTGCGCGGACTCGCCGAGTTGATGTTCACCGGCGAACAGGAAGTGGCGCGCGCGGCAAAGCGGGCGCTCTGGAAAATCGTTCGCTACGCCGGACGTCCGGCGGGTGGCGATGAAACGAAAGCCGTCGCGAAGGAACTTGTTCCGCTCCTCGCCAGCGGCGATCCCAACGTCCGCCGTGAGTTCGTGTGGATGCTTTCCGAGATCGGCGACATCCATGCCGCGCCGATGATCGCGTTGTTGCTGAACAACCCGAACCTCCGCGAAGACGCGCGCGCCGCGCTCCAGCGCATCCCCGGCGACACGTCATTGCGCAGCTTGAAAGTCGCGCTGAAGAACGGCGCGGAAGATCACAAGCCCGCGATTGCTGAATCCCTGCGCGTGCGCGGCGAAAAGGTGAAGGACTTCCCGAACCAGAAGCTCGTGCCCAGGAAACAAACGGCGGTGAAGAATCCTCTTGCCGTCTGACCTCGCCGCCGGGCTTGGAAGCGCCGTCCTGCCGCGGCGAGTTCATCAAACACGCCGGGCTGCTTGTCATCATGTCACAGCCGGATGAAGACCAATCGAGGCACGCTCGACCGCCTGTTTTCTGAAAAGGATTCTTCCGTCACGCTGCAACTGCTGGAGCAAGCGGCGCTCGCCTTGGGCCGCAAACTCAAGGTTGAACTGGCCTGACCCGCGGTATGAAACGGCCCGGCGAAGGCTTCAAACTCCACAGGCCACCGCTCATCAAAATCGATCAAACCAACCGAAAATAAAATCGTGCCGTTTCAAACAGGCAAACCTCGACAGCAAACGCATTATGGCTATCACCCTTAAACGCCAATTAACCCCGGAAGAAAAAGGCATCATTCTACAAAGGCACGGGCGTGTCTGCTTTGCCACGGGCCACGCGATCCCTGAAGAAGAATCTCTCCACTTTGATCACATCATGGCTTTCGCGCTGGGAGGTCGAAGCGAAATCGACAACATCGCGCCGATGTGCGAACACCACAACAAGGCGAAGGGGATGCTGCCTTTGGAAGATTTTCGCGTCAGTCTTCAACTCAAGGAATTCTTCGGCACAGGGGACAGACTAACGCTCAAGCAACTTTTGCAGTTTCTTAAGACTCGAAAGCAAATCCCAAGCTACGGCGCACACTGCGCCCTTTCGCAGAACGACGGCGATGTGAAGCTGGAGTCTGCTCACGGAAACTTCACCTACGACCTCCTCCAGTGTCCCATCACCGGTTGGAAATATTTCTACGCGACGTTGCCCGTAGAACTCCTCGACAGCGATGATGACGAGGAACATCAGTTTGGCCTGCAACCCCGCTTCCTAATTGAGGACAAGGTGTTTGGTTTGTTCCGTCACTTTCAGAATCATCCAGTGCTTCAGCCGTCAATTGGCCGCATCGCCGCCGGCAAGATTGTGCTCTTTGATGGTCAGCATAAAGCCGCAGCCCTGCTCTGGGCAGGCCGCAGAAAGTTTGAGTGCAAAATCTACATCGACCCAGATCTCCGCATCCTTAACGAAACCAACATATCTGCTCACGAAAAGTTTGCTCAAACCCGCTTTTTTGCTTCGGTGATGGTTGTCAAACTTGGCGGCCAATTTGGCAAGGACTTCGAGGATTACAAGAACCGCGAAGATCAAGAAACGAAGAGCGAAGCCGGTTTCCTGGCATATTTGGAACGTGTCCAAGACCCGGGTATGACTCGCGGGGAGCGCAACAAGCGATTCCGCGCGTATCTGTTCAATGCAATCCTTGAGGACAAGGATAATGAAAACCGGATGGCGAAATTAGTTTCCACAGGCAATCGCGGTTCTAACGAACGACCGCTTACCGTGGATATGCTTTCAAAGTCGTTCTTTGCAAACTTTCTGAATGACGAGCCTGTTACCGACAACCTTGCCTCGGTTGCCTACAAGCGAGACCACGAGATCAACAACAACGTTCGGATGATGAATTTCTTCTTCGACCTCTCGCTTTGCAATTGGAATCCTACAGCGGCGGCAAACGATCAGACGCGGATTCGGCTCGAACGCATCTACGCTTCCAAGTCCATCATGGCATGGTCGGAGATTTTCAAGTCGGCAGTTTGTGCCAAGCTTGACATAATTGACGAGGACGACCGATCTCGCCCTTTGTATCGGGAATTGTCTGAAGCCGATTTAGAGAAGATCAAGACGATGGTAAATCGTTTGCTGACTTGGACACAGTGGTCATCGCCACCCAACTCGGAAATCGATTCCCAACTTTCAACAAGTAAGACCGCGCTGAAAGCTTGGTTCAGAGAAAAAGGGCTGACGCCCGGTTATCTGATGGGAGCAGCGGAATAATTCTCCGTTGTCAACCGGAACGCGGTTGCGGCCATTACGGACATTCCGTTTCCATCCGTCGCGACGCTTGTCGTTCGGACGAACGCGCCGTAGTCTGTGCGCATGACAACGACGGTGGGTGAAAGCAATCAGGTGAGCATCCCGCCCGAAATGGCGCGTGAGTTCGACATCCATCCCGGCACGCGGCTGGAGTGGGCGAAGGCGGGGGACGGAGTCATCACGGTGAAGCCGCTGCCGAGTCGCGGCGAAATGGCGCGTCAACTGATGGGCGCGGGCCGGCATCTGCTCAAGCCCGGCGCGGACCCCATCGGCGACTTGCTGCGCGAACGGGAGCGGGATGATCAACTCGACCAGGCCGATCATCGCCGATGACCCACTTGCTGGACACCTCGGCGTTGCTGGCGCACTACCTCGCGGAAAATGGTGCGGAACGAGTTCAAGCATTGTTTGAAGATGTAGCGGTCGAGGCCGGGGCTTCCATCCTTTCGCTCTATGAGTTTGAACTTCGATTGCATCAGCTTGGCTTGGATGCGGTCACTCGGGTCACGGAATTAAATCGTTACCGCGCCTTGTTGACCGAGGTGGTGGACGTGACTGAGGCGGTGCGCGGGGAAGCGATTCGCTTGCGCACGAGCGCGACCGCTCACGTTGCGGCGATGGATGTTTTGATTGCGGCCAGCGCATCGCTGGGGAAACGCAACGCTCGTTCACCGTGACCCGCATTTCGCCGCCATTCCCACGAGTCTGTTGAAGCAGGAAGTTTTGCCTGCGAAGTGAGGAACGGAGTCGAGCCGACCGGTGTCCACAGGCGGCAACTTCTCGGTGCAGCGCTCAGACCGCTTCGTCCCATGCGACGGAAAAGCTTCTGGCTGCGTCCCGTGGCGCTGGCCGTCAATCGCGGGTTCGCCCCCGCCGAGTTGTCCCGCATCCAGCGGTTGGTGGAAGAACATTGTCAGACATTGATC
>Ga0105047_10018650_pt1 | contig 10742 bp, 10 predicted proteins | sample MAT04_FD_78384 | JGI IMG/M metagenome (GOLD analysis project Ga0105047, IMG submission 78384) | Freshwater microbial communities from Lake Fryxell liftoff mats and glacier meltwater in Antarctica - MAT-04 (megahit assembly) | ecosystem: Environmental > Aquatic > Freshwater > Ice > Liftoff...
ATCGGCATGCGCCTGAATACTCACACTAAGATATTAGGACAAATTCGCATTACAAGGAGAAAAACCCATCAGCAGCCAATCCACTTCCCTACCTGTGGCCGGGCTTTTATATCTTTTATTTCCTAAACCAATGATTAAGTTGCCCCATAATACCGGCTCTTCTGTAGTTGCATTTTTCATCATTTCCAACAGCACAAAACAGTCTTTACGCTTTTGTTCATGCTGTACATTATTGATAAAATCATCCACGCTTGCCGAAGTAGGTTTTGTTTTTATTTCAACCAATTTTGATTTCTTTTTTGCCAAGAGGTACAAGTATTAATGTACACTACAAATATATATTATTCTGTGCTATATCAATACATTCTTAAATATTTCTGAAGATAACTGTACTAACCTATCTTTGATTTAATTTCTTTATTAATAACCTTATACCCTTGAAGGATTCCGATCAGTATAAGCCTGTCATCTACCAAATCGGCGATGATGGTAGCTTTTAAGAATAAATATATATCTATAAAAATACAATGAAATCTATTGCAGAAGAATGTGTAGGAATATCTGACCGAAAAAACAAATAAAAGAACATAACAAACATTCCTGTATTTATAAAAGTTACACATACGTAAAAAAAAAATTGAATCATTCTATTCTTATTCCCCATCTTTTGCCAAACTTGGAAGTAATATCAGAAATTTTGCCCTTTAAAATCTCATTGTTTGTATTAACAAATCCCATTAACAAAAATTTAATTAGAAAATACATAAAAATTATCGCATTTTTGCCGCTGAACTAAGGAGTAGTTATGGCTAAATATATACACAGAGATGTGAGCTGGTTATCTTTCAATTACAGGGTACTGCAGGAAGCCAAAGATCCCTCTGTTCCGTTGCTGGAAAAACTAAAGTTTTTGGCCATATATTCTTCCAATCTGGATGAGTTTTTCAGGATTCGTGTAGCCAATCATCGTAATCTTGCCCGTGCTGATAAATCTACCCTTAAAAACATAGACTATTCACCTGAGATTGTATTGCGTGAAATTCTTAATATTGCCAACAGTCAGCAAAAGGAATTCAGTACCATCTTTGAAAAAAATATCCTGCCCGAACTTAAAAAAAATGGAGTGCAGATCGTTTCATGGCGCCACCTCAATAAAGAACAGGTAGAAAATGTAGACACCTATTTTAATGAATATCTGCTCCCCTTTGTACAACCCGTCATCTTGGCTGGTCAGAAGATCAAACCTTTCCTTAATAATGGGGCCCTTTATCTGGCTTTGCATATGCATAGTAAAGATAGTTCCAAACCAATATCAGAGTACGCTATCGTAAAAATACCATCCGATCATCTATCGCGATTTGTTGACTTACCATCAAGAATTGCGGGCGTTAAACAGATTCTTATGCTGGACGATGCGGTGCGACATAGTGTGAGATTGATATTTCCCGGATATATAATTCAAGATTCCTATTCTATAAAACTTACAAGAGATGCAGAACTTTATATCGATGATGAATATTCAGGTGATCTGATATCAAAAATAAAAAAAAGTCTGAACAAAAGAAGCATTGGAGTGGCTTCTAGGATGGTGTATGACCGCTCAATGCCCAAACATTTTCTTCAATATCTGATGAATGTATTTGAAATCGATGAGCTTGACCTTTTGCCGGAAGGCAGATATCACAACAATTCAGACTTTTTTAAATTTCCTTCATTTAATCTTACTCATCTTAAAGATCCAACACTTACCCCTATTAAAATAGAGGACATGGAAGAAGCTGATTCTATTTTCGATAAGATAAAAGAAAAAGATCAGCTGATACATATACCTTATCACAGTTATGAGTCTGTGGTAAAGTTTTTTGAAGATGCGGCTGCAGATCCTGATGTTACTCATATCAAAATCATTCAGTATCGGGTGGCAAAAATATCCAGAATCATGATGGCCATCAAAGATGCTGTAAGAAGCGGAAAGCAGGTGAGCACTTTTATAGAAGTAAAGGCCAGATTTGACGAAGAAGCCAATCTTCAATGGGGCGAAGAGCTCGAAAAGGCAGGAGTGAGTGTATATTATAGTATGCCTGGCTTTAAAGTGCATTCCAAATTGGCGCTAGTAAGACGCCTCGAAGATGGAAGGCCAAATCTGTATGCCTACTTGGGCACAGGAAATTTTCATGAAGATACCGCTAAAATTTATACTGACTTTGGAATCTTCACCAATGATAAAAGACTAACTTCCGAAGTAGCCAGAGTGTTCACTTTTCTGGAAACCAAACAAAGACCAAGTCATCCATTTGAATTTTTGGGTGTAGGACTCTTTAACCTGAAAGAAAAATTCATTTCACTCATCAAGCGAGAGATCGAAAATGCAAAGAAAGGTAAAAAAGCTAGAATGATTCTGAAAATGAACAGCATTCAGGATGAAGAAATGATCAATTATCTCTATGAAGCTAGTCAAGCAGGCGTCAGGATAAAACTTATCATCCGAGGCATTTGCTCTTTGGTACCCGGACAAAAAGACTTGAGTGAAAATATAGAAGCCATTTCAATTGTGGATCGATTTCTGGAACACAGCAGGGTCTTCGTATTTCATAATGACGGACATCCTGAAGTATATCTATCATCAGCAGACTGGATGGTAAGAAATCTCCATTTCAGGGTAGAAACATTATTTCCGGTCCTCGATCCTGACCTCGCTAAAACCATCATCACTTGTCTCAATATCCAACTGAATGATAATGTTAAATCCAGAGTTTTGGATGCCAAACTCTTGAACAGGTATAAAAAAAACAAAGACGACATTGCCGTCAGAAGTCAGATTGAGACCTATTACTTCATAAAAAGGAGAGAAGAATCCAGATTAATTCCTGATAAAACCAATGAAAATCCTAAATAAATGCTAAAAGCTTTGTCTCCATTAGATGGCAGGTATGCGAGTACTACCGCTTCCCTTTCAAATTATTTTTCAGAATATGCCCTGATTAAATATCGGGTTTTTATAGAAATAGAATACTTTAAAGCCCTTATGGCTTTGCCTTTGCCCCAACTTACCCAACTTCATGCTGGTTCAATTTCCATTTTGGACAGTATCTATAAAGATTTTGATGTTCATGCAGCAGAAAAGATAAAATCCACTGAAAAAATCACCAACCACGATGTGAAGGCCGTTGAATATTTTATCAAAGATCAGCTTGACATAAAAGGGCTTGGTCAATTTAAAGAGTTTGTACACTTTGGATTGACATCTCAGGATATCAATAATACTGCTTTCCCACTTATGATCAGACAAGGCATGGACGAAATCGTCATCCCTTTTCTGAAAAAGGTACTGACCGACATAAAACAAAAAGCAGAAGAATACAAAGGGGTGCCCATGCTGGCCAGAACCCATGGCCAACCTGCATCCCCCACTACTTTGGGAAAGGAAATGGACGTTTTTTGTGAAAGAATGAGTGACGAGATAGATACACTTGTTTCGATACAGATAAAATGCAAATTCGGCGGAGCTACTGGCAATTTTAATGCGCATAAAGTATGTTATCCTGATATCAATTGGATAGACTTTGGCAACCGGTTTGCTGAAGGTTTGGGTCTGAAACGATCACTACATACAACCCAGATTGCTCACTATGATGATCATGCAGCCATTTTTCATTCCTTTTCAAGAATAAATACTATACTTATTGATTTTTGTCGTGACATATGGACATATATTTCAATGGACTATTTTAAACAAAAAACCAAAGCAGGAGAAGTAGGTTCTTCTGCGATGCCACATAAAGTAAACCCTATTGATTTTGAAAATGCAGAAGGTAATCTTGGCTTGGCCAATGCTTTATTTTCACATCTGGCCGAAAAACTTCCGATCTCCAGACTGCAAAGAGACCTGACCGATTCTACCGTACTAAGGAATGTGGGTGTTCCTTTTGGCCATAGTCTTATAGCTTATCATTCAATACTTAAAGGTATCAGCAAATTACTGCTCAATGAATCTGCCCTGCGACAAGATCTGGAAAACAACTGGGCCGTAGTAGCAGAAGCCATTCAAAATATTTTGCGCCGTGAAATGTATCATGAACCATATGAAGCCCTGAAGGATTTAACAAGGGGTAAAGCCAGTATTACAAAAACTGACATACAGGACTTCATAGAAGGGCTTGATGTTTCTGATGACATAAAAAAAGAACTTCTGGCCATCACTCCGCACAATTATGTGGGATATTATTAAAATGGTTTAATCCTGAGTTATATACCCTAAATTTATAAAAGTATCGTAATGAACTAAAAAAATTAGTAGAGGTACCATATTTCAATTCAAACTGATCAATTTTGGGCATTCACTACCACCAGTTTCCCTGTTGCTTTTTTCAATTTTACATCAGACAATTCATAGTAATATATACCATTTGGCAGAATAGATGCATCGACTTCAAATGATTCAGCTTTGATTTTGAACCTAAATACACTACGTCCCATTGCATCATAGATATTCAGAAATGTATTTTCAGAAACTGGCATTCCACTGGTGTGAACCTGTAGCTGACCTGACCAGATAGTAGGAAATATTGTTGGTGATTTAATAAGCTCATCCTGAGTGTCGGATGTGTTTTGTACTGCCCTGATTTCCATCTCATCAAAATAAAACCCGTCTCTTTCTTCATATTGGTCTGTTTGTAAGGCAAATCTGATCCAAACTTTCGATGCTCCGATAAACGCGGATAAGTCAATTTCTTCTTTTACCCATTCATTTTTGACCCCATCATAAAGCGGACTATTAAATGCCTGATCACGGGTACCTGGATTGGTGTATTTGCCACATAAAGGTATAAAATCACTATTATCAGAAGAAGCCAATACCTGAACGAAATCATATGCTTTTTCGATGTCCCATCTTGCATAAAAACCAAGGAACGCATTACTTGCATCACTCAGGTCAATTGGCTCTTTAAGGGTTATAAATGCCTGATGATCAGGTGGGTAGTCCCCACTTTCAGAATCTGTAACAGAAGATGGCTGACTAAAAAATAATTGATCTGTTTTGACCCATCCTGAAGAATTGAAGGAATTTATATTCTTTAAATCATCATAAAAAATCGTTGAAAATGGTTTGCTTATCCATTGTTTTTTTATTTCTGAAGAATTTTTGATACCATCATTGTCTACTTCCAGTTGCAAAATAATGCCATCGGCAAATGATTTTGATGCATCTATCGTCAATTCAAAAACAAAGTCTGTATACTCTGCATTGTTTAGCGTCACTGTTCTGGACGGTAGCAAAACATCAATACCCGGCGTAAGTGTAGTTAGCCTAATCGTGGCACTCCCCTCTTTTAGTCCAGCTCTATTTACTCTGACATAAATGTTTTTATATTCAGGCGTAAGGTAATTGCTTTCATTGGTCTCCTTTGCTTCATAATAATTAAGGGTAAGTAATGCAGTAGAAAGATTCATCCAAACGCATGATTTATTCAGATAATCAATGTCAGTTGAAGCTGGCCAAAAAGAAGGCCCTACCTCTGGCGTAAATGAATATATCACGTTTTTTTCACCCGTGTCTCCGTACATCCAGTCATCGCTGTCACCGTTGACAGTGTAACCCACCGTTTCAAGACCGGTACCCAGTAAAAAATTGTTTTCGCGATTCATCACGTGACCAATAGATTTAAATACTGCGTCTTCATCTGTCGGCAAATCATTGTATCCCCATGGATGTATAAGATAATTACCAAAAGTATGATAATTTAAAGCCATGACGAAATTTCGCTCTGAACAAAATGCTCGCACTGCTTGGGTTTCAGGCTCTGAAAAAGCGTCCGTCCCTCTATATGTTTGTGAATTGGGATTGGCAGACGATCCTGAATTATTAAATCCCCAGAAATGACCATAATTTCTATTCAGATCCACACCTTTAAGTGCTCCTAAAGTATCTTTCCACATGTTTTTGCGCCACAAACCACCGCCATTCGGTTTGGTAGTCTGGTTATAGATGTACCCATCCGGATTGACACAAGGTACAAAATACAACTGCGTATTTTCAACAATTTTTGTAACGATAGGATCTTTGCCATAATTTTCAAGAAGATACCATAGATAAAAAATCATTTGTGACAAGCCATTTGGCTCACGTGCATGATGTAAGGCAGTATACAATACTTCCGGTTCAGACGCTTCATTTTTCGATACGTGATCAGATAGCTTGATGTAAAATAGATGGTTGCCGTTATGTGTTGTAAAGCCTTCGATTTTTTTCCTTGCTGAAATTATATCAGGATATTTTGCGGCCATAGTATCCAGAATATCCAACATTTCGTCGTATGTAAAATAGCCTCCCATCGATCCCGACTTGTATTGGTCCGGCGTTTTATAGATATACGTACTTAAGGGTAGTCCATCACAATTTCCTCTGCTCAATGTTTCACTTTGATTTATCTCAGAACTTCTGGAATTACTGGAATAAAATGCGGAAACATCCTCAATCAGTACTTCGATCTGAAAACCAAGAGATTGAATTAAATGGATTTCTGAAGCAGAAAAGTCATTTATAAAATATCTGTTTTTGACAAAAATACCATGGTCCGTTTCTAATCCGGCTGCCGAAAGCATATTAATGCTCTTATCCGTAAGATCAATTCTTATTTTTGAAAATTTTTCAACCTTCTGAAATTGAGCGTTTAAGGTGAAATAACTTTGACATAAGCATAGAATAATAAAAAATAACTGTCTCATACCTTTATTTAAGAAGGCACAAGAATACTAAAAAAATGCGTAATTATTTAGGTACCTAGACAAATGAAAATTTATAATCACGATTTTTTCATCTTGCAGGCAAAAATATCGCCAAAAACTAATATTTTTTTGCTTATTACGACGGGCTTCACCCGACGTTACCAATATTTTGCCACTATAGAGCATTGACCTAAATAATTACAAAATGCTATTTAATCATCACTGATAAGCGCATTTTGATGATTTTAATGACTTATTATACGAAATTAAGGGATTTATAAAGCCTGTTAATCGACGTCAAAATCTGTAATGTCCACTGGTTCGATATTGTAATCAGTAGTAGATCTCTCCCCTTTTCCATTTTGTTTGTTGAGAGACCAGTAGTCTGTTGAGGTAGTTTGCAGCCAAATTTTAGCTGACTTCCTGAATACCTGCACGTTCAGATTAAATTTATCTTTCATCATTTTTTCAAATTCTGCTACTGATATTTCGCCATTGATGTTAAAATCCATTTCTATTAAATCAGGTTGAAAATTATTTAACCATGTGTCATGAGTCAACTGATCACTCGCGTCTGAACCTTCATTAAGTCTATGCTTTTCTGTATAAAATTCAAGTTTTAGAAATGGAAATGCTACACAAAATTGATCAAAAATATGTTGCAGAGTGGAAGTCATTGTTATTTTCATGTTCATACCTGATTTATATTACGTTTTCTATTGGAGATTTCATCAATTTGGATTATTTTCTGTACTTAAGAGCGGCAAATCCGTATATGCGAGTATCATTAGATCATATGTAGTGATAATACCCATCAGATGGTCGTATTCATCAATGACCGGCAATGCTCTGAAATAATTTTCTTTGAATATCTGAACACATTTTCTAATATTATCTTCCGGAGTGACACTGATCACATTGGTTTCCATGACGTCTCTTGCCAGATTGCTGGTAAGTAAAAATGCATTTTTCCTCAAACTTGCTGGTAAATTTAATTTTGTTCCCCAATCTAGGAGTAAAAGTATGTCAGATTTGGATATCATGCCTTTAAAAATACTATCTTCCGTAACCACTGGAATATGATGAATATTTTCCCTTTCAAAAATACTGTTTATATCTTTAAGTACAGTGTCTTCACTCGCAGTAAATAACTCAACACTCATAACTTCCTTAACCTTTAAGCTAAGTAAATCCATTGTATTCATTTGAATAATATTTTAGAATTAATAATTATAGAATGTATAAATTTTCCGTTTTAAGCCAGTGATTAAAGAATAAATTTTAAAAAGTCACGAATATAGTGAAATTATAACCATTCAATTAAACTTTGATATATATACAAAGCAAATATATTGACTTTAAACATTGGTTCATATGACCGAAATCAGTAATTGTGTTGATACATATCAAAGAATGATTTCTAAGATCATTTTTATGGCGGAATAGATGCATTTACAAAATTTGGTTTAATTTTTGTATTAAATAATTTCCACTGACATTAGAAGTATGAAAACACTCAAGGTAAGTTTCGATTATAAAATATATTCATCTATGGATGAAATGGCAAATGAAGACAAGCAATTGATGTTACATGCCATTGCACAGCTTAAAAATGCTTATGCACCCTATTCCCAGTTTCATGTAGGCGCAGCGGCGAGGCTTCTGAACGGAGACATTTTTGTGGGGAGCAATCAGGAAAATGCTTCTTATCCATTATGTATGTGTGGAGAGCGTGTAGCTTTGTATAATGCTGCTGCCAATAAACCTGATATCCCGGTAGAGTCTCTGGCTATCACTATAAAAAATCAAAAGTCAATTATATATAAACCTGTTTCGCCTTGCGGCGCATGTCGACAGGTAATCTCAGAGTTTGAATTCAGACACAACCACAAAATAAGAATCCTTTTAAAATCTGATGGTGATGAAGTGTACGAGCTTGATTCTGTGGCTGATCTATTACCGTTGGGGTTTAACGGGTCATTTCTCTAAATAACAATTCTTTCACCTTCTCCAAGTCTTCGGCTGTGTCTACTCCCACAGAGGTATATGTTGTTTCAAAACAATGTACAGTGTAACCATGCTGCAACCACCGCAATTGTTCCAGTGATTCTGCCATTTCATAAGTTGTCACGGGTAGTTTCGTAATATCCAGCAGTACATTTCTTTTAAATCCGTACATGCCTATATGCCTATAATAATCTGTCAATCCCAACCAGTTTTTATACCCTGCTTCTCTGATAGCAGGAATAGCCTGTCTGGAAAAATATAGGGCCCTTTGACGCAAATCTCTGACCACTTTTACGACATTGTAATCAAAAAGCATATCGATATCAAGTATCTTTTGGCATTGTGTACCAATGAGAACTTCAGGATGCAGCATATTTTTTATGAGGTCATCGATCTGTCCTGGATTGATCAATGGTTCATCCCCCTGTAGATTTATAATGATGTCACTATCAAAATGACTAGCGACCTCTGCTATCCTGTCTGTGCCTGACTGATGTTTGGTTGATGTCATAATTGCCTTTCCACCTTCTGATACAACGTGATTATATATCTTTTCGTGATCGGTGGCGATAAAAACTTCAGAAGCAAGAACAGATTTTTTAGCCTGATGATATACGCTCATTACTAGACTCTTGCCAAATATATCAGCCAAAGCTTTTTCCGGAAGACGCGTGGAAGCTAATCTGGCAGGGATAATAATACTGGTTTTCATAAATAAAAAATAAAAAAAAAGTTAAAAAGTATCATATTATAAATAATTGTAATATATTTGCATTGTTAAACAACTGCCTTTAGATGATCCATGGGTTTTATACAGTATGCTTAAGAAAATGTAAAAGTACAGCTTTTTTAATTTTTATATCGCCTATTCTGATGGGTGCACAAAATCCTAGCAACCGATTTTTTTCTTCAGGAAACGAGATCGTCGTAGACGTTCTCCCTGGGAATGATATTTTTTATAGTCATATCTATGACAAAGGTATTTCAATTTACAGTCTTGCCGAAGTTTTTCATGTGGAGCCGGAAAAAGTGTTGAGAATAAACAAATTTAATCCCACACAACCGAACAATGACGGCAAGATTGTAAAAATACCTGTCAGAAAAGATCTTTTGATTACAAATCCGGGAGAAAGAAAGAAGCAGGGACAATATCTGCCTGTGTATTATACTGTAAAAAAAGGTGAATCATTATATCGCATTTCAAAACAATATTTTGATACTGATGTAAAAACTTTGTTATTGCTCAATAACAAAGACAACCAAGACATTAAAACAGGTGAAAAATTATTGATAGCTTGGTTGCCTGTTAACACTATTAAAAAACCAGAACCATTAAAAACTACATCCTATCCCATAAAATCCACTTCTAAAGGCAATAATAAGCAGGACATTCTTGCGGACGAGCCTAAAAAAGAGCTCAAAGAAAAGCTCTCTTCAGATGACCATGTTACCATCATCAAGTATTACCTGTCTGATGTCATCGGCATGTGGGACAGGTCACCCATAGAATCAAAAAGTTATTTTGTGCTGCATGATGAAGCCAGACCAGGTACCATGATGGATATTTATAACCCGATGCTAAAAAAACACATCAAGGCCAAAGTATTGGGAAAAATATCATCTGGAACCTACCATGACGACATAGAGTTGATCATCAGTTCAGCCATTGCCAAAGATCTTGGCATCCTGGATGTCAGATTTAAAGTAAATATAAAATTTGAAAAATAACCCAGATTCATTTTTAAAAAGTAATCACAGGTTTTCAAGTCCGCCCAATACAAAAATTAGTTTTCGAAATGGTGTGGTTGATTACAAGATGAATCATTGTTTTTTATTAACAAATATTATTCATACCATCTTCACATTTTCCCTTCCCTGAGTTCTGAATTGCCATCAATTACCTACCACACATACATACCTGTAGCAAGTCGTGTCATATCGACATTATACTGTACATAGTAGAAACGCCGTGTGTGCGAACAGGACGACCTGAGATATGACAAATCATG
>Ga0105047_10018651_pt1 | contig 10742 bp, 10 predicted proteins | sample MAT04_FD_78384 | JGI IMG/M metagenome (GOLD analysis project Ga0105047, IMG submission 78384) | Freshwater microbial communities from Lake Fryxell liftoff mats and glacier meltwater in Antarctica - MAT-04 (megahit assembly) | ecosystem: Environmental > Aquatic > Freshwater > Ice > Liftoff...
CAGGCGCAGCCCTTCACCCACCACCAGCCGCACAATGTCCCCCGTTCTGCGCGCCCAGCGCGCGGCGAATGCTCAACTCCCGCCCGCGGCGCGACACCGAGTAAGCCATCACACCGTAAATTCCCGCACCCAGCCCGCGCCGGCGAACAGTTCCAGGCAGAGCAGGATGCTTCCGCGCTGACCTTCTGAGGCCTCCACCACCGCCTCCATGCCCCGCACGGCGGCAATGGCCGGCATCTCCGGCGTCTGCCTACGCGGCCGATAGCAGCCACAGAATCGTCGCCCCCGAAGCGCCGCCGGAAGAGCCCGTCGCTGATCAGCGCCACCTTGGGCCCCAGTTGTTCTTCGCTCGCGAGAAAGCTGCGCCCTTCTGCCGGCGCCGCCCCCAACACTGCCAGAAAATTTGCCGACACCCGCGCGCCCTTCAGCGGTTCGGGACCCTCCCGCGTCGCCAGCGACACATTGTCGCCAAACACGGTGAACGCCGCCGCCCCCATGAACCATTTCGCCACGCGAATCGCCTAAAACCGCGCATCCGTCGCCCCGCCTGTAATCCGCACCAGTTGTTCCGGCTCCCGGAACGGCAATGGCTTCAGCAGCACCGCGCGGACCATGGTAAAGATCGCCGTATTCGCCCCAATGCCCAGCGCCGGCGTCACGATCACCGTCAGCGCGAAGGCCGGGTTACGGAGCGACGTCCGCCATGCGGAGGCCAAATCCTATCCCATTGGGTCACCTCAAAAGTTAAACGCCGTCTGCTCCTGGCCCGCCACCCGAGAGATGGCCCGCACCAGTTTCCGGTAGGGCAGTTCATTCCGGTGGGCAAAGCCCAGCCACTCGCCATCGCGCCAACTCGAGTAGTACCAGCGCGCCAAAAGCGCCAGATGATCCTGCCGCCGCGCCAATGTCATCCGGCTCTCTGGATCGAGCGACCCGGCTAGCGCTCTCAGCCGTCCATCCATCGACATACCCGCGCCGTCCAACCGAAAGTTCCGGCCCGGCAGCCATTGGCCGTCCAGCAGGAAGCGCAACTCTACCGCCCCTGGCTGCGTGCTCTTCGTCACCGCCACGCCGCACAACTGGGACGCATCGCGCACCATTTCGTCCCGCAATCGGAGCACTTGCTGCACCTTTTCGAGCCGCTTGTGCTGCCGCGCGGCCTCCTCAAAGTCCATGTCCTCGCTGGCGCGGTCGCGCGCCCGCTCCACCGTCCCGGTCAGGCTCTGGCCGTCGCTGGTCAGGAACTCGCGCACCCGCGTCACCTCGCCCGCGTACTCGGCCTCGCCTACCATCTCCTGGCATGGCCGCAGGCACATGTTCATCTCGCCGTAGATACATCCCGGATGGTCGGGCGAAGGTGCCAGCTCTTCCTGGCAGCGCCGGATCTGGAACAGGTCGAGAAACTGGCCCTCGAGTTCCTCGGCCGCGGCGCGGGACCGGAAGGGGCCGTAGAAAAGCGAGTCAGCACCGGTGAAGCGCGTGGTCACGGTGGTGCGTGGAAATCGATTGCTGTTTACGAGGCGCACGTACGCTGGATACCGCAGCTTGATCCGCTGGACGTAGCTATCCGGAAAGTACTCCCGAGCCAGCGTGTAATGCAGCAAATTTGCACTCAGCCGCGATCCCGTCGGCCAGTATTCCACTCGCTGTGCCACCCCGCGCAGGCTCGCCCAACGTGAATCACCCAGCAGTCGCCTTAAACGGCGGCGCAGGAAGTTCGTCTTTGCCAGATACGGCTCTCCTTCGGCCGCCCACAAGGCAAACACCGCCGGGCGGTCGTCCACCCATTCGAGCTCGTCGTGCGGATAAATGATACAGGCGGGGGGAATCGTCATGCGCAGCCCCACCATTTTAGCGCCTGCCTAGGCCTGATGCCGAGCCCAGCGCTGGAAGCACGGGAAGCGGCCGAGCCGCTTCGTGCCCAATCTCGAGCCCAATCTCGTTCAAAATCTCACTCTGTATTCATAAGTTATATAAAATAATACACTTGCACCAAATCGGGGGCATCCACGCGCATCCCTGGGTTTCCTCCTAAACCATAGAAAATAATTAGGTTACGCGCAATACTTCTTCGTGCCCCTAAATTAGCGAAAATCCCCCCAAACATGCCTCAAGTCCCCGCAGGGGTGGGGATCGGCGAAAGGGATAATCCCCAGACCGGTCTGGGCAGTATTAAATTAGAATGAGTGGAACTCAATGGTGTCATCGTATTGGATAAGCCTTCCGGCTGGACATCGCACGACGCGGTGAACAAAGTCCGTCGCCTGTCCGGCTCCAGTAAAGTCGGCCATCTCGGCACCCTGGACCCCATGGCCACCGGTGTCCTGCCCATGGTCGTTGGCAAAGCCACCCGCCTCGCCCAGTTCGTCGCCGTTGGCCGCAAAGTCTACGAGACCGTCGTTCGCTTCGGCTTCGCCACTGACACTTACGACCGCGAGGGCGAGCCCACCGACGACGCCATCCCTTTCACGCTCGATCCCGCCCAACTCCGCTATTGGCTCGACCTCCAAGTCGGCACCCGCCCCCAGATGCCGCCGCCCATCTCCGCCAAGAAGATCAACGGCGTGCCCGCCTACAAGCTCGCCCGCAGGAACCTGCCCGTCGACCTGAAGCCCGTCGAGGTCACCATCGAGACCCTCGACATCCTCGCCTGCGACGGCGACCATGCCCGCCTGCGCGTCGTCTGCTCCTCCGGTACCTACGTCCGCGCCATCGCCCATGAGCTAGGTCGCGTCGCCGGCTGCGGCGCCCACCTTAGCGAACTCCGCCGCGCCGAGTCCTGCGGCTTCACCGTTGGCCAATCCCACACCATGGACCAACTCATCCACTTAGCCGCCGCCGGTAACTTGGCCCTAGCTCTTCTGCCCGCTGCCACTCTGCTGCCCCAATTCCCCGCCGTCCACGTCGACCTCGACACTATCGCCCACATCCGCCAAGGCCGTATCTTCCGCATGTCCCCGTTCCGCGAAAGCCGTTCCGCTAGGCGAGTAAAAGCGGTCGCCGCGGACGGGGAATTAATTGCGATCGGCGAAGCATTGATGCCTTGCGTCTATCACCCCATCGTTGTCCTTTAGTTTCATGTGAATCAACTTTAATCTAATACTCGTGGTGCTTTCATCTAAGCGCGGTATTCTTCCAGATAACGGCTCCATATGCTTCCTTTGGTCAAGCTCCTCTTTGTCGGCTGGGTGTTGTTTGGGTTAACCCACACTCCAGAACGCGCTGCGGTTCTCAGCCAGGAAGCCGAGGGCCAGGAAGCCGATGGCTTGCCAAATGAGTTCTTCTCCGGCTCCATCCAGGATCTTTCCGAAACCTGGGTTTCCGTAGCTCGCTCCTTAGCTGGTAAAACCCCCGAAACCCGCGTGTTTCAGCGCAACAACGACACCATCGTCGAAGGACACTTGAAAAAGCAGGCCCGCGTAACGGTGGGCTATCGTACCCACGACGGCCAGGATCATGCCTGGCGCATCATCGTCCGTGAAAATCCTGACTAACTAACTAAGTTTTTTCGGCCGCCGTTGCCAATCTGTCTTCACCACCTGCCTGGCCCGGCCCAAGGCCAAAGTCTCCGGTGGTACGCCATCCGTAATTACTGACCCCGCTCCCACATAGGCGCCCGCCCCGATCTCCACCGGTGCCACCAACGTGGAGTTACTCCCCACAAAGGCGCCCGGGCCGATCACCGTGGCATGTTTGTTCACGCCGTCGTAGTTACAAGTAATTGTCCCGGCCCCGATATTCACCTTCTCGCCAATCTGCGAATCTCCCAGATAAGCCAAATGCATCGCCTTGGCGCCGGCACCGAGATGTGTCTTCTTGAGCTCGACGAAGTTCCCAACGTGCGCGTTCTCGCTGACCGTGGCCTGCATCCGCAGCCGCGCGAAGGGCCCTAAGTGGGCACCGTTCTCAAGCACTGAGTCCGCAACGATGCAATAGGGATGGATCATCACGTCATCGGCGACCTTGGCCCCATTGAGCACCGAACCGGTACCGATGCGGCAATTGCTCCCGATTCGCGTCTTGCCCCTTAGCTGGACGAACGCTTCCACCACCGTATCCTGCCCGATCTCGACGAACTTGTCGATCGTCACGGTCTCTGGCCGCTCAATCGTCACTCCGTCCAGCATCAGTTGTTTCGCCTTGCGGTCGCGCAGGTAGCGGTCGGCCTGCGCCAGTTCCACCCGCGTGTTGATGCCCAGAATCTCGGCCGCGTCCGGCACGCGCAGCGTCTTCACGGGATGGCCATGTCCCCGCAGGATCTCCACCATATCGGTAAGGTAGAGTTCGCCCGAGGCCGCGTTCGGCTGAATCTCCGCCAGATGCCGCCACAAGAGCGCCGCATCGAAACAGTAAATGCCCGAATTGATTTCGCGGATCGCCAATTGTTCCGGCGATGCGGCCTTTTGCTCGACAATCGCCAGGCAATTGCCATCTTCGTCGAGGATCATGCGCCCGTAACCCGTCGGATCGTCGAGCACGGCGGTAATCACCGTCGCGGCCGCCCCGCTCGCCGCATGTTGCTCCAGCAACCGGCCGATCGTCTCCGCCGATAGCAAAGGACAATCGCCGTAGAGCACCACCAGAAGCCCTTCCTTTCCCGGAACCTGCTCGCCCGCCACCATCAGTGCGTGGCCCGTGCCATTCTGCTCCGTCTGCCGGACAAACCGCACCGGATAATGCGCCAGATGTTCTTCCACTTGGGCCGCCCCGTGCCCCGTCACCACCACCACCTTTTCGAACGGCGCCTTCTCGCCCGCCGACTGCACCACGTGCTCCACGATCGGCATGCCCCCCGCCTCATGCAGCACCTTGGGCAACGCGCTCTTCATCCGAGTCCCCATCCCGGCCGCCAGAATCACCACTGTCAAATCATGCTGCATTGCTTAATCCTTCTGCCGCGCCAGGTTCTGTTGCCGCGCCCGCAGCGCCAGCTCCAGCACTACCGCCGCGGTCTGCACCGGGTCATGCCGGACCTTCTCACCCTTGGTTTGCAATAAATCCCGTTCAATCACTTCCATGCCTTGCTCCACGAGGCGGAACGTGTCGTTCTGCACCGCGAACACCTTCTGGGCCGCATACGTGCGCCGCAGGGCTCCGGCGATGGGCCTCTTGTTCAAAATTACAAAATCCAGTAGCTTGCCGCCCGCGTGCCGATGAATCGCGTCCACGTGGTCAAAGGCGCTGTAATTCATCGTCTCCCACGGCTGCCACATCAGGTTCACGAAGTAAGCCTTCCGCGCCCGCGACTTCCGGATCGCCTGCGGAATCCCTTCCACCAGCAGGTTCGGAATCACGCTCGTATACAACGACCCTGGGCCCATCGTGATCAAGTCAGCCTCTTCGATCGCCCGCAGCGTCTCCGGCAACGGCGGACACACGCGCGGCACCAACTGAATCGTCTTGATCGCAATCCGCGCCCGGCTGATCTTCGTTTCGCCCAACACCCGCTTGCCATTCACCAGTTCCGCTTCCAAGGTGACGTTGCAATCGGTAGAGGGGAAAATGCGCCCGCCGGTTGAAAGAATTTCCGATGACAGCTTCACCGCTTGGGCAAAGTCCCCCGTCAGGTGCGTCAGCGCCGTCAGGAATAGATTACCGAAGCTATGGCCGGTGAGCCCCTTGCCCGCCGTGAAGCGGTATTGGAAGAGCTTGGTGAGCAGGTCCCCATCGTCCGAAAGCGCCACCAGGCAATTGCGAATGTCCCCTGGCGGTAACACATCGAGTTCCCGCCGCAAGCGGCCCGAGGAGCCGCCATCGTCCGTCACGGTTACCACCGCCGCAATTTCCACCGGTGGTAAGCCGTCAATCGGAGCCACATAGCGCTTCAGCCCCCGCAACAAGGACGACAGCCCCGTGCCGCCCCCAATGGCGACTACGCGCAGCGCGTCTGTCCCGCGATTCAGGCGCCGATTTGGCATTTGGGCCCGCTAACCGCCCATCAGTATTTCGCGAATCGGCTGGAACTTCGCCAGCTCGACAAAATCCGGATCGCCCATCGCCGTGGCCCGGTTCCGCGGTTGCATCTGAATGGCCCGTTTTAGGTGCCCCACCGCCCGATCGACTTCGCCCAGATGCCCCAGCGCTACCGCCGCCGCATAGTGGCTATGGTCGGTCTCCTGCTGCTTTAACGCGAACTCCAGCAGCGCGGCCGCCTCGGCATAGGCCCGCAGGTTCATCCGCGCCACCGCGTACGCATAGTTCTCCTCCGCGCTCCGCGTTTCGGGCTCCGTCCGGGCCAGCCGGCTTTCGCACATTCGCAGATGCGTGCGCGCCGAGTACGCCATTTCGCGCACCGGCCCTTGCGCCGCCTGCTCGAATCGCGGTATCGCCCGCGAAAAGTCGCGCTGATGAAATAATGCCATCGCTTCGTTAAAGGTCTCCGCTTGCACTGCGGCGGGACTCTCAGTTGTCTTGTTATTTTTTGTCGCCAATTTTGGTCTTATCGATGCTCTCGGCCCTTTAGCCCGAAGCGCACCGGCCTCCGTGGGAGCTTTGCCAGCCCGTTAGATCTCTTGATTATAGCCAGATTGGGCCGCACCCTCAGTGGACCACCCCCGCGCTCGAAAGCTACCATGGAGCGTGCCGCTCAAATTCGTTCTTCTCTTGCCGCTTCTGGCCTTCGCTGCGAAAAAGCCGGTCACGCTCGAAGCCGTCTCCTCCTCCTCTCCCAGCCCCGCCCCCCGCGTTCTCTGGGCCCCGGACGGCGCTTCCTACGTCACCCGGACCCGAGACAAAGTCCTACTAAATCGCCTGGAACCCAAAAGTGAGACCGAACTGGCCGACCTGAAGCAGCTCGCCGGCCAAACCAAAACCGTGCCCAGCCACGGCCCCTTCGACTGGCAGAATCGCCGCGTCACCGAACAGCCCATCCAGTGGTCCGCCGATGGACGCTCGCTCCTCCTGATCACCGGCGGTGATCTCTTCCTGGTCGACATCGCCCAGAAGAAGGTCCGCCAAGTCACCGCGACGAACTTCGCCGAGCGCGACGCCAAACTCTCCCCGGACTCGAAGCACGTCTCCTACCGCCAGGATCATGACCTTTACACCCTCCAACTCGCCTCCGGCAAAATCACCCGCCTCACCTCCGACGGTTCGCCCACGCGCATGAACGCCAAGCTCGATTGGGTCTATCCCGAAGAGCTCGAAATCGGCACGGCCCATTGGTGGAGCCCCGACGGCAAATGGCTCGCCTACCTGCAATTCGAGGTCAGCGCCGTCAATGTCTATTCCCACGTCGACTATTCGAAGGTCGAAGGCCAAAGTGAGCCCGAGCGTTATCCCAAAGCTGGCAGCAAGAACTCCACCGTCCGTTTCGGCATCGTCCCCGCCGGCGGCGGTAAGACCCGCTGGATCGAACTCGGCAGCTCCGATGACTACTTATTCGGCCGCGTCAATTGGACCCCCACCCACGTCCTGGTCACTCGTCTCACCCGTATCCAAAACCGCCTCGACTTACTCAGCGTTGAACCCAAAAACGGCAAGGTCCGAACCGTACTCACTGAAGAAGACCCCTACTGGATCAACCTTTCCGAAAAATTCCACTTACTCGCCGACGGTAAGACGTTTCTCTGGTCCAGCGAAAGCTCGGGCTTCCGGCACCTATACTTACGCAGCCTCACCGGCGCCCCGGCCAAGCAACTTACTGCCGGCGATTGGGAAGTAACTGACGTCGCCTGCGTCGACGAAAAAGCCCGGCAGATTTACTACACCTCTACCGAAGCCTCGCCCCTCGAACGCCAATTTTATGCTGTCAGTTTCGAAGGTGGCCCACGGCGGCGGATTAGCCAGGCCGCCGGTACCCACGCCGTCTCCATGGCCCCTGGTTGCGCCGTTTACTTCGATAACTACTCCAGCCTCACCTCACCGCCCCAGCGCACTTTCCATCGCGCCGACGGCACCCCAGTCGAAGTCGTCCGCCCCGCTAATACCAAAGTCCTCGAAGACTACGAAATCCTGCCCACCGAGTTACATCAGGTCACCGGACCCGACGGCACGCTCTTCCACGCCCGCCTCATCAAGCCCGCCGGCTTCAACCCGGCCAAGAAATACCCCGCCATCGTGATGGTCTACGGCGGTCCCCATGTTCAAACCGTTCGCAACCAATGGGCCGGCCTCACCTGGGATCAGGCGCTGGCCGCTCAGGGCTTTGTCATCTGGCAACTCGACAACCGCGGCTCCGCTGGCCGCGGGCATCTTTGGGAGAGCAAAGTCTTCCGCCAATTTGGCAAGCAAGAATTGGCCGACCAGCTTACCGGCCTCGACTATCTCGCCAAACAAGGTTTTGTCGATCCCATGCGCGTCGGCATCTACGGCTGGTCCTTCGGCGGCTACATGACGCTCTATAGCCTCTTCAATGCCCCCGACCGTTTCGCCGCCGGCGTCTCCGGCGCCCCGGTTACCGACTGGCGCCTCTACGACACCATTTACACCGAACGCTACATGGGCTTGCCCCAGCAGAACGAATTAGGTTACAAAGCCAGCTCCCCCGTTCACGCCGCGGCGAACTTGAAGGGCAAGTTACTGTTAGTCCATAACATCGGCGACGACAACGTCCTCTTCCAAAACAGCATGATGATGATGAACGCTCTGCAGTTAGCCGGCAAGCCCTTTGAAACAATGCTCTATCCCCAAAAGGCCCATGGAGTCTCCGGCCCCGCCCGCCGCCACTTACTCGAAACAACGACCAATTTCTTTATTCGGGCGCTGAAACCGTAAGTTGCGCCGGCTGCGCGTTGCTGCCTTGCTGCTGACTAAGCGCGTCCCAACGTTGCTCATCGGTCAACCGGCCCTGCCGCACCAGATACTCGCCCAACGGAACGCCCTCTGGCTTCACCTGCAACGCCCGGCGCACCTGATCCCGAGTCACGTATCCTAAGTCCGCCAGAATTTCGCCCAACGGCCGCTTCTGGGTCATCAACGCCGCCCGCGTTGGATAGGCATGGGCCGTCTTCACCCAGCGCAAAGGCTCACCCCGCCACTTCGCCCGCGCAAACTGATGCAACGCCCGCGCCGTCGAGATTGAATTGATCACATTGCCCCACAGCACGCGCACCGGTGCACCCAGAGCGAACCATGGGCCATAGATTCGTGCGGAATACCCCATCCGCACGATCATCCGGTAGATCTGGAACCCAAAGGCCACGTCGAGCAGCCGGTGGCTCGAAAACGGCATCTGTTCAACCGGCGCGTGCCAGCCCAACATCCCGGCCGCAAATAATAAATTGCACACCGCCGTCATCGGATTGCCAATTAGCCCCTTGCGGTCCCGCCACCACCAATAGCGCCGAATCCAGTTACCCCGCCAGCCGTTCATTTCCCAACTCTGCAGGGTAATGCCCACCATCCACCGCGTCCTCTGTTTCACCGCCGCCCAGAACTCCCGCGGAAAGTATTCGCGCGTAGCCATCAATTGCCCGCGTTGCCACACCAGCGGCAACATCCGCTGCCGGCCACCCAACTCCTGCACCCGCCGACCGAGTTCGTAGTCCTCCGTCAACGATCCCGGCTGGAAGATCTGGTTATTCCCCGTCTCTGCAATCCGTTCGATCATCGCCCGCGTCAGCCCCGTCCCCACGCCGCAAGACGGCAGAAAGCCGCCCAGGTACGTCCGCGCCTGCAGGTCCTTGGCCTGCGATTCGGCGAACTCATCGCAATAGACCCCGTGGGTCAACTCAGTGAACGGCGTCGGAAGCGCAATCACCGGTACCTGCACCATTTCTGCGTCCTGCATCTCCGCCGCCAGCCAGCGCAGTTCGCTGGGGTGGATCATGTCCTCGGCGTCATGCATCAGCACGATATCGAACCGCTTGCCGCACTGCTCCTCGTGGAGCATCAGATGCTGCATAGTCCAGTTCAGGCAATCGGCCTTGTTGGTCGGTCCATCGTTCGGACAAACCGCCAGATGCACCCGAGACCTCCGCACCTGCACCGACTGCACCGCGAACATCGTCGCCGGATCGTTCGGATAGGCCCCCACGAAGAAGTCATAGTGCGCATAGTCGAGCACCGACAGATTGTGTTCGAGCATCTGCACGATCACATCGCTCTCATGCCAACAAGGCACCAGAATCGCCACCCGGGGCAGGGGATTCTGCAGCAGCAAAGCTGACCGGGCGGAACGCCGCGCGCGCCGCGTCATCCAGCGATGCAACACCGCCAGGTCGAGGATCAGATCATCGAGACCACTAATCGCGATCCAGAGTCCGAGAAGGAGAAAGGCCCAACCAGCCAGGTTTTCAAGAGAATGCACCCGCTAATAAGTGGGTTTCGCGAGCGATTGTTCTCATATATTTTTCGCACTCCACTTTTTTTCCGATACCATAAAAATGCTCGGAGCAAACTGCAAATCTCACATTACAAGGGAGATGTTCGCATTATGAGAAAACATTCTCAAGAAATACTGTCGATTAACACAACGCTTTTGCGGCGTCGAATTCCATCCGAAACTCCGCCATCAGCGTCTCTGCTTCCTGCTCCAAGCCGATTCGCTCAAGCACAATGAGGCAAACTTCTGCATCTGTCCCCTCAAGTGGTTCGGTCAACGCGATGGTCCCTAGTCCCAGCCGATTGGCGCACTCATCGGCCACCGACACGGCCATGCTCAATTCGCCCACCACTGGCGCGTGGTGACTTCGAACCGCATCCTGCAACGCAACCGGCAGCTTCCAGATCCGCAACGCCTCGGCCGAGAGCGCCGCATGGTCTGTATCCAACACAAACCGCTCCGCCTCCAGCATCGTGCA
>Ga0105047_10018652_pt1 | contig 10740 bp, 8 predicted proteins | sample MAT04_FD_78384 | JGI IMG/M metagenome (GOLD analysis project Ga0105047, IMG submission 78384) | Freshwater microbial communities from Lake Fryxell liftoff mats and glacier meltwater in Antarctica - MAT-04 (megahit assembly) | ecosystem: Environmental > Aquatic > Freshwater > Ice > Liftoff...
CCCATGCCGCGATACTTTCGGCCTGAAGGGCAGCGACCCGCCCCTCACCCAACCTCCCCCGCACCAACCACTCGTCATGATCTCGCTTCGGTGCAGCGGACGAAGGGGAGAATCTCACGGCTGAAATCAGCGGGGATAAGTCTAGCCAAAAAGGGACTCGGCGCCTGGGCGTACCCCAGGCTTCCCTCAGTACGTCCGGTGCCCGTTGACCATCAGCCGCACCGAGTAGAGCGAGGTCGTGCCGCAGATGTAGAGGATGTTGCGCTTGGGTCCGCCGAAGCAGACATTCGCCACGCCCTCCGGCACCTTCACCTTGCCGATCAGCGTGCCGTCGGGATCGTAGCAGTGCACCCCGTCTCCGGCGCTGGTCCAGATCCGGCCATCGCTGTCGAGCCGGAACCCGTCGAACAGCCCGGCCGTGCACGAGGCGAACTCGCGTCCGCCCGTCGCCTTGCCGTCGGCGCCGATATCGAACACCCGGATATGCTTTGCATGCGCGGCGCCGTGCGTTGCACCGGTATCGGCGACGTAGAGCTGGGCTTCATCCCGCGAGAAGGCGAGGCCGTTGGGCCGCACCATGTCGGTGATGACGGCGGTGATCGCCTTGGTGACCGGATCGACCCGGTAGACGTTGCAGGCGCCGATTTCGCTGACGGCCTTGTTGCCCTCATAGTCGGAATCGATGCCGTAGCTGGGGTCGGTGAACCAGATCGAGCCGTCGGACTTCACCACCGCGTCGTTGGGCGAATTGAGTCGCTTGCCCTCGAAACTGTCGACGATGGTGACGACCGTGCCATCAAGCTCGGTGCGGCTGACCCGCCGTCCGCCATGCTCGCACGAGATAAGCCGGCCCTGCAGGTCCACCGTGTGGCCATTGGTATTCCCGGCGGGCGAGCGGAACACGCTGACCGAGCCGTCCGTCTCGTCGTAACGCATGATCCGGTCGTTCGGAATGTCCGACCAGACGAGGTACTGCCCTGCGGCAAAATAGGCCGGACCCTCGGCCCAGCGGCAGCCCGTCCAGAGCTTGTCGACCCGAGCACTGCCGTTGAACAGCCGGCCGAACCGCGGATCGAGCACTTCGTAGAAATCGCTGGTAGCCATCCCCAACCTCCCTGTTTCCCCCACCGGTATGGGCCCGGCTTGTGGGCGCGCGAGATCAACATGTTCTCGGGCGCCTTGCAAAGCCCTCCCCGGTTTGCACGGCGGCAATCGCAAAGAATGTACGAAAACGATACAGATAGTGTATTGTCGGTCGTTGACTCCGCCCAAAACACATGCAAGCGTTGGAGAAACAAGGAAAAACCAGACCACCCTGCGGGGTGCGATCTGAGTGGAGGAAATGGCTAGGCCCACCAAGGCGGGCTTTTGCACGAATTTTTACTGAGGTAATCCAAGCAGTTAGGCGCTCGTCGGGCCAGTTCGTCATCGAACGAACAGGTGGACCGATGGTACCGCGGGGCAATCTGCCAGGTGCCTGGACGGACCTCGGGGCATTTTAACAAGCTCGGCCGGCAGTTCTGCAGGGTCGACACAAGACACTGGCGAAAGCCTGTGAGCGAAGGGCCGCAACGGAGAGCGCGCCTTTCTTTGGGAGTGATGACGACGCGGCGGGCCTGTCGCCTGACGATTGGGGGCTAGGGATGAACTTCCCCTCCTGCCGCACCGGCACCACGAACTTATCCATGTGACATGGGAGGATATGTCTGATGATGAATCTGAAACTGGCTGCAGCCGCCGTCGTGGCGATTGCGGCTTTCGCGGCGCCGGCAGTCGGCTACGCGCAGGATGCGGTGGCTGCCACCGACATCGTGCCCGCAGCAGCACTGGCCGATGTGCCGCGTAGCGCTACTGTCCAGCTCGGCTGGGGCGTTTCCGGTGGCTCGTCCATCGGGACCACCAACCCCTGGGTGCTCCCGGGTTATACCCATCAGGAAGGCAACAACCTGATGTGGGAGCCGCTGATGTACTTCGGCATCTACAAGAACGAGTACATTCCGTGGCTTGCCGACTCGATGGAGTACACGGACGCCACCTTCACCAGCCTCGAGATCAAGCTGAACAAGGACGCCAAGTGGTCTGACGGCACTGCCGTTACCTCCGCTGACGTGAAGTACACCTTCGACGGCCAGATCCAGTACAATACGCTGCCCTACCACACGCAGTTCGCCGACCTGGTGGACAGCGTGACGGCCAAGGACGACCTCACTGTCGAAGTGAAGTTCAAGGCTCCCTCGCCGCGCTTCAAGTTCGAAGTGCTGACCCAGAAGTTCGATACCGGTATCCCGATCGTTCCCGCAGCCTATCTGTCGGCCCAGGCCGATCCGACCAAGGCTCCTGGCCGTGACCTGATCCCGCATTCGGGCCCGTACGACATCGTCGCCTGGAATACCAACCAGAAGATCTTCGACCTCCGTGCCGATTGGTGGGCCGTCACGGCCGGCCGTATCGCTGAACCGGCGGTCAAGCGCGTCGTGATTGTGAACATTCTCAATCAGCCGATCGACACCGTTGCCCAGCGTCTGGTGACCAACGACTTCGACTCTGCCGTCGATATGCGCGCCCAGATCATCCAGAACATCCTGCAGCAGAACCCGGAAATCCAGTCCTGGACTGGCACCGAGTCGCCGTACGGTTACCTCGACTGGTGGCCGAACTCGCTGTGGATGAACACCCAGCTCGAGCCCTACAACGACCCGAACGTGCGTAAGGCCGTCAGCCTTGCCATCAACCGCGACCTGATCAACGAAGTCCTCTACGAGGGCGCCAAGATCGCCACCATCTACCCGTTCCCGCTCTACCCGAACCTGCAGGCTTTTGCTGACTCGCCGGCCGTCAAGGCCGAGGAAGCCAAGTACGAGCCCGGCAAGTTCGACGTCGACGCCTCCGCCAAGCTCATGGAAGGCGCAGGCTTTGCCAAGAACGGCGACGGCCTCTGGGAAAAAGACGGCAAGACGTTCGACGCCACCATCCAGGCTTTCGAATCGATCCATGGCGATATCGCCCCGGTTCTGGCCGAAATGCTCCGCCAGGCTGGTTTTGACAGCAACGTGAACTTCGGCACCGACGCCTACCAGAACATGGTGGACGGCAAGGCCGGCTTCTACATGTTCGGCCACGGCGCTTCGCTGTTCGACCCGTTCGAAGCCCTGAACCTGTTCCATGGCAAGTACTCGCAGGCCATCGGCTCGGGTGCTGGCAACAACCGGTTCTCGCGCTACAAGAACCCCGAGTACGATGCGATCCTCGACGGCATCGCCTCGCTCTCGTCTGACGATCCGAAGTTCCAGGAAGGCGCCGCGAAGGCTCTCGGCATCTACTGGCGCGACACGATCGACGTGCCGGTCATCCAGTGGCTGCACCGCATTGCCTACAACAACCACTACTGGAAGAACTGGCCGTCTTCGTCCAACCCGGCTCAGGGCGAGAACGGTGCCTTCTGGGCGCATACCGGTATGCTCGTCATCGCCGGCCTGCAGCCCTCGGGCGCGCAGTAATTCGCATAGAACTGGGGCGCGCGCTACGGCGCGCGCCTTTCTCGCCGGCCTGAACACAGGTCGCGAGCCTTTTGGGGCCACGGCCAATCGGGATTCCGAAATTGAACGTCAAAGTTATCGTCAAACGCCTGCTCTTCTTCGTTTTGGTCGTCTGGGCCGCCTCGACAATCGTGTTCTTCGTCCCGCGGCTCTCGACCCGCAACGCCATCCGCGAACGCTTCGGCGAATTGGCGCGATCGGGCGGCTTCTCGCCGGGGGACATCGAGAAGCTCATCGAATCGATGAACAAATCCTTCGGTCTCGATAAGCCGCTGCTCGAGCAGTACTGGCAGTACCTCAACAACATCATCCACCTCGATTTCGGCTACTCGCTTTCGAAGTACCCCACGACCGTGACCGAGGTCATCGCCCAGGCCCTGCCGTGGACGATCGGGCTGCTGCTGGTCACCACCGTGTTGAGCTTCGTCATCGGCACGCTGCTCGGCGCCGTTTCGGCCTGGCCGAAAGCGCCCCGCTGGCTGCGTGGCATCGCCACCCCATTCATTCTCCTCACCGGCGTTCCTCCGGTGATCATGGGCATCCTGCTCGTGTTCTTTATCGGCTTCCGTCTGCAGTGGCTGCCGCTTGGTGGCGCCTACTCGCCGGGCGTCGTGCCGACCTGGAGCTGGCCGTTCTTCTTTGACCTGATGCAACACCAGGTCCTTCCCGCCCTGTCGTTGATCCTTGGTTCGGTCGGCGGCTGGGTGCTGTCGATGCGTGGCATGGGCATCACCATCCAGGGCGAGGACTACGTGAACTACGCCGAGCACAAGGGGCTGAGCGCCGGTCGCATCTTCCGCGACTATTACTTGCGCAATGCCCTGCTGCCGCAGGTGACCGGCCTCGCCCTCGCGCTTGGCACCGTCATCACCTCGGCGGTAGTGGTCGAGGGCCTGTTCGGCCTTCCCGGTATCGGCACCGCCCTGAACCTCGCCATCCGTGCCAACGACTTCCCCGTCATCTACGGCATCGTGATCTTCATCACCCTCGCCATCGCCCTGCTGATGCTGATCCTGGAGTTTGTCTACCCGCTCCTCGATCCCCGCATTCGGGAAAGCTAAGGAGAGCCTCATGACCACTGTTTCCGCCGCTGCGCCCGACGATATGGTTCGCCAGCCGTCCAACGCCGTGCTGTTCTTCCGCTATCTGCGCCGCAACAAAGGCCTTGCGGTCGGCGCCCTGATCCTTCTGGCACTGACACTGTTCACGGTCATTGGCCTGTTCACGGTCAACCCCAAGCACGCCTACCCGCTCTCGGCTGCGCTCAAGCAGCCGCCGAGCCTGAGATATCCGTTCGGCACCGATTTCTTCGGTCGCAACCTGCTGGTCGCCATGGTGATCGGTATGTGGCAGACCGCGCTGATCGGTCTGCTTGCCGGTGGCATCGGTACCTTCGTGGGCGTCGTGCTCGGCTTCACCTCCGCCTATTTCGGCGGCTGGATCGACGCCGTCATCCGCACCGTCTGCCAGATCCTGACGCCGATCCCGGTCCTGCTGATCCAGGTCGTGGTCGCCGGTTCGCTCGACAAGCGCGACGTCACCATCTTCACCATGGCGATCATCGTCGCGATGCTCGCCTGGATGGGCCCCACCCTCGTGGTCCGCGCCCAGGTGATGACGATGAAGGAGCGGCAATTCGTGTCGGTCGCCAAGCTTTCCGGCGTCTCCGACATGGGCATCATCTTCAAGGAGATCCTGCCCAACCTGCTGCCGTTCATCGCCGCCTCGTTCGTCGGCCAGGTATTCGGCGCCGTGTTCGCGTCCTTCTACCTCGCCGTGCTGGGCCTCGGCCCGCTGCGCGAGCCGCTGCTGGGCAACCTGATCTGGGCCGCCCAGGGCCAGGGCGCCTTCTTCAACGGCTGGTGGTGGTGGCCGCTGATCCCCGCCTTCGCCATGATCCTGATCCTCGGGGCCCTGGCGCTCGTCAACATGGGCCTCGACGAACTGGCCAATCCGCGCGTGAGGCGTACTGAATGACTATTGATAGCACTCCCCTGCGCGAGAAGAAGGCCGGCAGCGCCAATCGGAACGTCACCGAGCCGGTGCTGCGCGTCGAAGGGCTCGAGGTCACCTATTACACCGACCTCGGCCGCGCCAAGGCGCTGGACAGCGTCAGCTTCACCCTGAACTCGGGCGAAAAGCTCGGCATGGTGGGCGAATCCGGCTCCGGCAAATCCACCATGGCGCTCGCCATGATGCGCATGATCAAGCCGCCAGGCCGGATCGAAGCGGGCAAGGTGATCGTCGGCGGCACCGACCTGATGTCGCTCAGCGAAGACGGCATGCGCAAGGCCCGCCTCAACAAGATCGCCTACATCCCGCAGGGCGCGATGAACTCGCTCAACCCGGTGATGCGCATCGGCGAGCAGATGGCCGACGCCATCAGGTCGCACCTCAAGGGCGAGACCCGGCAATCGATCGACGACCGCCTGGCTCATGCGCTGCGTTCGGTGGACCTCGATCCGGGCGTCTCCCGCATGTATGCCCACGAACTGTCGGGTGGCATGAAGCAGCGCGTCTGTATCGCCATCGGCATCCTGCTGCAGCCCAACGTCATCATCGCCGACGAGCCGACTTCGGCTCTCGATGTGGTGACGCAGCGCCAAGTGATGGAAACCATCACCCGCGTGCAGTCCGAGATCAACGCCGCCGTCATCCTCATCGGCCACGACATGGGCCTGATGGCGCAGGCGGTCGACAAGGTGGCGGTGATGTATGCCGGCCGCCTCGTCGAACTCTCGACGGTGCGCGAAATGTTCACCGACCCCAAGCACCCCTACAGCCAGGCGCTGATCAGTTCGCTGCCCAACCTGGACAACAAGGGCGTGTTCAGGGGCATTCCCGGCCTTGCCCCGTCGCTGCTTCGGCTGCCCAAGGGCTGCGCTTTCCACCCGCGTTGCCCGCATGGGCAGGGCGAACTGCAGAGCAACGTTCGGCCCGAGGCGATTATCCTGCCGGGCGGCCGCATGGTGGCGTGCCACCTCTATTCCGAAGAAGGCCACACCCATGAGTAAGAACCTGCTGGAGATCCGCAAAGTCTCGAAGGTCTACCAGCGTGGCCTGTTGAACTCGAAGGCGACCATCGCGCTCAAGGAATACTCGCTGACCCTGCCCGAGGATAACCCCTCGATCCTGACCGTTGCCGGCGAGTCCGGCTCGGGCAAGACGACGCTTGCCATGCTGCTTCTGGGCTTCATCACCCCGACGACCGGCGAGATCATCTATCGCGGCAAGAACATCCGCAGCCTCGAGGGCAAGGAAAGGCTGGCCTACCGGCACGAAGTGCAGGCGGTGTTCCAGGACCCCTTCGCGGTGTTCAACCCGTTCTACACCGTCGACCACCTGCTGACGGTGCCGATCAAGCACTTCAAGCTGGCCAAGTCCGGACGTGATGCCCGCAACAAGATGGACGAGGCGCTGAACTCGGTGGGTCTTCGCCCCGAGGACGTGCTCGGCCGCTTCCCGCATCAGCTCTCGGGCGGCCAGCGCCAGCGCATCAATGTGGCGCGCGCCTTGTTGTTGAAGCCGCGGCTGCTGATCGCCGACGAGCCGGTGTCGATGGTGGACGCCTCGCTGCGCGCCAACATCCTCGAGTCGCTGCGCAACCTGCACAAGGACCATGGCGTCACCATCATCTACATCACCCACGACCTGACGACGGCGTATCACGTCTCCGACAATATCATCGTCCTCTACAAGGGCGATGTGGTGGAGAAGGGCGACGTCGAGACGGTGATCCGCAACCCCCAGCACGCCTATACCCGACTGCTGGTCGACTCGATCCCGTGGCCCGACCTCAACAAGAAGTGGGGCGATCCGCTGAAGCCCCGCGAGACCACCTGACCGCCGACCGATACCGACCGGGCGCATCGCCAGCCGATGCGCCCGATTTTCCATGACGGCCCTGCACCAGGCGGCCGCACAAACAGCAAGTCCGATAAGATGCTCGAGATCGCTGAATTCATCCCCCCTAACCCGAACTCGGTCTGGAGGCTGGCCAAACAGGCCGGCGTCGACCTCGCCGTGGCGGGCCTGCCCTTCGACATGCTGCAGGCCGGTGAGCGCGTCAGCTCGCTGAGCGCCCTGCAGCGCATGAAGGACCGCTACACCGAGGGCGGCTTCGACATCCGCGTCATCGAGGCTCGTCCGCCGCTCAACCTCGCCAAGCGCGGCCTCGAAGGGCGCGACGCCGAGATCGACGTGGTCTGCGAACTGCTGACCAACATGGGCAAGCTGGGCATCCCGGTCTGGTGCTACGAGTGGATGACCGATTTCAACTGGGTCCGCACCAACATGGCGACGCCCAGCCGCGGCGGCTCGGTGGTGACGGCGTTCAACGTCAACGACGTACCCGACACCATCACCTCCAACCCGCCCATCAGCGAAGAAAAGCTGTGGGAGACGCTCGAATACTTCCTCCGCCGCGTGCTGCCGGTCGCCGAGAAGGCCGGCGTGAAGCTCTCGATGCACCCCGATGATCCGCCGATCACGCCGATCAAGGGCGTATCGCGCATCATGCGCACGGTGCCCAACTACCAGCGCCTCGTCGAGATGATCCCGTCGGACTACAATACGATCACGCTTTGCCAGGGCAATTTCACCCTGATGACGGACGACCTGCCCAAGGCCATCCGCGGCTTTGGCAAGAAGATCAGCTTCGTCCACTTCCGTGATGTCGAAGGGGTGCCGACGAACTTCCACGAGACCTGGCACGATGCCGGCAAGACCGACATGCTGGCGACCATGAAGGCCTATCGCGACATCGAATTCGACGGCGTGCTGCGCCCCGATCACGTCCCGACCGTCGAAGGCGACAGCAACGAGAACGCCGGCTACTCGGCGTTCGGCCGTCTCTACGCCATCGGCTATATCCGCGGCCTGCACGAAGCCGTCTACGCGAAATAAGGTGTTATGACATGAAGATCGCCCTCACCGGTTCATCCGGCGGCGTCGGCCGCGCCATCATCAGGGAAGCCAAGGCGCAGGGCCACGAGCTCGTCTGCATCGACCGCGTCGCCGCCCCCGAAACCGAAGAAACCGCGGGCCTGCATTTCGTGCAGGCCGACATGGACGAGTACGACAAGCTCGTCGCCGCCTTTGCCGGCTGCGACGCAGTGATCCACATGGCCGCCATCCCGTCGCCCGGGCGCCATCCCGACCACGTGGTGCACAACAACAACGTCGTCGGCAGCTACAACGCCCTGCAGGCCGCCGTCGACAACGGCATCATGCACATCTGCCAGGCCTCGAGCGTCAACGCCATCGGCCACTCCTACAGCCGCGATCCGCATTACGACTACCTGCCGATCGACGAGGAGCACGCCAACTACTCCGAGGAGCCCTATTCGCTTTCGAAGTGGATCTGCGAGGCCCAGGCCGATGCTTTTGCCCGCCGCTGGGCCGATATCTCGATCGCCTCGATGCGCTTCCACTGGGTGGTCCCCGAGCGGTCGCTTGCCGCCAAGAACTTCACGCTCGACAGCGAGCGTCCCAAGAATCACCTCTTCGCCTATACCCGCTTCGATGCGGCAGCACGGGCGTGCCTCTTGAGCCTCGAAGGCAAGTTCAAGGGCCACGAGGCATTCTACATCGTGGCGCCGGACACCACGGCGGATATCCCGAGCCTCGAGGTTGCCGCCAAGGTGTTCCCCGGCATCCCGATCAAGGGTGACCTCAGCGGCCACAAGGCGTTTTTCAACTCGTCCAAAGCCGAGCGCATCCTCGGCTGGAAGCATGACCTGTAGGTACACCGTGAAGGGGGCGAGTTATGCCCCCGCGTCACTCATTCTGCATTGATTTCACGGGAACCGAACCGGCATACCGGCGGTTCCCGACCAATAGCCATTGGAGGGACACCCATGAGAATTGCCGCCGCCTTGCTGGCCCTGACCGCGCTCACCTTGCCTGCTTTTGCGCAGGACACCCTGGACAAGGCGGTCGCCGGCACCAAGCAATTCGAGATGACGGTCCTCGCCGACGGCTTCGAAGCACCGTGGGAAATCAGCTGGGGCCCCGATGGCTGGCTGTGGTTGACCGAGCGGACAGGCGGCAAGATCACCCGCGTCAATCCCGCGGACGGCACCAAGCAGGTGGCGATCGACATCGAGGAAGTCTCGGCCCCCGGCGGTCAGGATGGCCTGCTGGGGCTCGCCCTTGATCCCGGCCTGCTCAAGGGCACGGGCAACGACTTCGTCTATGCCGCCTACAGCTATGTCGACAAGAGCCGCGACAAGCACCCCTGGGTAGCCGATCCCTACAGCCCCTATGCCAATCTGTTCGTGAAGATCGTCCGGCTGACCTACAGCGAGGCAGATGGCACGCTGGGCGAGCCGGTCGAGCTGGTCGCCGGGCTGCCGGGCCAGAACGACCACAATTCGGGGCGTCTCAAGATCGGCCCCGCCGACGGCAAGCTCTACTACACCATCGGCGATGGCGGCAAAGGCCAGCTCGGCAACTGGTGCATCCCCATCGAGGCGCAGCGCCTGCCGACGGCGGATGAACTCGCCGTTCCCGACTACACCGCATACCAGGGCAAGTCGCTCCGGCTCAATCTCGATGGCACGATCCCCGACGACAACCCGGAGATCGACGGCGTGCGCAGCCACGTCTTCACTTATGGCCACCGCAACATGCAGGGCATCGACTTCGGTCCCGATGGGACGCTCTACGCGTCCGAGCAGGGTCCGAAGACCGATGACGAGGTGAACATCCTCGCTGGCGGCGACAACTATGGCTGGCCGCATGTCGTCGGTTTCCGGGACAACATGGCCTACCAGATGGCGCGCTGGGACCTCGCGACCACGCCGTGCGCCCAGCTGACCTTCTCCGACATCACCATCGACCCGTCGGTGCCGGTGACCGACGAAAGCGAGTGGCCTGGGGAGCAGCACGATCCGATCGCCACCCTGTTCACCGTCCCGAACGACTATGACTTCACCGACAATGCCTGCAACGGCATCGACTTCATCTGCTGGCCAACGGTTGCGACCTCGGCGATGCAGGCCTATTTCCCCACCGCTGGCGAGGGTGTTCCGGGCTGGGAGCATTCACTGCTGATCACGACGCTGAAGCGCGGCTCGATCTATCGGGTGCCGCTGAGCGAGGATGGCCAGACCGTGACCGGTCCGATCGAGCGCTACTTCCAGTCCGAGAACCGCCTGCGTGACATGGCGCTGAGCCCCGACATGAAGACCATGTACATCGC
>Ga0105047_10018653_pt1 | contig 10740 bp, 5 predicted proteins | sample MAT04_FD_78384 | JGI IMG/M metagenome (GOLD analysis project Ga0105047, IMG submission 78384) | Freshwater microbial communities from Lake Fryxell liftoff mats and glacier meltwater in Antarctica - MAT-04 (megahit assembly) | ecosystem: Environmental > Aquatic > Freshwater > Ice > Liftoff...
CGCCCGGCCACGCCACCCTGCTCGACTGGCCCTACAAGTTGCTCAAAAATGCGGTGGCGTTTCGCGGGAAGAAAGCGCCCGGTGAGGTGCTGCCAACCGTCCTGCTCTACGATGTATCCAAGGATCCCAGGGAGACCGCCGACCTCGTGGCGCGACAGCCGGAACGGGTGGCGAAGATGACCGCCGAACTCGAAGCCTGGCAGGCGTCCGTGGAGAAGAGCCTCGCGGGTGGAGATTATCCCGCTTCCGCATCCGACCCCAAGCCGTGAGCGACTCACCGCATCGTCACTTCTTCGGATTGAGGAAGGCGACCAGGTCGGCGAGTTCCTGAAGGGTGAGGAGTTGGTCGTAGCCTTGCGGCATGAGCGAGACCGTGCCGGGTTGCATCTCGGTCACGTCGGCGCGAGCGAGGCGATCTTCCGTTTGCGGGCCGGTGGCGAGCAGGACTTCATCGGGCGAATTTTTGCGAAGCAGGCCAAAATGCTGCGCGCCATCGCGCGTGGTCACGCTGAATGGCTCGTAACCCTGCACGAAACTGGAACTCGGCGCGACGATCGCTTCGATCAAATCGCGCGCGGTGCGTGCCTGACCGATGCGGGTCAGGTCGGGGCCGAATTTACCACCGGCGTAGCCGATGGCGTGGCAGGCGGTGCAGGCGCCTTTGGTGCTGTTGAAAACGAGCTGCCCGCGCCGCACGTCACCAGCGGGAAGCGAAGCCGCCAGGGTCGTGACGCGGGCGGCGAGCTGGGCGGCGCCGGTGTTGATCTGCTCGAGCAACGATTCACCGGCCTTGCCGGTCGTGGCCGGAAATTTCGCGAGGAGGGATTGCAACTGCGGCCCGCGGACTCCGCGCAAGCCGGGCGAGTCCTGGAGCGCGGCCACCAGACGCAAGCCGAGTGGTTCGCCGGGAGCGCGCCCGAAAGCGGTCAGCAGCTTCGGGGTTTCCAGCGGTCCAGTGCCCTTGAGCATATCGGCGAGGGCGAGGAGTTGAGGTGCAGTGAGCGGTGCCTTGGAGAGAATGTCCGCAGCGGCGGTGCGGGCCTGGAGCGGTTGGATGGGGGAAAGCTGGGTCAGCAGAAGGTCGAAGAGGGGGATGTCGATCGAACCGGGCGCGCCACTCGCGGCGAGCGCGTCGAGGCGGAGGGGGATGGGCAATTCGCTGCGGCGTCCGACGGCGGCGAGCGCGGCCGCGAGCGCGGGATGACCGGCCTTTGGTAACGGCAGGCGACGGGCGGCGGCCACGGCGGGTTCCATCATGCTGGCGTCGCGGTTCCCGAGCAGCGTGGCGAGGCTGTCGAGCCACGCGGGCGGCGTGTCCCCTAATCCCGCCGCCGGCATCGCGACCAGGGCGACGCGCCGCGCGTCCGCGGAGGCGGCGGTGCTCACAGTCTCCGCGAGCAATTTCTGGATCGCCGGCGACTTCGCCAGTTGGGCCAGCAACGTCGGCAGATCTGCATCCGGTTGGGCAAGGCGATCGCGGAAGTGAGCGGCGAGTGCGTTTCCCCATTCGGGCCGATGGCTGATGATCCAGGTCGCCGTGCGCCTGAGACGCGGATCGTCGCTGGTCAGCAGCGGCGTGACCTGTTCGGGAGTGAGTAACGAAGGGCGCATCTGATCGAGCGCGACCAGGGCCGCGCGCCGGCTGGCCGATGCGGCGGCGTCGAGTCCGCGAGCGGTCGCGGCGGCGTCGCCGATTTCGATCAGCGCGTAGATCAAGGCGTGTTCGCGGATGCGTGCGGATTCATCGGCCGGGGCGCCCGACGCGGCGATCTCGCCGGCGGGGAGTTTGGCCGTGGCGGCCAGCAACGCGGGGACACTCTGCGCATCGCCGATGCGGCCGAGGGCCTCGGCGGCGACGCGCTGGTCGAGGAGCGCGGGGAGTCGAGGCAATGCTTCGTGATCGCGCCACAACGCGACGGAATGCAGCGCCGCCTGACGCACCGCATCGTCCGGGTCCGCGAGCATCCCGCGGACAAACGCGCGCGCCTCGGGAGTGGCCATGCGCGTCGTTGTCCAAACGGCATTGCGGCGAGCCTCGGCGCCGTGAACGCCGCGCAGGGCGCCGAGAGCATTTGCGCCCTGCGCCGCCAGCATCTGGACCGCGCGCTCGCGCACGGCGAAGCGCTCATCGCCGAGCCGGGCGGCGAGTTCGGGCGCGCTGGTTTTGCTCCACTCCAGCCGCAACCCACGCGGATCCTGGACCCTGGACGTTCCCACTTTTCTGACCCGATAGATCGCGCCGAGCACGTCGGGTTTGGCGAGCTGCGATGTCGGACAACAAAGCTTGTACCAACCGCCCGTATCGACGATGAGCAGGCTGCCGTCGGCATCGACCACCACATCGGTCGGGTGAAAATCGCCGCTGTCGGCGACGACGAAATCGCGATCCTCGGTGGTGAAGGTCGCGCCGCGTGAAGTGAGTGGATGGCGGCTGACTTTGCGGAGGTTGAAATAAGCTCCGAAGACGTTCCCGCGGAAGTCCGGGCCGAATGCGGTGGCTTCGTAGGTCGTCACGGCACTCGGCGCGGAGGCGCCGAGGTGGAGCAGGTTTGGCATCAGGCCGCCCGTCGCGATGTGCCCATCGAGGACCGCGTGGGCTTTGCCGTAGAGCCCGCCGTAGATGGAGTGGGTGAGGCCGTCGCGCTGGCCACCGCCGGGGGTGACGAAAAAGGTGCTGGCGAGGATGCGCTCGCCGCTGGCGGTGAAGGTCAGATCGACCGGGTTGTCCATGCCGCCGGTGAGCACGGGTTCGAGGCGGGAGCCATCGGGGCGGGCTCGGAAGATATGCGAGGCGCGCGTCGTGAAGGGACGGCCATCGGGGAGCGTGTAGGTCTGTTCGTTGAAGGCGCCCTTGGTCCAATAGAACCAGCCGTCGCGCCCCAGGAACGGGCCGTGGATGTCGTTGGCGCAATGACCGATGGTTTTGCCGTCGAACCACACGCTGCGCTGCTCGGCGACGCCGTCGCCATCGGCGTCGGTGAACTTCCAAATCTGCGGCGGCGCACCGACGTAGAGCGAGCCGTCGAACCACATCGCGCCTTCGGGAAAGGAAAGCTTGTCGGCGAAGACGGTGCGCCGATCAAAACGACCGTCGCCATCGCTGTCTTCGAGGCGGATAACCTGATGTGGCCGATCCACGAGTTGCTTTTCCACGGGATCGCCGGTGCCGGAGACGCACGTCACATAGAGCCGGCCGTGCTCGTCGAAATCCGCGCTGACCGGCCGCTCCACGAGCGGAGGATGGGCGGCGAGTTCGATGGTGAAACCTTCGGGGAGGGTGAAGGTGAATCCATTGAGCGAAACTTCCGTGGCCCGGAGCGGCAGGCCGGTAAATAGCAGGGCGGCGAGAATGGAACGCATGAGCGGGGGGAAGACGGGCTCAGCCTGCCGCAATCCGCGGGCGCAAGGGAAGGCCGCTTTTGCGCTGCTTCAGCGGCGTCGCCGGCGGCAACTCCGCGGCAATTTCGGAGTTGCAGTCCGCATCCGTCATCGTGGTTGATGACTGGCCCCCAAACAAAACCCCACCCGTGAAACTATCCTCCCTGATCTTCGCATCGTGTCTGCTCGCAGTCGGTGCCTCCGCGCTTGCGGCGGAAAAACTGAACGTCCTCCACATCGTCTCCGACGACTTGTGCGCGCGGCTGAGTTGCTCCGGCGACCCGCTCGTGAAGTCGCCGAATATCGACCGTCTCGCGGCGCGCGGCGTGCGCTTTGATCGCGCGTATTGCCAGTATCCGCTGTGCAATCCGAGCCGCGCCTCATTCATGACCGGTCTGCGGCCCGACACCACGGGCGTGTATGAAAACGGCACGCAGTTCCGCAAGAACGTGCCGGATGCGGTTTCGATCCCGCAGAGTTTTCAAAAGGCGGGCTACACCGTGGCGCGCGTCGGCAAGCTGTATCACTACGGCGTGCCCGCCGGGATCGGCACCGACGGGCTCGACGATCCGCAGTCGTGGGAAAAGGTGGTGAATCCCAAAGGTCGCGACATCGACGACAAGGCGCTGATCGAAGTCCTCCACCGCGGGCCGGATGGGAAGTCGATCACCACCACCGGACGCGAACTGAACAACATGGGCGGCACCTTGAGCTGGCTGGCCGCCGATGGCACGGACGCCGAGCAGACCGATGGCAAAATCGCGGCGGCGGCGGTTGAGTTGCTGGCCGAGCGCGCGAAGGACACCAAACCATTCTATCTCGCGGTGGGCTTCTTCCGCCCGCACACCCCCTACGTCGCCCCGAAGCCCTACTTCGCCATGTACCCCACGGACCGAATCCGACTGCCGATCGTCGCGGCGAATCTCACGGAGCTTTTCCCGGCGCTGGCGCTGGCGACGCGGAAGCCGGCGGAGATGGAGATGAGCGATGATTTGCGCCGCCGGGCGATCCAAGCCTACCACGCCTCGACGACCTATATGGACGCGCAAGTCGGCGTGGTCCTCGACGCTCTCGACCGGCTCAAGCTCTCGGGAAATACCGTCGTCGTTTTCCACAGCGATCACGGCTATCACCTCGGCGAAAAGGGGCTTTGGCAGAAGATGAGCCTCTTCGAGCAATCCGCGCGCGTCCCGCTCGTGATCGCTTTGCCCGACGGAAAAGGCCGGGGTCAGGTCTGCGCCCGGACGGTCGAACTCGTGGATCTGCACAAGACATTGACCGACCTTTGCGGTGTTCCGGCGGACGGGAAGACAGAGGGGGAAAGTCTCAAGCCTTTGGTCGAAAATCCGCAAGCGCCCTGGACGCATGCGGCCTATTCGCAAGTCAACCGCGGACGGAACGCGGGCAAGGAAGGCATCATGGGTCGGAGCGTTCGCACCGAGCGCTGGCGTTACACGGAGTGGGATGCAGGCCGCGCGGGGGTCGAGCTCTACGATCACGAGAACGATCCCGAGGAGATGAAGAATCTGGCCAGGGATCCGCAGACGACCGCAGCCGTCGCGGAAATGAAGGCGCTGCTGACGAGGGGACGCTGACCCATGCTCGCGCGTGTCCTGCGGCTGCTCGCCGCTTCCCTGCTGGGAACATCCTGCGGCGTTTTGGCCGCGGACGCGCCGCCCCGGCCCAATCTCGTTTTTCTCCTCGTCGATGACCTCCGCTGGAATGCGCTCGGGTTTATGGGGGACAGGATCGTGCAAACACCGAATCTCGACCGACTCGCCGCCCACGGCACGGTCTTCGATAATTGCTTCGTCACGACTTCGATCTGCTCGGTCAGCCGGGCCAGCATTCTCACGGGGCAGTGGATGCGGCGGCACGGCATCGTGGATTTTGCCGCCGGGCTGAACGGCGCGGCGTGGGAGAACACCTATCCCGCACAGTTGCGTCGCGCGGGGTATCGCACGGGCTTCATTGGCAAATACGGAGTCGGCAACGATCGGGAGACCGCGGCGAAAGCTGCGGAGTTCGACTCCTGGCGCGGCCTGTCCGGACAGGCCGGCGCCTTCATCGAAGCGAATGATCCAACGCGGACGCATAAGACGGCGCGCTTCGGCAATGAGGCGCTCGAATTTCTAGCCGGATGCGAAGCAGGCAAACCGTTCTGCCTTTCGCTGAGCTTTAATGCGGTGCATGCGCGCGACGGCAAGCCGCGCGAATTCGAGCCCGACCCGCGCGACGAAGCGCGCTACGCGGATGTGACCATCCCGCTGCCCGCGCTGGCGACGGACGAAGCCTTCCGCCGCCTGCCCGAGTCGGTGCAGAAATCCGAGGGGCGCCGCCGCTGGAACATGCGGTTCGATACGCCGAAAAAAGCGCAGGGCATCCTTCGCGATTATTACCGGCTGATCACGGGTGTGGATCGCGAGGTGGGCCGCATCGTGGCCGAGTTGGAAAAGCGCGGCTTCGCGGGGAACACCGTGATCATTTTCACCAGCGACAACGGCTTCGCGCTCGGCGACCGCGGGATGGGCGACAAATGGTTCATGTACGAGGAGGACATCCGCGTGCCTGGTTTCATCTACGATCCCCGGCAGCCGCGGGGCCAGCGCGTGGGCGCGCTGGCGCTCAATGTGGATTTCGCGCCGACGATGCTCGAGTTTGCGGGTGTGCCCCTCCCGCCGACGATGCAGGGGCGCAGTCTCGTTCCGCTGCTGCGCGGACCGGTGCCGGCGGACTGGCGCACGGCGTTTTTCTATGAGCACCACTCCGTCGCCAGTCGCATCCCGAAAAGTGAAGGCATTCGCACCGAGCGCTGGAAATATCTCCGCTGGATCGCGGAGCAGCCTGTGAAAGAGGAACTCTACGATCTATCGGCCGATCCGCTGGAGGAGCGGAGTCTGGCCGCCGATCCCGCGCACGCGGCGATTCTCAGCGAGTTGCGGGGCCAATGGCAGCGCGCTTCGGAGGAGTTGAAATGAGATGCCGTTTGATCCGCGCCTGTTTTCCGCTTTCCGCACTGGACGCATGAGTCGCCGCACGACGAACTTCCTCCCATGCAACCCCTCCGCATCATCGCTGTATCCACCCTCGCGATCCTCTGCACGACTCACGTCCGCGCGGCGGACCACGACATCGTCGTCTATGGCGGCACTGCCGCGGCGGTCATCGCTGCGGTGCAGGCCAAAAGGATGGGCAAGTCCGCCGTCATCGTCAGCCCCGACAAACATCTCGGCGGACTTTCGAGCGGCGGCCTCGGCTTCACCGACACTGGCAACAAGGCCGTCATCGGCGGGCTTTCGCGCGAATTTTACCACCGCATCTGGATGCACTACAATGAAGCCGCCGCCTGGAAGTGGCAGAAGAAGGAGGAATACGGCGGCAAGGGCCAGGGCACGCCGGCGGTCGATGGCGAGAACCGCACCATGTGGATCTTTGAGCCGAGCGCCGCGGAGAAAGTCTTCGACGGCTACATCAAGGAACTGGCCATTCCCGTCCAGCGCGACGAATGGCTCGACCGCGCGAAAGGCGTGAAGAAAGACGGCGACCGCATCACCTCGATCACCACGCTGAGCGGCAAAACCTACGCCGGCAAAATGTTCATCGATGCGACCTACGAAGGCGACCTCCTCGCCGCGGCGGGCGTTGATTACCATGTCGGGCGCGAGGCCAATCGCGTCTATGGCGAGGAGTGGAACGGCAGCCAGATCGGCGTCCTCCATCACCGCCATCATTTCGGCCCGTACAAGGGCAAAGACGGTGAGGGTGCTGGGCTGAACATCAGCCCCTACGTCGTGCCCGGCGATCCGAAGAGCGGGCTGATTCCGCGCGTCAGTGCCGCGAAGCCAGCCGCCAAAGGCGAGGGCGACAAAGGCGTGCAAGCCTATTGCTTCCGCATGTGCCTCACCAATGTCCCCGGGAACCGCATCCCCTTTGCCAAGCCCGAGGGCTACGACCCGAAGCAGTACGAATTGCTCGTCCGCGTCTTCGCGGCCGGCTGGCGCGAGACCTTCGGCAAGTTCGACCCGATCCCCAATCACAAGACCGACACCAACAACCACGGCCCCTTCAGCACCGACAATATCGGCATGAACTGGGATTACCCCGAAGCCAGCTACCAACGCCGGCGCGAGATCATCAAGGAACACGAAACCTATCAAAAGGGGTGGCTCTACTTCATCGCCAATGACCCGCGCGTGCCCCCGGACGTGCAGAAGGAAATGCAGAAGTGGGGCCTGCCGAAAGATGAATACCCCGACCACGGGAATTGGTCTCCCCAGCTCTACATTCGCGAGGCCCGGCGCATGATCGGCGCGTTCGTCATGACGGAAAATGAGCTGCTGAAAAAAAAGCCGACCCCGGACTCCGCCGGCATGGGCAGCTACACCATCGATTCCCACAATATCCAGCGCTACGTCACGCCCGAGGGTTTCGTCCAAAACGAAGGCGACATCGGCGTCTCGCTAAAGGGGCCCTACGAGATCGCCTACGGCGCGCTGGTTCCCAAGAAAGGGCAGGGGAGCAACCTCTTCGCGCCCGTCGCCGTCTCCAGTTCGCACATCGCCTACGGTTCGATCCGCATGGAGCCGGTTTTCATGATCCTCGGCCAGTCAGCAGCGACCGCCGCCGCGCTGGCCATCGATGCCGGCATCGCCGTGCAGGACGTTCCCTACGCCAAGCTCCGAGAACGTCTGCTGGCCGACGGGCAGATCCTCGAAGCGCCGCATCTCGTCAAGCCGAGCGCCGGCCTCGATCCCACGAAACTGCCTGGCGTGGTGGTGGATGACAGCAAGGCGAAACTGACGGGCGCCTGGCAGGAGAGCAGCGCGGAGAAGTTGTATGTCGGCGATAAATATCAGCACGATGGCAAGCGGGGCGATGGTTTGGCCGCCGCCCGTTTCGAGACCCGTCTGCCCAAAGCCGGCCGCTATGAAGTGCGGATCGCCGCGCCGCACAACCCGAACCGGGCTTCTAATGTCCCGGTGGAAATTCTCCACGCTGGCGGTCAGAAAAAGATGACGCTCGATCAGAAAACTCCGCCGCCGATCGAGCAGCTTTTTGTTTCGTTGGGGACGTTCGAATTCACAGCCGACCAACCCGCCGCGGTCATCGTGACCAACAAAGGCACCAATGGCTATGTGGTCATCGATGCCGTGCAGTGGCTCCCGCAGTAGCCGTCGGACGCGCTGATCGCCGAGCGCTTGGCGAGGAGGAAATCCGGTGACTTGTGGACTCGACGCACGTTCAAGGACCACCTTGAATCGCCATTCGTCCGCGGTGTCCCCCATCAAAATCAACCACCGTCCCGCGCCCGTTGCCTTGCTTTCGGCGCTGCGGGGATGCCCATGTTGGTGACGCCCGGCGCCGAAGCACTTTGCCAAAGACTAAACCGCTATGTTTCGCCTTCTTTTCATCCTGCTCGCCATCGCTCTGCCCGCCTGCGCCGCGGAGCGGCTGAATATCCTCTTCGTCTTCGCCGACGATTGGGGGCGCTACGCCAGCGCCTATGCTGCTGTCGATGGCAAGCCGTCGATCAACGACGTCATCAAGACGCCCAATGTGGATCGCTTGGCGCGTGAAGGGGCGCTCTTCCGGCACGCGTTTGTAAACGCGCCGAGCTGCACGCCGTGCCGCAGTTCGCTGCTCTCGGGTCGCTTCTTTTTCAACACGGGGCGCGGGGCGATTCTCAATGGCGCGGTATGGGATCCGGCCATTCCGACTTTCCCGCTCATGCTGCGCGACGCGGGTTATCACATCGGCAAGAGCTACAAAGTGTGGAGCCCGGGAACACCGGCGGATGCGCCCTTCGGCGAACAACGCTACGCTTATCAAAAGGCTGGCAACCTCCCGAATAACTTCTCCGAGGAAATGACGAAGATGGTGGGCGAGGGGACGAACGTGGATGCGGCGCGCGAGAAAATTCTGGATCAGGTGCGCGGCAATTTCGACGCGTTCCTTGCTGACCGGAAGCCGGATCAGCCGTGGCTCTATTTCTTCGGCACGACGACGACGCATCGCACATGGGTGAAGGGTTCGGGCAAGAAACTGTGGGGTCTCGAACCGGACGCGCTGAAGGGGAAGATGCCGGGCTTTCTCCCCGACGTGCCGGAGGTCCGCGAGGATGTGGCGGATTATCTCGGGGAGTGCCAGGCGGTGGATGCGTGTCTCGGCGCGCTCTTAAAGAAGCTCGAAGCGGCGGGCGAACTCGAACGCACCGTGATCGTGGTGAGCGGTGATCACGGCATGCCGGGAATGCCCTCGGGAAAGTGCAATGTGTATGATCACGGCACGCGCGTGACGCTGGCGGTGCGCTGGCCTGGTGCCGCGGGGAATCCGCCCAAAAACAGCGGACGGGTAATCGATGATTTTGTCACCTTGCCGGATCTGGCACCGACCTTCATGGAAATCGGCGGCGTCACTCCGCCGGCGGGGCTCTACGGTCGCAGCATTGTGCCGCTGTTGAAATCGGAGAAGAGCGGGCAGATCGACGCGACACGCACGTCGATCATCGCCGGTCGCGAGCGGCATGTGGCTGCCGCGCGTGAAGGCAATCTGCCGTATCCGATGCGCGCCCTGCGCACGGCGGACTTTCTCTACATCCACAATTTCGCGCCGGAGCGCTGGCCGATGGGTGCGCCGGGCGACATGACCGATTCCGAAACACCCGACGGGCTCGCGTTGGAAAGGAATACCTACACCGCTTTCGCCGACATGGACGCGAGCCCGACCAAGGCGTGGCTCATTCAGCATCGCCACGAGCCGCAGTGGAAGCCGCTCTACGAACACGCCTTTGGCAAGCGAGTCGAGGAGGAGTTCTATGATCTCAAGAAGGATCCCGACCAGATGAACAACGTCGCCACCGATCCGGCCTATGCGGAGCAGAAAGCGAAGTATGCCGCGCGGCTGATGCAGACGCTGACCGAGGCCGGCGATCCTCGTGTCGCGGGAGATGGCCTGACTTTCGACCGCTCTCCTTTTACGGACGAGGGTCCGGCGAGAGGGAAAAAGAAAGCCGCAGCCAATCCTCCTCCGAAATAATCCCACCTCCCCTAAAATGAATCGCCTTTTCCTCCCTCTTCTCGCCGGAATCTTCAGCGCTGCCGTCGCCGTGGGCGCGGACCGGCCGAACTTCATCGTCATCAATATCGACGACCTCGGTTACGCGGACATCGGGCCTTTTGGTTCGAAACTGAACCGCACGCCGAACCTCGACCGCATGGCCGCGGAGGGGCGCAAGCTCAGCAGCTTTTACGCGGCGCCGGTCTGCTCGCCGTCGCGCGCGGCGCTGATGACGGGCTGTTACCCGAAGCGCGCGCTGCCGATCCCGCACGTGCTTTTTCCCGCCGGAGGCGAGGGGCTCTCGCC
>Ga0105047_10018654_pt1 | contig 10740 bp, 6 predicted proteins | sample MAT04_FD_78384 | JGI IMG/M metagenome (GOLD analysis project Ga0105047, IMG submission 78384) | Freshwater microbial communities from Lake Fryxell liftoff mats and glacier meltwater in Antarctica - MAT-04 (megahit assembly) | ecosystem: Environmental > Aquatic > Freshwater > Ice > Liftoff...
GCTTTCTCGATGCCGTTGATTTCGCTTTTCTATGCGCTGGCATTGGCGTCGTTGGGCCTGCATCTGTTCCACGGCGTCTGGAGTATGTTCCAAACCCTGGGCTTTAACAACCGGGAATGGGATGGTTTCTTCCGTGGACTGGCGGTTTTTGTTGCCATCGTCATCCCGTTGGGCTTTTTCACCGTCCCGCTGGCTGTCATGTTCGGGATCCTGAAGCTACCGGGCTAAGTTGAGAGGCTTGCTTTTTATGACCACAACACCATCTGCACCGCCCGTCACCACCACGATACCTGTCTTCACCGAAGCGACGCTGGACGGCAAAGTGCCGGTCGGCCCCATCGAACACGTTTGGGATCGCACCCGCTTTGCCATGAAGTTGGTCAATCCGTCGAACCGGCGCAAGTTCAAGATCATCATCGTCGGTTCGGGCCTGGCCGGGGGCGCCGCCGCGGCAACGCTGGGCGAGGCCGGTTACAACGTCGAATGCTACTGCTACCAGGACAGCCCGCGACGCGCCCACAGCGTGGCGGCGCAGGGTGGCATCAATGCCGCCAAGAATTATCGCAACGATGGCGACTCGGTCTACCGCCTCTTCTATGACACCGTCAAGGGGGGGGACTACCGGGCACGCGAGGGCAACGTCTACCGGCTGGCCGAGGTGAGCAACGCCATTATCGACCAGTGTGTGGCCCAAGGCGTACCCTTCGCGCGTGAATACGGTGGCCTGTTGGACAACCGATCCTTTGGCGGCGCCCAGGTGCAACGCACCTTCTATGCGCGTGGTCAGACCGGCCAGCAATTGCTGCTTGGCGCCTACCAGTCTCTTGCCCGCCAGATTGCAGCCAAAACGGTTACGATGTACACGCGCCACGACATGCTCGACCTCATCGTGGTCAACGGTCGCGCACGCGGCATCGTCACGCGCGATATGCGCACCGGCAAAGTCGAGGCACATCTGGCCGACGTCGTCGTGTTGGGCACGGGCGGGTACAGCAACGTCTTCTACTTGTCCACCAACGCCAAAGGTTGTAACACCACGGCGATCTGGCGGTCGTATAAGCGGGGCGCCTATTTTGCCAACCCGTGCTACACGCAGATTCACCCGACCTGTATTCCGGCCGCCGGCGAGCACCAGTCCAAGCTCACGTTGATGAGCGAGTCGCTGCGCAACGACGGTCGCATCTGGGTGCCGCGCAAACAAGGCGAAAACCGGCCGGTGGAACAGATTCCCGAGGAAGACCGCTACTACTATCTCGAGGAGATGTATCCGAGCTACGGCAACCTGGCGCCACGCGACATCTCATCGCGCGCCGCCAAGCGCCAGGTCGATGCGGGGCTGGGTGTGGGGCCGATGAAGAACGGCGTCTACCTCGATTTTGCCGACTCGATCAAGCGGCTGGGCGAGAAGGTGATCCGCGAGCGCTACGGCAACCTTTTCGACATGTACGAGAACATCACCGGCGAAAACGCCTACAAGATCCCGATGCGAATATACCCGGCGCCGCACTACACCATGGGCGGCCTATGGGTGGACTACTACCTGGAGAGCACCATCCCCGGTCTGTTCGTGATCGGCGAGGCGAACTTCTCCGACCACGGCGCCAACCGCCTGGGCGCCAGCGCGTTGATGCAAGGGCTGGCCGACGGCTACTTTGTGCTGCCGGCGACATTGCCCAACTATCTGGCCTCGACCAAACTCGACAAGGTCACGTTGGAACACGCGGCAGTCAAGCAGGCATTGGACAACGTAGAAAGCATCACCAGCCGTCTCCTGAACAACAAAGGCACCAAAACCGTCGAAGAGTACCACCGTGCGTTGGGCAAGATCATGTGGGACTACTGTGGTATGGGGCGCACCGCGGCGGGGCTGGAGACGGCGCTGAAGTTGATTCCCGAACTCAAGGCGGAGTTTTGGGCCAACGTGCGTGTGTTGGGCAGTGCCGACGACGTGAACCAGGAGTTGGAGAAGGTCGGCCGGGTTGCCGACTACTTCGAGTTGGGCGAACTAATGTGTTTGGATGCGTTGCAGCGCAACGAGTCGTGCGGCGGCCACTTCCGCGAGGAGTATCAGACCGAGGACGGCGAGGCCAAACGCAACGACGACGAGTTTGCCTATGTGGGGGCCTGGCAATACACCGGTGACGACAATGTGCCGCTGCTCCACAAGGAGCCGTTGGTATTCGAGACTGCGAAGTTGTCGCAGCGCAGCTATAAATAAGGGATCCACCCTATGCAACTAAAACTACGCATTTGGCGACAGAAGAACACGCAGACGTCCGGCAAGTTGGTAGACTACGACCTGGATGGCGTCAGTGAAGACAGTTCCTTCCTTGAAATGATGGACATGCTCAACGAGCAGTTGATCCACAAGGGAGAAGAACCGGTGGTCTACGACCATGACTGCCGCGAAGGCATCTGCGGCATGTGCGGACTGGTGATCAACGGGATCGCGCACGGCCCCAAGGCGGCGACGACGACCTGTCAACTGCACATGCGTGTCTTCAAGGATGGCGATACGATCACGGTCGAGCCGTGGCGCGCCAAGGCATTCCCTGTGCTCAAGGACTTGATGGTGGACCGCCAGGCCTTTGACCGCATAATCGAAGCCGGTGGTTTTATTTCGGTGCCCACGGGGGCGGCGCCCGACGGCAATGCGACACCAGTGTCCAAGGCGAAGGCGGAGCGCTCGATGGATGCTGCCGCCTGCATCGGCTGTGGTGCATGTGTGGCGGCGTGCCCGAACTCGTCGGCGATGCTCTTCACCGCGGCCAAGTTGGGACATCTCAACGCGCTGCCCCAGGGTCAGCCGGAACGCTACGATCGTGCGGTCATGATGGTCGAGCAGATGGACAAAGAAGGCTTCGGCGGCTGCACGAATATTGGCGAGTGTGAAGCAGTATGTCCGAAGGAGATCAGCCTGGACTTTATTGCGGCGATGAATCGTGATTTGCTGAGAGGCAAGCTGACGGGTAAGGGTAAGCGGTAGAGATCTGTTTGGCGTGAAGTGTGAATAAGTGAGCAGCCCGGCTTTCGCATGAGAGCCGGGTTTGTTTGTGGGGGCGTAGGCGATTTGGCAAATCGCCCTACAGGATTAAGCCTGGGCCAAGAGGCGGTTTACAAGGCTCAGGAGGGGGCCGCGCTGCTCGAAGCCGCTTTCGCTATAATCGCTTACGGCCAGATAGATCCGGTCGCGTGTGCGGCGGATCAGCCCGAGCAGCAAGCGGCGCATGGTTTCCTGGCGTGTGCGGTATTCCTCGGCGTCGGTCCATGGTTCGTTGGGGGGCCACCGTTGTGACAACACATACGGGTGGGTCAGCGGCTGATAGAGGCGTTCCCACCAGCCCGTAGCGCCGATATCCAGCCAGAATTGCACGGCAACGGCGCGGTTGCGCAGCAGGAACGTGTAGGCCGGCGCCAGGAAGACCGCATCGGTAGCCACGCGCCAACCCGGCACATAGAGCGCGCCGAGCGCGCCGGATTCGGCCAACGTGACATAGGCGCGCCCCAACAGGGCAACATCGGCAGGCGCGGCGCCGCTCTCCATGGCCCAGCGAAACTTGCGCGCTGATTCGACCAGTTGGCTCGCGACGCGCGCCGCATCGCGGTCAGTGTGGAAGCCGAAAGCGGGCTGGCTGAGAAGCTCGCCAAAAAGCCGCGCAAAAAACTGGTCGAGCGGCAAGTTCTCGCCGGCATTGCGATAGGCGTAGAGCCAGTCACGCAACCGGTCGAAGTCTTCGCCTGCCACATAGGTGATGCGCGTGCGCATGCCTTCGTTGAGCGCGGCAAAGGCACCCAGTTCGTTGGTGCGCCGCCGTGGGGGATAGACGATCTCGGTCAGCAGGTGGGCGCGCACGGGGTCGAGCCGCGGGATGCTGACGGCGAGTGTCTGGCTGACGTCGGCCGGCGCCGGCAGGATTCCCCAGTGCGGATGCGCCAACTTGGCCAGCGTCAGCAGGGTGCGCGCCGCCGGGTCGGCTTCGAGCGGGCGGCTGGGGCGATGGGTGGTCAGGCGCAGGCCATGCGCAGACAGGGCGCTTTCCAGGCTAAAGCGCAAGGCGTCGCTGACAAAAGGCGTCATGACGGCGATTTCGCCAGGAGGAACACCCTCGTCGACCACGAGACGCCGGATTTCGCCGGCAGTCCAGCGCAGCATTTGGGGGTAGAAGCGAAAGGGATCGGGGATGACAAAAGGCGGGGGCGCCGGTGAGGGGGTGAGCGGGGGGGCGGGGGCGCGGAGGCCGATGGCGCGGGCGAGGCGTGGGGGGAGGGTGGCGATGGCGGGCGACATGTAGTGGGAGCCGGGGAGGTGCAGGCGTTCGGCGCAGGCGGTGGCCAGGGCTTCGACCCCATCGGGGTCGGCGCCCAGAAAGGTGCGGAAGCCGGCGTCTTCGTCGACCACGATCAAAGCGCTTTCCAATTGCGGCAGCCAGGCCAGCGTCAGGCGGTGCGCGCTGGGGGTGTCCTCTTCGGCGTTGTCAAAGACCAGGTGGCGGTGTGAACGCAGCAGATGGGTTCGGCTCCACGGGTTGGCGAGGATCTGCTTGTTGAAGAGAACAACTTGTAGACTGAAGTCGAGCAGCGTTTGTTGCAGGCACAGGTGCCGGAAGGCATGGCTGATCCGCTGCGCGGCGCCCAGGGCATTTAGTCGCGCCGTGCGATGTTCGCCGGGGGGGACGGCCAGTTCCAGGCGCTGGTAGGTCGCGTCGATGTCGAGGTCAAGCAGGGCGGCCTTGTTGAGATTGTCTAGCACCTGCGAAATGACGCGGCTGCGCTCCACGCGCAGCGCGTCAAACTCGCCTTGCGCCATGGCAGCGTCTACCAATTGCGCCATATGATACTGGCTGGTTTCCAGAGTGAGAAAAGTCGGCTCGCGCGCGGGGTCGGCAAAACCGGCGGTTTGGGCGACGAGTGGCCAATAGCGTTCCACCGACTGTTGCGCCAGACTGGCAAAGGTCGTCATCTGCACGGGCGGCCCGAACGGGGTGTCTGAGCCGCGTAGGGCTGCATAGTAGGGCTCGGCCAGCGTGCGCTGCGGGACGATCACCAGGATGTCGTCGCCGCGCACGCGTTCCTGTTGCAGGAGCCAACGAATGCGCTGGATCGCCAGCGTACTTTTGCCGGCGCCGAACGGCCCACTCAGGAAAAGTTTGGTGGTGGATTGGATGGCAGGTAGAATAACGGAACTCATTAGCACGTATTCTAGGCGATAGACTAGGAGATTGACAAGCCATGCAACCGTACACCATACCCTTAGTCCCGGGACCGGTCGCTGTGCCGGCCGCGGTGCGCGCTGCCTACCAGGTCGATTATGGCAGCGCAGACCTGGAGGATGAATTCATGGCGCTCTATGCCGGGTGCGAACGCGACTTGCAGACGCTATTGGGCACGCGTCACGCCGTGACGATCCAGAGCGGCGAAGGCATGTTGGCCTTGTGGGCGGCGCTCAAGAGCGTCATTCGTTCGGGCGATCGTGTGTTGGCGGTGGCCACGGGGGTCTTTGGGTATGGCATCGGCGACATGGCGCGGCAACTTGGGGCGGAGGTAGAGGTGGTCGGGTTTGCCTATGATCAGGCCATCGCGGCGCAGGCGGTACGTGAGGCGGCGCGCCGGTTTCGCCCGCGCCTGGTGACGGCCGTGCATTGCGAAACACCGAGCGGTGTGCTCAACCCGCTGCGCGAAGTCGGTGAGATTTGCCGGGAGGTGGACGCACTCTACTATGTGGATTTTGTGGCGTCGGGCGGTGGCGTGCCGGTGGATGTGGATGGTTGCCAGATCGACTTGGGGCTGCTGGGCAGCCAAAAGGTGCTTAGCCTGATGCCGGACCTGTCGATGGTGACGGTAAGCGAACGCGCCTGGGCAGCCGTAGAGGCTGTGGGATACATTGGCTATGATGCGCTCAAGCCGTGGCGGAGTGCGCTGGCCGACCGCTATTTCCCGTACACGCCCAACTGGCCGGCGATGGCCGGGTTGCGCGTAGCGCTGGATTTGTGGCTTGCGGAAGGCCCGCAGAAGGTCTACCAACGCCATGCTACCGTTGCCGCGTATTGTCGGCGGCGGCTGGCGGCCATGGGGATTGCGCTCTATCCGGTCGACGAGGCCATTTCTTCGCCCACGGTGACGGCGGCATATGTGCCGACTGGGTGGACGTGGGAAAGACTGGATCGGGCGTTACGCGGCCAGGGCATGGCGGTGGGCGGCAACTACGGGCCGCTGGCGGGCAAGGTATTTCGAATAGGGCATATGGGCAGCCAGGCGGAGATGGACCTGGTGCGGCGCGGGATGGATATGCTGGCGCAGGTTCTATCCAGCCTGGACACGAACTTGCGGACGACCTGACTCTGGTCGGGTTTGACTGCATTCCGCACTCCGCCAAACTCCAGCCTCCAAAGGGGTGTCGACTTTGTCGATCAAATATTGCATTTTCAGTGAGGGATCAAGATGAATAAGACGACTTTTGCATTGTTTTTTGGCAATCGTGGGTTCTTCCCGGCCTCGCTGATTGCGGGGGCGCGCGAGGAGATGAAGCGCACGCTGAATGGGCTGGGGCACTCGGTGCTGATGCTGGATGAAAGCGCCACGCGCTACGGCGCGGTGGAAACGTTGCAGGAGGGCGAGGTCTATGCCAACTTTCTGCGCGCACACCGGGGCGAGTTCGGCGGGGTGATCCTGTGCCTGCCCAACTTTGGCGACGAAAACGGGGCGGTGGCCGCGCTCAAGGAAGCGGGCGTGCCGATCTGGGTTCAGGCCTATCCGGACGATTATGACAAGATGGGGCCGGCTACGCGCCGCGATTCGTTCTGCGGCAAGCTCTCGATCATGGATGTTTTTCGCCAGAACGGGATCCAGTTCACGGCGCTCAAACCGCATACGGTGCGCCCGGGTAGCGAGCGGTTCAGCGCCAATGTCGATGAGTTCGACCGCATCTGCCAGGTGGTGAAGGGCGTCAAGGGCATGGTGGTCGGCGCGATCGGGGCGCGCACGACGCCTTTCAAGACTGTGCGCATCGACGAGGTCGCCTTGCAGAAGCACGGCGTGACGGTTGAGACATTTGATATGTCGGACGTGTTCCACCGCATGCGCTCGATCAAGACGGACGATGCCGCCTACAGTACCAAGGTTGCTCTGCTGCGCGACACGGCCGGCTGGAACGGCGTGCCGGACCGCGCCTTTGAGCAGATCGTGCGTTTGAGCATGACGCTCGACCAGATCATCCAGGAGGCCAGCCTCGATGCGATTGCCATCCGCTGTTGGTCCGAGATCCAGGTGCAGATGGGTATTTCGCCCTGTGTGGCGCTGGGTGTGCTCAACGAGGTAGGTGTGGCGGCGGCCTGCGAGGTCGATCTCGGCAACGCGGTCGCCATGAAGGCGCTGCACCTGGCTTCGTATGAGCCGGTCGGGTTGTTGGACTGGAACAACAACTACTACGACGAAGATGATAAGTGCATTCTCTTCCACTGCGGGCCGATGCCGCCGAGCCTGATGGAGGGGAAGGGTCAGATCACCGATCACGCGATTCTGCTCAACGCAGTGGGCGCTGGTAACGGGTACGGCTGCAACGTGGGGCGCATCCGGCCGATGGATATCACGTTTACCAGCCTGATGACCGACGATGGGCGGGTGAAGGTGTATCTGGGCGAAGGCCGGATTACAAATGACCCGATCCCGGCCAACTTCTTTGGCGTGGCAGGGGTGGCCGAGATCCCGCACCTGCAGGATGTGCTGCTGCACGTGGGTGTGCAGGGGCACCGCCACCATGTTTCGGTGACGCCGGGGCTTTTGCGCAAGCCGCTGGCTGAGGCGTTGGGACATTATCTGGGGTTTGCGGTGGCTGTGCCGCAGTTGGCGGTCTGAGCGCGAAAGGAAGATCGGAATGTGAGCTTGCTGAGGATCGACGCCGGCACCACCGGCGGCAAGAGTGCGGTGGTGCCGGAGAGCGGCGCGCTGCTGGCGCTGGCCTACGTCGAATATGATTACGTACACGCACAGCCGTTACACGTGGCTTGGCGGCAAGCGCCGCGTGTCCTTGACAGTAAACTGTCAGCGCACAGAGGTGAGGAACTGTTGTAAACTGTTTTTGCGCGCTCATTGCACTTCCACAGGGGCTACGCCCGATCAAGCGCAAAGTATAGGTTCGAGAAAGCGTTTTTTTTGACGTCGGATTGTGAACTTATTCACAAATTTCGATGTCGAGTCGATTGTGAGCAATGTTGTAAGACATTTCCCAATCTGTTTGGAGACCCCAAGAAAAAAGGGAGCTACTGCTATGCGTACTGTCATCAACCGCCAAATCATGCTCATGTGCATTGTCGCGGTGCTTGCTGCACTGAGTCTCACCGGTCTGTTTGCCACCCGTGCGCAGGCCAGTGTCGAGGAACCGGTTGCACCCGCTTCACCGACCATCGAAGCGCCCGATCTGTCAACCCTTGCCTTTCGTTTATATTTGCCGAATGTTTCTGGCACGCCAGAGAGCCGCACCGCTGGTGTGACCGCCGCGGCCCAGACGGTGACGGCGTGCTTTGACTCTTTGGGGCCAAACGCCACAGTCTATGGCCGGCTGCTGGGACAGACGAGTGACGTTGGCCACACGGCAGGGGTCTTTAATGTTCGGATTGACGGTGTCGCCCAGAAGGCATTCTGCACCGACATCAACAACAGCATTGGCTACGGGTGCGTTGACAACAGTACTGTGTTACCCACCGACGAGAAGGTCGCGTGCACGTTGCAGTACTATCCCCCGGTCAGCACGTTGACCAATCAAGAGGCGTCAGCGCGGCAGGCAGCAGTTTGGCACTTTTCAGACAATTTTGTTCTGAACGCTTACGACAACCGCAATCCGGTAACGCGCTACAACGCGATTGTGAGCGACATCAACACGAAGTTCGCCGCGGGTGATTGCACCACCATTCAAAACCCGGCGATCACGATCGACCCGCCCACGGCTGTCAATTTCCTGCAGCCGCAAGTAAGCGGTTTTTCCTACAGCGAGCACGAATTTACGATCGCGCTCAAACGCGGCGCACAGCCGGTGACCAACACGGTGGTAGCCATCTCACTCACGGGGGGCGGCCAAATCTGGAACGGCACGACCTGGGTCAATGGCCCGCTAAACGTCACAACTGATACCGCCGGTCAAGCCAAGGTCAATATTCACCACGACGCCGTCGGCACGTCATCGCTCAAGGCATCGGCGACCCTGCTGTTGCCCACCGGTTCGGGCATCAGTTTGGCCGCTAATACGCAAAAGCTGGTGCTGAGTGGCAACACCCAATTCACGGTGACCACCACGGCGACCAAAGAATGGGTGGCCGGTGGCAAGATCGTCGTGCAGAAGTTCCATGATATCAACCAGAACGGGACGCAGGAAACCGGCGAGCCACTCATCAATTGGAACGCCTGTTTGACCGAGGAATTGACCTGCAATGACGGTTACGTAGCGCTTGGTGCTGACGGTACTGAGGCGCTGCCGGTTGCTGCTGGCACGACCTATGCTGTTTGTGAGCAGAGTGTGGTTGATTGGACACAGACGACACCGGCCGACCGGTGTGTCACTGGCCTCAAGGCAGGCGACAGCGTCCTCTTTGGCAACTATCTGCACCGGGGCCTACTGGTTGAGAAGTATCATGATCTCAACGGTGATGGCCAGCGCGGGCAGAATGAACCAAGCCTGGATGGTTGGGGCTTTAACGTGTTTCAACGCATCGGCAACATTTGGTCATTCAAACTTGGCGGTTTCACCGCCAATGGCGGTGTTGTCGGCTTCACGGGCCTGGAAGAAGCCCTCTACAAGGCCGAAGAAACGCTACAGACAGGCTGGCTCAACTCGACGCCGCTTACGCAGACCGCCGACCTTTCCGGCAACAACAGGCAACAGACGCTGGTGTTCGGCAACCTGCAGCCAGGCAGCCTCATCGTCAATAAGAGTTGGTTGGGCGCTGATGCACCACAGGGGGGGGCCACGATCTGTATCAAGCGTGCCGAACCTGAAATCCTGCTCAACACATTGACGCCTATGGTTGGCAATCAGCCGCTCGCCTGGAACAGTGACCGCTACTGTTACACGGGTCTGACGGACACTGTGACCATCACGAACTTGTGGCCGGGTGACTATACGGTCACGGAAGCGTCGGTTGCCGGCTGGGCCGGTGTGGTGACGCCGACCACGGTGAGCGTAGTGAGCGGTGCAGAAGCGCCGACCGTGAGTATCCGCAACACGCGCGACAGTGGATCGCTGAAGGTTCTCAAGAGCGTGAGCAATCTGGATAGGGCGACGCTTCCGGTCAGCTATACGGTGGACTACAACTGCGGCGTTGGCTACACCGGCCAGGTCAGCGTGGCGCCGGGCAGCCCGGCCACGGTCGGCAGCATTCCGACCGGCAGCGTCTGCACGGTGACCGAGGTTGCGCCGGAAGCCATTGCGGGCTACACCTGGGGCGCGATCACCTACAGCCCGGCGTCGGTCACCATCGACACCAAAGGTGGAGTCTTCGAGATCACAGTTGGCAACAGCATCTCGCGTGACCGTGGTTCGCTCAAGGTTCTCAAGAGCGTGAGCAATCCCGACGGCGCACTCGTTCCGGCAGGTTTCACGGTGGACTACAATTGTGGCGCCAGCTACACCGGCCAGGTCAGCGTGGCGCCGGGCAGCCCGGCCACGGTCGGCAGCATTCCGACCGGCAGCGTCTGCACGGTGACGGAGGTTGCCCCGGAAGCCATTGCCGGCTACACCTGGGGCGCGATCAC
>Ga0105047_10018655_pt1 | contig 10738 bp, 6 predicted proteins | sample MAT04_FD_78384 | JGI IMG/M metagenome (GOLD analysis project Ga0105047, IMG submission 78384) | Freshwater microbial communities from Lake Fryxell liftoff mats and glacier meltwater in Antarctica - MAT-04 (megahit assembly) | ecosystem: Environmental > Aquatic > Freshwater > Ice > Liftoff...
GAAGTCGTCGACTGTGATGTTGTTGTCGATCGAGCTGTTGGAGATCGTCAGCGTCGAACGCACCGCTCCAGCCGGACCCGCCACGGCGATACCGCCGCCGCTGCCGCTGCCGCTGCCGCCCGCCAAGGTCGAGCATCCGTGCACACGAACCGAGCTGATCGCGAGCGATGCCTGGGAGACGGAAATGCACCCGCCGTCTCCCGCAGATCGGGAACCCCCAGTGATCGCAAGATTGTTTAAGGTCAGCATTGACGCCGCCGGTCCATAAACGGCGAGCACGCGCTCGTTCGTCGTGAGCTGGGTAATTGTAGTAGAGGCCGCCCCGCCGCCGTTAATCGTCAGGTTGCCACCAGTGGACATGTCGTTAACGTCGATACCCGACGTCAGCGTGTACGCACCCGCGGGCAGCGTGATGGTGTCGGCCGCTGCGGTCGCGTTGGCGGCATTGACGGCTTCTCGCAGCGTGCACCCTGCGGTACACGTGCCGGGTGCTGGGTCGTTGAAGATGGTGACGTTGTAGGTCTGTGCCGTGGCTGCACTCGGAGCGATCACGCCAACGATCAGCACGGCAAGCACGACTGCGGTCCGGACGGAAGCGCGCGCGGGGATCAACATGACGATCGGCGCACGGTCGCCCCTCGATACGTAGGCGAGATCATCAGGCGTGAGGGTATCGTGTACCGGCGCGCGCGTACGGCACGTGCTACTCGGGCTCAGCCCATCCGACCCACACATGGGTCACAAGACCCATTTTCATCAGGTACCACGTACGGGATTCGAACCCGTGCTACCGGCGTGAAAGGCACCACTGCCACCCGACGTCAGCAACGAATTCGGCTCCAAATCACGGGATTTCGGACTATGCTCGTTGCCCGAGTGGCACCTTGTTGCTCCCGAGGTGCCACTCATTGTGCCACCCGTTTTGACTCCAGCAACGAGAGCAACGTTGGCCGCCGAAGCCATTCTCAATTCGACGAGCAGCGCATGCTTACGCGCCTTCGATGATCACCACGGCCCACGCTAACACGACGCGAGCGAGTTCGACCGCGGCATCTCGATCGGCGACCGTCGCATCTGGCATGTCGCCCGGGTACCGCGTCTCAACGATGTACTCAGAAAGCCGTACAGCACGACCGACAGGTTCCGGCACATCGTCGAGTCCTGCCAATAGGACATGAATTTCGTGAATCCTCGGAGGCTCGATGCCTCGATGGACGTAGACTCCCTTGATTGCCTTCTCCGCTGATTGCTGCGCGAGGTAGCAGTACACGCCGGGCAAGGCATCGGGATCGTAGGGACCGTCGGCGACCGCGAGTTCGGACCGCGCGATTCGAAGCCATGCTGCCGCAGGAGGCTCGCCGCTCACGCGGCATACACCTCGCGACCATCGCGCGCGATGTCGCGATAGACCATTCCGGTCGTGTCCTTGTGCGTAGCGAAGCCACTCGGCGTAGTGACGACGAACTGCGTCGGCACCAGAACACGATGGAGATACATGAGCTCATACAGCGATCGGCCGACCGCGCGCCGATCGACGCCCTCAGCCACCACGACCATCAGATCAAGGTCGGATCCAGCACGCTGCTCGCCGCGCGCCACTGAGCCGAAGAGCACGACTCGGAGCGGCTGCACGGCATCAACCACCAGGTCCACGATGCGGCCGATGTCCGATTCGGTTGGCGGTTGAAGATCCATGCCCACAGTATCCCACCTGTTGCCGACGCCTACCCCAACCCGAGGTGCCTTTTCCACCTCAATGATCCCCACATGTGGAGGGTTGGGAACTCAGAGCGTTGCTGCCACTCCGACTGCCACTCGGCTGACCCAGAGCCCGACAACCGACGAGTTGACCCCCGCGTGGCACATCGGCCTGCGACGCTGGCAACACGGGTATCGGTCAATATGCTTGACTAGACAGGCCTTGCCGAACCACTAAAATGCGCCAATTTACAGGCTTTTCTACAGCACCCCGTACGGGATTCGAAGCCGTAGGGGGGTGCATCTCGGGCCCACTCGGGGCGTGGCCGCCCGTGGCCCGGCCGTGGCCGCATCCGGCCTCGGGGTGTCTGAAAGTGCGAGGTGGCGCGGCTGGTGACCTGAAGAGCTGGTGAGCGAGGAATGCCTGCTGCGTCGTTGGAGGACGGTGCGCACGGCGATCACACCGGAGGATCCACCATGACCAGCATTCAGCCGCAGATGGCACAGGCACTGCCCATATACGCCCCCACGGCGCCCATGATGTCGGGACCCATGATGGCGAACCCGATGATGCCGAACCCCATGATGGCGGGACCGGGATACGCCAACGCCTATGGGCAGCAGGCGCCGGTCTACTACACGTCGATGTCGCAGCTTCCGCCGGGCGTGGTGCCCGCGTCGCAGCAGATGCTCGCTGCCGCCCTCGGGCAGGGCCAGGTCGGCTCGCAGATGATCGGGCAGGAGCCCGCGCCGTCGGTGCTTAAGAGCGTCATCAAGATGGCCGCGATCGGTGGCGGTGTGGGCGCAGTCGTGGGGCTCATCCCGTTCCTTCCTCCGGGCATGCTCATGGGCGGGCTCATCGGCGCTGCTGTGGGCGGTCTTCTCGGGTTCGTGAAGGGCACGAAGGCCAAGAAGGAGCACGAGGTTCAGATCCAGTCGCAGCAAGCGCAGATCCAGGCTCAGGCAACCGCCGTCGCGAACGGCGTTGGTGCTCCATCGATCGCGAACGGCATGCCCACGGCCGTGGGCTCGGCACCGATGGCTCCCGGTACTCCTCCGAAGAAGAAGCCCGTCGTGATGTCGCCCGAGATGCGCAAGAAGTGGGCTGCGAAGGTCCAGGCCGATCGCATCGCTCACACGCCGCCGAAGTAGCGGCGCGGCGCTCGATCAGGTCTGACAGACCGCGCACCAGTACGTGGAGCGCTGGTCCTCTCCCTGCTTGCGGCGCTGAATGGCGGTACCACACACGCGGCAGGGCTGGTTGAAGCGGTCGTACGCCCAGCGCCCGGGCACGCCCGGTCCATGGAAGGTGATGGCGCGCGCGTCGAGCACGCCGTCGCCCATGATGCGCGTGGCGATCTCGCGGACGCGCAGGAGCTCGTCATCCGCGAGGTCACCGACCATGCGCCAGGGATCGATGCGTCCCATGAAGAGCGATTCGCTCTTGTAGATGTTGCCGATGCCCGCGACGATACGTTGCTGCAGGACGGCATCGCCGATCTCGCGCGTGCGGTGCGCGCGCATGCGACGCAGGTACTCGGAATCGTCGAACGACTCGACCAGGATGTCAGGACCGAGGTCGGTGAGCACGCGGTCGCGCAGCAGCTCCTCGGTGGGAAGGATGCGCAGGATCGGGCCGTCAAAATTGACGGCGTCCCAGCCGCCTGACCCGAGCACGAGCCACGCTCGCTCGCGGCGTTTGCGCCAGCGTTCACCGGCGCGGTACAGGTGCCACACGCCGTCCATGCGCAGGTGCGAGTGGATGCTCCAACCGGCGTCGGTGTGGATGAGCAGGTGCTTGCCGCGCGCCTCGACTTCGGTGACCGTCGCGCCGCGCAGGCGCTGCTCGGCCTTCGCTTCGACGAGGTGCGCGCCGCGAGCTGACACGCGGTCGAGGCGCTTGCCGCCGATGACACTGCGAATGCGGCGGGCCGCTCGGTGGATGGTGTGTCCCTCGGGCATGGCGTCAGCGGATCAGGGGTTGAGCTCGTTGGGGAACTTGCCGTGCGTAGGGAGCTGCACGTCACCGACGCGCACGCGACGCGAGGAGCGCAGGCGGTCACGCACCTCGGCCACCGTGGTGGGTGTGGCGCGCAGGCCGCGCGGGGTGCGCGTGAATCCGGTGTCCGCGAAGGCGGCCATGGCGTCGGGGGTGACGGCGCCGTCGTCGAGTTGCTCGATGGCGAGGCGATCGACGCGGCGTTGTTCGACGAGCTGGGCGAGAGCGCGGGCGATCTCCGGGAGCGCGTCGCGGTCCCAGGTGATGAGCTTACGGCTGCTGGGAGAGATGGTGGCGAGGAGCTCGCCGTCGCGCAGCACGACATAGGCGCTCGCCTCGCGGCGTGGCACGACCCCGGATGGGTGCTCGGGCCAGGCGAGGATGGCGCCGAACGGTTGGGCGGGGTCGTTGCCGCGCAGCACGAGCACGGGCGGGGTGCCCCCGGTCGGCTCGCGTACGGCGCGCAAGCGGTCGACGGCTTCGGGGAGCGCGAACTGCGCGCCACCCAGGCCCTCGACGAACCAGCCGCGGCGCACGGTGCCGATCTCCTCCTGCACGGCGAGGGCGCGGTAGACGGCAGCGAACCCACCCGGCACGGGTCGCGCCTGCACGGCGTGGCGGGTGACTACGCCGAAGGTGTCGAGCAGCGCCTCGCTCATGGCGGCGACGCGCTCGTCCTCGTGCGCGCGGGTGACGGGCAACGTGCTCCAGCGGCCCTGGAAGCGCACGTCGATCTCGCTGCCGGGAACGCCGGCGCTCGGGCCGCGGCGGGGCACGCGACGCAGGGCGCGGCGTCCCGCGCGCAGGCCGGTGCGGCGGCTTGCGCCGTAGCCGGCGACGGGCGCGCCCGGCGCCGCGTCGCCGGTGGCTGCACCCTCGGCGGGGGCGCTGCCCAGGCCGGCGTCACGGTCGGCGTCGCGCGCTGCCTTGGCGAGCTGCGCCGGGGTGTTGGCGCCGGCGCGCAGCGTGCTCCAGGAATCGTTAGTGGTGTAGCCGGTGGCGGCGAGACGCCACAGCGCGGTGAGGGCGCGCTCGTGCGGGATACCGGTGCCGGCGACGATGTCGCGCACGAAGCTCGCGCCGCGTGCGGCGAGCCACTCGAGCAGTACGTCGCAGTCAGGGTCGTCGGGCAGGTCATCCGGCGGCGGGGCGAGCAGCTCGATGTGCGGCGCCGCGAAGAGCGCCACCTGGATCGAGCCGTGCTTCACGCCGCGCCCCATCCATGTCACCTGGCCGGTGCGCACGAGCTCGTCGAGCCACGCGGCGCGCCAGCTCGACATGCGCGGCGCCACGAGGTCGCGCTCCCACGCAGCGGGCGTCGCCTCGATCCCCTCGAGCTGCGTGATGACATCGCGCGTGGCGGCCGCGCTGCCGGCGGGCGGACGCACGAGGCCGTGCCATCCGGCGAGGAAGCGCGCGAGCGCGGAGCGGTCGGCCGGCTCGATCTCGCGACGCAGATGCGCGAGCGTACGGCGACGCAGGCGACGCAGCACGTCTGCATCGCACCACTCCGGGTCGCGCCCACCGGGGAGGAAACCGCCGTGCAGCAGGTTGCCGGCGGTCTGATACGCCTGGAGCCGAGGCTCGATCAGCGCCTGGCTGACGCCCCATCGGCGCGCGAGCTCTGCCGTGGTGAACGGTGTCATCGTGCGCGCGCGACGCAGGATGAGCCGCCCGAGCGGATCTTCGCTGGCGTCCAGGAACACGCCTGGCACGCCGCGCGGCGCCTGCACGCCGAGCACGGCCACGTAGTCGCCGACCTCCTCGATGGAGATCCAGCGCTCCTCATCCCCGATGCGAATGGTCACGGCGCGCTTGCTGAGCTTGAGCTCCGCGAGCCAGTGCTCGAGCGCGTCCGCTCCCTCCTCACCCGGCTCGATCCGCGCTGCGAGCTCGACCGCTGACAGATCTCCGAGCGAGCGCATGAGGTCGTGCAGCTGATCGGCCTTCTTGGCACGGCGTCCCTCGGCGGTGCGCTGCAGCTCCGAGCGCACCTCCTCGATGGCGTCCTCGTCCAGTAGCTCGCGCAGATCCCCGGTGCCGAGCAGCTCACGCAGCAACGCTTGGTCGAGCGAGAGTGCCTGCGCCTTGCGCTCGGCTGCGGGTTGATCACCGTCGTACAGGAAGGTGGCGGTGTAGTCGAACAGCAGCGACGCTGCCATGGGTGATGCGCTGCGCGTCTCGACCTCCACCACGCGCACGGAACGCTCGTGGATGTTCGTGAGCAGCGTGCGTAGATCCGGGAGCGCGAACACGTCGCGCATGCACTCGCGATACGTCTCGAGGATCATGGGGAAGCTCGATTGCTTCTGTGCGACGCGCAGCACGTCAGCGGCGCGCAGTCGCTGCAGCCAGAGCGGACTGCGCTTGCGGAAGCTCGAGAGCGGCAGCACGAGCGCGCGTGTGGCGACCTCTCGGAAACGCGAAGCGAACAGCGCGCTGCCACCGAGCTGAGCGACGACGAGGTCCTCGACCTCATCGGGGTCGGGCAGAAGCGCCTCGATGGGCGGGAGCTCATCGATGTCAGGGAGTCGGAGCGCGATGCCGTCGTCGCTCCACAGCGCGGTCGCTTCGAGCCCGTAGTCGTTGGAGAGCCGCTCCTCGATCGCCATCGCCCACGGCGCGTGCACGGGCTTGCCGAATGGCGACAGGATGCAGATGCGCCAGTCGCCGAGCTCGTCACGGAAGCGCTCGATGACGATGGTGCGGTCGTCTGGCGCAGCGCCCGACGCGGCGATCTGCTCGCGCACGAATCCGATGAGGTTGCGCGCGGCGCGCGGGTCACACAGGTACTCGCGCTCGATCGTCTCCACGAGCTCGCGGTCGGGGCTACCCTCCTCCGCGTCGTCGATGATCGTCGCGAGCGTTGGGTCTTCGATGTTCATCGCGTCGGGCGAGCCGTTCGCGACCGTGCGCACGAGCTCACCCACGGCGCGCCCGAGCTCGACGGTGCGGCCGGCGCCCTCGCCGTGCCAGAAGGGTGGCTTGCCGATGGCGCCCGGCTGCGGGCTGACATTGACGCGGTCGCGGGTGATTTCCTCCACGCGCCAGGACGAGGAGCCGAGCACGATCACGTCACCGAGGCGCGTCTCGTGCACCATCTCCTCATCGAGCTCGCCGACGCGCCCTTTGGAGCCGACGACGAATACGCCGTACATGCCGCGGTCGGGAATCGTGCCGGCGTTGGTGATGGCCACGCGGGCGGCATCGTCGCGCGTGCGCACCTCACCCGTCTCGCGATCCCACACGACCCGGGCTTTGATATCCGCGAGCTCATCCACCGGGAAGTAGCCGGCGAGCAGTGACAGCAGGTTCTCGAACTGGTCCTGGGAGATCTCACGCCAGGGCCATGCCTGCCGGGAGAGCGTGATGAGCTCGGTGACGGTGAAGGGGCGTTCGGCGCAGGTCGCAACGATCTGCTGGGCGAGCACGTCCAGGCAGAGCTCGGGGACGTGCACGGGCTCGATCTCGCGGCGCGACATGAGGCGCGCGACTGCTGCGGCCTCGACGAGATCGCTGCGGTGCTTGGGGTAGATGCGACCGCGAGAGATGTCACCCACGTTGTGGCCGGCGCGGCCGATGCGCTGGAGGCCGCTGGCGACGCTGCGCGGGCTCTCGACGAGCAGCACCAGATCGACGGCGCCCATGTCGATGCCCAGCTCGAGGCTCGATGTAGCAACGATGCACGGGAGCTGCCCCTGCTTGAGCAGCTCCTCCATCTCGGTGCGCGTCTCGCGGCTGATCGATCCGTGATGCGCGCGGGCGACGAGCGGCGACTCGAGCCCGGCGGGGATGTCGACCTCGGTCTCGTCGGTCCACTCCATGCCCTCTGCCTCATAGCGCGCGCGCTGCGCCTCGACCAGGCCGTTGAGCTGACGACGCGTGGCGAGCTCGTTGAGGGCGGTGGCGAGGCGCTCGGACAGGCGCCGGCTGTTGACGAAAAGAATGGTCGAGGTGTGCGCTTCGATGTGGTCGAGCAGCTCGGCGTGGAGCGCGCCCCAGATCGAGTAGCTGTCGTTGTTGGAGGACGGCGTGTCGAGATCGGCGAGATCGGTGGCGACGATCTTGGAGCCGACGGCGGTCATGTCATCCACCGGCACGACGACCATCAGATCGTGGCGCTTGTCGCCAGGCGCGTCGATGACAGTCACCTCGCGCTGCACGCCATCCACCCCGCCGACGAGGAACGCTGCGATGCGTTCGATCGGGCGCTGGGTGGCGGAGAGCCCAATGCGCTGCGGCTCGCGCACGGGCCGCTCGGCCTCCTCCGCTGCCTCCCGCACGCGCATCGCGAGGCGCTCGAGCGAGAACGCCATGTGCGTGCCACGCTTGTTGGCTGCGAGCGCATGGATCTCGTCGACGATCGTCCACTGGACGTTGTCAAACAGCTCGCGCGTGGCACTCGTCAGCATCACGTAGAGCGACTCAGGGGTGGTGATGAGGATGTCCGGCGGGTCGCGCTTCTGCCGCTGTCGCTCAGATTGCTTGGTGTCACCGGTGCGCACGCCAACGGTGATTTCCGGCACGTCGAGCCCGAGGCGCGCGGCGTGGCGCTGGATGCCTTGCAGCGGCGCGCGCAGGTTGCGTTCGATGTCATAGTTGAGGGCGCGTAGCGGCGAGAGATAGAGCAGTCGCAGGCGTTCGCCGGGCTTGGGGAGCGGCTGACGAAACAGCTGGTCGATCCCCCAGAGGAACGCGGCGAGCGTCTTGCCCGAGCCGGTGGGTGCGCCCAAGAGCACGTGCTCGCCGCGCGAAATCGCGTCCCAGCCGCGTAGCTGCACCTCGGTGGGCTCGTCGAACTGCTCGCGCACCCACGCCTCGACGGCCGGATGGAAGCGCCCGAGGACCTCGTCGATCTCAGGTACACCGGTGGGGGACGCGGATGCCATCACCACATGGTACCGCCGCGCGCGAGCGATAGGCGTCGGGGCACGCGCGAGCCGGGGCGCGGGAAGGTTAGGGCGCGGACGGCACGTAGGGTGTGGCGTTGGGTATGACCCAGCTGTCGCGCACGCTGCCGTCGCGCACGACGTAGCGGCCGACGAGGCGGTCGCCCGTCACCTCCACCTCCACGTGCCCGAAATCCACGTCGCGATAGGCGTTATGGGCGGGCTGCTTGGTGCGGAAGGGGTGGAGCGATTGTCCACCGCCTCCGGAGATGATCTCAAGGGCGCCCGCCGAATTGAGCGGCGTGCTGCGCTGGTAGTTGTGCTCGTGGCCGCTCAGGATGAGATCGACGCCGTACTTCGCGATGAGCGGCGCGAGGTAGCCAGCGTTCGGATTCTTGTGGCCGGGCGCGCCGGGGAAGATCGGGTGGTGCAGGTAGAGGACGTTCCAGTCCGAGGTGCTGCCCGCGAGGTCCTTCTCGAGCCACTTTGCCTGCGGCGTGCCGTGTGCAAGCGACTCCGTGGAGTTGAGCGCCACGAAGTGCACGCCCCCCTCATTGAACGAGTAGAACCGGGCGTTGTTGAGCTCGGGGAACCGGTCGAAGTAGGGAACGCCATCAGGCTCGCGACGCACGTCATGGTTGCCGAGCGACGGGCGCACGGGAAAGTCGCGCCGCAGGTCGCCGAACATGTTCGCCGGATCCCACTTCTTCTCGAACTCCGATTCGAGCCCCTCGTAGTAGACGTTGTCACCCAGGGTGATGAGGAGCTTCGGATTGCCGCGCGCAACGTTGCGCGCGATCTCGTCCTGCGGTGAGTGGCCACCGCCGTAGTCACCGAGCGCGGAAAACTTCCAGCTGCCGGGCGTCGCGGGCACTGGCGGATTGGCCGAAGCGCTCTTGTATACGAACTTGTTGATGCCCTTGAGCGCGCCCCACATGACGTCGGCGATCGGCTTGGGCAGCCACGCGGCGGTGTGGTCGAGCGCCTCGGAGTAGAACGGCTCGTCCGCATCCGGATTGGGGATGGGGACGAGGGCGTCCCAGTCGCGGGCGGCATTCGGTGCGCTGATGGGCGGTCCCGGAAAGCGTGGGACCGGGATGACGAGCTCCATGAGGTCCCCGTTCCGGTGGCCGCGCACCTCGGAGCGCGCGCGGCATCTCCGCGATGGTACCGGGGGGTCGGGCTCGTCGGAGGCGGCGCACAGGCGCGCGGAGCGGTGGGGCCGCGTCGACGGCCGGCGACGGCCAGAGCTGTGTGGGCCACCACTGCTCGCAACGCACGGTCATCGAACTGCCGATGATGGCTCTCACTGCGCTCACGGCAGCACCGATCGCGGCACCCCCGCCGATCGGTGCGCGCCTGGACCGACCCCCGACGGGGCAGCCTACTGTCGGTGGGCCGGGGACGCCGTTGGTGAGCCAGCGTGGCCCGGGTGCGACGATGCCCACCGGGGCGTTCGTGTCTCCCGAGACGACGGCGACGCTCGCCGCGCGCGAGGGCGCCATGCTCCCCGCGCTCGCGCCGACATCCGGCACCCGCATGCAGCTCCTGGTCGATCAGGGCGAGGTGCTTCCGCCTCTGCTGGATTCGGTGCGTGGTGCGCGCTCGTCGATCGACTTCTCGATGTTCTCGCTCGCGGATTCGGGCGCGGGCAAGGAGATGGTCGACGCGCTCGTGGACCGCGCGCGCGACGGCGTGCGCGTGCGCGTGACGATGGATCAGGTCGGGAGCATGCTGTTTCCCGTGGGGTCCGCAGCGCGCATGGTGGACCGCCTGCGCGAGTCGGGTGCCGAGGTCGCGGTGAACAAGCGGCTGACATCGGAGGGCGTGGAACCCGTCGACCACCGCAAGCTCCTCGTGGTGGACGGCGCGACTGCGTACACGGGCGGGATGAATCTCTCGAGCAAGTTCGGCAAGTGGCACGACGTCATGGTCCGGCTCGATGGTCCGGCGGCTGCGCAGCTTGGCGCGCAATTCCTGGATCGATGGACCGACCTTACGGTGGATGTTGCACGCGGCACACAACCGGCGGCGAGCGCCAACGAGGCACTGTGGCGGACGAACCCGGGCTCGCTGGTGGCCGTGCGACAGGCGCGCGATGCAGTGGGGCTGCTCGTGAACGATCCACGCGGCGAGCTGCAAGCGAGTGAGC
>Ga0105047_10018657_pt1 | contig 10738 bp, 7 predicted proteins | sample MAT04_FD_78384 | JGI IMG/M metagenome (GOLD analysis project Ga0105047, IMG submission 78384) | Freshwater microbial communities from Lake Fryxell liftoff mats and glacier meltwater in Antarctica - MAT-04 (megahit assembly) | ecosystem: Environmental > Aquatic > Freshwater > Ice > Liftoff...
AACAGCTCATAAAAGTCCCCCATGCGGAACAACAGAATCGCCCCCGGCGTCTCCGCCTTGACCTCCAGATACCGCTGCATCATCGGAGTCACTTTGGCGTCGGTCATGGGCGGGGATCGTTGAGGGTTGAGGGTTGAGAGTTGAGAGTTGAGCGACAGAAATGAGTTCTGCACCCGTTGAGCGGCGTGCCAGGCATCTGAAGTCTTCGCTGAAGCGAGAACAATATCGCAATCCCGGCCCGCCGTGCCACTCGCTGTCATTAAAGCGGTTCCAGACTTCGTCTTCACCCTGCCCCGTAACCCGCAGCGTCAGCAAGGGCGATTGGCGGGAGCGGGAGTCGCTTCAGAGGCGGGTGACACGGGCGGGTCGCTCCGCAGACGGTGGACTTCCGGGACGCGATTCGAGAGCGCTCGCCCTTGCTGACGCGGCGGGTTGCTGGCGTGGAGATGCCTTGCTATTACTGGGTGAAGAAAAATCTGCGCCAGTCCTACGATGTCCAGAGCGTCTTCAGGAATCGCTTCAGGTCGGGATCGCTGACTTGAGAGGCGGCGACGAGCCCGATGCGGATCACTTGGCGACCATCGCGGGCGGTGTCGACTTCGCGGGTTTCGCCGAGGGTGGAGACCTGACCTAGGCCGAAGGTACCGGCGGGGGCGTAGAGTTCCAGGTCGATCGACGTGCGGCGTTTGGTGTTCACCTCGATGGCGGGTTTGGATTCTCCGGGGCGGGTCCAGGTGACCGATTGCTTGCCGCCCCATTCGGTGGTCGAGTCCTTCGCGATTGACTCGATCAGAGTGAACAACTGGTCGAGAGTCGCAGCCTCCCAGTCGACCCGTTTGGCACTGGGGAATCCCTTGCGGGAAAGATGCCACTTGCGACCCAGGACCTTCCACGGAGCGAGGTCGCCAATGACGAGTGCAGCTGCGGTTGATTGCTGGCGGTAGCTGTTGCAGGCAGCTGCGAGGAACTTCTGGAAGGCGGGGGTGTCGATCTCGCGAGCCCAGTGGACTGTGATTGTGACTTCTTGAAATGGGCCTTTGAGGTTCTTGACCTTCACGCGGTCGCCACGTCCATAGACGGGGAGTTCGTCGAGCTGATCGAGTGGCTTGAGCGGAAGTTGCTTTTGCAGAGCAGCCTCGTCGAAGGTCCCCTTCTTGACGCGGAATTTGAGGATCAGCAGCCACTCGTCACCGGTCTGGGCATGCAAGAACCAGCCGCCCGCTTTGTCTGCGGACATGACTTCGACCACGCTGCGATGGTTCCAATTGACCGGGGCGAGTTCATCGCGCTGGGCCAAGGCGTCGATGACCAGCTCCAGTGCCCTGCCTTCCCAGCGACAAGGCTTTCCGGTGTGCGAGATCCGGTCGCGTGTGTGCCACGCCCGACCGTCGGTTTGCCAGGGAGCAGAGGTCTCTTTACCGACATGGCGGAGTTCGATGTCGCCGGTTTGCTTCTTGGCAGCTTCGTCCGCGCGAAAGATTTCGATCTCGCCTCGGGCTTCATTTTCGATGATCGGGGCGAGAAGTTCACCGGTCCAGGAGCGAATCGGCGTGGGGCGTTTCGTCTGAGAGAGGTAGTGGTTGCGACTGGCGTTCGCCCAGGTGACAGCCGGGTCTGAAGGGGGGCGTTGAGGGTTGAGGGTTGAGGGTTGATCGGCAGAAGGTTTTCCTTTTCCCTTGTTCTTCTTCCCCTCTCCTTTGTCACTTTCGAGCTGCTCCCGATACACCGTTGCCTGCATGACCACATCTTCCGGCGTCCCTTCGGCGACGATCCAGCCGCCATCGACGCCCGCTTCAGGACCGAGATCGATCACCCAGTCGGCGGTCTTGATGACATCGAGGTTATGTTCGATCACAACCACCGTGTTGCCCTGTTCGACGAGACTCATGAGGACTTTCATGAGCTTCGTAATATCGTCGAAGTGCAATCCCGTTGTCGGTTCATCCAGAATGTAGAGTGTCTGGCCGTTGTTCGGACGGGCGAGTTCGGCAGCCAGTTTGACACGTTGAGCCTCGCCACCGCTGAGCGTGGCTGCGGATTGACCAAGGGTCAGGTAGTCGAGACCAATCGCAGCGAGCGTCGCCAGCGGGGCGCGAATCTTGGGGATGTTGCCGAAGAGTTCCAGAGCCTGGCCAATGGAGAGGTTGAGGACATCGGAGATGGAGTGGTCCTTGTACTGGACGGACAGCGTCTCTTGATTGAATCGCTTCCCGCGACAGGTCGCACACTCGACCCACACATCGGGGAGGAAGTGCATCTCGATCTTCTTCTGTCCCATTCCCTCGCAATCATCGCAGCGGCCTCCGGGGCGGTTGAAGCTGAAGCGAGCGGGCTTGAAGCCGCGAATCTTGGCCTCGGGCAAGCGAGTGAAGAGATCGCGAATCGGCTCCCACACCCCGGTATAAGTGGCGGGGTTCGAAGCGGGCGTGCTTCCGAGTGGCGACTGGTCGACGAGGATCACCTTGTTCAGTTTCCCCGTCCCGCGCAGCTCATCATGCGGTCCGGGGGCCTCGCCTGTGCGGGTCAATTTGCGTGTGATCGCGCGGGCCAGCGTCTCCATGATCAGCGAGCTTTTGCCCGATCCTGAGAGTCCGGTGACGACCGTGAACGCGCCGGTCGGGATGTGCAGCTCGCCCTGCCGCAAGTTGTTATGTCGCGCTCCGGTGAGTTCGATCCACTCGCCGCCCGGCGGGGCGTCGTAGTGGGACCGCATGTCGGTAAGCTGAACGGCGCTCGCCGCCGGTTCTTGTGGGTCACGCGGGGGAGAGCCGACGGCGAGCGCCGTACCGCTCACAGAGGCGGGCTTCTTTTTTAGTAGAGCAGACATTCCTGTCTGCTGCTCCGGAGAAACGCGGGGAGGAACAGACAGGAATGTCTGTTCTACTTCCTGGCGGGTCAGTCGTCGGACTTTGGGAATCGGGATACTCTTGGCCCCGCTGAGATAGGCACCAGTCAGCGACTGTTCCGGCAGCGCGAGAATTTCAGCGGGTGTGCCTTCCGCAGTAACTCGACCGCCATGGCGTCCAGAACCGGGGCCGAAGTCATAGAGCCGGTCAGCGGATTCGAGAACCTCGCGGTCATGCTCGACAAGAACGACGGTGTTGCCGAGATCGCGCAGCCGGTGTAAGGCACCGATCAGCCGTCCATTGTCGCGCGGGTGCAGTCCGATCGTCGGCTCATCCAGGACGTACAGCACTCCAGTCAATGCTCGACCGATCTGTCCCGCGAGGCGAATCCGCTGGCTCTCACCGCCCGAAAGCGTCGGCATCGACCGATCGAGCGATAGGTAATGCAGCCCGACTTCGACCAGGAACTCCAACCGGTGGATCGCTTCGGAGAGCAGATCGCCCGCAATTTTCTTCTGCTCCTTGGTGAGCTTGATCCCCTTGAGGAACTCCAGTGTCTCGGTGAGTGGGAGTTTGCAGAGTTGCGGCAGTGTCGTCTCGTTGAGGCGGACAGCTGCGGCGTCTTCGCGCATGCGGTCCCCGTTGCAGACGGAGCACGGTCGCTCGCCGACGAGGTCTTGAAACAGAGCCCGGTGTGTGTAGCTGACTCGGGTGGCCTCATCGATCGTAGGATAGATCCCCTTGTGAACGAAGCGGAAACCAGGCTGGTGGGTTTCCGTGTCGGCCGGGACGGAGATCTCCTGCTCCGTGCCATACATGATGGCTCGCTGCTGAAGTGGAGAAAGCTGGTACCACGGGCGATCCGGATCGATGTTGATCGAGGTTGTCAGCGCCAGCAGCATGCGAGCGAAGAGGCGATTCTGTCGGGGGTCAGGCCAGAAGCCGATCGCCTGCTCATTGAGCGACAGATTCGGGTTGGAGATGATCGCCGCTTGCCCCGTGCCGCGCTCGACGCCGAGTCCCTGGCAAGCCGGACACCAGCCGAGAGGGCTGTTGTACGAGAAGTTCTGCGGGGTGAGTTCCTGAAACGTGGAAGGCATTGGGAAGGAGGCGAGTGGGAGACGGGGTGAAGGGGTGAGGGGGCGACGAGATGGGACTATAGACATTCGCTGGTGATTTGGCTTGCGCCGCTCTCACGATCAATAAAGAAAGCCGCCTGAGAACAGGCGGCTTTCAGTGATCTCAACAGTAACGGCCATGAATTACTTGGCGGCTTCTGGCAGCTCGCCAGCCTTCAAGATCGCATCGTAGGTCTTCTCGCCTTGCTTCTTCTCGCCAGCCTTCTTGATGCCAGCTTCAATCGCTGCTTCATCCTTTTCGTTCTTCTTGCCGAGAGCTTCGGCGAGAGCCTTGCCGTAGTCGCTCACGACCTTCTTATCCATGCCACCCTTGCCGTGGCAAACGCCGCACTTCTTCTCACCAATCACCTTGTTGTCCTTGTACACGACTCCCAGAGCCTTGTTGTACTGAGGACGAGCCTGAGCGTAGGGGGCAAACAGGCAACTGGCGAATGCAACAAGCACCAAGAACGACACAAACTTCTTCATGATGTCTCCGAACTTCAGATGTGGTCAGGAGCCGATGATGCTACCCACCCCCGAATGAAATTCATTGGGGGCGCAGTAAAATCCATGTGTGCTGTTCCTGACACAACATCACCGGCTGACTGGAATTAGACGCTATCAGGTTCAAAAAGTCAATAACTCGAATGCGACAATTTTGATGCGAAGTTTACTTAGCGATTGCCTCCAAGTGTCGTAAGTGATTATTTATGAATGGTTTGTGTTTCGCGTTGTTGTTGCGGTGGGTGTTGGAGGTTCGGGGCCTCTGTGATGGAAAGCGGTTGCTTGGAGATCGTGTTTCCAGGTCCCCTCAATTCCGGTCGAGTCCGGCGGGTTATCATTGCCGACTCTTTGTGGCGTCCGCTAGGCTGTTTCGGACTTCGATTTTCGTGGGTGTCTTCGCATTGAGGACTCATTGATCGTTCGAACCGAGAGTCGATGCTGTGTGGTCCATTTTTTAAGACTGTTCCATGAGTGACTTCACCCGCTTGCTGCTCGGTATTGCGTTTGTCCTGGTCAGCATGTGTTGCCGAGGGGCGGATCCAGCCAAGTCGGATTCCGACTCGGGATTGACGCGTGAACTGCCAGCCATCAGTACGGCGGGGTTTGGAAGCGGTATCCAACATTGGCGAAAAGTTCGTGACGAGAATCGCATGATTCAGGCGACCCCTGACCAGGCTTCTTACGCACCGACTCAAGTCCGAGAGATCGTGGCGAACCTGCTGCTCTTTCAGCGAGACAATGGAGGCTGGCCCAAGGACTATGACATGCTGGCGGTTCTGAATGAGGAACAGCGACAAACGGTGAGGGCGACTCGCAGTCGAGCCGACACATCGTTCGACAACGACAATGTGCACTCACAGGTCGTGTACCTGGCGCAAGCGTATACCGCGTCCGGTGAAACTGCTTGGCGAGAGGCGTGCCTGCGTGGCCTCGATTTTATGTTGGCGGCCCAGCTTTCCAACGGGGGCTTTCCGCAGCGCTACCCGAACCCCAAGGGCTTTTCGGCGCACATCACTTTCAATGATGGTGTCATGATGGGGATCATGAATACGCTCAAGGATTGCAGCGACGGTGTTCCACATTGGCAATGGCTCGATGCAGGCCGAAAGGAGAAAGCAGCCGCAGCTGTGAATCGCGGAGTCGAATGCATTTTGAAGTGCCAAATCCGCTTCGAGGGGAAGCCGACCGGCTGGTGTCAGCAACATGACGCGCAGACTTGGGAAGCTGCGAGTGCCCGGACTTTCGAACTGGCCTCGATCTGCCCGCAAGAGACGACGCAGATCGTGCGGTTCCTGATGCGATTGGACTCACCGAGTGCAGAGACGCGGCAAGCCATCGCTTCCGCCATGGACTGGTTGCAGCTGGTCGCGCTGCACGGGACAAAGGTCGAGCGAGTGCCTGCTCCTCGCGAGGAATTCCTACGTCATACGACGGACTTCGATCTCGTCGTCTCCAGCGATCCCCAAGCCCCGACGATCTGGGCCAGGCATTATGAGATTGGTACGAACCGTCCCATCTTCGCAGGAAGAGACGGTGTGAAACGGTACGCTCTGTCTGAGGTGGAACGCGAGCGCCGCACCGGGACGGCCTGGTATGGAGCCTGGCCGCAACGGCTCATCGATCAAGAGTACCCCGCCTGGAAAAAGACGCACGCCCTGTGAGCGGGTCGGTGGAGTCTTCGGAGATATTCGAGCTTACTCCACGAGCAGCTGGGACAGTTCTCCGTGCAGAGCTGTCCCGTTTGAAGCGAGCAGGTCAGGGACCTCGAGTTCGAATTGGTTTCCGCCAGTCTGGGTGACTCGTCCGCCCGCTTCCTCGACGATCAGTACACCGCCCGCCATGTCCCAGGGCTTGAGGCTTGTTGACCAGAAGGCATCCACTCGGCCACTGGCGACGTAGCAGAGATTGAGCGCTGCCGAGCCGCTGCGCTGAACCGATTGAGCCTCGGAAATCACCTTGAGGAAACGTCCCACCGCAGCACTCTCGGCGCTCGTCTTCACCGGCAGGCTGGCCATGCACATCGCCTCCGGGAGAGTCTTGACCTCTGAGCAGCGAATCCGCTGCCCATTGAGGAATGCTCCCGAACCCTTCATCGCCGAGAAGAGTTCATCGCGAGTCGGGTCGTAGATCGCACCCACAACCAGTTGCCCCCGGTACTCCAGACCGATGGAGACGCAGTAGTACGGGAAGCGGTGGACGTAATTTCCGGTCCCGTCCAGCGGATCGATGACCCACCGGTACTCGCTGGAGCCGGTCTGCTGGTCGAGGCCCTCTTCGCCGAGGAACTTGTGATCCGGGTAGCGCGTGACAATGAAATCGTGGATCGCGTCTTGCGAAGCGAGATCGGCCTCTGTCACGAGGTTCGCCGGGCTCTTTTCTCGAGCCGTAAATTTCGACTGCCACTGCTGCAAGATCCGGCCTCCAATGCGGGTGGCTTCTTGTGCAGTTTGAAGAAACGTCAGCATGGGCAGTCTCTCATGTACAGGTGCAGCAGACCAGCGCCGTGTGGTCCTCGTTTCACGCAGTCGCGAACTCGGCAGGCACTTTGCCGGTGGCGGCTGTGGCTAGCAATGTCGTCTGGATGGCTTCGTCGCTTTGGTACTCGCCCGCAGCCTGCTGTTTGCGGAACTGGTCGGCGACGATCAGGATCTCTTCGTAAATCTCGTCGTGCTGATTTTCATCGATACGGTCGGTAAACAGGAATCCCTCGATGTGGTCGTACTCATGCTGAATCACACGAGCGAGGAAACCCTTGATCTTGCGTTTCCGGCTTTGTCCGTTCAAATCGAATGCGTCGATCGTAATTTCCGCCGGACGTTCGACATCGCTGTAGATTTTCGGCAGGCTCAGGCAACCTTCCTCATGGATATCTGAACCACGTCGGGAAGAGATGTTCGGATTGATGTAGACCTCTTCCTGGTCCTTCTTCTCCGGGTCGCCCGATGGGTTCACGATGAAAAATCGGAACGGCAGTCCGACCTGGTTCGCAGCCAGCCCGACTCCTTTTGACTCGTACATCAGCTCGAACATCCGCTGAATCGTCGCCCGCAAGGAATCATCGATCCGCTGGACATCCACCGAGGGAAACCGCAACGCCGGATGGGGAAACAACACAATCTGCATGGAAACAACACCATCACCAGGGGACCATGGTGCCCACTACCGTTTGGCAGCTGAGCCTCTTCATTGAAGCTGCGAAGCATAGGCGAATACACGGAGATTCCGCAGCCTGTCGGGGTGAGTTTTTCATGTGCCACCGGTCACAGGCTCTGAGCGGTCGCTGCGGTCGCTGCGGTCGCACCGTTCCGACAGTTCTCGCTCTTGGTCCGGTGCAGGAAACATGCAAGAATCCGGAGCCGGGCATTGACTCCTGCCTCGACTGTCGAGGCAGACCCGTATTGCATCCCTGTTCCCTTTCATCCCTCTCCCGCGTTTCGAGATCACAATATGAGTCTTGTTCCACCGTCACGGTCGCGGCTGATTCCTATCTTGTGTGTCGTGACTGTGATCACGCTGCTCTGCTTCGTCTGGTTCCGATCGAGCGCTCCCGCCTCCACAGTGACTGACGTGGCACCGGAAGTCTCACGTGCGGTCGATCCGGTACCGCCGATGACCGAGACCCCTCCTGCGAAGCCGGAAGGCACTCCTGCTGCCGTGGAGGCCCCCGCCATTGAGTCGGCAGCTGCGACTCGCGATACCGAGTTGAAGGCTCAACTCATTGGGTACTGGAATCACGTTGAGAGCGGAGAGCATTGGATCGAGAACCGATCGGATGGGACCGCACGAGTTCTCTTGAAGCTCGATTTCGTAGCGTCGTTACTCTACGGAAAGCAAGTCGCCATGGACCTGACCTGGGAGGTAAAAGACGGGTTCCTGTCTCACTCAATCGTGGGTGGTTCCCCGAAAGCCAGTGTCGACAGCCTCATCAAGGATTACGGGAAGACCCGCAGATATGCCGTTCTCGAAATGACGCCGGAGCGAATGCTGCTGGAGAATCAAGGCGAGAAGAAGAAAAAAGACCTCTGGACCCGAACACCTGCTCCGAAAGAGTGGGCCGATACGACCGCTGGAGGTGGGAAGTAGAGGAGAATCCTCGAATGCATCGTCTTTGCTCTTTATTAAATCGATATGAATATGTCAGAATTATGCGAGACGTCTCCGGTTCATTTTGATGAAACCACCATGGAACAAGTCCCTTCCGAAAAGCGGCATTGGGTTCGCTTGGTTGTCGCCAGTCTCGGTATTGCGATTTTGGCTTTTGCTTGGTCACGGCTGGAGTCCGGAAATTTACATCCCACTGAAGCCAGTGATCAGTTAGGGGCTGTGGGCCAGAGCCACCTTGTGGCCATTTCCCCCGTGGCTGGGACTTCTGACTCTTTCGATGAGCATCAGACACTTGGAAATTCACGATTCACACCGAAGAGTATTCCGATGCCAGACGCCCCCCTCTCGCCGTCATCCGGCCGAGATGACGAAATCAAAGCTCATCTCGTGGGGACATGGGTTCACACGAAACATGGACACCAGTGGCTTGAAATTCGTGCGGACGGCACTGCGCGAATGCTCATGAAACTCGATCGTCTGTCGGCACTGGTTTATGGCGCGCATACCACGTTGGAATTGACTTGGGCCTTGAGCGACTCCCTGATGTCGCAGACGGTTGTGGGAGGGACACCCGAGGATCACGTGGGGAAACTGGTGAGTGATTTCGGGAAGACGCGACAATTCAAGGTTCTGGAAACGACGTTAGAGTCCATCCTGCTTGAGGCACAGGACGACGATCGAACCCATGACCACTGGACCCGATCAGAGACCCCTCCCGAGTGGTTGAACATCACGCAAGAAGACAAGAAGTAAGCCGGATTACGGACGTTGTTGGCCTGCTCCTTCGCCCCTCGCCCCTCGCCCCTCGCCGAGAGGCCCAGTGGGTGGGAAGTCGTTTGTGATCGCGTTTCCAGGTAGAGCTGGGCAACGCAGCGGAAGCTCTGCTTGCACGTGTGCCAGACGCCATGGCCAGATTCACAATACGGGCAGGTCATGTGGCGAATGATGAAGATGGCAGCAGAATCGACAATCTGCGTCCCACAGCTGGCCCATCTGTTTGGGGTGTCTCACGCCACTTGACGAAGCCGGGAAGGCGTCCAGTCCACACCTGAGTATTCTTGTACGACCTCGCGGAGGTGGGTCAGCGCGGTCTGGGTATCGCCCTCGGATGCGGCCTCTAATTGAGAGATTCGAGAGGAGATTTCGAACACTGTGGGGGCTTGTTCGCTATTGCCACAGAAGATCTTGTCGTGGATTTTCTTGGCACCGGCCTCGGTCTCATAGAACAGCTCTTCGTAGAGCTTTTCTCCGGGTCGCAGGCCGGTGAACTCGATGTCGATGTCTTCCGGGTATCGCAGGCCGGACAGCATAATCATGTCTTTGGCCAGGTCGACGATCTTCACCGGATCGCCCATGTCGAGGATCAATACATCCCCGCTGGAGCCGATCGCTCCGGCCTGGATCACGAGTTGTACCGCTTCCGGAATCGTCATGAAGAATCGCTGCATGTCGGGATGCGTGACGGAGATCGGTCCGCCCGCTTCGATCTGTTTGCGGAATGTCGGAACCACACTGCCCATGGAGTTCAGCACATTGCCAAACCGAACAGTGATGAAGCTGGTGCCTTCCAATCGAGAGAGCGATTGAACGTACTTTTCCGCCACGAGTTTACTCGCCCCCATCACACTCGAGGGACGCACCGCTTTATCGGTTGAGATCTGGATGAACCGCTCCACGCCATGGGCACGAGCAGCATCAGCCACTGCTTTGGTTCCCAGAATGTTATTCGCAATGGCGGCCTGCGGGTTGTCTTCCATCAGCGGGACATGTTTGTAGGCTGCGGCATGAAAGACGATCTCCGGTCGATGTTCTGCCATGACTCGATTGAGGGTGACTTCATCGAGAATGTCTGACACGAAGTAGCGGATTTGTTCAGCTGCGCCGGGTCGTTTGGCGAACTCTTGCTCCATGGTGAAGACGCCGAATTCGGATTGGTCGTAGATCAAGAGGAGCTGGGGATCAAGTTCCAGGAGTTGTCGGCAGAGCTCGCTGCCGATGCTTCCGGCACCGCCGGTGACCATGACTCGCCGCCCCGTGACGTACCCCTTGATTGAGTCCATGTCGAGCCGGTTTGGGTCTCGACGCAGCAGGTCGGAAACGGTGACATCACGTGCTGCCAGTTTGAAGCGGCCCACCACCATTTCTTCCACGGTCGGGATGATG
>Ga0105047_10018658_pt1 | contig 10737 bp, 7 predicted proteins | sample MAT04_FD_78384 | JGI IMG/M metagenome (GOLD analysis project Ga0105047, IMG submission 78384) | Freshwater microbial communities from Lake Fryxell liftoff mats and glacier meltwater in Antarctica - MAT-04 (megahit assembly) | ecosystem: Environmental > Aquatic > Freshwater > Ice > Liftoff...
GGCAAAGACGGCACGGGTAAGGAAGTGAAAGGCGACGCGACGGCGCGGTTTCTCGCATATGCGGAAACATCCGACGAACTGTTGCGGTCTGCTGCCGACCACGATTACCTCGATAAACTCGCGAAAGCGGGCGGCGGGAAGGCGTTTCGGCTCGAAGACCTGCCAACGTTCCTCAAGGAACTCAAAACGCAGAAACCCGAAGGCGTGAAGCCGAAGCCGCGCTTCCTGCCCGACTGGCGACGCAACCACTCGCACGGCTTCCTCACGGGCTGGCTGATCGCGTTCGCGATCCTCCTCGGCATCGAGTGGGGCCTGCGCCGCATGTGGGGAATGGTGTAAAAGAGCCTCTCATAATTCTCACGTCCCGTCGAAAAAAGGCACCCACGAGCACTGACACATCGATGTCAGTTACCGCAACATCGACGTGCCCATCGCCAAGTTCTTCGCCTGATATAAACTGACGATCGTTCTAAAAAATCATCGTTCAGCCAGAGGAATGGCCATGTCCGGCTTGTCCGTTCGCAGTGCGGAATCGTCGCGGTTCGATTTTCTGTCGCTCGGTGCACTCGTGCATCGGCTCGATCCGGGCATCATCCCGTTCCGCAAAGCGCGAACGCTCGACGTTCACGTTTCGGGTGGCGAATACAACGTCGCGGCGAATCTCGCCGACTGTTTCGGGATGCGGACCGCGGTTGCGACCGCGATGGTGGATTACGGTATCGGCGAGTTGGTACAGGCCCGCGTGCGGGAAATGGGCGTGACGCCGTTCTACAAAATGTTCGAGCACGACGGTGTGCGCGGGCCGAATATTGCCACGGTTTACAGCGATCGCGGGCAAGGCGTGCGCGCACCCGTCGTCTTTTACAACCGGGCGAACGAAGCCGGCGCGATGTTGAAACCGGGCGACTTCGACTGGGCGAAAATCTTCGCTGGCGGCGTGCGCTGGTTCCACTCGGGCGGCATTTTCGCGGCACTCTCGGAGACGACATCTGAAGTCATTCTCGAAGGGATGCAAGCCGCGAAGGCCGCCGGTGCGATGATCTCGTTCGACCTCAATTACCGTGCCAAACTCTGGGCGTCTGCCGGTGGCACCGCACGCGGGCAGGAAGTCATCCGCAAGATCGTCAGCCACGTTGACGCGCTGATCGGCAACGAGGAAGACCTGCAAAAAGGCCTCGGAATCGCTGGCCCAGAAGTCACGGCGGACGAACAATCGAAGCTCGACCCCGATGCGTTCTTCGGCATGATCGATCGCACCGTGGAGCAGTTCCCGAACGTGAAAGTCGTTGCCACGACACTGCGCGAAGTCCATTCGACGAATCGCCACGACTGGGCCGCCGTGCTCTGGATGAACGGCAAAAAGTACGTCAGCCCCGAATGCAAACTCGACGTGGTCGACCGCATCGGCGGCGGCGACGGCTTCGCGGCGGGACTGATTTACGGGTTGCTCACGGGCCGCCCACCGGAGGAAGCGCTCCGCCTCGGATGGGCACACGGCGCGATGCTGACGACCTTCCCCGGCGATGTGACGATGGCCAAACGGCACGAAGTCGAAGAGTTCGCCAAGGGTGGCTCAGCCCGCGTGCAACGCTGATTTTCAGCTAAAAATCAGCTTCGCCCCAGCGACGATCAGCACGGCGGCCAGTAACCGCAACAACATCGTGCCGCCGAACCGGGTGGCACCGAGGTACGATCCGATCAGCCCGCCACTGCCGGCCGCAACGAGGCAGTACGGCATCTCCGGAGGTAGCACGAGGCCGTTTTGCCACTGGCCCGCAAGCCCGGCGAGCGAATTGACGAGAATGAACGCCGCCGACACACCGGCGGCGGGCTTCGGGTCCGACCAGCGAAACACAATCAGAAGCGGCGTCAGAAAGATGCCGCCGCCCGTGCCCGTCATCCCCGACAACATGCCGATACCGATACCGATGCCGATCGCCAACAGGACCGGTGGATGAACCGTGTGCCCGCGTAGTGTACGTACATTTCCGAACGCCATTCGCAGCGCCGCCACCCACAACACGACGCCGACCGCAAGTTTATACGTCTGGTCCGGGATCGTGATTACGCTTCCCAGATAGGCAAACGGCACCGAACCCAGTGCGAACGGCCAGACCACTCGCCACGAAAAGTAATGCGATCGCGCGAACAGAACGAGCGCGATCGTCGCCACCAGAATGTTCAGGCCGAGTGCCGTTGGTTTCGCCAGCGATTGCTGCAATCCGAATAGCGCCATCACCGCGAGGTAGCCCGATGCCCCCGCATGGCCCACCGACGAATACAGGATGGCCACGACGAACAACAGGAACAATAACAGCAGCAGAACCGGGACTGTCATGGGTGTGTCACAGCGGGGAGGCGGATCGTGAATTTCGTACCGTGGCCGAGTTCGCTTTGCACGTCGATCGAGCCGCCGTGGGCAACGACAACGCGGCGAGCGGTGGCCAACCCGAGGCCGTTACCGTCGGGTTTTGTCGTCTGAAATGGCTTAAAGATTTTACGCAACAGTTCGGGGGAAATCCCCGTGCCGGTGTCGATGATATCGAGCACGACGTACGCGCCTTCGTACCGTGCCTGTAGCGTCAGCGTGCCGCCGTTGGGCATCGCATCTTCGGCGTTGAGCATCAGGTTCAGCAGGGCTTTTTCGAACATGTCGCGGTCGAGCCGCACCATCGGCAAGTCTGGCGACGGGTACCAGTTCACGTCGACGTTACACTGCCGGGCTGTGGGTGAAAGGAAGTCGACCATACGAGCGATGACGGTATCGAGTTCGATGGATTCGAGGTACAACTCATCGACTCGCGCGAACCGCAGGAAGTCGTTCGACAATCCCACGAGCCGCTGGCACTCGCCTTCCATAAGGCGGAATCGTTCGAGGGCACGACGTTCCTTTTGCGTCGCCGGTTCCTCGAAATCTTCGGCGAGAAGTTGCAGGTTCAATAGCACCGTGCCGAGGTGGTTCTTCATGTCGTGAATGAAGCTGCCCGTCGTTTCGGCGAGGTCGAAATACTGTTGGGCGAGCGGTTCCATCATCTGCGAATCCTGCTTCAACACGTCCGGCCGAACCGTAATCTTTCGATATTCTACGAACGTGTGAATCCGCTGGTTACAGCGAATCGAAATGGCACGACCGACTGTCTCGACTTGCCTGTTTCAGTCGATTTGTGCGTTGCCGTCGAACGACGATCGCATTAAGAATATTATTAGTAAGTTTTGTGGCCCCCTCATACCGCTTTCCTACGGTCAGAATGTCAGACAAGACCTTCTTTTCCCGCCTGTTGGGCGATTCGAAGGCCACGTTTATCGGGTTCGCCCTGGTGTGCGGCGTACTATTTTCAAGCATCTGGCTGACAGATCGCAATGCGCGCCGAATCGCCGACACGAACGAAGATTTGCAAGCCGACGTATTGCAGCAAACGAGAGCAACCGGCCTGCTGACGGGCGTGTCGGGGTTGCTGATGCTTGGGGCGGTATACCTGCTTATTCGGCGGAACGATCGCCACCAGTTGCGTGCCAGCGAACTGGTGGACGAGCAGAAAGAACGATTGCGGACCACGCTCGCCAGTATCGGTGAAGCCGTCATTTCTACCGACTGCAACGGCGACATCACTTACCTCAACGCCGTTGCCGAATCGCTGACCGGTTGGACAAACGCGGACGCGGACGGCGTGCCGTTGACGCAGGTGTTTCGCATCGTCAACGAATCGACGCGGCAAGCGGTGGAGAATCCTGCGATACGAGCGTTGAAAGAAGGCGTCATCGTCGGGCTGGCGAACCATACGATTCTCATTTCGAAAGACGGTACCGAGCGACCAATCGACGACAGCGCCGCACCGATCCGCTGCAAAGACGGCCAGATTGTCGGTTGCGTACTGGTGTTCCGCGACGTGAGCGAACGCAAACGAGTCGAGATGGAGTTGCAGCGGAACAATGCGATTCTCCGTGCGGTGAGCGATGGCACGCCGGATCTGATTTTCGTGAAGGATCGCGATGGGCGAATGCTGTTTGCCAACCCGGCCACTCTGCGGGCAATCGGTTTGAGCGAGCAGGAAGTCCTCGGCACGACCGAATTGGACCGGCCGACTGCCCCCGGCGAGGCCGAAGCGATTATGGCGAACGATCGCCGGATCATGAGTGTCGGCGAAACCGAATCCGTGGAGGAGATTTACAGTGGCCCAACAGGAACCCGCGTGTATCAAGCGGTGAAATCGCCCATGCGAGATGCCGCGGGAACGGTGGTCGGCTTGATCGGCGTTCTGCGCGACATCACCGAACAGTCGCGCGTAAGCGAGAAGTTGCGCCGCAGCGAGGAGCGTTTGCGACGGATGTTCGATGCGCAGTCCGTGGGGATGATCGAGTGGGATCTCGAGCGCAGCGTCATCACGGCGGCGAACGAACATTTTTTGAACATGGTGGGTTACACTGTGGCCGACGTCGCCGCCGGTCGGCTCGATTTCCGGGCGATGACGCCACCCGAATGGACGCTGCGCAACGAAGCGGGCATCGCGGAGATGCGCCAGTCCGGCCGGGCCAACGCTTTTGAGAAAGAGTACCTGCGCAAGGACGGCTCGCGCGTACCGATCCTGATCGCGGGCGTTCGCTACGAGGATAGCGACCGGGACGGAATGTCGTTCATCGTCGACCTGAGCGATCGCAAACGCGCCGAGAAAGAATTGCGCGAGAGCGAAGTGCGGTTCCGAGCGATGGCCGAAAACATCCCGCAGTTGGCGTGGATGGCCCGCGCGGACGGTTACATCTACTGGTACAACCGTCGTTGGTACGAATACACGGGAACTCGTCCGGACATGCAGAAGGGTTGGGGCTGGGAGAGCGTCCACCACCCCGAGGTGTTTCCGAAGGTCATCGAGCGGTGGAAATTATCGCTTGCGACCGGCGAGCCGTTCGACATGGTGTTCCCGCTCAAAGGAGCCGACGGGAAATTCCGGCCGTTCCTCACGCGCGTCATGCCGGTCAAAGACGCCAGCGGGCGGGTCGTTCAGTGGTTCGGCACGAACACCGACATTACCGAACAGCAGGCATTAGAGGAGGATTTGCGCAAGATCACGGCGGAACTCTCCGAGGCCGACCGCCGCAAGGATGAATTTCTCGCGACACTGGCGCACGAACTCCGCAACCCGCTCGCACCGATCCGTAACGGCTTGCAAATTCTGCGGATTGCGGACGACACGGCGACGATCGAGCGCGTCCGCACGATGATGGAACGGCAACTGTCGCAGATGGTTCACCTCGTCGACGACTTGCTCGACGTCAGCCGCATCAGCCGCGGGAAATTGCAACTCCGCAAAGAGCGAATCGAACTGGCGACCGTGCTGAACGACGCGGTGGAAACGAGCCGCCCCGTCATCGACGCCGGCGGCCACACACTCGTCGTGAACCTGCCCCCGGAGCCAATCTTCCTCAACGCCGACACGACGCGGCTCGGGCAAATTTTCTCCAACCTCCTCAACAACGCCGCGAAGTACAGCGAGCGCGGGGGTCTTATTTCATTAGTGGTGACGAGCCGTTCGGAAGTGGCGAGCCGTTCGGAAGTGGCGAGTGGTGAGTGGCGAGTGGCGAGCCGTTCAGAAGTGTCGAATGACTCTTCTCGCTCTGTACTCACCACTCACCACTCACCACTCGTTACTGCTTGCGAGACACTCGTCACTTCGTACGTTGCCGTGAGTATCACCGATACGGGCGTTGGCATTCCGCCCGAGATGCTTCCGAAAATCTTCGAGATGTTCATGCAGGTCGATCGTTCGTTGGAGAAATCGCAAGGTGGCTTGGGCATCGGGTTGACGCTAGTAAAGCGGCTGGTCGAAATGCACGACGGGAGCGTCGAAGCCCGCAGCGAAGGCCACGGCAAAGGGAGCGAATTCATTGTGCGATTACCAATTGCGAGCAAGGAGAAACCGATGGCCACTCCGACACCCGTTACGCCACACACGCCGCACGCGATTGCCTTGAAGGTGTTAGTCGCCGACGACAACGTAGACTCGGCGTTGACGTTGTCGATGATTCTGAAAATCCTCGGCAGCGAGGTTCGCACTGCGAAAGATGGTATGGAGGCCGTCGAAGTGGCAACCGCGTTCCGCCCCGATGTGATCTTGCTCGATATCGGGATTCCAAAGCTGAACGGCTACGAAGCCTGCCGCCGCATTCGCGAGCAACCGTGGGGCGAAAAGATCATGCTCGTCGCGCTCACCGGTTGGGGCCAAGACGAAGACAAACGCCGTTCGCAAGAAGCGGGCTTCACGCACCACATGGTCAAGCCGATCGACCCCGACGCGCTCAAGAAGTTACTGTTCCCGACGAGAATCGTCACTTTGCCTTGAGGTTTGCCCAGTCCTTGAATGGATACACCACGGGGACCGATGGCGTGTATTTGTGTGCGGTCATCCACGCGAACTCGCGTTTTTTCGTGTCGGCGGGGTCGGGCGATGGCAACGGCACATCGTCGGCTTCGGCCCAGATCGTCGAGACGAGCGGCACCTTGCGGCTCGCCTTCGGCGCGAGTTCGTAATCGGTTCCGCGGCTCGTTAAAATCCACGTGTTGTCGCGATAACCCGCACGCAATCGGGCCGTGGCCGATGCGGCAAGTTCGGCTTTCTCGCGGTCGGAGAGATCTTTCGATTCGCGAATGCGCTGAATCAGTCGCTGCGTTTCGGACACGTCGAAACTCACCCAGCCGTACGGCGGCAGGTACGCTTCAAGCTTACAATGGCTCGGCAGATTTTTCGGAAACGCATGCAGCCCGTACGTCACCCGCGTTGGTAACCCGAGCGACCGGCCGAGCGACGAGCAGAGGCCGTGATAGTCCGAACAATCGCCGCGCTTCATCGTGAGGGCATGATTGCTGTCCGCTACCAGCGACGTGTTCGAGTGATCGTAGGTTAAATTGTCGCCGACCCAATCCATGACCGCGGCGAGGCTCGATGTCGATTCGGTTTTGTCGCCGACAATTTTATTCGCGAGCTTCTGGAAGCGATCGTCGACCTTGATGAGTGACTCGCCACGACGGAACGGATCGAACGATTTCGGCCAGTCCCTGATCGTTTGAACGGCTTGCGTGTCGATGTTCCAGCGTACCTCCGAAGTCGAGACGCGGAACCGATGCTCGATGATCTGGGCCCCTTGCGGCTGGGCAAACTCGAAGTATGCGAAGGTATTTCCGAACAGCGATTCCGTCGCGATCGACGGTTTGACATCGTTCGGGAAGACCGACCAGCCGAGCGATTCGACCCTTTGAATCGCATCGCTGGGCGGGATGGGTACCCACACGCGCAGGCGTTTCGTATTTTGTGGGGCCGTCACCACGACGCGAAAATCGACGTCGTAAGCAACCGGCTCCGAGCGCGCTCCGGAATATGGCTGATCGACGCGGACATCCGACGCACCGACGAGAATCAGCGAGCAAAGCAGCGGAAACATACGTACGTCTCAAGTGGTGGGCGGAAACGATCTACTAATAGTCTTCGTTCGGCAAGTCGCCACCGTCGGCGCTCATGAGCGCACGAAACGTCGCGCCGCCGAGGCTGTCTCGCAGGAACTTCACGCTGCCGTCGGCCATCACGACATTGGCCCCGCCGGTATGGAAACTGAACGTCTCTTCGTTCGGCCCGCAGTTCAATGTCGTCCAGAGGCAAGCTGCGGGGCCACCCGTCGGCGTTGCGTTGTTGTTGATGAGTTGATCGACGTTGTAGGCATTATCCGCCTCGGCCCAACGCCAGAACGCACGTTCCGACCTACCCGGTGTCGGCGTTTCGGCGCTCGCATAAATATCGTTCGTCTGCGGCGCACGCGGCATCCGGTCGCTGCGGCCGCCCATCTCGGCAATTACGATCGTGTTGCTCGAACCATCGGTGATCGTCACGATCGTTTTCTTCTGCGAGCCATTCAAAACGCAAATCAGCCGCGAGCCGTTCGTGCTCAGCGAGGTGGGCGTGGTAGTCAGCGGGGCGTTGCGTGGCGTCAGCCCGTTCACGACGACCGTCACCGGTGCGCTGTAATCGGTGTAGGCAAACCCCTGGGCATCGACGGTGCCACTCCGGTTCGGCGTCGATGGGCAGAGGAACGTCTTGATCGTCGTCTTCGAAGCGAGGATATTGTTCGGTTCGAGCGGGTCGTTGTAGCGGCGATTCAGGTTGAACAACCGGTAGACGTTATCTTGCTCGATGTACGGCAAGAGCTTCGTTTGCAGCGAATGTGCGGCCCCAGCCGTCGCGCTCCACGTCGTGCTATCGTCGATACCCGCTTCGGTGAGGAACACGTTCGCAGTGCCGGCCGCATTTCGGGATTGCGTCGCTGTCGGCAGTCGACCGAACGTACTTTCGTAATTATGAAGCGCCAGCCCCATCTGTTTCAGGTTGTTCTGGCACGTGCTCCGCGCCGCCGCTTCGCGGACCTTTTGCACCGCCGGCAACAACAGCCCAATCAAGATGGCAATGATCGCAATCACGACGAGCAATTCAATGAGCGTAAACGCAGAACGAGCCGTTCGCATGGAAGTCTCTCAGGATGTAATGAGAAGGAAACGAAACGAAAACGCACGATAGTGTGTTGCAGACGTTGGAAATCGCGAAGAGTGGAGAGTTCGCCGAGTTCGTTACGGTCACGCCGTCACACGGAGTGACGCATTCACCCAAAACCCGTCGCGAGTGGGCGACGGCATCCATCAGAATTGGTCGAAAAGAATTTCATCACTTACATGGTAGGCACGTGTCAGACATTCATATCGAAAATCCATCCGTTTCCACGAAATAAAAACGACGTGCCGACCGGATACGAATCGATGAAAATCCACTTGCTTCGTGTGTTGCATTTGCTGCGTTTGGCTGATAACGCAAGTTCTTTACCCGTTTCGGCGTCCCAAATCGCGGATCGCTGAACGCCGACAGCGACGATGTGTTTTTCATCGTGCGACAGAGCGAGATCGTTCCACGAAGTGGCTTTACTACTGTTCTCGAAAATCTCGCTGACTACGCCCGTCTGGAGATTGAGCCGAACTAAATGTCCTTCGTTTCCGCCCACGATGGCCCACCCGCCCTCTTCCGAAACGGCCATTCCATTCGCACAAAAGTCGATCGGCCACTCGAACTGTGTCTTGCCGCTATTGCTATCCCACACGAAGACTTTGCCTCCGCTCCCCGCCGCCACAACTCGTTTGCCGTTCGATGTAAACTTAGCCGCGTAAAGCGGTTTGCCATTACCGATGAGAGCGCGACGGAGGCCAGATATTTCGATCAGAATCTGCAACCGTCTGCACTTGACATCTCCAAGCGATTTAACGCACGATACTCGCAGATTCGGGGGGCGTGCGTGTGTCTACGGTTCGGTCTGCGATTGCTGCGTTCGATCTCGCTCCCGGTCCGGGGCTAAGCCGGTCTGCGGACGGTCCGCGTGTGTGGACGGCAACGGCTTCGTGCGTCGAATGGACGGCGGAGGCGGCGCTGCCAGCGGGGTGGTATCGCTTTCGGTTCCGATTAAAATCGGCAGACCGTTTTGCCGTGCGGAAACGTGCGGAGCTACTGTTCGACATGGGCGAGGGCTTCACAAAGTGCGAAACCTTCGAGTGGAACGAAACCGCCCACGAAGATGCCATCGTGCGATTGCCAAATGTCGCGCGCGGAATCGCCGTGCGGTTGCATCATGCCGATGGCTCGTTTCGGTTGTTGCGCTGCGAGTGCGTTCGCGTTACCAAAGCGCGAGCCGTTGTGCGAGCCGTGCGGTTGAAGTGCCGGTTACTGTCCACGTACCAATGCTTCTGGCCGGTCGTAAGGCGAGGCGGGCGGATGCTGCGGCAGGGGCGGTTCCGCGAGTTCGGCACGCGGGTGTTGAAGGGGCTTTCCGATTCGCGGACGATGCGGATCGAAGTCAAGCGCGCGACCGAAGCCGGTGCCGCATGGTGGCGACGCCGTGCGGCCACATCCGAGGAAAACGCGACTTATCAAGCCGAATTATGTGCGATTGCACACCCTATGCCGATCGCCGTACTGATACCCGTCGACCCGACGAGGACCGATTACGCGCGGCAAGCGATGCTCTCGGTGTTTCGCCAAATCTACCCGCACTGGGAATTGATCGTCGCATGGCCGAACGCAAAACCGGACGAGAAACTGACGACGGTCGCCGGTTGGGATTCGCGCGTCAAGCTGGTAACGCCACCCGGTGACGGTGGGCTGTCAGTCGCCGTGCGATGCGCACTTTCGCAAGTGCAATCCGAATCGGTAGTCGTGCTGCCACCCGATTGGGAACTGACCGAAGCCGCGTTGTTACGCTTCGCGCAGAACGGAGAAAAAGCCGCAACCTGCGCCTTACCTGCGGGACTTTCAGCAACGTGTGGAGTGTTACCCGCGCTGCTATCCACGGCGCAATTGCGTGCCTCTGCAACGGCAATCATCGCGACAACGGCAACGGGAGTCGTGCAGTGGGCGGCGACGATCGCGAAGCAACAAGCGACGTGCGAAATTGGCGAGCCTCTGTTGTATCCGATCGATGGCGTCGGACAGTTGACGACACTCGCACCGCGTGCGGCACCGCGAACGCCGCTCGTGCTGGCTGCCGATGTGCGTGGGATCAGCGGCTGGGATCATGTGGCGTTTGCGGTGATGAAAGGCTTGCAGTCGAGCGGAGTGACAGTACATCGTCACCCGGTGGCGCGCGTATTCCCGGACATGGTGTCACCCGGTACTGCGTTTGCCAGCTTCCCGCGTACGCCGAACGATCCGCAGCTCGCGA
>Ga0105047_10018659_pt1 | contig 10737 bp, 12 predicted proteins | sample MAT04_FD_78384 | JGI IMG/M metagenome (GOLD analysis project Ga0105047, IMG submission 78384) | Freshwater microbial communities from Lake Fryxell liftoff mats and glacier meltwater in Antarctica - MAT-04 (megahit assembly) | ecosystem: Environmental > Aquatic > Freshwater > Ice > Liftoff...
CATGGGCAAGACATTGAAAATCAAGGTATTCAGGTCACTATTCAGGGCCAGACGGTCAGCAGCACTTATGGTACTAAGGCTGCGGCGGCTTTCAATATCGAACGGCTCCTCACGGCGGGTTTGGAAAATCAGTTGTTTTACAGTCCCGCCCGTGCGCTCACGGCGACCGATTATCAGTTGCTCGACGATCTGGCGGATACTGCCTATCAGTCTTATTTGCAGTTGAAAAACCACCCCGATTTTGTGCCTTATCTGGAGAAAATCACCCCTTTGAAGTGGTATGGCGACAGCAATATCGCCAGTCGCCCAACCAAACGCAGCGGTGATGCAGCCCTGCGGTTTGAAGATCTGCGGGCCATTCCTTTTGTGGGTGCCTGGGCGCAAATGAAGCAAAACGTGCCGGGCTATTACGGCGTAGGCAGTGCTATCGCGGAGTTCCAGGCCACGCGGCACGCGGAGTTGCATACGCTTTACCAGCATTCCCTGTTTTTTCGCACGCTGTTGGAAAACTCCATGCAATCGCTCGCCAAGTCTAATTTCAAAGCGACGCACTACCTGGCCAACCACCCGGACTTTGGCGATTTCTGGAAAATGCTGTACGATGAATATGAGCTGACCTACAAAATGCTCCGCGAATTATCCGGCCAATCACAACTGCTGTCGGGCAATGATATGTCGCGTTCAAGCATTGCCTTGCGCGAGCAAATCGTGCTGCCACTCATTGCTATTCAACAATTTGCACTACAAAAACTACAGGACGAAACTTTGCCGGAAGCCGAGGCGGCGGTATATCGCAAACTGGTGCTGCGGGCGATGTTCGGGATCATTAATGCGGCACGGAATGCAGCGTGAGGCTGTTTTCATTGCTTGATAATTCTTTGCACCCTCCGTTCGCCATCAGTAGTCACCTCTAATAAATAAATGCCAGCGGGCAAATTTTCTTTCCAGGCTAATTCCAGTGTTGCCTGGGCTTTCACCGCTGAAAAAGTGTTGGAAAGTAATTTTTTCCCCGCTATGGAATATAAATCAATAGTGACCACCTTGCTTGCGGAGGGGCCGCACTGCACAAAAATGGTCTGGTGAAAGGGATTGGGGAAAACGGCCACATTAGTACTTGCCTGGTGTTCCTGGATGCCAATGGTATTACAAAGCAAACAGGTTTTCTGAAAAGTAATAGCTTGATCTATTGCCATTAAGGAATCAAATTGCGCCCCAGCCAGACAGTCGCCTTTTAAGGTGTATTTTAACCAGGGAATTAAGTATTGATTGATCGTGGCATGTTGTTCGGCGCGGGTAATACTCGGTGCAGGCGTACAGGTGGCTTCGCCAAAACTGCATAATAAATTATTGTTCGCCATCTGGCAATGACTTCCGCCCGTAATATGGAGGTAGGTTTTACAACTGCCTGGCAGTGCATTATACATCGGTAGTTGATTCGTCAGCGGGGGCGTTATACAGTCATTGCCTCCGGCTAATATCAACGCAGGGATGGACAAACCTGCGGCTGCCTGTACAGCGGAAGGATTCGTTTCGGCCGGGGCGAGGGTAGCCAGTGTTTTTACAGCCGGACTAAACTGCGCCGCCAGAAAAGCCGCGCCGCCACCCATGCTATGTCCCATTACGGTATTCATCGAATCAACCCGCTGATAAAATAAAGACGTATTGTTCTGGCCAAGCGCCGTTAGTGCGGTGATGACAAAAGCCAGGTCTTTACCCAATTCGCTATGCGATGGAGAGATCGAGCCTTCGGTTTTTGGAAAAGCAATGATAAACCCGGCGGGTACTACAGCCTCCCAAATATTTTTGTACGCATCCCAGGTCATGACAAAGCCATGCCCAAAACTTAATACCGGAAATTTATCGGTATTCGTACTGCTCAGCGCGACATTATCCCCGGCCATATCAGCGGGATAGTAAATCTCCGTGGCAATGTTCCGGTTATTGCGGGAAGAGTCCATAAAAGTAATGGTCGTGTGACCAATTTGAAAGGATTGGGCATGAAGATTCATGCCCAGCAGGAGCACTAAAACCAGCAGAATATTTCTTTGCATCATGGTGGGTAAGATTTACGTACGATAGGCGGTTGACAGGAGCGTGTTCAAAAAAGGGTGATACACCTAAATTTGATCATGGAGGATCAACTATTTATCAAAGGTGGGCCACACTTAACGGAACACGCTCGTTTGCAGTGGTGAAGCCAGCGCAAAACTAACGCATTTAATTTGTTACGATGCTCTTTTTACTTAGTTAATGCAACGTTCACTAAACTTTAAAAGTTTATGTCGCCGGTGCTGATGGAGATTTGCGAGCGGCTCCAAAAAGACGAGCTCTCGAAGCGGGAGTCCGACGAATTGTTCTATACTTTTTTCAAGAATTGTACGCTCGCTCAGGCGCGCTATGTGGTCCAAAAATATTCTGCCCGCAACCTGCGCTTCCCGCCCGGCGATCTGGAAGTGGAGGGCAACCTGGAGTTCTGGCTGCGCTTTTATAATCCCAGCGATTTCCAGGAGATGTTGCCTAGTATGAGTTTATTGCTGGAGGAGTGAGGGCGGGGGCAACATCCATAGTAGTCAAGTTGCTTGCCACAGAACTGACCCTGCATTAGTGCTAAACCGCCTGAATATTTTATTTTGCCCACTGCTCTGTCCGCCATATAAATGTGCATTGCACCTGTTCAATTTTTAGTTAAAATTGAGGAGAAAGTTTATTAGTTAATTTAATTCTTCTTCACTCCTTAGTAGTTCCGGTGCTTTCTCCACTACTACTTTCAACACTCTTAGTGCTGTCTGTTTATCGGCGTGGCTGATCTTACGCCCGGTCTTGATACTGCCAGGCATAGAAAAAGCAACATTGCGCTGATTGGCTGTCATCCCTATCCAGGCAATGGCATAGGGAACAACAATATATCGCATATCGCCAATGGCATTTGGCTTTGTGCCATAGAGTTTTTCTGCTGAGCGGAACAGGATCGCCTTGGCTACTACATCTTCAAAATAAATACTGTCCAGTTTTGTAGTAACATTGTACTGCATTTTTCGGAGAGGTTATAGAGGTAACCAAGGTCAACAACCCGAAAATAGAGTGGGTAACCCGCGATGGTCTGTGTGGCAGGAATGCTGCCTGTAAAAATACTGTCGGTCAGGATGCAAATATTTACGCGTACCAAGTTTTCCTTGATTTCCGGCGCGTTGGCAAGAGTATGGGCAAGATCGAAGATCTCAGAAGAAGACTCGATTTCCGTGGTGTAGTCTTTATAGACTGCTGTGCGAAAAAACTTGGTCACCCGGTTAGCTGCCAAGTCCACATCGGTTTTGGAGAGATTGCTTACTGCATCGTCCCCATGAAAAATGGTGATAAACAGGTCAAGCGTTTCATAATTGTCAGCAATGGCATGGGCATTAACTTTATGTACCACGCCACGTCCTGACTGCTTCTCATCGTATGAAAGACGTGCATTTTCTGTCTCCCCGGCATCGGCAAGCAGTATGAGTGCCCCTGCGGAGTTCGGCAGTGCGCAGACGGGGAAACTCAGCGCAAACCTGAAAATAATGGCTGGAGCGAACATGATAAGCCGGGTGTTCATATTCAGGGCGATGCAAATTGAAATAGCCGCCTTCATATTTGACTAACCACTTGGCAATTCTATCTTTCCAGGCGAGATGTTCCTGAAATTCCTTTTGCAAGTGGTCATTAAATGCTTGTAGAATTTGCTGCCCAAGGGATAGGGAAGAAGTGGTTTCCATAGCCATGCGTTATTTTCGGAAGACATTATTCAGATGGTATTCTAAAAACGGGAACATGAGCCGTAGAATTCGATCTTGCGTCCGTTAAGTGGTTCGCTGGTTTGGTTGGCCACGATCAGCTCCCCGCAATAAACTTACATGAAAAACCTTTAAATGAAAGCGTACAGTTTTTTACGTTTTCCACCATTATCCTCGCGGTCAGCCATTTCAATTTTTGCTTTAATTTACTTATTTTCAACGAACTACGTTGTTTCCCCCATTTCATTTCATTCATGTCCGCTCCATCTTCTTCTACCCAGGCAATGACAAAAATTTCTTTTTTAGAGTTGGTTAGCAATGTGCAGGCCGTTGTCCAAAAAAGGTGGTTGTGGGTAGTGTTGCGGTGAGCACCCACGATTGCCGCTACACTGTCGCGCACTTTTTGTGCAATTTCAATGGTCAATTCTTCCGCTCCATTGTTCAGTCGGGATTGAGGACCATAATGCCGAAAACTTTTTATTTCAAACATAACTAAAAACTCATTGCGGTAAATCCCCAAAAAATCGATCGCTTTGGTTGTGCTCAAATCATTGGCTATTTTTTTATAGTTAACATCGGTGTCAAACTTAATAATTTGCCAATATGCTTCTTCAAACTTGAATTGCAGCCCACTTTCATTAAATTCCATGTGCGGATATAGTTTGATTGAACAGTCCTTGCTCCAAATCATGGTAGGCTGCAAATTCATCCAAGATCAGATTGTGGTTGATATCGGCGATGTTGGCACCGACTTCTACTTGGGTGCCTGCGTTTTCGTCTTTTTGTAAAGAAAAGAAGCGCAATTCAGGATCAAGGGTATCCGCAACTCCGCTATACTCATCAAACAGGGAAAGATAGTGAACTAACAGAAAGTCGTGCGTAGCAACAAATACCTGCATCCCATTGGCTGCAAATTGACGCAGCAGCTTAGCAACTAATTTGATAAGTTTAGGGTTAAGATTTGCTTCTGGCTCATCCCAAAAAAGAATAGAGTTTTTAGACAGCTCGCCATTAGTAAGCAGATAAATAATAGAAGCAATTTTGCGCATTCCATCTGCCACAAGATAGGCCTCTATTTTCCCAATAGACTCTTGTACGAAGAATTGTTCATCCTCCTTGAATACCCTGATTCTCGTCTCTCGTTCTAGAGGTTCAACTAAGTCGCGTATATCACTTAATTGAGCACCCCGTAACAGCGGTGCGCTTAACGCCTTGGCCAATTGATAATAAGTTTCATCAAAAGCGACTTCCCGTTTCTCGTAAAGACTCTGGAATCCCTCATACAAACTCAGCATTTCACGGGGCGGCATATAGAGGGAAGTAGTATTGGGCAAGCCGGTAAATTCCTGGATTTTAACGCTGTTCTTAGAATTATTGGAAAAGGTAAAACGCAAAGTCTCCTCCTCCATAGTTAGCCCTATTTCAGCGCGGGATTTGCCCGGACTACGACGTACCAAACGTCCAAGTTGTTTAGGGCGGAAATAACCTGACAACTTTTCGCCTATGGTGTTTTCAAACCGTTCGCGGCTTGGCAGTTGACCATTCACCAAACTTTCCTGCGCTTTCAAAATGGCTGCCAGCAACTTAAGCAAGTGCGTCTTGCCAGTTGAATTTGCGCCCATAAAGACGTTTAGGCCTCTGCAAAACTCCAGGCTTACATCCCCAAAACAAGTAAAATCCGTGAGCCTCAAGTGTCGTATCATGTCTTTTTTAGCAAAAGTAATCTGTTGTCAACTATTTTCTATATTAATGCGTACAAAGAGGGTATTGTCGCAAAATTACTACATTAACTCTTTACCACTACCTCTTCTTCCATTTCCAGCACCAGCGCGGGTGGCGCAGATGCAGAAAGGGGCTTCTTCCACGGCTTGATCACCAGCCGCAAACTCTGGTCGTAAGAGACGTAGTTCCAGACCCAGTTTAAAAACACGAACACTTTGTTCTTGGCCCCCAGAATGGCGAAAAGGTGGACAAACAGCCACACAAACCAGGCAAAGGCTCCCTGGAATCGCCAGAAAGGCAGATCTACTACCGCCTTGTTGCGGCCCACGGTAGCCATCGAGCCTAAGTCGCGATAATGAAAATCCCGTACGGGTTCGCCTTTTGCCGTTCGGCGCAGATTTTTGGCCAGGGCGTTCCCCTGTTGGATGGCCACTTGCGCCACCTGCGGGTGCCCGTTGGGCCATTTCGCCTCGATCTGCATGGCCATATCACCGATGACGAAAATATTCTCGCTGCCTTCCAGAAGATTGACCCCATTGACTTTCAGCCGGTTGCCGCGTGCCACTACGGTGTCTGGCAGGCCTTCTATTTTATTGCCAATGATACCAGCCGCCCAGATCACTTTATCGGTGCGGATGGTAGAACCATCGTTTATGGTCACGATCTGGCCGTCATAATCCGTGACGACTTTATCCATCCAAAGTTGCACCCCCAATTCGCGCAGGTAAAATTCCGCTTTCGCCGAGGCCTGTGGCGACATGGTATTCAACAGGCGCGGATCACCATGAATCAGGTGAATGTCTATTTCATCACGGTTCAGGTCGTCATTATAGTCTTTGGCGATGATGTGTTTTCTCATTTCCGCGAGACTACCCGCCAGTTCCACCCCGGTGGGGCCGCCGCCGACCACCACAATATCGAGGTAAGGCTGGCGCTGCTCATAGTTGTCGGCGATGGTGGCGCGCTCGTAATCCTCGAACATATTATTTCGCAGAAACAACGCCTCGCTCACGGCTTTCATCGGAATTGCGTTGGATTTGATCTGCTCATTGCCATACCAGTTGGTATCGGCACCGATCGCCAGCACCAAATAGTCGTAGCGCACGGCCCCGATCTCGGTAACGAGTTGATTTTGTTCGGGTTGCACGGAGAGCACCTTGGTCACCCGGACGAACACATTTTTGCAATTCTGGAACACCTTACGCAGGGGAAAGGAAATGCTCGACGGCTCCAAGCCCGCCATCGCCACCTGATAGAACAGCGGTTGGAACTGGTGGTAATTGTTTTTATCCACCAGCACGATCTGGAAATCCGCTTTGGAAAGTTGACGCGCCAAAGTCAGGCCGCCAAAGCCAGCGCCGACGATCACTACGCGTTTTTGTCCGGTATCGGGAATATTAAATTGCATTATGGTGGTTGTTTCGTGTCGGCAACCGCCAGGGAAGTTGCCAGAAAATTATTTCAGATTGTAATAAAAACAGAACACCGGCTGCCTGCTTTAGTTGGATAAAACTATAAAAAAACCGTGCCTGGCTGCTATGCACGAGCCGGGCACGGTCCTAAAAGACAAACCATATTTGCTTTTGCTAACGGTCAAAAACAACTTTCCTTAACGCACAAACACGTAATACAACAACACCATCAGCAGCAAAGTAGATATGGCGACAATGGTGATGAATTTGCGATTGTCTTCGCGGTCCCTGCGGACTTGTTGCTGCTTGTTTACTTTATGCTTGGTTGACATATTGCTGAAAAGATTAGAGATGGAGAAAATTTGTGAAAAATGTTGATAATCAAGACGTTATGTTTAAACAAATTCAAGAGCCAGCAGTTTCTTATGGGAAGAAAAAAGTACTGATTTTGCCCCTGCTCGATGCACTCTCCCCCCTTACGGGGGGAGTAGGAGGGGGGCTTACGCTATGGGCAACGTCAAATAAGAAACTGCTGTTCAGGAGCCTCTTTCCCCGGCAAGATAGCAGTTCGTTGGCAACCAAAGCCACAACAACGAATAAACTGGCGATCAATTTACCGATTAATTCAAGCCCTGTTCCCGGAACACCCGATTGAGCCAGCGCAACATCGCGAACAGCACCAGAGCGGCTGCGGAAAGCAGCAGAAAATTGACCCAGAAGAAATTTGCCTTATCGTCGTAGCGATCCCACATGGAAGCCAGTACGCCACTCAGTTTATTGCCCAGCGAAGTGGCCAACTGCCAGCCACCCATCATCAGGCCGGCCAGGTGGCGCGGTGCCATCTTGGACACCATCGAAAGCCCCATTGGGCTTAGGCAAAGCTCCCCGATGGTGATAATGCCATAAGTCCCGAAGATCCAGCCGACTGCGGCTTTCTCGGCACCATTATGGCAGGCCGCCACGGCAGCAATAGTCACCAGGGTGGATAGTGCCGTAATGACCAGCCCCCAGCCAATCTTGCCGGGTGTCGTTGGTTCCTTTCCCCGGCGCCGCAGCCAGGTAAAGAACATGATGAGCAAAGGCGTCAGCGTCACCACAAAGAAGGGATTGACCGACTGGAATATTTCCGTGGAGACCAGGCGGACGGTAGTACCGGGTGCCGGGCGTTCGGCTTCCGGTATATTTTGAAAATAAGGCGGCAGCGAAATAGTTTCGACCAATTTCCGGGTGGCTGGATCGCGGGTGGTGCGGAACTGGCTGTCATAGGCCACGAAAGTATCGGGCGTGGTCTCCACTTTTTGGGTCATGCCCATGAATTTGGCGGGTGTTTCCATCCAGGCCGGGTAGGTGCGGTCGGTATAAAATTCCGCCCAGGTGGTCAGTGCGGTGCCATTTTGCTTGAAAACGGCCCAAAAAACGATGACCACCCCATAAATAGCCAGTAGTACAGAAATACGCGGCCTATCCTGGGCCGAGGCTTTCCACCAGATCCAGCCATAAAAACTGATGACCGGCAAGGAACCGAACAGGAAAGCATCGGTGGAATCCGAGCCGAATATATTGCCGGGAATTTGCCAGGCCGCTATGCCGACCACGATGGCGGGCAGTAATACTGAGGACAGCAGCGTACCCACGCCAGTTTCTCCGGGCGTGGGTTTTTTCAGCACGTCGGCATGCGCGTAGTGCCGCATACCAATGATGAACACTGCCACGCCAATGAACATGCCCACGCCCGCCGCCAGGAACGCGTATCCCCAGCCGTACGTGTTGCGCAGGTAAGCCGCCACGAAATTGCAGATCAGCGCACCCACATTGATCCCCATGTAGAAAATGCTGTAACCATCGTCCTTGTGCGCCCGGTATTTGTCCTCATTATACAGATTGCCGAGCAGGGTGGAAATGTTGGGTTTGAAAAAACCATTGCCCAAGATCATCGTGCCCAGTGCCAGATAGAAGGTCGTCATATTGTTAGGAATGGCCAGCAACATATAGCCAATACCCATCAAAATACCCCCAATAATGATGCTTTTGCGAAAACCCAGCAGCCGGTCGGCCAGCAAACCGCCGATGAATGGCGTGAGATAGACGAGCGCGATAAACGTCCCGAAAATGTCGGTGGCGACCGAACGATCCATCGCCAGACCGCCCTTTTCGGCATCCGTGAGATAGAGCATGAAAATGCCGATCATCAGGTAGTAGCCGAAGCGTTCCCACATTTCGGTGAGGAAAAGAAAAAATAAGCCAACAGGGTGCTTGCGCATAAGGACGATTTTGGAAAAGACGGGCAAAAATAATTTTAAACTCCCGGTTTGCAACTTTTTGACTAAATCAAAAAGAACTATCGGACAGCCGCTATCTTTGTCGCCCCAAGATCGAAAATTTTGCAGCAAGATTCTCTTCTATAAATGTCGAAACCACTCTTTTGCCTGATTTTTATGTGCCTGATGGCCCAGTTGGCCCTTGCACAGACCCCAACCACTACCCCCCCGGCAACGGTCACCGGCCCTTCTACGGAGCCGCCGCCGCCAGTTTCTAATGACAGTGTGTTGGTAACCATCATCCTCAAACACCAACAGAACAAAAATCTGCCGGAAATCCGGCGTATTCTGGAATCCCAGGGTTTCTGGGATATGTTTCCGCCCGCCGAAGCACGGGTGGTGTCCTGGACGATTGCCATGGGCCTGGGCCACATCATTATTTTACAGTTGCCGCTCGGCGTGGTCCGTCGCCTCAACCTGGCCCTCGAAAACGGAGCCTGGGGTGCTTTTGACACGGAAATTTATATAACCTACGATTATAAACCCATCTGGTACGATTACATACAGCGTCGGCAGGATGCCAAAGATGATCGGGACTGAACGATGAACGATGATGTATGCACGATGAATACATGCGTTTATAGTTCATACATCATCGTTCATCGTTAGAATTAAAAGCTTTCAAAGTACACCCGTGCATTGCGGTTCACGTTGCGCTGCATGGTGGTCGCATCCTGCGTGTTATCGCCATCGTATTGTTCTCCGGCATTCCGGGCATACAGCACCCGTTCCCAGCGTGGATTATTGATCTCGCCCCGCGCCGTGGAGTGCAGCGTAATATAATCTTCGCCCGCCAAAGACGGGTTATAGAAGAGGAATTTCACGTTTTTCTGATTGGTTGTCGGGAAATTCTCATATACCCATATTTCGTAGGGTGGTGCGGCAGGATCATCCTCCACATGGATCAGATCGTTTGGGAGACCAAAGCGCAGGTAGGTGCGTCCGCGATCCGTCTCGAAACCATAGCGGAAACCGCTTTTGAATTTTTTATCCGCCGCATTGGCGACAAGCATAAAATTATTGTAGGCTTCCTCGGGTTTATTGGCATCTTGTCGGGCAAAATGGCGGAATAAGTAAAACCGCATTTGCTTCAAATCACTGCTCCCCAGGATGTCTTTCAATGTTTCCGAGTCCGGGCCAGTGGCCATGGTGCCTACCGCCCGCAGGGCATAGCGCAGGGCTTTTTCATCCAGTTTCTGTACAAACTGCTGCTCCACCATTTCGTTCGTGATGGTGCTTTCGTCCATCTTGTAAAGTGGATTGCTGCGTTGGAAGGTCATGGTACGCGTAGCCAGTAATTGATTGGTTTTGTCGCGTAGTTCCACCGTCAGCGAATAATTACCGCTTTCGAGCTTACTAATGTCCATTTGTACTAATAGTGCATCAATTGCACTCGGCTTTTTTTGCTGGCTGCCACTGGAAATCAAGGTCTTAGTCCCATTCCCTTTATCTTGCTCAATAAAATAACACACTAAATATTCGCCATCACGAATAGATTTTTCGGCATGATATACTTCGGCATAA
>Ga0105047_10018660_pt1 | contig 10737 bp, 9 predicted proteins | sample MAT04_FD_78384 | JGI IMG/M metagenome (GOLD analysis project Ga0105047, IMG submission 78384) | Freshwater microbial communities from Lake Fryxell liftoff mats and glacier meltwater in Antarctica - MAT-04 (megahit assembly) | ecosystem: Environmental > Aquatic > Freshwater > Ice > Liftoff...
CCAGGAACGCGGGTGGGAATTGGGGGAATCTCGCGGCGCGAATCGCCGGCTCTGGTTCACGGAGTGGTTGGTGGTCTCATTCGTGTTCACCGCCTCCGGAATCGAAGTGGCGTTCGTGTCCCCCAACCGGTGACACATTCTAGTGTGTCGGTTCACCCCTTGAACGGCACCCGACAGGATTCCAGTTGTTCCCCGTCCTGGGTTGGGGCGGTCGCCTGGGCCGCCGGCGGGTTCGCCAGGAGCGACCCGTAGCCCGCCGCCCCGCCGACGCCCAGCGCCACCAGCAGCGGCAGCGGCTTCAGGCACTCCCCGCGCGACTCCACGAACATGCCGTACAAGATCGGCAGCAGGATCAGCACATACGCCGCCAAGCTCTGATGCGGGGCGGTGCTGATGCCCGCGATCCCGGCCGGGCATTCGAGCTTGCCGACCGACACCAGATAAACATGGAACCCGGCTACGGTCGTCCCACCCACCGCCAGCGGCAGCGCGAGCAAGTTCAACTTCCCCCGAAGCCCGGCCGCCAACCCGACCAACAGCACCGCCACCAAGGCGAACGCGAACGTCCGCTGGTAGAAGCACAGCGGGCACGCCTTCAACCCCAAGCCGAGGCTGAGGTACAGGCTGCCCCCGCACGCGGCGGCGGCGAACAGGAGCGTGAGAAACGGCGCGAGCATGAATGTGTCCGGGGAACGTAGGGAAAGAACGAACGGCCGTCGCGGTCACTCCACTTCAAAGATGGCCTCGATCTCGACGGCGATGTTACCGGGCAGCGAGTTCGTGCCCATCGCGCTGCGGGCACCGATGCCGTCCTCGCCGAACACGTCCTTCATCAACTCGGAGTAGCCGTTGACCACCTTCGGTTGATCGCCGAAGTCGTCGGTGCAGTTCACCAGCGCCAGCGACTTGACGAGCCGCTTCACCTTCTTCAGAGAGCCGAGCGTGTCGATGAGCGTGGCAAGGATGGCCAACCCCACCTGCCGGGCCGCCGCCGTCCCCTGCTCCGCGGTCAACTCCTTGCCGACCTTGCCGACGATGAGCGTCTTGTCCGGCTTCAGCGGGCCGTGCCCGGAGACGTACAGCAGGTTGCCGGTTCGCACCGCCGGCTTGTACACGGCCACCGGCTTCGGGGCCGGCGGCAGCGTCAGCCCCAATTCCTGAAGCCGCTTGTCGGGATCATTCGCCATGTCGGGCACCTCTCGGTAGGGGCACCCACAAGGGGTGCCCGCAAAGAAATCAGGGCACCCACAAGGGGTGCCCCTACGATGCAGGACTCAAACTCGGCACTTGGCCGCGTAATCGTCGTTCACGGTCAAGCCCAAGCCGGGGTCGGCGGACGCCCGCAGTTGGTTGTTCTGGAACGTCGGCCCGCCGGTGAACAGGTCGGTGAACCAGTCCACGTATTCGCAAACGCGGCCGTAAACGCTCGCCGCCCCCAGGTGCGTGCCGATCTCCGGCAGTCGCACCGGATAGATGGCGACGTGCCGGAGTTCGGCGGCGGCGGCCACCTTGCGGGCGGGGGTGATACCGCCCAACCGCAGCGGGTCCAGGCGAAGCGCGGACACGCCGCCCGCGTCCAAGAGACGGAGCAGGTCGTCCGGCCGGTCGCAGTGTGCGCCGACGGATACGCCCACGTCGAGGCGGTTGATGAGCCGTTGCAGGTTGCCGATATCGGTCGGCGGGAGCGGGTCGCAGAAACCATCGAGGCCGAACTCCTCGGCCCCGGTGACGCCCAGCCAGACGGCGGAGGAAAAGTCCAACCGCCCACAAGCGTTGATCTCGAACCAGGCCCCGTCGGGGATGCCGTCGCGGAGCTGGCGGAGACGGTCTGCGTCCAACTCCGGGTCGTCGCTGCCGACTTCGATCTGGATGCCGGCGGCCCCGGCGTCCAGCGCGGCGAGGGATTCCTTGATCGCCTGCTTCGACCCCATGACTGACGACGCGGTGTCACTAACGATGGCCTTCAGCGCGCGGCGGTGGCCACCCAACAGGTGATGCACGGGCAATCCGGCGGCCTTCCCCTTTAAATCCCAAAGGGCGAAATCGACGGCGGCATACGCCCGCGCCGCCACCCCCGCGAAGCCGAGGCCGCCGAGGTGCGCCGTCGCCCGGACGAAATGCGCCTCCACATCGAACGGATTTGTCCCGACCACCACGTCCGCGATGACCGAGTCGATGAGGGACCGCACCGCCGTCGCACCGCCGCCGAGCGTGGGCGCGAACCCCAGGCCGACTTGTGGCCCGTCCGTGATCGCCCGGACCAGCACCACCTCGACCGTCGAAGTCGGGCGCGGCTCCTGAATGGCGGACAAGGACACCGGCCGCCGGAGCGGGACGCGGAGCAGATCGGTTTCGAGTCGAAGCAACTTCATGGAGGATGAGTGTACTCAGGGCAGGGCGAAGTGGCGCTTCCCCGCCCCCGCGCCGCTCACTTCGCACACAGCTTCTTCATGGCCTCGCCCATCGCCTCGCCGATCAGGTAATACGTCTCGGCGTTCGAGTTCCAGTGGTAGCCCTGGCCGGACGGCGACACCTCCTTGTCCCGCCAGAACGCCTTGGTGCCGACGAACGCCATGTTGCCTTCGAACTCCTTCATCTGAGCGACGGCGGCCTGGGCCTTCATCAAGGACAGGGCGCGCGGGTGCGTCTCGGTCGGCCCGTTCATCCCCGTCTCGGCGACGACGAACGGCAACTTCGGCGCGCCCAATTCCTTGCGGATGTCGCGGATGAAGTGGGCCATATTCTTGGTGTACTCGTCGTTGAATGCCTGATTGATGCGGTCGTTCCACCCCTGGTGCCAGGCGAACCCGACCAGTTCGTGCGGCCGACCGGCGAGTTCGGGGAACCGCTTGCCGATGTCCGCGAGGACGGCCTTCGTCCGCGTCACCACTTCCTTGTAATACGGCCCGACTTCCCCGCCCGCGCTCGGCGGCCGGAAGTCCTTGCCCAGGCTCTTCCCGCCCCACGCCAGTTTGACGAGCAACACCGGCTGATCGTAGGCGTCACCGACGACTTTGCCGAAGCCCAACTCCGGCCCGACGCGATCCGGCTTCGACCCGTACCCGACCGTCAGCGGCCCCTTCCGGTCGAGGTAGTCGATCCACACGTCGTCGCGGACGGCCCACTCCCCACCCTTGCCGCGCAGGTGCTTGTACTTGCCGGCGGTGGCCGCGTCCGACACCAGGAACTCCAGGCTGCCCTTGCCGCCGTTCCGCTTCGGGTCGGCCTTCACCGCCCCCGCCCCCTCCATGTTCGACTGCCCGGCGAGGACGAACACTTTCACGGGCTTCGCTTTGTCGTCCGCCCGTAGCGGGACCAGCGGTGCGAGGAGGAATGCGAGTAGGACGAGGGACGTTTTCATGGGTAATTCCGAGAGGGGTAGATTCCGGGCGAACCCGGCCCGCAAGGGCCGTGGGTGTCTTGCTTTGTCCTTCCACCCACCGCCCTTGTGGGCCGGGTTCGCCAACTTGCGCGAACGCAATTCCGTCACGCCGTCGCCTTGTCCGGGTCGCCGGCCATCACCCGGTATACGACGGCGGCCGCGACCGCCCCGGCGATGGGGGCCAACCAGAACAGCCACAACTGCTGGATGTGTTCCATGTGCCGAGTGACCAGTGCCGGGCCGGTGCTGCGGGCCGGGTTGACGGACAAATTCGTCACGGGAATGCCGATCAGGTGGATGAGCGTCAGCCCGAGTCCGATGGCGATGGGGGCCATTCCGGCCGGGGCGCGGCGGTCGGTGCTGCCCAGGATGATGATGAGGAACATGAACGTCAGCACGAACTCGGCCACGAAGCACGACATCATCTCGTACCCGCCGGGCGACAGCGGGCCGAACCCGTTGGTGGCGAAGGTGCCGGCTTTCGCGGGTGCCGCCGTGTCGATATTCGGGAAGCCCGCGTTGCCGGAAGCGATGACGAACAACAGCGCCCCGCCGAGCAACCCGCCCGCGACCTGGACGAGGATGTACGGGATCAGGTTCGCCACCGGGAACCGGCCCGCCACGCACAGCCCGACCGACACCGCCGGGTTCAGGTGACAGCCGGAGATGTGGCCGATGGCGTAGGCCATCGTCAACACCGTCAGGCCGAATGCCAGTGACACCCCGACCAGCCCGATGCCGATGTTGATGGGCGTAGCCCCTTCCGTTAGCAGCACCTTGGCGGCCAGCACCGCGCTGCCGCAGCCGCCGAATACCAACCAGAACGTGCCGAGCGCCTCGGCGAGCAACTTCCGACCAACCATGGACGATTCCTTCCCCGATGGGGGAACCAGTTGTGAAACGCGCACTCACCCGCGCGGGCGAACCCACCCCTTTCGGGGGGAGTGTCGGGAGTATATGGAAGTGGCGGCGGAAATCGTAACAGGACTTGCGTCAACGTGGGTAAGCGACCTCGAACGTCCGTCGGACGCGCGGTCCCGACACGGTGGCGGTCGCCCCGTCCGGCCACGTCACCCGCACCTCGTCCACGGTCGCCACCGCTCCCAAGCCGAAATGCGCGACCGGCTCCATCTGGCAGAGGTAGCCGCTGCCGCCGTCGATGACTCGCACCTGCGTCCGACCGCCGGCCCGGAGGCGGACGACGGCCCCTCGCGCCGGCGCGCCGAAGCGGGTCAGCGGCCGCACCCGTAGCCAATGGTTGTCGCCGGATTCGACTTTAAAGAGGCTCAGCGGTTGGGGTGCCCGTTCGCCGTGCGCGAGCAGCAGTTCCAACCGGCCGTCGCCGTCGATGTCGGCCACCGCCGCGCCGGTGCCGTACCCGTCCGGTTCGGCCGCGTCTCCGACGTCGCCCATCACCCACTCCAGCGGCCGGGTGCCGTCCACCTCGCGGCGGAACAGGCGGTTCGGCTCGCCCAGGCAGTGGTAGAACAGTTCCTCGTATCCGTCGTTGTCGAAGTCGGCGGCGATCAGCGTCCGCACGGGGCCGGGGTACGCCATCGCGGCGGTCGCCCGGTCGTGGAAGGTGCCGTCCGGTTGGCGGATCATCAGCCGGTTCGGCCCGTCCCAGTTGGCGATGGCGAGGTCGAAGTGTCCGTCCCCGTCGGCGTCCAACCCGACCACCCCGCGGGCGTGTTCGGCGGCGTCCGTCAGGTGAACGGCGGAGGCGATCTCCAGGAATGTGCCGCAGCTAGTGTTGCGGTACAGGAAGTTCGGCCCCCGCTCGTTCCCACAAAACAGGTCCGGCCGATCCGACGCGAGGGGGCCGACCCACAGGCTCCGCCCGACGGTACACGCGTCCATCCCGAGCGCGGGTGCGAGGTCGGCCAAATGCCCCTCGGCGGTGCGTTCGATGAACCGCATCGGCTGGCCGGACCTGGCGACGAAGAACCCGTACCGCCCGGACCCGCGCCGGTCCACGGCGGCCACGGATCGGCCGGAGGTGGCGTTGCGGGCGGCCGCGTTCGTCGGGTCGGCGAAGAGGTCGTGCCAGCGGCCGTCGGCGGAACGGTGGAACAGCCGATCCGCGTGACGAGTGGGACCGGTGAACGTGTCGGCGTTGAGGACGTAAAGCTCTTCCAGTCCGTCGCCGTCCACGTCGGCGGCGGTGGCGGCGACGGTCGCCCGGCCGTCGTCCGCGAGGGCGCGCGGGGTGCGATCCGCCAGCGCGCCATTCACCCAGGTGAAGACCCGGTTCGGCCCCTCAGACCCGCACACCACGAACTGCCCCACTCCGACGCCGAGGAGGTCCGCCACCGACACTCCGGAACAGGAGGCGGGCGGGTTCGGGCGGATGCAGTGACTCCAGTCGGAAAACATGGGGGTGGCCGGTCGCCGCGGTCGGTGTCAAAGGAATTGTGAGCGATCACCCCGTTCGCGCAAGACCAATCCTTTACGATTTCGTGTTCGGCAGGTGGCGACCGCACCAGCCGACGATGACCCGCTTCTGGTCCTCGTCTCGATACCAGTGGACCGACAGGCACTTCTGCGGGCTGTGGGACTTGCCCAGGCTGACGTGCGCCTCGAACAGCCGCTTCGCCCCGTCGTACTGGAAGGCGTAATCCTCCCAGTTGTTCGTGGCCGTCGTGGTGGAGATGTGTGGCTTGTACACGAACTGCGCGTCGGCTTTCTGGAACGCCTCATACCAGTCCATGCCGAGGGTGCCGGTACGCCACCGGCGGGCGATGTCGCCGAGCGCGTGCAGAAGGTCGTACACGCGGCCGGGCGACTGGTAGTCGGAGTCGCCGGCCGAGTCCTCCGCCGATTTGAGGAACGTCAACTCGTGCGGGAACTCCCCCTGTATCCGCGTCAGCACCTCCACGAGCGAGGCCGGCTCGAACAGTTCGGCCTCCTCATTGCCGTGCCGCTTCCGCCGGCTCAGGGCGCGGATTTGTACTTTCTGCTCGTAGACGGTCTCGTTCAGATGGTCCACTTCCAGGAGCAATTCCTTGCGTTCGGCGACGAGGGCACTGACCTCCTTATCTAACTCGACGCAATATGCGGTTCGCTCTTGTTGCTCGGCCAACCGGGTCTGTTCCAAGACGGCGCGGACGGCGCGGAAGGCCCCGCCCCGATCCGCGCGGGCGAGACCGTCGAGCGGGTGGCGGTCGTCCGGCGTGTCCGCCCCCAAGTACGGCCTCAACTGGTCGATGACGGCGGGGCGATCCGGCCCTACGGCATCCGGGGGGAGTGGGGCGGACGCCGTCAGGTGCCAGGCGACGGACGCGGACAGTCGGTCGCCGGCGCGGGCGACGGCGTACTCGTGTTGACAGGCGCTCCCATCCAGCAGCCACGGCTGTCGCCAGACGATCCGGAACAATTCGTGGGCGGCGTCCGGCTGTTCGGACTCCACCTCGACGACGTGCCCCGGAAGTGGCTCGGCGGTACCGCCGCCCGGCAGCCCGAACCCCGGCACGTCCTCGGCGAACCCGGCTTCCACCCAACTGATGAACGCGCCGCCGACCTCCGTGAAGTGGTCGGCGGCGGACACATCCGGCGGGCAGTCGAGGTCGGCGACGAAGGCGTAAATCGGGAGCATGGACTGATCCTCCCCGTGTGGGTTCAGGAAGCGCCCTCCGACGTATTCTACTTCCGGCGGCTCAACAAGTAAGCGAATAAGTCGGCGACATCGGCCTTCGACAGTTGTTTCTCCATCCCGTCCGGCATGAGCGATTGCCCCGACCCGGTGAGTTTGTCGATGTCCGCCCGCAACACCGTCACATCCCCTTTGTCCTGCAACCGGAGCGTGACGGCCGAGGCGGTCTCCCCGGCGATCACCCCCGTCAGGGTGCGGCCGTCCAGCGTGGTGACAACGTATTGAAGGTAGCGCGGGTCCACCTCCCGACTGGGATCGAGCAAATCCACCAGCAGAGCGTCGGGCGTCTTGTTGCCCAGTGCGGCGGTCAGGTTCGCCCCGACGTCCTTGCCAACCCTATCCAGGTTGTGACAGCCGGCGCAGTTCTTGCCGAACACCACCTTCCCCTTCCCGGCATCACCCTTCCCTTCTAACGCCGAGCGGTACTCCTCGATGACACGCTTCCGATCCGGATTGCCGACTCCCAGCACCTTCGCGGCGAGCACCTTCACCCCGGCGTCCCGATGCGCCCGCAGTTGCGCCGTCCGGGCGGGGTCGATGTGCGCGGGGGCGACGGTCCCGGCCTCCACCGCCTTCAGCAACTTCCGCACGCCGCCGACGCGGGTGGTCAGCGCGACGAGCGCGGCCGCCCGCACCTCCGGGCTGTACCCTTTCCACCCGGCCAGCAGCAGGTCGAACGCGGCGTCGGTGCCGTGCCGGGCCAAGCCTTCGACGACCGCGAGTTGAAGTTCGAGCGGGGCGGACGGCTTTAGGAGTTCTCCCGACAGGAGTTCGACGCCCGTGAAATGGCCGCGCCCCACCGCCAGTGCCGCGCTCACCCGTTCGTCGAGTTCGGCTTTGTCACCGATAGCACGTCGGAGTTGTTCGATCATGACGCCCGATGTAATCCGTCCGTCGAATCCGGGCAACTTCGTCACCTCTTCCATCACCTCGTCGGGCGTCTTGCCGAGCGCATCCACGAGGGCGACGTAGCGGTCGGCGGAAAAGGGCTGACCCTGACTGACTCCGAGCAGCGCTTTCAACACGGCCTTGCGATCCGTGCGCGCGGCGACCGCCGCTACTTTCTCAACGGCCGGCGACAGCGGCTCGGCCTTTAGCAGGTCCGCCAGCAGCGTGCCCGCGCTGCCCTTCACCGAACTGAGGACCGCCGCCGTCGTCCACTTGTCCTTTTCGTCCTTCGCCAGGATGGACGCCAGCGCGGTCGTCACCTCCGGTTGCCGGCACTCGCCCAAGCTGAGCGCCGCCTGGAACCGCACCATCGGATCGGCGTCGGCGGCCAACTTCACCGCCGCCGCGCGAACCGTTGCCGACTCGTTCAATCGCGGCTCGCTCAAGATCAGTGACTGGATTCGAACACCCGAATCGCCATTCGCCAAACCCGACAGGATCAACTCGTCCGTGAGTTTGCCGGACGCACGGAGAACCCACATCGCGGAACTACGGCCCGGCGGGAAGCGACACCCGGCGGCCTGCTTCAACAGCGGTTCTACCGCCTCGGCGGGCTTCTTCTCCAACAACAGCCGTTGCGCGGTGGTCCGCCGCCAACTGTTCTTTCTGCCGAGTTCATCGACCAGTTCCGCCGGCGTCATTTTGCCCGGCAGCTTGCCCAACGGCGGGCGACCCCAGTTCCCGCGAATCCGCCAAATGCGGCCCCGGCCGCGCGACTCCAGGTTCAATTTCTTCTTGATGTCGTCCGGCAGCGAGATCGGCGTCTCAATGACCTCGCGGTAGAAGTCGGCGACGTACATCGCCCCGTCTGGCCCGACGGCCAGGCAGGTCGGGCGGAACCAGTTGTCGGCACTCGCCAGGAATTCGCGGTCGGGGTACGTCCGTTTGGCGGTGAAGACGCCCCCGTTCGGCACCAGCTTTTCCCGGTGAATCAGGTTGTTCGCCGGGTCGCAAACGAAGTTGTCGCCGTAACAGTCTTCGGGCAACGCCTCCCCCCGATACACCAGCGGGCTGCACGCGGACGTGATGAACCCGCCCGGCACCAGTTCCGTCGCCGGCAGCCGCTTGGACAACGCCGGGTCGCCGGCGCGGCGGGTGGTGCGCTCGACCCGCCACTTCTCGAACTCGCTGACGCGGAACACCTTCGCGGCCGCCCCGTGTTCGGGGATGTCCAGAGTGGTGGCGGCCACGCCGAGGGACGGATTCCGCGCGAGGTAGTGGTCCGGCAGCACGATCTGCCGGAGGTGCTGCGAGTTGGTGGCGGTGAACCAGTGACCGGCGTCGTCGGCGGTGAGTCCGAACTGCCCGCCACCAGAAGTCGCCTGAATGGTTTCCAGGTGGTCCGGGTCGAAGCGGAACCCCCGCCCGCGCAAGTTCGGAATCTTCAATCCCGGCTTCGACGGACATGTGACATTTCCGCCGTTCCCGGCGATGGCATACACCCAATTATCCACGCCGAGTTGCAGCCCGTTCGGCAACATCTGGATGTTGGCGAGGTCGAAACCTGTATACAGAACCGTCTTCTTGTCGTCGGCATTGATGAACAGGATGTCGGGCGCGTCGCACACCAGCAGTCCGCCGCGCCACGGCATGACCGAGTTCGGGATGCGCAGCCCGTCGGCGAACACCGTCGATTTCTCGAACACCCCGTCGCCGTCCGCGTCTTCCAGGCGGACGATGCGGCTGACCGGCTTCGCGCCCTTCGCCACCCCACCGTTCGGGTAGACGCGCAACTCGGCGACGAACAGCCGGCCGAGTTCGTCGAACGCCAGCGCCACCGGATCGACGACGTGCGGTTCACTCGCCACCAGGTCGATGTCGAACCCCTCCGCGAGGTGGAACGCCTTTTTTTCGTCCTCCGGAGACGACGGCCCGACGGCGTCCGACGGCGGGATCGCTTGGGCGACCAGGATCAGAGCTACGGACGTGAACAACCCGACAACGGCGACGCGCGACATGACCGATCCTCGTGGTGAGGAAGGTATCATGACGCAACCCGGCGGACGATTCAACAGTTCCCCGGACGCAGTTTCGCAGTTGCCGCCCGGCCAAGCGTCACGGAAGTTGGCGGGAAATGGAGCGAGCGGACAACACACCAGTCGGACACGGCCATTAGCCGACCTCCGGAAGTGCATGAACCGCAAGTGCTTGAGAGCGATTGCGACGTGTCGAACCCGTCCAGAGCGGAGAGGAAGGGATTTGAACCCTTGGTACGGTTTTACCCGTACGCCGCTTTAGCAAAGTCGCGTGCCGCCGATGAAAACCCCTTGAATCTCTTGGGAAACGCCCACGTTGATTCGCCCGTCAGTAGCAGCGTCAGTAGCAACCCCGCCATCGCCCCTTATACCGACCTCGCACGCGTGGTCGAACTGTGGCCACTGCTGCCGCCGGCCATCCGCGCCGCCATCCTTACGCTCGCCAACACCACCGCCACCAGCGCTCCGCCCGCCGGCACCGTCTCCAAGGATGACCGCGACCGTCTGCCGCCCGGTTACGAGCAGCGGGCCGACCGTTGACCGGATTTTCCACCGGCGGAAACATCACCCACATCGCCCGTATCACCCGCACGCCGGGAAATGGCGGGTCCTTCCGGCGGGGGTCTGAATCCCGCCCCCACCGGGAATGGTCATGGTTGTAGACAGACTTGTTTTAGTCACACCGGGAGGGTTCCGCCATGTCCCACCGCGATCGATACCGGGCGACGCTCCGCCAACGGTTCCCGTGGTTCCTGTCCCGATGGTTGGCGAAGCTGCCG
>Ga0105047_10018661_pt1 | contig 10737 bp, 6 predicted proteins | sample MAT04_FD_78384 | JGI IMG/M metagenome (GOLD analysis project Ga0105047, IMG submission 78384) | Freshwater microbial communities from Lake Fryxell liftoff mats and glacier meltwater in Antarctica - MAT-04 (megahit assembly) | ecosystem: Environmental > Aquatic > Freshwater > Ice > Liftoff...
CGCCGATCCCGATCCTGCGCCGGGCCGCTCGCGGCGAAGATGTGGTTCGCGGGTTGATCGTCCACGAACTCGGCCACCACATCTACCACAAAGGCGCGCCCGCCGAGGCGATCTGGAAGCGAGCGACGGACGAAAAGATCCACGGGCTCCTCAACCTCGTCGCCGACGAACACCTCGAACGCAACCTGCGGGTGACCAGCGAGGCGTTCGGCGACGACCTCAAGCAACTCGGCGCGTACGCATTTATGCACTCCGATCGGGATGTCGGTATCCGGAACCTGGTTCGGCTGCTCGGGGGGCGGGCGTTCGCGGTGCTGTCCGGGTCCGCACCCGAAGTGTCGAACGAAGAGGGGTGCGTGAAAGTGGTCGGCGGGGCATCGATGCACCGGATGGAAACCGAGGGGGTGTCGTTCGTTCGCTTTTTCCGGGCTCTGCGCATGGGACTGGGTAACCGCCGCAACGACCCGAAGGTCGAAGCCGGTCTGAAGCTGTTCCGCGGCAAAGGATTCAAAGCCTCGACGATGGCCGATCTGTGGGAGATTACGAAGGAGTTGCGCGCGATCTTCGGGGAGGAAGTGCGACTGATCGAATCGCTGGGTCAGTGCGAAGGCGGGATGGGGACCGAAGGCGAATTTGACCTCCTGAGCGAGGGGTTGACTCAGGAAGAACTCGACCGACGCATCCGCGAGATCATGGACGGTCGCAAGTCCGACAGCGACAACGATAAAGTCAGCCGTCAGATCAATTTGAGCGACGAAGAGTCGTTCGCCGTTATCGCCAACATCGCGCCCGTCGCGTACGACCCCGTCGGGGCGGCGGCACTCGCGGGGGAGGTCGCCCGTCCCGCGCGACTGCTGAAGAAGTACCTGCACGATCTGGGGTTGCGGTTCGTGGCGCAGCGGATGCGGTTGAGCGGTCGGCAGTTCGACCGCACGCGGACCAATGCGCTGGTGCTTCGCGGCGACCCGCGCGTCCTGATCGCCCGACGGGTCCGGCAGGAAACCGACCTGTTCGTCGGCATCGCAATCGACTGTTCGGGGTCGATGGCGATGCACGGACGGCTGGAGAAAGCCAAACGCTTCGGGGCTCTGATCGCGGAGGCGGTGCGGGGCCGCTCGGAGATCGACGCGCGCTTTTTCGGGTTTACGGACTCGACGCTGTTCGACGCGGGGACCGCGGAGCGGTGCGGGGTGTCGCAGTTGCACAGCGGCGGGGGCAACAACGACGCGGCGGCACTGTGGCACGTCTCGCGGGTCGCACTCCGGTCGCGGCGGCGGGCGAAACTGCTGGTGATGATTTCCGACGGTTCGCCGACGGAGTGCAGCGTCACCGCTCTGACCGCACTCGTCCGACGGCTGAGTCGGAGCGGGTTTTGCTGCGCTCAGGTCGCGGTCGCGCCGATCGACCATATCTGCTTTCCGAACTACGTTTTGCTGGAGGACGCGGAGATCGAGGACTCGGTACGGCGGTTCGGCCAGGTGATGGCGAAGCTGGTGCGTCGGGCACTGGGGACGTGACAGCGGGGTGCGATAGCGGGCGCTCGCATCGGTCGGCGGACGGCCACGGAGCGGTTCCATAGAGTGAGTTTGTGGTGGATCGTGCAGGAACGAGCGACCCGTTCGAGATCGGGTGGCGATAAAAGCGAAGCCGATGTGTGGGAGGCCGATGGCCTTTGGACCTGGGGTAGCGGTCTTCGACCGCAACCCGCAGGCTGGCTGGCGGTAACGCCTTCAGCGTTACAAAGACAGAAGACAGAAGGCGGAAGGCATCGGGGGCTCCGGTGTTTGTCCTGTAACGCTGTAGGCGTTACCGCCAGCCAGCCTGCGGGTTGCACCGCTTCGGTGCTACCCCAGGACCATCGGCAATCGGGACTCGCGCCGACGGCCCGATCGTGCGGTGGGTTCCGTCGATCCGGACTTTTGGAACAGACTTTCAATCCTCAAACTTCGAGTGCATCATGGCCATCGTTCAGCCGTTCGTATTGTGTCGGGACATCGGCGAAACCGAGGATGCGACCGAAATGGTAATCGTCGGGCCGTTCAGTCGGGCGCGAGTCGGTCAGTTCCCCATCGAGATACAGATTTGCGCGTACGCTCAGGTGTACGAACTCGACCGGGCCGGGAGCGCGACGCTCGCCCTGCTCGATGCTTCGGGCAATGCGATCTGGACCCACCCGGAACCGATCCCGCTGGGAAACCCCATTCCGGGGTCGCTGCACCGGATCGTGCTGCGCGAGTTGCGCGTGCTGGTGGAAAAACCGGGCGAATACGAACTCGTTTTGAGCGTCGATAGCGGCGGAGAGGCCCGACATCCGCTGATCGTTTCGCAGTCGCACTGAGTGTCGATCGGACTGCGGATCGATGAAAAAGGCGTGCGATGCGGATTTCGACGCAAATCGGGAACTATCGGCGGCGAGGGGTCGTCACAGTATCGTAGCCAATGACAGTGCGGATCGAAACCGGGTAAACTTCGCTCGACCTCCGCTCCACAACATTCCACATCGAACGTACCGAGGGTTTCACATGGATCGTCGTCACTTCATGACTCATATGGCCGGTGCCGCCGCTCTGACGGCCACGGGTAACAACTTCCTGGGCAACATCCACGCCCAGGCCCCGACCCTCAAAAAGAATCAGAAGTCGATCATCATCCTGTGGATGGCGGGCGGCCCGACCACCATCGACCTCTGGGACATGAAGCCCGGTCACGCCAACGGTGGCGAACACAAGCCGAAGTCCACCGCAGCCTCGGGCGTTCAGATCACCGAACACATGCCGCTGCTCGCCAAGCAGTTCAAGAACCTGTCGATCATTCGCTCGCTGACCACGACCGAAGGCGATCACATGCGCGGCACGACCCTGATGAATACGGGTCGCTCGCCCAACCCGCTCGTCGAGTTCCCCTCGATGGGCTCGGTGATGGCCTACCAGCAGCGCGAAACCGAAGGCGACATCCCCGCGTTCATCTCGATCGGTGGCGGCGGCGGTCGCGGGCCGGGGTTCCTGGGCATGAAGTACGCTCCGTTTACCGTGCAGAACGCCGGCACCCCGCCGGAAAACCTCCTGCCCCCCGCCGAAGTCAAGGACCGCATGGAACGCCGTGCGAACCTCTTCGGTCGCATCGAATCCGAGTTCAAGACCGGTGCCGAACGCGATGCGGCCAAAGCCCACGCCGAAGTCTACGGCAAGGCGATGAACCTCGTGGTTTCGAGCCGCAAGGACGTGTTCTCCCTCGATAAGGAAACCGCTTCGATCAAGGCCGAGTACGGCACGTCGCAGTTCGGTCGCGGTTGCCTCCTGGCCCGCAAACTCGTCGAAGCCGGTTCGGTGTGCGTCGAAGTCAGCCTCGGCGGCTGGGACATGCACGCGGGCATCTTCGCCGCGCTCGCTACCCGCGCCCTCCCGGCCCTCGACCAGGGCTTCGCCGCCCTGACCCGCGACCTCGCGGATCGCGGGATGAGCAAGAACGTCGAAGTCATCTGGATGGGCGACTTCGGTCGTACCCCCCGCATCAACCAGAACGGCGGCCGCGACCACTACCCCCGCGCCTGGTCGATCGTCGTCGGCGGCGGTTCCATGAAGGGCGGCCAGGTTATCGGTTCGACCGATGCCGGTGGCGAAGCCGTCAAGGACAACCCCGTCAAGATCGCCGATGTCTACGCGACCCTGTACAAGGGCCTCGGCATCGACCCGACCACCCAGGTCCGCGACAACCTCGGCCGTCCGACCGCGATCGCCGACAAGGGCGAACCGATCAAGGAACTCGTCGGCTGAGCCGATGACGAATGACGATTGAATCTGCGGAACGCGGGGCGAAAGCTCCGCGTTCCGTCGTTTCGTGGCAAAGACAGTGCGTCGCGAAGACTGTCGAAGCCCGTCACCCACGATCCGGAACCACTCGCAACTTCATCACTTCGACATCCGGCCCCGCCCCAGCCCGAAATTCGATCCCAACAGGCGATACGGCTCGAAGCAGTAGTATTTGGGCCGATTGTCGAGTCGCACGTGCAGCCACGGTACACCCGCCCCCGCCGTACTCAGCCATACCGGGTCGTCGTTAATCCTGGCCTGCATCGCTTCGCCGACCGCTCGCCACAGTGCCTGACGCTGCGAAGCCGGGGCGATCCGGACGAACGCTCCGAGATGCCCGTACGACGACGCTTTCGCCTTCGCCATCGGTATCACCAGCATCGCGTCGCCGCTCAGATTAGGGACCGTCATCGCTTCTGCATCCGCCGGTGCGCCGTTCCAATATTCGGCGAACGCTTCGGGAGTCGGATGGCGGCCCAGGCCGGGACTGTTCAGGATCGCGAACTCGAATGGCCGCGAAAGTGTCGAGACGGTCGCGGGCGGGGTTTCCCAGCGAAACGACTGATACGGACTGTCCGCGAGGATCGAATTGAACCGGGTGCAAAAGTCCGGATCGATCCGCCACGCCGAAACGACATCCGCGAAGGTCGCCGGGATATCGTCGAACAGCACCGCGAAACGCAGGCCGCGAATGTCGATCAGCTTTTCACTCGGGAAGCTCCACATCGCCGATCCTCATTTGCGATAACGACCGCATCCTCATCGCTTCGACGAGCCGATCTCCAGGCCCGGATCCTTCCACGCTTCCGGCTCCGGTGTCGGCTCCGCCGGTGCGTGCCGTCGAACCGTCCGGGGTACATCCCACGGGTTCAGGCCCGAATGGACGATCGCCATCGCCACCAGATAAGACAGCCCGTAAATCGTATCGACGAACAGGACTCCGTTGATCTGCGCGAGTCCTCTGCGGCCCGGCGGCGGACCGTCTGCGATCACCAGCGCCAACAGCGATTCGCCGAATCCGACGTAAAACAGGGCGGACAGGATCGCCGTCCGCCAAAACGGCACCCGCGCCGCGAATGCGTGGGCGAGCAGAGCCCCCACGAACGTCGCATACATTCCTGTCGAGCAGACCAGCACCGCCCACAAAAACAGTTGGTCGGCGTGCAGTTGGATCGAATCCGGGTCGAATCGCTCGTCGTACGGGATCGTCGGGAACCGAACGACCAGGTGGATGCAATAGCCGAGGTACAAAAGCGAAGCCACCCACAACGACCAGAAGTGCCAGCGCATGCGTTTCTCCGACTCGTTGAGACGACCCCGATCCATCCGCATCGGCGGCCTCGAAATCGTCGCCGTTACGACCCCATAGGCATCAATTTAAGACATCGTCATGAAACCTGACCCCCCCAGCCCCCTTCCCTCGAGGGAAGGGGGCTGGGGGGTTAGGTTTCCAGCGGGCGACCTCGTAACTTCTTAAGTTGATGCCTATGCGTTACGACCCACCGACGGACTCCCATACCCAGCCTCGCTGCTCCACACCGAACCCGGTACGCGCCTGAAATCCCTGCGTTGCCGCGTCGGCTTCGGCGGCGATCGTCCGCACGCACTGCATGCCGTTTTCCTGCATCTGCCGCATCACCGCACCCGTCAGCAGGCTACCCATCCCCTGTCGGCGGAACTCCGGATCGACCCACAATCGTTCGACGACCCCTTCTTCGCGATCGGGGTTGAGTTGCAAAACCGTACACGTCGCGAGGACCTGTCGCGTTTTGCGATCGACCAGCGTGTGCTGGAGCGGGTCGATCGGACCGTAGACCCCCGACAGCCACGGCGTGACCGGCGAAAACGGCTCCGAGATCAATTCCGTGCGGCGGTGCAGCCCCGCATACCGGCGGTCGATGATGCGCACCGGGAGCGTCAGATCGCGGCACAGCGACAGCCACGCCGTCTTTCGGCGGAACCCCAGTCGGCTCAGGAACTCCGGTTCGCTCGAGTCGGTTTCGGGGGACTCGGCGATACCGAACGGGCCGATCGCTTTCCACAACCCCAGCCCGTAGGGGCGAGCGGGCGGCGAACAGCCGAACAGCACGGTCGTCGCCCCGTCGTCGATGAGTCGCTGTCGGACCTGAGAAACCAGTTCGCGGCCGATGCCCCGCCGACGGAATTCGCGGTCGATCCCCAGCAGTGCCACGACACCGACCGACGGATCGACGCGGACCTCGTCGGGATCGCAACCGGGTCCGCACAGGATCGCACCGACGACGCGGGGGGAGTCTTCGGCGGTCTCGGCGATGCGGAGGCGGTCGGGTCGGAACCACGGTCGCGCGCACACCCACTCTTCGAGCAGAGGGGCGGAAAACGGCATCAGTCCGGGGATGTCGGCGAACGCGGAGGCCCACATCCCTGCGAGAGCGGGCAGATCGACGGTACGGAAGTCGCGGTAGCGGATCATCGATGCCGATTCTCGGGTGCGGGATAGTCTCGTCAGGAAGAATCCCGACTGCGGCGGACCTTGCGCGGGGCCGACTGGATATCGACCATCGGCACCACCGAGGGGATGTCCAGCCGGGTGGGCGAATCGCTCTCGGTTTGCCGCTGCCTCGCCAGTTCCAGGAAGCGTTCCTGCGAACGAACCGCGAGCTCGCCCTCGGGGACCGTCACTCGCCGATAACTGCCGTCCGAGAGCAGTTCGCGGGCTTTGACGTTGTCCGCGAGCGTCAGCGTCAGCACTTCCTGAATCAGACGCTTTTTGAGGTCCGGTTGTTCCACCGGGAAGACGACTTCGACCCGACGCGACAGGTTGCGGTCCATCCAGTCCGCCGAGCCGATGTAAACCTGCGGGTCGCCGTTGTTGCCGAAATAGAAGATCCGGCTGTGTTCCAGAAAGCGATCGACGATCGATAACACGCGGATGGTATCGGACACCCCCGGAATCCCCGGCCTCAGCGCGCAGATCCCCCGACAGACGATGTCGATGCGGACTCCCGCCTGCGACGCCCGGTACAGTGCCTGCACCACCGCCGGTTCGAGCAGGCCGTTGATCTTGGCGATCACGCGCCCGGTCCCGCCGGTCTTCTGCACCTCGGCTTCGCGGTCGATCTGCTCGATCATAAACGCCTGCATCCGCGACGGCGCGAGGATCAACTTGCGCCACTGCGGGACTTCGCAGTAGCCCGTCAGGTAGTTGAACAGAGCGGAGGCATCTTCGGCGAACTCCGGCGAGCAGGTGAAAAAGCCGAGATCGGTGTAGGTGCGGGCGGTCTGCGGGTTGTAATTGCCCGTCGCCAGATGGACGTACCGGCGGATGCCGCTATCCTCGCGCCGAACCACGAGCGCGACCTTGCAGTGGGTCTTCAGCCCGATGAACCCGAACACCACATGCACCCCGGCTTTTTCCAGTTCGCGGGCCCAGAGGATGTTGCGTTCCTCGTCGAGTCGGGCCTTGAGTTCGATGACCGCAGTGACCTGCTTGCCCGCCCCGGCGGCGCGTTGCAGAGCGCGGACGATCGGCGACTCGGCACTGGTGCGATAGAGGGTCTGCTTGATCGCCAGCACGCGCTCGTCGGACGCGGCGGCTTCGATAAAATCGACCACGCAGCCGAACGTTTCGTAGGGGTGGTGGACGAGGATATCGCGGGCGCGGATCGCCGCCCAGGGGGAACTCGCCTGGGCGAACTCGGCGACGGGTTGCGGGAGCCATTGGGGGTCGCGCAGGTTCATGTAGCCCGGCAGGTTGTAAAGCTGGAATAGCGCGGACAGGTCGAGCAGACCGGGAACCGCGAGTACGTCCGTGGCATCCAGGTCGAGTGCGGACGTGAGGAACTCGGTGATCTCGCCGGGGGTATCCTTTTCGATCTCCAGCCGCACGGCGGCCCCGTGGCGACGCTTGCGGACTTCCTCCTCGATGGCTTTGAGGAGGTCTTCGACTTCCTCGTCGTCGATCTCGTACTCGCTGTCGCGGGTCGCGCGGAAGCAGGTTGCATATTCGATAATCATGCCGGGGAAGAGGTCTTCGAGGTTGAGGCGGATCGCGGTCTCGAGTGCGGCGACGACGTTCCCGCTTTCCGAAGGCAGCGACACGAACCGCTTGAGCACCGAGGGGACCTGGACCACCGCGAACAGCTTCTCGGCGGAGCGGGGCCGCCGGAGTTCGACTCCGAGGTTGAGCGACTTGTTGATGAGGTGCGGGAACGGGTGGCCCGGATCGATCGCCAGCGGAGTGAGTACCGGGAAGATCTCGCGGCGGAACGTGTCGCGCAATACCCGATGGTCGGCCTCGCTGAGGTCGCCGAGCCCCTTAAGGATCAGCCCCTCCGCGCGGAGGCCGGGCAGGACTTCCTCGCGCAGCAGTCGGTATTGGATATCGACGAGTTCGCGGATGGTGTGCATCATCGTTTCGAGCTGCGCGACGGGCTGCATGCGGTCCGCGCCGGAGGTGTACTGAAACCCGGCCGTGACCTTTTCCTGGACGCGCCCGACTCGCACCATAAAAAACTCGTCGAGGTTCGACGTAAAGATCGCCAGGAACTTCAGGCGTTCCATGAGGGGGACGAGGGTATCCTCGGCTTCTTCGAGCACCCGGCGGTTGAACTCCAGCCAGGACAATTCCCGATTGATGTACAGGGACGGATCGTCCAGACTGATTGACGCGGGCTGCATACGCACCTCGAACGGGAAGACGAGGGGTCATTATAGGAACCCGCGAACCTCGGGGAGTGAAGTGCGCAGATTGCCCGATGGAGGAGCGACCCCACCGACCCCACAGGCCGGAGACGAAAGACACCTTCGGCGTTCTCCCCGCCTACCATAAGATAGTCCCCCACTGCACGGAGATCGTCGCGGATGTCGAAGTTACCCCGGCTCCTCGCCGACTGGTTCGCCCTCAAAGGCTGGGAGCCGTTTTCGTTCCAGATCGAAGCGTGGGAGGCATACGCGCGGGGGCAATCGGGGCTGATCCACGCGGCCACCGGGACGGGCAAAACCTATGCCGCCTACCTCGGGGCGGTCATCGAAGCCCTCGACGAACCCCCGACACCACCCGCACCACCCGCACCGATGCCCCGGCCGCGCAAAAAGACCAGGCCCGTCGCGCCGCCGCTCAAAATCCTCTGGATCACACCCCTCCGGGCACTCGCTGCCGATACTGCACATGCCCTGGAAGCTCCGCTCGCCGCTCTGGGTCTGAACTGGGAAGTCGGGTCGCGCACCGGCGACACCAAAGCCTCCGAACGCACCCGCCAGAAAAAGCAGTTGCCCACGGTCCTCATCACCACCCCCGAGAGCCTGACGCTGTTTCTGAGCTACGACGATGCCCGCGACAGGTTCGCCGACCTGCGAGCGGTCGTCGTGGACGAATGGCACGAACTGATCGGCTCGCGCCGCGGGGTTCAAACGGAACTCGCCCTCGCCCGCCTGCGTCGGTTCGAACCTGGATTGCGAATCTGGGGGGTGTCCGCGACGATGGGCAACCTCGATACCGCGATGACCGCCCTCCTGGGTCCGGGACACGACGGCAGACTCGTTCGCGGACTCGAAGCCAAAACTACCGTCATCGACAGCCTGATCCCCGAGCGCATCGAGACGCTCCCGTGGGCGGGACATCTGGGTCTGAGCCTGGTCCCGCAGGTCGTACGGGCGATCGACGAGGGGGAAACCTCGCTGGTATTCACCAACACCCGCGCCCAGACGGAGATATGGTATCGGGCGATCCTGGACGCGAAGCCCGAATGGGCGGGTCAAATCGCCCTGCACCACGGTTCGCTCGACCGCAAGGTGCGCGACTGGGTCGAGGACAACCTCGCTGAAGGCAAACTCCGGTGCGTCGTTTGTACGTCGAGTCTGGATCTCGGGGTCGATTACGCTCCGGTCGATCGCGTGCTGCAAATCGGCTCGCCGAAGGGGATCGGTCGCCTGATGCAGCGGGCGGGGCGCAGCGGACACCGCCCCGGCGCGGTCAGTCGCATCACCTTCGTGCCGACGAGCGCGCTGGAGTTGATCGAAGTCGCCGCCGCACGCGAAGCCGCAATCCTCGGGAGGATCGAAGCCCGCGAACCGATCCACAACCCGCTCGATGTCCTCGCCCAGCATCTGGTGACGATGGCACTCGCCGGGGGTTTCCGCGCCGCCGACATGCTCGCCGAAGTCCGCACCGCTGCCGCCTACTCCGACCTCACCGACGAGGAATGGACGTGGACGCTCGATTTCGTGGTGCGAGGCGGCGAGAGCCTGAAAGCGTACCCCGACTTCCACCGCGTGGTCGAGCGCGACGGCGCGTACCTCGTCGAAGACGTGCGGATGGCGAGGCGGCACCGCATGTCGCTCGGGACGATCGTCTCGGAGTCGTCGATTCTGGTGCGTTTCCTGCGCGGCGGCAAGCTCGGCACGGTCGAGGAGGGCTTTTTATCGAAGCTCAAACGGGGCGACCGCTTTACGTTCGCGGGCCGAACGCTCGAGTTCATCCGCGTCCACGAGATGACCGCGTGGGTCAAGCTGTCGAAGAAGTCGGCGACGGTCGTACCGCGATGGGTCGGCGGTCGGCTGCCCCTTTCGAGCGAACTAGCCGAAGGCATCCGCGAGCAACTCGAACTCGCCCGGCGCGGGGAATACCCGTCGCCGGAAATGCGGGCGATCCGCCCGATCCTGGAGTTGCAGAAACGCCGATCGAAGCTCCCCGCACCGGGGGAACTCCTGATCGAGCGCCTCCGGAGCCGCGAAGGATTCCATCTGTTTTTCCATCCGCTCGAAGGCCGCCTGGTTCACGAAGGACTCGCCGCTCTGCTCGCGTGGCGACTCTCGAGGCTCCAGCCTCTGACATTCACGTTCGCGGTCAACGATTACGGGTTCGAGTTGTTGTGTCCGGACCCGATCCCCCTCGAAGCGGGCCTGGAAGCGGGGCTGTTCGCGTCGGCGGAGGTCGATCGGGACATCC
>Ga0105047_10018662_pt1 | contig 10736 bp, 11 predicted proteins | sample MAT04_FD_78384 | JGI IMG/M metagenome (GOLD analysis project Ga0105047, IMG submission 78384) | Freshwater microbial communities from Lake Fryxell liftoff mats and glacier meltwater in Antarctica - MAT-04 (megahit assembly) | ecosystem: Environmental > Aquatic > Freshwater > Ice > Liftoff...
CGGCGTGTCCGCCCTGATCACTCCGCTGGTGGTGGCGCGGCAGCTGGTCTGGCTGGACGTTCCGATCATGGTCGGTGTGTCGCTGCTGGTGCTGGTGCTGGCGATGAACGGCCAGCTGGATCGCTGGGTTGGCGCGGCACTGCTGCTGGGCGGCGTCGCCTACACCGCGCTCCAGGTCTACATGGGCCGTCGGGAAGGCGCATCGGAAACGACTGAGGTGTCCGGCGCGGGCGCAGCGCCTTCGCCGCTGTGGCGCAACGCGGTGCTGGTGGTGGTGGGGCTGGTCCTGCTGGTGCTCGGGGCACGATGGCTGGTCGCCAGTGCAGTGACCATCGCCGAGGCCTTCGGCATCAGCCAGCTGGTGATCGGATTGACGGTGGTGGCGATAGGAACATCGCTGCCCGAGTTGGCCACCAGCTTGATGGCGGCGCTGCGTGGCGAGCGCGAGATGGCAGTGGGCAACATCATCGGCAGCAACATCTTCAACCTGTTGCTGGTGCTGGGGGCGGCGGTGGCGATGTCGCCCGGCGGCATCGCGGTCAGCGCCGCGGCGGTCAACTTCGACCTGCCGGTGATGACGGCCGTAGCGGTTGCCTGCCTGCCGATCTTCTTCACCGGCCATTGCATCGCGCGCTGGGAAGGCGCCCTGTTCCTTGGGTACTACATCGCCTACACCGCTTTCCTGCTGCTCAACGCTTCCGGGCACGGCGCGTTGCCGGCCTTCAGCAACGTCATGATGCTGTTCGTGGTCCCGCTTACAGTGGTGACACTGGTGTTGGTGACGGTGCGCGCATTGCGAGCACGGCGCCAGGCAGCCTAGACGCGCTGCCCAACAACCATGCCTTCTGCTGGCTAGGCCGGGTGGTGCACAGCCGCTAGAATCGCGGCATCACACGCCGCGGGAACACCATGAAACTGCTCGTCATCGGCTCAGGCGGCCGCGAACATGCATTGGCCTGGAAACTCGCGCAGTCGCCACGGGTAACCGAAGTCATCGTGGCGCCCGGCAACGCGGGCACCGCGGCCGAGCCCAAATGCCGCAACGCCAATGTGGCAATCGACAATCTCGAGGGATTGCTGGCACTTGCGCGCAACGTCGAGGTCGACCTGACGGTGGTCGGCCCGGAAATCCCGCTGGTGGCAGGCGTGGTGGATCGATTCCGCGAAGCGGGCTTGCGCATCTTCGGACCTACCGCCGCTGCCGCACGACTGGAAGGCAGCAAGGCTTTCGCCAAGGAATTCCTGGCGCGCCACGGCATCCCCACCGCGTTCTATTCGGTATTCACCGAAGTGGAACCCGCGCTCGCCTACTTGAGCGAGAAAGGCGCGCCCATCGTGGTCAAGGCCGATGGCCTGGCCGCGGGCAAGGGCGTGGTGGTGGCGATGACGCTGGAGGAAGCCGGGGCCGCCGTCACCGACATGCTCTCCGGCAACGCGTTCGGAGCGGCCGGCGCGCGCGTGGTGATCGAGGAGTTCCTCGAAGGCGAAGAAGCCAGCTTCATCAGCATGGTGGATGGCGTTACCGCGCTGCCGATGGCGACCTCCCAGGACCACAAGCGCGTCGGCGATGGCGACACCGGACCCAACACCGGGGGCATGGGTGCGTACTCACCGGCGCCAGTGGTCACGCGCGAGGTGCACGACCGGATCATGCGCGAAGTGGTGAATCCAACCGTGCAGGGCATGATCAGCGACGGCATTCCCTTCACCGGTTTCCTCTATGCCGGTCTGATGATCGATGCGCTTGGTGCGCCCAAGGTGATCGAATTCAATGTGCGTTTCGGCGATCCCGAAACCCAGCCGGTGATGCTGCGGCTGCAGTCCGACCTGCTGGATCTGGTGGAAGCGGCCATCGACGGCAAGCTGCACGAAACCAGTGCGCAGTGGGATCCCCGGCCGTCACTGGGCGTGGTCATGGCTGCAGAACATTATCCCGCCGCGCCGCGTCTGGGAGACACCATCAACTCCTGGGACGTGCCCGACGTGGCCGAGACCAAGGTCTTCCACGCCGGCACTCGCCTGGACGGGGAACGCGTGGTGACCTCCGGCGGCCGCGTGCTGTGCGTCTGCGCGCTCGGCGACAGCGTGGCGGATGCACAACGCAAGGCTTATGCGGAAGTTTCGGGAATCTCGTGGCGCGGCGAATTCCATCGCCACGATATCGGCTGGCGCGCGATCGAACGCGAGCAAATCCGGTCCCTGTAGCTCACAGCTTGCCCGCAAGCTCTGTTTGATCCATGTAGATCCGGGCTTGCTCGGATGCCGCCTTCCATCCTGTAGATCCGGGCTTGCTCGGATGCTTCTGGTCTCTCGCATAAAGCATCCGGGCAAGCTCGGATCTACAAAGGCCAGGCCCCGAACCTGTAGTCGCTGCGGCGGAATCCCTGGCAGGTCTGCTAGTCTCCGCCGCAGCCAAGGAGCGTGCATGTCCAGCCACAGCCAGTTCGCGCTACTCAAGCAACGACGCTTCCTGCCTTTCTTCGGCGTCCAGTCACTGGGCGCCTTCAACGACAACGTGTACCGGCAAGCCATCATCGGCCTGTTGTTCTTCCTGGGCATCAGTGCCGAAGAGCGCACGCTGTACACCAACCTGGCACCAGCACTTTTCATCCTGCCCTATTTCTTGTTTTCGGCCATCGCCGGACAGGTGGCCGAGAAGCTCGAGAAGTCGCGACTGATCCGGATCACCACGGCGATGGAAATCGGCATCATGACGCTGGCCGCGATAGGGTTCCTGACCCAGAACATGATTGTCTTGCTGGTGGCCTTGTTCGGCACCGGTTTGCAGTCGACGCTGTTCGGACCGGTGAAGTATTCGATCCTGCCTTCGGTGTTGAAGCCGGAGGAACTGACCGGCGGCAACGGACTGGTGGAAATGGGGACGTCCATTTCGATCCTGTTCGGCATGATCGTTGGCGGATTGGTGTTCCAGATTGCCGGCAGCCATGGACCAGCGGCCGCGGCAACCCTGGTGGTCGCCCTGGCAATATTGGGCAACCTGGTGTCGCGCCAGATCCCGAGGGTGGACGCCGGTGCGCCCGAACTGAAAATCAACTGGAATCCATTGCCGGAGTCGATCGCGATCCTGCGCCTGGCGCGCAGGCAACTGGCGGTGCGCAACGCAATCCTCGGCGTGTCGTGGTTCTGGTTTGTGGGCACGGTGCTGACCGCGCAGCTGCCTACCTATGCGGAAATCAACCTCGGTGCGCCCGGACGCACGACCGGCCTCTACATCTTTGCACTGGCGCTGTTCTCGGTCGGTGTCGGTGTCGGCTCGATACTCTGCGAAAAGCTGTCGGCGCGCACCGTGGAAATCGGATTGGTGCCGCTAGGCGCCTTTGGCATCAGTGCCTTCATGCTCGACCTGTACTTCGCGCGCAGCGGCGCCGCGCCTGTAAGCGGTGTCACCATCGCGCAATTCCTTGGCGGCGAAGGTGGCTGGCGTGTTGCCTTTGACCTCACGGCAATCGGATTTTTTGCAGGTCTCTTCATCGTTCCGCTGTTCGCGCTGATTCAGAGCCGCACGCCCCGCGATGAGTTGTCGCGCGTGATAGCGGCCCTCAACATCCAGAACTCCCTGTTCATCGTGATGGCGGCGGTGCTCGGCATCGTGGTGCAACGCTTTTTGGGCTGGAGCATCCCGCAGGTCTTCCTCGCACTGGCCATAGCCAACGCACTGGTGGCGATCTGGATCTTCACCATCGTGCCCGAGTTCCTGATGCGCTTCCTCAGCTGGTTGCTGGTGCGCACGCTGTACCGGCTGCGTCCGCACGGCATCGAGATGCACGTGCCTGACGAAGGTGCGGCGCTGCTGGTATGCAACCACGTGAGCTACATGGATGCGCTGATCCTGTCGGCCAGCGTGCCGCGCCCGGTGCGCTTCGTCATGTACTACAAGATCTTCAGTATCCCGGTGATGAGCTGGATCTTCCGCACTGCCAAGGCCATTCCCATCGCCGGCGCACGCGAAGATCCGGCCATGATGCAGCGCGCCTTCGATGAGATCGATGCGGCCCTTGCCGACGGACAACTGGTGGGGATTTTTCCCGAAGGTGCACTCACGCGCGACGGTGCCATTGCACCCTTCAAATCGGGCGTGGAGCGCATCCTGGAACGTGCCCATGAAAGTGGGCGGCCGGTGCCGGTGGTGCCGATGGCGCTTCTTGGAATGTGGACCAGCATGTGGAGCCACCGCGACGGCCGCATGAGCCGCACCCGCATCCCGCGCAGGTTTCGCGCGCACATCGAGGTGGTAGCGGGTCCCCCGCTGCCGGGTGTCGAGGCCGATGCAGAACTGTTGGAGGAGAAGGTGCGCGAACTACGTGGCGGCAACGCGTGAGGCTATACCTCGCGCATCGGCTCGGGTACGCTGGCGTCGGGGAACATATTCACCAGGGCGCCGGCAACGTGATCAGGCAGCCTTTTCACGTCCTGACGGAGTCATCGTATGAGTTTTCAACCGCCGCCGACAGACGGCTATCAGGAATTCGTGCCCAACCATTTGGTCTGGGCCATTCTTACTACTCTGTTCTGCTGTTTGCCGTTCGGCATTGTGTCGATCGTGTATGCCTCGCAGGTAGACGGAAAACGCGCCGCGGGCGATATCAATGGCGCGCGCGAAGCTTCACGAAAAGCAGGCTTATGGGCCATCTGGGCGGCAGTGACTCTGCCTTTGCTGTTGATGTTGTGGTTTTTCTTCCTAGGGGGTCTAGCTGTGCTGGGCGGGCTCAGTGGCGTCAATTAGACTGAGCGAAAAAATCCTCTTTTACGCTGCGAATATCCCTGAAGGAGATATCTGATGAGTTACGTACCACCCACTGCTTCGGCCGCGCCTGGGGCCATACCGAACTATCTAGTTTGGTCGATCTTGTCGACGATCGGGTCTTTCATCGTCTGTTGCCTGAGCTGTCTAAGCTTTCCGGCGATCATCACCGGTATCGTGGCGATCGTTTTCTCTTCGCAGGTAAACAGCAAGCTAAACCTGGGTGACATCGAAGGCGCCAGGCGCTCTTCCAGGAACGCAAAGCTTTGGAATTGGATCACCACTGGCATCGTCATCATCGCAGTGGTGATTGCGGTTATCTGGTTCATCACGGTGGGACCTGATGCCTACATGCAATACATGGAGCAGATTCGTCAGCAGGTGGAACAGTCCAGCTGACGTGATGCTTCCAAGGTTCATTGCACACTGGTGCCTGGCGGGGGCTGCAATCACAGCCCTCGCGGGGGTACTTGTACTTCGAAATTTCGACCCGAATTCAGTGGGCAGCTTCTTCCCGCCCTGCATGTTTCATGCACTCACTGGTTGGTATTGCGTAGGCTGCGGCATCACCCGCGCCCTGCATGCACTGGTCCACGGCGACGTGCTCCGGGCGTTCGCGATGAATCCGCTGGCAATATCCCTGCTTTTTGTTTCGCCGGTCCTGGCCGCATGGAAACTGGGCTGGCATCCGCGGTGGCTGCTTCCGCTGATTGCGGTGCTGTCCGGACCGAAGTTCTGGCTGGTGCTGCTGCCGAGCTACTGGGTGGCCCGCAACCTGCCGTGGTTTCCGTTCACCCTGCTGGCCCCGGGTTGATTCGTTCTTTCGTTGCCGTAGCGGCCCAAGGCCTGGACGTGTAGATCCGAGCTTGCTCGGATGCCTTGCCTTGATGTTGTAGATCCGAGCTTGCTCGGATGCTTTTCGTACTTGAAGCCAGAGCATCCGAGCGAGCTCGGATCTGCAAGACAAGCCGTCGAGCAAGGCGGTGTCTACAAAGCGTGGAGTTCTCGTTGGTCGGCTACCGCAATCGAGCGCCGCTCAGCTCACCCAGCCCGCGATCACGAACAGTGCAAGTAGCGCCAGCCACAGCAGCAGGATGCGCCACACCAGGCTCATTGCGTCACGCAGCTCGGGTAGCTCCGGCATCGCCTGCACCATGCCCTCTTCCGCGTATTCCTGTGCTTCTTCGGCCAGCTCGCTGTTGACGCTGGCGCGCGCGACCGCACCGAGGAATCCCAGCTCCAATTGCAGTTTGTTGCCGCCGGCTCCGCGCCAGGCGTTGAACACCGGATCGAAGTTGCCAACCAGTGCCATCGACAGCGTCATCAGCTGCGCCACCGGCCAGTCCAGCAGCGCATGCAGCACGCGCGCGCCAGCAAGCGCTTGCGCGGGCAGCAGGGATGCAAAGCGATCGTTGGCGGCAAGCGCCGCGAGTCGATAAAGCAGCGCACCGAACGGCCCCAGCAACAGGAACCACCACAGCACCCCGAACCAGCGACGCATGGCGTTGACGAACACCGCTTCCACCAATGGTGGATCCAGCAGCGCATCCAACGATCGCGCTTCAATCGGTTCGTCGATAGCGGCCGGCGCTAGCGTGCTGGTAGGTTGCAGGCGTGCAATCGCTTCGCGTCGTGCGGCCGGCTCGTGCGCATCGATGATCGCTTCCACATCGATGTCCAGGTCGCGCGGGCCCCAGCTGTAGACCAGCACGGCGATCCCGAACAGCAACGACAACAGGCCCAGCAACCGGGCGTCGAAGCTCCACTGCAGCAGCGCCACCAGCAACAACGGCGGGACCAGGGCGAGCAGGATTCCATAACGGCCATGCCAGATGCCGCCATCGGCGAAGCTGCGATCCAACCACTGCAGCCAGTGCCCATACCAGCTGAAGCGGCGTGCGCTGGCCACCAGCGCGGGCGCCACATGGCCCAGCACCAGCGCAACCACGACTGCAAGCAGGGTCATCGACATGGAATATCCTCTTGCCCCGATTCTAGCGTGGTGTCATGACGAGCCTGGCGCGGTCTTGGCGGCGTACCAGTAATCGATCAGCGATCGCGCAATCGAGATGCGTGGCGACAGCAGGATGCCTTGCTCGTCATCCTTGCCTCGCGCACGCGCCCCACCGATATCATCGACGCTGAACCAGCGCGCATCTTCGAGCTCGCCATCGACCTGAGGCACATCGGGGTGGGCATCGGCGATAAAACCAAGCATGAGCGCTCCGGGAAACGGCCACGGCTGCGCACCAAGGTAGCGACAGCTGCGCACGCGTACCCTGCTTTCTTCGAACACCTCGCGCACCACCGTCTGTTCCAGTGATTCACCCGGCTCAACGAAGCCGGCCAGCACCGAATAACGACGCGCTGGCCAGCCGGCCTGGCGACCCAGCAACAGCCGTTCGCCATCGCTGACTGCCACGATCACCGCAGGGTCCACTCGCGGGTACTGGTCGGCGCCGCACTGGGTGCAGTGTGCAACGTAGCCTCCGCGCCTGAATTCAATCGGGCCGGCGCAGAGTCCGCAGTAGCGGGTGCGCGTGCGCCAGTGCTGCATCGCGCGGGCGAAGGCAAACGCGGTGGAGTGCGCGGCCGACCAGGAAGCGGCGGCACGGCGGAGGTCGACTCGCGACGGTGAATGGATTGCGGCAATTTCCGCATCGACGGAAAACCATGGGGTGTCGCCATCGAGCCCCAGCAGCAACGCGTTTTCGACACCGCATTGCAGCGCCGCGCCGGTCGTCACCAACAATGCATCGGCGGCATCGGCCAGCGCGTTGCCGTCCGCATCGACCATGATCACCCGCGCCTGCGGCCACAACCGGGCCAGCTCGGCCGGGTCGTCGCGCAGCGCATCGGAACGGTTCAGTGGGGCCTCGGAGAATGCGAAGCCGCTGAGTTCTGCGGGAAATCTGGGGCCGGGTTCAGTCACGACGCGCGCAATCCGCAAAGCACGAAACGCGTGCTCACATGCTGAAACTGCTGCCGCAACCGCAGGTGGTTTTGGCATTGGGATTGCGGATCACGAACTGCGCACCGTGCAGGCTTTCGGTGTAGTCCACTTCCGAACCCATCAGGTACTGCAGGCTCAGCGGGTCCACCAGCAGGGTGGCCTCATCGGTGTTGACGGCCACGTCGTCTTCGGCGCGGTTCTCGTCGAATTCAAATCCGTACTGGAATCCCGAGCAGCCGCCGCCCTGGATGTAGACGCGCAATGCCAGCGCTGCGTTGCCCTCTTCGCGGATCAGCTCGCGCACTTTCGCCGCGGCTGCGCCGGTGAAGTTCAGTGGCCGCTCGAGTGACTGGTAATCGGGAGCCGGCTTGGCGGCGGACTCCGGCGCTTGGGGCAAGGGAATAAATGTGCTCATGGGATCAGGATGGGGCCCAGCCGCCGTGGCTTCAAGCGCCACCGGTCCCCTCCTTGTCGGTGGCCGCTGCCCAGGTGAAGGATTGTTCGGTGGCTGCGCCACGCGCTGGCACCAGTCGGGCAATGATCCGCACCGGCTGGAAATTGGGTGGCAGCACCAGATCGCCCTCGACCTGCTGGAAGTACTTGAACGAATACGGCACCCCCGGCTCATTGGCCTGTTGCCGCAACTGGGCCCATTGCAGCCGCTGCAGCTTGCCGTCACGGGTGCCTTCGACCGACAACTGCAGGCGGCCGCTGTTGACCGCGCCGCGATTCACGTTCTGGGTCAGCGTTGCGGTGAAATGCCAGGCCTGGTCGGTCTGCGGCTGCAGCTTGAGCTCGTGCAGCGCAAGCCCGCGACGCTTGGCGGTGGAGCCGACAAAGCGCTCATAGAACGCCACGTCCGCGCGCAGCCCGGCAATTTCCTCATCGCGTTCGGCCAACGCGCCCTGCACATCACGGTTGGCGTCGCGGCTGATCTGGTCCGAACGTGCCAGCGTCGCGGCGCGCTGTTCCAGCGTATCGACCTGAGCCTGCAGCGCCTGCATCTGGGCCAAGGTCGGATGGCCCTCCCGGGCGCCGAACACCGTCCACACACCCCAGCCGCCGAATGCAAGGGCCAGCAACACCAGGACAGCAAGCACCTGGAGCGCGGTACGCCGCGGTGGCGGCTGCGGTGGCGCACGCGCAGAGGTCGTAATGACGGCAGGCTGGTCGGGCATGGCCCAGCATAACGTCCGCCGCCTAAGGAGCCTCTGAACAGTGGGCTGCGGCCGTCGCCCGGATGTACTCAGCCGGTGGCCACGACCAAAGTGGCGATCTGCGCCGAGTGGCTTTCGGCATCGGCGTGGATCAGGCGACCGGTCAGGGTGGCGCCCGTCTTCATTTCTGCCAGCTTGTAGTGGATGTTGCCGAGCACGCGGGCCTTGGCCGCAAGTTCGACCCGCTCGGACGCGTATACATCGCCCTGAAGCTGACCGTTGATGATGACCACCGGCACCTGCACTTCGCCTTCGATGCAGCCTTGTTCGGCCAGGGTCAACACCGCCGGCTGTCCTTCCTCGGCAATAACCTTGCCGAGGATGCGTCCTTCGACATAAAGACCGCCACTGAAGATGAGGTCGCCATGGATGGTGACCTGCGGCCCGATCAGCGTATCTATGGCCTGGCCGTCCAGGTGCGAGGGTTTGTTCTTGAACATGGGAAGTGCTCCGGAAAACTGTGGAATGTGAGGTGACGAAATGGCTGACTCGGCTCAGGTGGCACCGGCTTTCCATTCGAAAGCCTGTTCGATCGCAACGTCCTGTCCGTCCAGCAGCACGCGCACGCGCTGCGGGGTGAAGTCGGCCGGCAGCATCACGCTGCCATCGAGCTCCTGGAAATAGCGGAACGAAAACGCCTGCCCCTGGATGCCGGGTTTCTGATGCAATTCTTCCCAGTCGACGGTCGCCAGCTTGCCTTCGCGCACGCCCTCCAGCACAAAACGCATGCGTCCCTGGCTGATGGCGCCGCGATTGAGGTTCTGGGTCAGCACGATCTGGTAATGCCAGGCCGAATCGCCCCCGGCCGCGAACCGCGACGAGAACACGTTCAGACCTTTGCGTTCATTGGTGGGACCCACCAGGCGCTCGTAAAAGGCGACGTCGGTCTGCAGGGCGGCGAGTTCCTCGTCGCGCTCGGCCAGGCTGCCTTGCAGGTCGCGATTGGCGTTGCGGCTGATCTGGTCCGAAAGCGCCAGCGTGGCTTCGCGCTGGGTCATTTGCTGCAGACGCTGTTGCTGCCTGGAAAGCGCCGCCTCGGCGTCGTGCATGCGCTGGCTGATGCGGGCAAGCGTGGGCGCCGCGTGCTCGCTGGACGATTGCCACACCAGCCACAACGACAACAGCCACACGCCTCCCAGCGCCATGATCCAAAGCCGGCGCCGAGAAGGCCGCCGTTCGATGATCTGAAAACGTGACGGAGCAGCGTTCAACGCAGCCTTCCGGAAATGGAAAAGCCGTGCTGCGACGAGGCGAGCTTCAAGGAAGCTGGTTTCAACAAGGCATGTTTCAACTTGACGATCCTGCAACATCGAGCAGCCCTGCCGCCACGCCGCGTGCACATCGTGCTCACGGGTCGGCGCCATCAACCGGCCTATACTCGGAGTGGAAGGATGGCCCCCTGTGACCGTCCCGTTCCGGCCGAGTCTAAGGGAATGGTCCGAATGTCCGAAGCGCATCTTTTCGTAATTGGGATCCTGTTGGCATGGATGGCCGGGATTCGCGTGTACCTGACTGTTTTTGGGCTGGGCCTGGCCGGCGCCATGGGTTGGCTGGATTTGCCGCCGGCCCTGCAGGTCACCGAGTCGTGGTGGGTGCTGGGCACTTCAGGCGCATTGGCCCTGGCCGAGTTCTTCGCCGACAAGATTCCTGGCGTGGATTCGGGTTGGGACCTGCTGCAGACCCTGGCGCGGGTGCCAGCCGGTGCGTTCCTGGCCGCGGCCACGCTGTCGCCTGACGGACAATTGGGCGGCGGCGCACTGGCGGCCGGCGCTGGCGTGGCCTTGACCAGCCATCTGCTCAAGTC
>Ga0105047_10018663_pt1 | contig 10736 bp, 8 predicted proteins | sample MAT04_FD_78384 | JGI IMG/M metagenome (GOLD analysis project Ga0105047, IMG submission 78384) | Freshwater microbial communities from Lake Fryxell liftoff mats and glacier meltwater in Antarctica - MAT-04 (megahit assembly) | ecosystem: Environmental > Aquatic > Freshwater > Ice > Liftoff...
ATTCTGGTATCAATTTGTGGTATCGTTTTGGATAGAATTAGAAACTTTATAAACCCACCACCCGCATTTTTTTCTTAAATTTACACACTTTTACAGAAAAGTATTCTAGAAAACCGGTCATGATTGAAATGGTTTATGTGAGTTGGATCGTTACACTTCTGGTAATTTTTATGCTCTTTTTTCTCCCATCCAGGTTCAAAGCCTATTTTGCTGCCCTGGCAGTGGTGATTAATTCCCTTATTACTTCGTGGTTAGCTTTTCCTGCCTTGGGCGGACAAACCGTCGAATTAACGGTATTTGCCGGAACTTTTATGGGCGATGTTTCCATTCGTATCGATGCATTATCGGCCTGGTTTATCCTGATCATAAACTTTACATCCATTACCGGAGTTTTTTATGGCATTGGTTACCTGAAAGCGTACGAGAATACCAATACAAAATTAACCTTGCATTGGGCACTTTTTATCATGTTTCACCTGTCGATGGTGTGGGTTTGCCAGTTGCAGAATGGTTTTGCATTTTTACTCGCCTGGGAAGTGATGTCGCTCACATCCATGCTACTCGTAATCTTCGACCATCATAAACATCAGACCTTGAAAGCCGGGATTAATTACCTGGTGCAAATGCATATAAGTGTTGTATTCCTGACAATTGGATTTCTCTGGATTTTTAGCACCGCAGGTTCTTTTAGTTTTGAAGCCATGCGCAGCTTCTTTCAAACAAACAATAATATCTGGCTTTTCCTGGTGTTTTTCGTCGGGTTTGGACTGAAAGCCGGTTTCATCCCCTTGCATAGCTGGTTGCCTCACGCCCACCCGGCAGCACCTTCGCATATATCGGGTGTTATGTCGGGTGTAATTGTAAAACTTGGCATTTATGGTATTTTCAGAATTATAACTTTTCTGAATTCTGAATTTATAATAATTGGCGAAATCATCCTTTCAATTTCTATTCTCACTGGTGTTTACGGTATACTCAATGCCTCTGTTCATCGCGATTTCAAGCGTATGCTGGCCTATTGCACCATCGAAAATATCGGCATTATTGGAATTGGAATTGGCATCGGCCTGATCGGCATCGGTAATGGTTCCCCGGTTATGTATTTCTTAGGATTTGGAGGTGCTCTGTTGCATGTGCTGAATCATTCATTATTTAAATCATTGCTGTTTTATTCAGCAGGTTCCGTGTATCAGCAAACGCATACCCGTAATATGGAGAAATTAGGCGGTCTGATAAAATCAATGCCCAAAACGGCACTCACATTCCTTATCGGCGCTATTGCCATCGGCGGGCTTCCGCCACTTAACGGATTCGTTTCTGAATTTATAATCTACATCGGGCTTATCGAAGGCATTCGTTCCAACAGCATCAGCCAGATCATACTTTTTGTGCTTTCATTAGCAGGGATGAGTATTATAGGCGGCTTGTCGGTACATACGTTCACCAAAGCATTCGGAACCATTTTTCTTGGTCAGAAACGAACTGAATTTAAGCACAAACCTCGCGAAGTATCAGGATTAATGCTTGTGCCTCAGTATTTTATAATTGCAATTATGTTGAGTATAGCTTTCATACCCCAATTTTATATCGGAATTGTCGGGAATGCACTTACGGCAATGAGTTTTTTTAATGCGGATACCATCATTTTTGCTACCTACGCCCATACACTCAGCACCATTAGTTTGTATTCGTTACTTCTTATTGCAATTGCTGCCGCTATCTGGCTGCTGCGATCAAACGTTTTGAAACATCACATTCAACGTATTGATGCTACCTGGGGATGCGGTTATACTGCACCTACCAGCCGGTTGCAATACACAGGAAAATCCTTTTCAAAGCCATTGGGTAAAATTTTTAACTACTTTCTGATTGAAAGTAAACACTTCGAAGAGTTGAAACCAAATGAAATATTTCCGGTAAAACGGGATTATTATTCACATTATCATGATTTCTTTGAACACAAACTGATTGATCCTGTTGTTTCGCGATTGAACTTTTCGGCCAACTACTTCAGCTTTATACAGAATGGACGCGTACAATCGTACGTGTTGTATGGCATCGTTTTTATCCTTGCCATATTTATCCTCACCGTATTTAACATCGTGTCATGAACCTGGTAATAGCATTTTTGCTTGTACCTTTTGGCGGTATGCTTTTTATTCCTTTTCTGAAAGTGAGTAGAATTGGAATACTTGCTTTTGCCTTGCTTTTTATAAATACTTTAATATCAGGATATTTTGCGGTACAAAGCCTGATAGGAGAGGCAATAATTTTCAGTTTTCCTGGAAGTTTTATTACAGGTGAAATTCCTATACGGATTGATGCTTTATCCTCATGGTTTATTATGATTATAAACCTGGTATTTCTGACGGGTGGTTTTTATGGCCTGTTTTATATGAAAGCCTACAGAGAGCAACGGAATAACCTGGCCTTACACAGCATAGCATTTTTATTTCAATATACTGCAATGGTCAGTATTTGCGTGATTCAGAATAGTTTTGTATTTCTGCTTGCCTGGGAAATTATGGCACTAACTTCTTTTTTGGTCATCATATTCGATCACGAGCATTTAGCAACCGTAAAGGCAGGGATTAATTACCTGATACAAGCCCATTTTTCCATCATTTTCCTGATAATGGGTTTTATATGGGTGGCTTCTAAAACCGGGAGTTATGATTTCCAGGCTATTACATCGTATTCTGCATCCATCTCAGAACAAGCTTCGCTGATGTTGTTCCTGTTTTTCTTCATCGGTTTTGCAATTAAAGCCGGATTTGTTCCTTTTCATACCTGGCTTCCTTATGCGCATCCGGCTTCTCCTTCGCATGTGTCGGGAATCATGTCGGGAGTGATTATAAAAGTTGGTATCTTCGGTATTCTGAGGATGTTGCTGATTATCAAAACGGATTATGTAACAGTTGGATATATTATTTTAATTATTTCGCTGGTTTCGGGATTGTATGGTGTAATGCTTGCCATCATTCAGCATAACCTCAAAAAGCTGCTCGCCTATCACAGCATCGAAAATATAGGAATCATTGGAATTGGAATCGGAATCGGCAGCATAGGTTTAGGAACCGGAAACCAGGTTTTAGCTACCTTGGGTTTTGCCGGCGCGTTGTTGCATACGCTCAATCATGCCTTGTTCAAATCCTTGTTGTTTTACACCGCCGGAAATGTTTACCAGGCAACTCATACTCTCGATATTGAGAAACTTGGCGGACTTATAAAGAAGATGCCTCAAACGGCTTTGCTTTTCCTCATTGCAGCTATTGCCATCAGTGGTATTCCGCCTTTCAATGGTTTTGTTTCGGAGTTTATCATTTATATAGGTGTTTACAACTGGTTGTCGGATGCCACATTGGTTTCACTGCTGGCTGCCGTTTTTACAACTTCCGGATTAGCTATGATCGGGGGCCTCGCGATGCTATGTTTTACAAAAGCTTTTGGAATTGTTTTCCTGGGAACTGCAAGAAGCGAACTTCCACTATCGTGCAAAGAAGTACCTTTTATACAGCTTATTCCATTGTATTTGCTGGCAGGAATGATTATATTGATTGGCTTGTTTCCTATCGTATTTATCAGCCTTTTATCGCATCCGGTCAGCCTTTTTACCGGCACGGTTGGCTTTGGTTTACATCCTGCACAAGTAAATGCTTTTAAATCATTACAACCTGTGAGCTGGGCTTCGTGGATGCTTATTCTGCTAATAATCAGTATTTTTATGATCAGGCGATTTGCATTGAGTCATCGAAAAATTTCGACTGGCGCAACCTGGGGATGTGGTTATGATGCAGGCACATCAAAAATTCAATATACAGCCGGGTCGTTTGTGCGGACATACAGCAAGTTGTTCGCGCCGTTTTTACAAATAGGGAAACGTGAAGACGAAGTTCATGGTATATTCCCCGCGAAAGCGCACTATCATACACATCCTTATGACAAAGTGGAGAGATGGCTGATTGACGAACCTTTGAAACTCAACAAATCATTCATGGGACGCTTTATTTTTCTTCATAACGGTAAACTCCAGTTTTACATTCTGTACGGGGTTATTTTCATACTTGCGGTTATAAGCATACCGCTTATTTATGAGAACATCAACTTATTCATCGGCTTTTTAAAACAATTATAACATGCTGAGTGTACTCTTAATAGTAATAGCGGCTATCTTTTTTACGGGCATCATCATCCGTGCAAAGAGCCTTGCTTCGGGTCGCAAAGGGCCGCTTATCATGCAGCCGGTACTGGATGTTATCCGCTTGTTCCGCAAAGGCGCAGTATACAGCGAGACCACCAGCTTCGTTTTCCAGATTGCTCCTACGATTTACTTCTCGTCGGTGGTAATGGCAATGCTGGTTGTGCCTTTTGGTCAATCGCGTGGGGTGCTGAGTTTTAACGGCGACTTTATCTTTTTCGCCTATGTGTTGGCTTTAGGAAAGTTTTTCAGCATCATTGCAGCCATGGATACCGGAAGCAGTTTCGAAGGCATGGGAGCCAGCCGTGAGGCTTTATATTCGATGTTTGCTGAGCCTGCATTCTTTATTCTGATGGGATCGCTGGCACTTTTATCAGGTCATACTTCGTTTCAGGAAATATTTGCAGCACTTCATATTGGCTCGCAGATCAGTTATGCACTGGCAGCCCTGGCAACGTTTGTTTTGCTGATGATCGCCATGATCGAAAGCAGCCGTATGCCGATCGACGATCCTAAAACCCACCTTGAACTAACTATGATTCACGAAGTTATGATTTTGGATAACAGCGGTTTCGATCTTGGTTTGATATTCACAGCCGGCTACCTGAAGTTTGCCATCTATGGCGCACTGATCGTTAACCTTTTTATTGGTGTAATCCCTTATGAGTATGCAATTCCTTCGTTTTTTGCCATTCAGTTTGTGATGGCAGTTTCTATTGGCCTAATTGAATCGTTTATGGCCCGTTTCAGGATGAGCCACAATCCGCAGTTTATTGTAGCACTTACCTCGGTGAGCCTGCTTATTTTCTTCGGAGTGCTTCTGATACTTCAAAAATTCATGTAAAATACGTTAATACAGTTTGATACCATGATACATGTACTTTTAATTACTTTTCTTATCACACTTTTTTATATGGCCATTGCCAACAGGCTGATGACTTATATTAAAGTACTGGCTCTGCAGGGTGTACTGCTTTTTTTCGTGGTATTTATTCAGCTGAATGAAATCAATACTCTCAACCTGGTGCTTATCATGCTCGAAACCATCGTGTTCAAGTCGCTGGCAGTTCCTTTATTCCTGAGCCACCTGCTTAAGCGGAACAATATTACCCGTGAAGCCGAACCCTTTCTGCCGAATTTTGTGTCGCTGGTTATCACAACCTTTATTGTAGTTATAACTATATTGATTTCCAATACGATAAAGGATGATAAACTGGATAAGATTTTCTTTGTAGTTGCGCTTTCAACCCTGTTTTTTGGCCTTTACCTGATCGCAACACGACGCAAAATCATCACCCACGTAATGGGTTATATGGTAATTGAGAATGGCGTTTTTGTGCTTTCGCTGGCAATCGGAAACGAAATGCCAATGCTGGTAAACCTTGGCATTATGCTGGATATTTTCGCGAGTGTACTCATCCTCGGGATTTTTCTGAATAAAATCGGAGACGTATTTAAAGATGTGAGCGTGGACCAACTGAGTAATTTAAAAGATTATTAATCAGGAAAATCTGAAAATGATGATTGGACTTTATTTGTTAGGTGCGTTGTCTATTGCTGTTATCCTGTTTTTCAGCAGGAACAAAATACTTGTTTATTCGCTGGCGGGTCTTTTCCTGACTTTGCAATCAATGTTTACAATTTATACTTGCTTTCAGTACGGAAATACCGAATGGATTTATTTTACTTACGATTCGCTGGGTGTTATTTTGCTTATTACGATTAGCATTGTTGCTATTCCTGCATTTATCCATAGCTATATTTACATTGAGAATCATAAGGAAGACCCACAGGCACGGGCCATTTATCTTACATCGATGGTTATGCTGATTATGGCTATCAGTGCCGGATACCTTTCAAATCATATTGCTGTTACCTGGATATTTACCGAAATTACTACCTTGAGTGCCTCGGCCCTGATTTATCACCATCGGAATAAACTCGCGCTCGAAGGCACCTGGAAATATGTCTTTATCTGCGCCATCAGCATCACGTTTATATTTATCGGTATTCTTTTCCTGAGTCTTTCGCTTCAACATGCAGGCTCCGATGATCTTTCATTCAAAAACCTGCTGGCAAGAAGAGCCGAACTTAATCCTGTTTGGCTGAGGATGGCATTTTTATTCATTTTTACCGGTTTTACGGCTAAACTCGGACTTGTTCCCATGTTTACAGCAGGAATTGACGCGAAAGATAAAGCTCCCGCACCGGCTGGCGCATTACTTGCTACTGTGCTGATGAACCTTGGATTTGTAGGGATTTTTCGTTTTTATATAGTTATTGCCAATACGCCGTTATTGCATTGGGCACAGTTGGTTATAAGTACAGCTGCTTTTCTTTCCATATTTGTTTCAACGGTGTATATGCTGAAAGTGAAAAACGTGAAACGTATGCTGGCCTATTCAGGCATCGAGCATATGGGAATCGTAATGCTTGGGGTTGCCGCCGGCGGAATTGGGTATTATGCTGCAGTGCTTCATATTATACTTCATGCCTTCGTAAAATCGAGCCTGTTTTTCCAGTTTAACCAGCTCTACAGGGTTTTCCAGGATAAAAACATTTACCATATAGGCAATTACTTTAAATACAATACAACCGGTGCCATGGTGCTGCTCTTAGGATTTATCAGTGCAACAGCTATGCCGCCATCGGGATTGTTTGTGAGTGAGTTCCTGATTTTTAAATCCATTTTCGATGCAGGTCAGATCGTCCTGCTTATCGCTGTACTTTTACTCCTGACATTGATAATTTTCGCATTCGGGAAAAACATCTTCAAAGTACTTTTTATTCCGGCAGTTGGTTTCGATGATTCAAATGTTGAAAAGATAAGTCCATGGGAGTCTCTTTCGCAATTTTTATTTCTGGCGTTTGCCGTTTACTTAGGATTAAATCCTCCGGCAATTTTTGTTCAGATGCTTAAGGATAGTGTGAGTTTGTTGCCGATGTAATGAAAAATGAATAATGAAAAATGAATAATGAATAATGAAAAATGAATAATGAATAATGAATAATGAATAATGAAAAATGAATAATGAAAAATGAAAAATGAATAATGAATAATGAATAATGAATAATGAATAATGAATAATGAATAATGAATGACGAATAACGAAATCCCCCAAACCCCAAACCCCAACCCCCAAACCCCAACCCCCTAAACCCTAAACCCTAAACCCCAACCCCTTCAATGCATTACCTAACCATAAAAAACAATCAGTCGGTATCACTTTTGGAAATTCCTGAGGTTTCGTACAGCACTTTTCTTGTTTTAAATACAGGGATGGTGGCTGAGAACCCTGGAAGGCATTGCGTGAATTATTTCGGTTACCCGGATGAAAAACAAATTAAGCTGATTTGTTGCATTGCTGACGATATGGATCATCTGATTTATATTTCTTCATGCATTGTTAATACAAGTAAGGAATATGCTTCTTTTGCTGCCAAAAATCTTTGTTTCGAAAAGTTCGAACGCGAAATACACGAGAACTTTGGTATAAAATATTCAGATCATCCCTGGTTGAAACCAGTCCGTTATGCGCACGATCGATTCGATAAAAACGAAGTTATTGCGAATTATCCTTTTTATTCTATTGATAGTGAAGAACTTCACGAAGTAGGAGTAGGGCCGATACATGCAGGAATTATTGAGCCGGGACATTTCAGGTTTATCTGTAACGGTGAGCAGATTTTACACCTCGAAATCCAGTTGGGTTATCAGCATAGGGGAATCGAAAAATTATTTCTCGAAACTAAAAAACTTAATCAGTTAGCTACGCTTGCCGAAAACATTGCCGGCGACACCACAGTGGGCCATTCGGTAGCTTTTGCACATATATGGGAAAGCTTGTGTGGTTTTGACGCTTCCCGCGATATCAATTTTGCCAGGACAGTTGCGCTTGAACTGGAACGCATAGCGATTCATACCGGCGATCTTAGTGCCGGTTGCACGGATATAGCCTATCAACTAGGCAGTTCTGTTTTTGGCAGGTTGCGGACTCCTATCATAAACTTTATACAGGAATGGGGTGGAAACCGCTTATCGAAAGGATTGATCCGTCCGGGGCAGAATAAATTTCCTTTTACCCAGGCTCTAGCTGAAAGGCTTACACAAGTACTCGATACTTTTGAACCTGACTTTAACGAAATGAATGAAGAACTTTTTAATATGCCCAGTGCCTTGTCGCGGTTTGAGCGTACTGGCGTGGTTTCAATTGAAGATGCAGCAGCTATAGGCGCAGTTGGCATGGCTGCCCGTGCATCAGGTGTTAACCGCGACACAAGGCTTTCGCATCCGCATAGCCTTTATCCTGAACTCAATCATGAGCCGTTTATAAAACATCATGGCGATGTATATTCACGTTTCCAGATTCGAAGGATAGAAGTGGCTCAGTCCATAAAATACCTTCGTACGCTGATTGCTGATGTTCCTACCGTTACTGAAATCAAGCCTGCAAACGCGTCGAAAACTCCAGGAACCAATTTGTTTACCCTTTCGTTGGTCGAAGGATGGCGTGGCGAAATCTGCCATTGTGCCATAACCGGGGCAAAAGGCGAATTAAAACAGTATAAAGTCAAAGATCCCTCGTTCCATAACTGGCTGGCACTTGCTCTTTCGGTGAGGAACAACGAAATCTCGGATTTCCCGATCTGTAACAAAAGCTTTAATCTTTCATACAGCGGGCATGATTTGTAAAGGGTTTAGGGATTAGGATTTTGGGGTTAGGGCTTGATGCTTGCTGCTTCCGGCTTCCGGCTTCCGACTCATAGCTCACCATTTTCAATTAACCATTACCTATTTTCCACCACTATGTACAATAACCTCAAAATCCTCTACCATCAGGGCAAGCAGTTTATACCCGATGTTACCACTGCAAAAGTTCCGGGAATTTTCAGGGGTCGGCCGGTGATCAGCACCGTAAAAGTGGATGAAACTGAGCTCAAGGAATTGTGTCCGGTAAATGCAATTTCGGTTAGTCCGGTTTGCATCGACCTTGGTAAATGTACTTTCTGCGGCGAATGTGCCATGCGGTTCCCCGACAAGATTACATTTACCACCGACTATAAAATCTCAACCAATCAAAGGGAAAGCCTTGTTGTTAGGGAAGGAGACGACAAACCGGTAATTGTAAACCCTGATAAGGTGAGATATGAAATTCATAATTTGTTCGGACGTTCGCTGAAGTTGCGCCAGGTTTCGGCCGGCGGAGATAACAGTTGTGAGTGGGAACTTAATGCGGCCAACAATGTGCAGTTCGATATGAGTCGTTTTGGAATTGAATTTGTTGCTTCACCCCGTCATGCCGATGGAATTGCAATTACAGGCCCGATAACTGAAAATATGGCAGAGGCACTTCAGATTTGTTACGATGCCACTCCTGATCCGAAAATAATTGTACTTGTCGGAACAGATGCCATAAGTGGCGGAATATTCGCCGGAAGTCCGGCATTGAACCGCAGCTTTCTCGATAAATATCCGGTCGATCTCTATATCCCAGGCAATCCGGCGCATCCGTTAACTATTATCAATGGGTTGCTTGATTTAACAAGAAAATTAAAGCAAAAAGTTAATCGATATTAGCTTATCATATTATAAAACAGAGGTTTATATTTTTTTTCGGCATATTCGGATTCCTGGTCGTTGCCTGAATTCCGTGAGCTTTTCAATGAACCTGTTTTATTTTCCCAATCCCGGATTTCCCTTATCCAGCATCGCCTTCCATTCTCCGTTTTCCTGCTTATCCCATACTGTTGCATAGGTTCCTATGCCGAAAGCTGAATCAAATCTTATAAGTTCCATAAGTGTATCCCAGGTCACCGGAAGCCGCAATTTCAGCAAAGCAGGTTCCCATGTTAGAGTAAAAGTGGAGTTGTTCTTACTTAAAAGCAGCTCGCTTATGGCTTCCAGACCTTCGATAGGCATTTGATTAGCCCGCAAAAGTACATCAGTTGAATCGAACATGGCGAGAAACTCAACATTCATTCCTTTTCGGCTGAGAGCTTTGAATATGACCGGTCAGTATCAACCAATTCTTTACCGTTATCTGTTTGCTTTTTGCAAATACAGGCTGATATAGTTAAAATAATCACCAAACCAAATGGAATAATCCTTCCCGACCTATTATATTTTCTTAAATCTTACTTTCTAGTTGAACAGAATGGACTCAATTTCTGATAGATTTTCTATGACCGGCAGACCGGTGCTTCGCAATCTTGCTGAAGATTGATGGCCGGTTGTTACCAGAATACATCTGCATTGCAGCTCAGCTGCTACCTCCGAATCGTGAATCGTGTCGCCGATTAATGTTATTTGTGCCGGATTTAATCCGGCAATGGATAAGTAATCCCTGGCGTTGTCAATTTTACCTCCTGCGTAATGATCGCCAATGCCTCCGATATATTCGAAATACTGTGATATACCAAGTTCTGAGACCGATTTTAACAAAGTTTCATGTTGCATTGCTGAGATAATTGCTTGTCGGAAACCTCGCTTTTTAAATAATGAAAGGGTTTCTGTTGCAAATGGTGTTAAGTTGCATCC
>Ga0105047_10018664_pt1 | contig 10736 bp, 8 predicted proteins | sample MAT04_FD_78384 | JGI IMG/M metagenome (GOLD analysis project Ga0105047, IMG submission 78384) | Freshwater microbial communities from Lake Fryxell liftoff mats and glacier meltwater in Antarctica - MAT-04 (megahit assembly) | ecosystem: Environmental > Aquatic > Freshwater > Ice > Liftoff...
CAAAATGCAAAAGCGTGCTCGGGGACGAGAAGATGAACCCGAACCAGCCGCCCGGTGACTCCGCGACCGTCACCAGGGTTTTATCATCACAGCCCGCGCAGATGGAAGTGGAACGGGCCGAGTTTGCCCTCGAAGTTACCCGCACTGATCCGCACGATCCCGTCGCGAGTCGTCGCCGCGATCCCCACCTTTTCATCGCATCCGCGACCGCTCCTTCGCTCGACCCATCGATGACGATCTCGGACACCGCGTTCACTCCTTGGGGTAGCGCATAAGCGACCGTGCCGCGAAGAGTCGGGGGCGGACGGGATGTCGGTCCGTACGAGCGAAGCGGGACATCTCCGGTTCTCCCGATGTCGTGCGCCGGATATACTGATAGTGGGACCGGGACGACCTTCCACATCGGAGACGGCGATGGATTTCCCCGAGATGCTGCCGATGGGCGGGCCACTGCCTCCGCCCGAAGACCGCGACCCGCGCGACTACCCGACCGGGGACGGAGAGCCCATGGCCGAGACGCCCCTGCACGGCGACGCGATGCTGTCGATCTTTTTCCAGCTCGAGGCACTCGCTGTGCTGCGCAACCGGCAGGCCGACTGGTATCTGCTGCGGGACAACTTCTGGTACTTCGAGCGGGGCGACCCCTCGAAGTGCTGCGCCCCGGACATCGCTCTGATCGCCGGTGCGTCCGACGCGGGCACGCCCCGGGACTGCTGGCTGGAGTGGATCGAGGGCGGGTTGCGCCCCTCGGTGGTGTTCGAGATGGCTTCCCGCAGCACCGTGCAGAACAACCTGACGGCGAAGCGCGACCTGTACGAGTCGCTGGGTGTGAAGGAGTACTTCCTGTTCGACCCCACGGGGGTGTACCTCTCGCCGCCCCTGCGGGGGTTCCGGTTGTCGCGTGGCCGATACCGGGAGCTGGTGCCGGACTCGCAGGGCCGGTTGGAGAGCCGCGAGCTGGGTGTCCGGCTGCGGAGCGAGGGTCGGGAGTGCCGCATGTACGACCGGGTTATTGGCGACCGCATCCTCACGCAATCCGAAGCGAACGTCGTCCGGGCCGACCAGCAAGCGGTGCGGGCGGATCGGGAGGCCGCAGTGGCCCGGGACGCGAACCGGCGCGCCGAGCGGGAGGCGGCGCGGGCCGACCAGCAGGCCGCCGCAGCCCGGGACGCGGGCGAACGAGCCGAACGGCAAGCCGCCGCGGCCCGGGACGCGGACGAACGGGCCGAACGGGAAGCCGCGAAAGCCGCGAGTGCTTCGGCTCAAAACGAACTCCTGCGGCAGGCACTCCGCGCCGCCGGGATCGACCCCGACGCGCTCCCCGGAATCTAAAGCCGCTACCGGGAACTGTCGCCGGACTCGCAGGGCCGGATGGAGAGCCGCGAGCGGCCGCTCGGCACTGTCCGTGAAGGTGGACTGGAGAACGCAACGGGGTTGCGATACAGTGACGTTCGAGGGCAACTCCTCTCGCCGGGGTTTCGTATCGCAACCCTGGCCTGGCGAGGGAGTTCCTCCTCGTTCCCTCCAACTTCGACCGGGGCCTCATGCAACATGTACCCGCCGACCTCGTCCGCCGCCTCGAAACCCACAACCAGGAGCATCTTCTCCGGGGGTGGGATGACCTCGCCGTCCCGCAGCGAGTCGCCCTGACGCAGCAACTCGCCGGGCTCGACCTGGCCCTCATCGAACGCCTCTACGCCCGACGCGACGAAGTCGAGTCGCTACCGCCCGCGTCGGACATCCGGCCGATCCCCGTCGTCGAACCGCAGTCGGTTTCCGCCGACGACGTGCGCCTCGGCCACGAATCGCTGCTCAGGGGCGAAGTCGCGGTTTTGCTGGTCGCGGGCGGCCAGGGGACGCGCCTCGGGTTCGATCGCCCCAAGGGGATGTACCCCATCGGCCCGGTCACGCAGCGCAGCCTGTTCGCTATCCACGCCCACAAGGTACTCGCGCTGCGCCGCCGCTACGGGCGGGCGATCCCGTTTCTCATCATGACTTCGCCGATCACCGACATCGATACCCGCGAGTACTTCGCCGCGAACGACTGTTTCGGCCTGCCTCACGACGAAGTCCACTTCTTTTGCCAGGGGACGATGCCCGCCGTCGATATCGATACGGGTCGGATCCTGCTCGAAGCCCCGGGGGTGCTGTTCGCGTCGCCCAACGGCCACGGCGGCACGCTCACCGCGCTCGCGGACTCCGGACTGCTCGACGACCTGCGGAGTCGGGGCATCTGCACGGTGTTCTACCTCCAGGTCGATAACCCGCTGGTCCGCATCGCCGACCCGGTATTCCTCGGGGCGCACATCGCGGCTCGCTCGGAAGCGTCGTCGCGGTCGATCGACAAGGCGTTCCCCAAAGAGAAGATGGGGGTGCTGGCACTGCTGCGCGGACGCTGCGGGATTATCGAATACTCCGACCTGCCCGACGACCTCGCGCACGCGCTCGATGCCGACGGGCGGTTGTCGTACTCGGCGGGTTCGCCGGCGGTCCACCTGTTCGATGTCGACTTTCTGACGCGCGTGACGCGCGGGGAAACCCGCCTGCCGTTCCACGTCGCCCGCAAAAAGGTGCCCTGCCTGAACGACGCGGGCGAGTTCGTGCAACCGACCTGCGAGAACGCGCTCAAGTTCGAGATGTTCGTCTTCGACGCGCTGCCGATGGCCGACCGCTGGTTGACGATGCGCACGACCCGCGAAGAGGAGTTCGCCCCGCTCAAAAACGCGACCGGTGCGGATTCGCCGGAGTCGGTTCGGCAGTCGCTATCGAACCTGTACCACCGCTGGCTGGTCCAGGCCGGGGCGACCGTGCCGATGGATGACGCAGGGAACGCTGCCGTCGCCCTGGAAGTCGCGCCGACATTCGCACTCGACGGCGACGAAATGCAAGCGCGGCTGATGGCGGGTCAGACGATCGACGCGCCCCGCGTCTGGTGATCGCGCGGGTTTTACCACAATCCCAGCATCCGGCCCGCGACCATTGCCGCGATACTCGCCAGCAGCGGCACGGCGACCCGGCCCGCGAGACGGAACGGGTTCGCCCCCGTCAGGGCCGCGCACATCAGCGTGACGGCGGCGAACGGCGACATCGTCCGCCCCGCCGCCGAGGTCATCGAGATCATCGCCCCCATATCGACCGGGTCGATACTCAGTGCCGCCGCCGGAGCGACGAAAAACCCGTAAGTGCTTTGCGTCGCCGCCATACCCGACCCGCTCAGAGCCGCGAAACCCATCGGCACGACCGCCGACAGTGGGTGCATCAGCCCCGGAAAACCGAGGATGAGCGACTCCATTTCGCGGGCGAGACCGATCTGCTCGATGGCTTTGCCAAAACAGTTCGCGGTCACGATCAGCGATATCACGTTCGTGAATGCGTACCCCGCTCCGTCGAAAAACGCTTTGGTCGCGCCCGGTGTCTTTCGCGGGTTGGCCAGCGTGGCGAGTACGACTCCGCCGAGCATCGCCAGGCCGATCAGTCGGGGCGGGTACGACGGGTCGATTCGGCCCGCTTCGACTTTCGAGATCACCAAAACGTCCTGCGGGATCGTCACCCAGGATAGCGGCGGCGACGACACGAACAGGAACACCAGCGGCACAATCGGCACGACCGCCCGCAGCCAATGGATGCGGAACGACTCGGGCGCGACGCTCGCAACTGCGGCCGCGTCCACCTCCGCCCGCTGTGCGGGTGTCAGACGGCGTTCGTGGCGGATCGTCAGTGCCCAGAAGATCGCCAGACTCACGAGCAGATGGATCGGCAGGAGGGGGATCAGTCGCGGGATCACGTCGGTCGTCGGGATGTGCAGCGCAGTCCCAACGGTAATCAGTTCGGGGGCACCCGGGTTGAGCAGTTCGCCGCCGATGGAGGCTCCCAGCAGCATCGTCGCCCCGATGGTCTCCGCGGAGAACCGCGCCAGTCGCATCAGAGGCACGACCACCGCGCCGATGCAGACCGCAGTCGCCGACTGCGAAATCACCGGCATGTTGACGAGGAAGCCGATGAGGATAACACCGGGGACGAGCAGCAGTCCCACGCTGTGGAGGGGTCGCGTGAGAGCGGCGACGAGGTGTCGGTCGCACTCCGTGTGGCGCAGCACCCACGCGAACCCCATCGCGGTGCAGATCGGCAGGACGAACTTTTCATTGCTCAGGGTCGCCAGGATCTCGCGGACGACGGGGCGGACATCGCCCGCCATAACCCCCATCGCCATCGCGGCGGCGGTCAGAGCGAGTCGGACATCGGTCCCCCGGACGATCGCACGAATCGCAATCAGAACGACCAGAACAGCCGCGGCGACGAGCACGAGCGATACCCCTCAGTGAGTTGGGCCACGAGACTGATCTTCGCAGCGGATGCGCCGCGAATGCCGATCCTTCTCAGAGATAGGGATATGCGATATCTGCCCGACGGACGATGCGAGGATTGCACTTTCTACATCGAGTGAAGCCGATACGGATACCGGGGAGCGGGGAAGGGGTCATAATCGCGGTAACATTTGTGAGGAGCGATCATGCAGAACGATGCGAAACTCGGCCTGATTCTTGGGATAATGATGGTGGTGGTCGTCGCGGTGGTATTCTTCCGCCGGGACATGCCGCTCGCGGACGGACCGGGTACGGCGAAGGTCTCGCGCGCGTTGCCGGGTTCGCCCGCCCCCGCCGCGAACCTCCCCGGTCCGCTTCCCCGACCGATGTACGCTCCCGAACGGGGAGCCCCCGGTCATACGGTTTCGCGGACGGACGCGGCGCGTTAAAACTCGCGGGTGGATCCTCCTCGTTGTCGGGCGAGGCACTCCGTTGCCGCTACCCTGCGGTGTCGCGTCAACTCAGGTTGCTGAACTTGCGGATGATCCACTCCATCGTCAGCAGGCCCACGAACAGCAGCATCAGTTCCCAGTTCCACAGGAGCTTTTCCTGGCGGCGGCTGAAGGTCACGCTCTTCGCGGTGACGGTGTCGGGGAGTTTGTACAGGTCTTCCTCGCGGTAGAACGTCCCGCCGCTGAGTTCCGCGAGTTTGCGCAGATATTCTTCGTTCATCGGCGAGCGCGCGGATTCGTGTTCCGGGGGCAGAGTCACCCGATATTCCAGTTTGGTCGGCTCCGAAGCCCCCGAGTCCACCGTCAGTGCGAAGCGGCCTTCGCGGTCGTTCGACAGGGTCAGGCGGTACTCCCCCTTCTGGTCGGCATCCGGGTCGAGGGTCACCGTGGAGAATCGCTCCTCGCCCGGTCGGGCATCGAGCTTTTCGAGCCTCGCGGTGACTTTGGAGGTCATCAGCGGGGTGTAGTCGCGGGTGAACAGTCGGGCGAACACCCGTCCCGGCTTGCCCAGCACCATCTCGGGTTGTTCGAGCGCGATCTGCGACATCCGGCCCCCCAGCGATCTCGGCAGGCCGATCTGGTAGATCACCTGACCCCAGAACCGGCTAAAGAACTTCTCCGGGTCGCCCGTCTCGTTCCAGCGCCAGCGCCACGTCTCTTCGGTCCCGCAAAACAGCGACAGCCCTTTGCCGTAATACTGCATCGCCATCAGAGGCATCGGCTTGTTGTTCTCGATCTTTGCGGTCGGGTGTTCGAGCAGACTGACCGCCGCCGGACTCAGTTTGGTGACGGGGTAGAACCAGTGGAACCCCGGCAGAGTGCGCCACAGCCGTTCGTTTTCCTCGGGGTTGTCCGCGAGCGACAGCATCGCCGAGCGCGACCCGACCGGGGACAGTTTCGGCACGAACTCTTCGGTCCGCTGGCCGCTGTCGGCCGCCGCCCGGATCGCATTGAATCGCACCGGCAGGACATCCGCGAGCGGGGTGTTGAGGTAGTCCGCAGGGGCGTGCAGCGATCCGGCGATCATCGCGAATCCGCCGCCCTCGGACACGAAATCCCGGATCCACTCGAGTTGGGGTTTCGAGAAGTACGTCGCGGGGACGTCGCCGAGGATCAACAGGTCGTAATTCTCGAACAACTCCTGGCGGGTCTGGGGGAACACCGGGATGTACGGCCTGGCCAACTGGGCTTCGCGGTCGCCGGTGCTGAGCAGGAACGTCGCCTCGGTGCGCCGGTCGCGCAGGAAGGTCCGCTGGAGGAACTTGAATTCCCAGCGCGGTTCGCGTTCCACGACCAGAACCCGCACCTTGCGACTGACCACTCGAACCGACTTGCGGACTTCGTCGCGGAGGGTCTGCCCGCCGGAGGTCAACTCGATGGTCGCGACGAGTTCCTGCGGGCCGGTGGTGGCGGCATCGGCTTCCGTAGGCGTGAAGGAAAACGACTCGGTGATGTCCTCGCCGGGCTTCGCGGGGAGGCGTTTGGCTTGCCCGACCGTTTTGCCGCCGAGCTTGACCGACAATTGAATCTCGCCCGCAGTGAACCCCTGCGACCGCCAGCGGAACGGGATCGTGACGGTATCGTCGGCGAACAGGGTGTCGGCGATCGGAATGTCCTTGAGTTGCAGGAATCCGGTCGTCGAACCGCCGACTCCGTAGATCTGGAGCGGGATGCCCAGCCGGGCGAGTTCGCGCCCGACTTCGTCTGCGGGGATCGAGGAGCCGTTGTCGCGCCCGTCAGTGACGAGGACGATTCCGGCGGGGAGTTCGTTTTCGTCGCGCTGGAGGAGTTCGTTGAGCGCGTCCATAATCGCGGAGCGGTTATCCGCGCCGTCGATCTGCCCGGTCCACGGGTTTTCGGGGGTATCGCTGAGGCCCCGCAACCGCTGCCCGATCAGATACGGGGCGAGTGGTCCTTTGAGCCTGAGTCGTGCGGGAAGGTCGAGTTTGGGGTTTTTGAGTGCCGACGCGAGTATTTCGATGCGCGAGGGGCTGTCGGTGGGCAGGTCGCCGGCAGACGCGGGCGGGGTCAGTCCGGAGGCCGGTTCGCGGTCGCCCCGCGCGATGGCGACGCGGATTCGATCCGGGGTGTTGAGCCTCGGGTCGGCCTGGAGCATCGATTTGGAGTTATCGACGAGGACGGCGATCGGGCGGGCGCGGTCCTCTTTGAAGTCGTCCACGAGTACCGGCTTGCACAAGAGGAACAGCAGTACCCAGATGGCGAGCACGCGGAGCGCGGCCATCGTATAGCGCTGGAGGGGCGGCATCTTCAGAGACTCGCGCGAGTAGATGCGGTAGACGACGACCGCGGCGACGAGACCCAGAGCGACCGCCAGCCAGAGCGGGAACCAACCGCGAAACGCCAGTTCGGCAAACAGCGGGAGCACATTCATGGAGGGGTCCGGTCGGATGAGTCGCGGGAAGGCTCCTGTCACTCTATTAGTCGGTGCGACTCGGGGAAACGGGCGCGGTTGTAAATTCCGTCCGCAACGGCTTTCGATACCCGCCTCTCGCCCCCGGTCCCGCTCATTTGAGCCATTTGTCCGCGAAGTCCAGGAAGATCTTCCAGTCGTCGGGGGTCATCGAATGGTCCCCGGTGCGCACCGCGTACCCCATCCGCGACAGCATCGGCTCGCCGGTCTTCGGCAGGGCCTTCGATGCCAACCCCTCGACCCCCAGGAAGCGGTACACCCCCTCCGCGCCCAGAAGGGTCTCGAACTGGCCGACGGGGTTCGCCCAGGTATCCTTCTCGGCATTCGTGAACAGGATCGGCCTCGGTGCGACCAGTGCCGCGAGACAGTTCTGGTCGAACGGCAACCGATCCGTTTTGGTGTTGAAGGTCTTGAAGTTGTCGTCGAACCAGTGCGGGAAGACGGTGTTGATCCGCTGGACCGACTCGCCGACCGTGCCGCGAGAAGGGGCCGTACCGCCGCAACCCGCCTGATGCGGGATCGACATCGCCAGTCGGTCGTCCATCGCGGCGGCGAGCAGTGCGGTCTTGCCCAGACGCGAATGACCCACCACCGCGACCCGCTTCGCGTCGATCTCTCGAACGGTTTCGAGATAATCGAGGGTCCGCAGCAGTCCCCACACCCAGCGGACGATCGTCGCCCCTTCGGACCCGCTCGCGGGCTTCGTCGGACGGGGAAACGCGCCTTCGCGGACATCTGCGCGGTCGGCTTCCAACTCGCCGACGTACATCGTCGCCACTCCGTAGCCGCGCGAAATAACGGTTTCCAGCGACCAGGTATCGATCGCCGTCCCGATGTCCGCTTCGCTGGCTTTGTTGCCGACCGCGCCTTTGCCTTTGGGGTACATCCACGCGGTCGGGATGCGCACCTTCGGGTCTTTCGTCAGCGTATGGTTGCCGGTAAAATTGAGCCCCAGGAACGCAGCGACGGGCTTCTCGGACTTCGGAAGAGCCAGCAACAGATACACTCTGGGCGAGTTCGGCAGGTCGAACGTCAGTTCGACTTCGCGGAGAATCCCCTTCCCACCGAACGCAGCGGTATCTTCGTGGATCACTCGGCCCTTCACGGCGGCTTTGGCGGGGAGTTCGCCGTACATGTAATGTGCGAACAGCGCGCGGAGTTCGGGGCGACGCTTTTGCTGCCACTGCTCTTTGCTGGTGACTTTCGTTCCGTCGAACATCACGAGAGGATCGGGCGCGGTTTTCGATGGAGGTAGCGCATCGACAGTGGGATAGTCGGCGGCACATACCAGCGTCGTCAGACACAAAAGCAGGAAGAATTTGAGGACCATCGGGTCGTTCTCGGATTGGAGAGAGGGTGAGGGTGAATCCCGCGCAATTCTTTGTCGATGCGGGAGATAGATCGGGACGAGCGGAAGCTTCGACGGCTCGGCGACGACCCGGAGTCGGGTATTATTCATTCAGCATACGGATTCGTGGGATTTTACCATTGCCCGCCGACGATATCGACGGTATCATCCTTTTAGTATTCACTTTCGACGATCCCTCCTGCTGATCCCTCCACTCCGGAGCCTGTATGTTCACTTTTGCCGGTCGGTCTCCCAACTTCTGCGATGGCGTGAGTCGCCGTAATTTCATGAAACTCGGTGCGTTCGGTGCGGGCCTGAGCCTCGCCGACATGCTGCGACTTCAGGCCGCAACCAAAGACCAGGCCATCCGTACCGGGGCCGCCCCGACCCGACAGAAGTCGGCGATCATGATTTATCTTCCTGGCGGACCGTCGCACATGGATATGTACGACCTGAAGCCGGATGCCCCCGTCGAGTTTCGCGGCGAATTCAAGCCGATCTCCACGAACGTCTCCGGGGTACAGATCAGCGAACACATGCCGATGCAGGCCCGCATGTGGGATAAACTCTCGGTCGTCCGCTCGGTCGTCGCCATCGATGAGCATTCCGACTCCTCAGTCTCCACCGGTTACAGCGAGCAGCTCAACCGCACTCAGCACCACCCGTCGTTCGGTTCGGTCGTCTCCCGCCTGCGAGAAGGCAGTGCCAACGACATCCCGCCGTTCGTCTCGCTCCGCGGGATGAGCATCGGCAGCGAACCCGGCTTTCTCGGTGTCGGCCACCGCGCGTTTACCCCGGACGGACCGGGACTCGAAAACCTTAAAATGCGCTCGGGATTCACCAACGACCGCATGGGCGATCGCAAGAGTCTGCTCGCGTCGTTCGACTCGACCCGCCGCGAAGCCGATGCCTCCTCGACCATGAAGGGGATGGACGCATTCGCCGGCCGGGCGTTCGATATGATCTCCTCGGGAGCCGTTCGCAAAGCCCTCGACCTGACCCAGGAAGACCCGCGAACCCGCGACCGCTACAAGGGTGTCGAACAATTCCTGTCCGCCCGCCGACTCGTCGAAGCCGGTGTCGGCTGCGTGACTCTGTCGTACGGTGGCTGGGACACCCATTCCGACAACTTCAAGTCGCTGCGGACGCAGTTGCCCAACCTCGATCGCGGGATCGCTAACCTGATCCAGGATCTGCACGACCGCGGTATGGAAGATGACGTGGTCACGGTGTGCTGGGGCGAGTTCGGTCGCACCCCGAAGATCAACATGCAGGGCGCGGGCCGCGACCACTGGTCCCCGGTGATGTCGGCTCTGATCGCCGGCGGCGGTCTGAAGATGGGCCAGACCGTCGGCTCTTCGTCCGCACGCGGCGAATACCCGAAGGATCGTCCGTTTAAGATTTCCAACGTCCTCGCCACGCTGTACAAGGCCGTCGGCATCGATCCGTCGATGACCTTCCCCAACGGCACGGGTCGCCCGATGTACGTCCTGGACGACCGCGATGTCGTCGAAGAACTGATCTGATCGCCGTGCGAAGCACAAACGAGAAGAGCCACCGGATAAACCCCGGTGGCTCTTCTCGTTTAGAAGCCTGTGGATGTTCGTACCCCGCGAGGCAGTTTTTGAGGAATATTCCGAAAGAGGACTTCACCCCGGTTCGTCGTCCCGGAGTGCCTCCAACTGGTCTTCCCGGACTTCGACGTAGGCCGGTTCGGGTTCCTGATGGAGTTCGAGTCGGTAAATCTGCATTCGCCGTGGCCCGAGCGGCCCCCGAAGTTCGATCACATGACCGGTGACGTACCTCGTGTGCAGAACCCGGACTCGGTCGCCGAGTTTAAATTTTAATGCTTCTTTGATGTCCATCGGATGTTTTCTCTCATCACCAGGGCGGTCGATTCAGTAAAGTGTTCAGGTGATTGCACAGGATGCCTTCGAGGACCGATCGCCCCGAGGGACCGTCTTACGACCCGACGATCGTCGGATGTCGGCGGGGGTTTAGCCACAAGGGCCGGTCCCCATATCTGCTGTTGAGGTCGAGTCGCGGGTTTGCTGCGGACCATTCCGCAGTCCGTTATTCGGCCCGATGCACACGCCCGAACTACCCCCGGATCAATCCCCGCTTGAGCAATTCTTCCGCGA
>Ga0105047_10018665_pt1 | contig 10736 bp, 9 predicted proteins | sample MAT04_FD_78384 | JGI IMG/M metagenome (GOLD analysis project Ga0105047, IMG submission 78384) | Freshwater microbial communities from Lake Fryxell liftoff mats and glacier meltwater in Antarctica - MAT-04 (megahit assembly) | ecosystem: Environmental > Aquatic > Freshwater > Ice > Liftoff...
CGTGGAGAAACTGAGTAAGGTTTTTTTGAAGCTTTTCGACAAGACGGTGTGGCTTTGGCGCTTGCTCGATCCACTGCTACCCTGGAAGGGTCTGTCGCTCATTGTGATTGCGCGGAAGGCCTAGGGACAGACCGTAGGGGATTAGTGATCAAACCGAAGCCCATGATTTTGAACGGAGCCCCCGCACCGGAATTTACGCTACCCGACCTCGACGGGCGGCCAATCAGCCTCGCCCAGTTGCGGCAAGGCCGGCCGGCTCTGATCGTGTTCTTTAAGGTGAGCTGCCCGGTTTGCCAGATGACTTTGCCGTTCCTGAACCGCCTGATGCCTTCGGAGAAACTGAACGTGATCACGATCTCGCAGGACGACGCGGCGCTAACTCACCGCTTTCGTGCGCGTTTCGGCGTGACAGTGCCGGCGCTGCTCGATGACGAAGATCGCAGCTACCCGGTCTCGAATGACTACCGCATCGCCAATGTGCCATCGCTGTTTCTGGTAGAACCCGATGGCATGGTCTCATTGGCGGTGAATGGATTCTCGAAGGCCGACCTCGAAACCATCGGCGCGCGTGCGGGGATCGAGATCTTTACCGCCGACGAATCCGTGCCCGCTTGGCGGCCCGGTTGAAGTTCGAACAATTAGCTCCCGGTGCGGGGGCCAAAGGGTGAAATAATAAAAGAGCAATGGCAAATCTGACGGAAATCTTAAGCGCGGCGAAAACCATCACCAAGGGGATGGGCATCACGTTTGGCGAAATGCTGCAACCGGCGTTGACGGAAGCCTACCCCGATGGTCCGGCAATGTTGCAGGAGCGCTATCGCGGGGTGCACATCCTGAAGCGCGACGAAAACGGCCTTGAAAAATGTGTCGCCTGCTTTCTGTGTGCCGCGGCTTGCCCTTCGGATTGCATTTACATTGAGGCGGCGGAAAACACCGATCAATTGCGCATTTCGGGCGGCGAGCGTTACGCGAAGGTGTACAACATCGACTATAACCGCTGCATCTTTTGCGGCTACTGCGTAGAAGCTTGCCCCACAGACGCCATTACCCACGGGCACGATTTCGAAATCGCGAGTTACGATACCTCCACTTTGATCTATCGCAAGGAAAAGATGCTGGAAGCGCCGCCCGCCGGCAAAGCGACGCTGGCCTACGACTCACAGGACCCTAACCCCTCCGGGCACTAAACCCATGCCAGGCTCCCCCGAGACGCTCACTTCGGCCCTCCACTCGAAGTGGATTGAATTGCGCGATGAAGTGCAACGGAAGAGTTATTGGGTCGACTTACACAGCGCGCCCTTACAGAACTTACTCGAGCCGCTTCCGCGTCCCGATGGGAGTAACCCTCATGCGGAGCGCTTGCAGCGGAGTTGGATCGGTCCGCCGCCGCAGGAGCCCGAGTGTTTGCGTCCGTATCCGGGGTCGCGGCCGTTTAAGGCGCGCGCCCGAGGTCTCAAGCCGACATCGCCCTCCGAAGCCTCGGCGTGGGTCGACCTGGACCATACGACGCCCGACACGCTGCCCACCGTAGTCGCCTATTACCGCGAGCGCATCACGAAGCTAGGCCTCGAAGTCGCCGACGATGGCTGGTTCCGCAATCCGGGTGAGACGCACCGCTTGGTCGCCACGACGAAAAATCGTATGGCGCAGTTCGAAGTGTCAGTGAATAACTTCGGGCCGACGACGTTAATCCACACGCGCTACACAGTCTTTGTCGCCGGCGAGTTTCCCTATCATCCGCCGGCGTTGCTCGAGTTGCAGATTGACCACTATGACGACGAGTGCGAAATTCTCTATCTGCGCAGCATGGGCGACGGACAGTACTTTGCGCTCTCGCGCTATCTGATGGAGCTATGCTCGCAAAGCGAAACCCAGGTCATCCCGGGCGGCGAACTAGTGACGTCCATCCTGCTGCCGGATTGGCTGCCGGCCTTTCCCGGTCAGCGCGCCAGCGTCGTCCGCGGACTGATGCCCCACTCCCGGGCCCGCTTCCTCGACCTGCACCTGCGTACCGGTGCTCCGGTAGATTCGGTGCTCGCCTTCTACCAGCGAATCGCGCGGCAGTTGGATCTCAACATTTTGGGCGAGAGCGTTTCGGAGGGTAAGCGGTCACTTTTGGCCTACGACCCCCAGAGCCGCTTTCGCTTCGAGGTCGTAGCGGCGCAGGGCGCGGAGCAGACCGACGTGAACCTCAATTATTGGGAATATCCGTCCCCACTCGAGCAACCGCAGTCGTAAACCCCTCCCTTCTTTTGGTAACCTGAAGTTGTCTGTCCCGTGCTCCCCGATCGTCTAACGGTAGGACAGCGGCCTTTGACGCCGTGAACAGTGGTTCGAATCCATTTCGGGGAGCCACTACTTTTCCGCAATACGCCCTTGCCGCTTCAGTAGGTTGCGCGGCGCAGTCCGAAGCCACCGGTGTGGATTCGAACTCGACGCGCTGCGCGGCACTCTCATCGGCTCTTTCGAGATTTTGTCTGCCTTGCTCCGATCGCTTCGGCGATGATTGCTGTTACCAGGCTATTGATACTAACGCCTTCGTTTTCTGCCTGTTTTGTTAACTTTAAATAGAGAGTCCGTGGCACGCGCTGACGCCATTGGGCCGCCTCGATTGTGGGCTGCGGTCGCTTGCGGCCCGACTCCTTGAATACTTCCATGCAATCGCGGAGGGCCTCCCTGCCGTTCGAGATCGCCTCTTCGACAGTCTCACCAAGACGGGGTCGACGGCGAGGTCCCGCTCATGCGAAGCCACGCCACCACTCGCGGATCGGGCGTTGGTCTGGTCGGCTCGCTCAGAACGTTCGCGTCGGCCAAGTATTTACCAGCAAATCTGTCGACTCAGAGTCGATGGGCACGAAAAAGTCCTTCTGCGGGCAGCCAGTCGATGGCACCCTCGTTCTGCGGAGCCGCACGCCGGACGAAGCGATAGTCCCCACGATCGAGACGCTCAACGTCGAACTCCTGCCCCGATTCCACAAGGTCCATCCGCCGCGACTCCGCCGGCAGAACCATCTGGCCCTTGGCAAGTGATAACGCACCGCCAATCTGCCTGAGATGTCACTGCTGGCTAAAGCCAGTGCCCAGCCGGAACGCTTCGACGTAGTGTCCGTCCTTCTTCACGGCGCGGGCCTTCAGCTTCTGCTTCATGGCCTCCAACTCCTTAGGGTCCCAATCCGCCCGGTACTTGCGAATCGAAGGCTCCCATTGGCTGACGTGGGCGGCGGCCGCGTCGAGTTTGAGGTCGAGCACCTCGTCGATGTTTACCCAATAGTTCGCGTCCGCCGGCGTGACGTAGTAAAAAGCTTCCATGGGGACATGCCAGGGCTGCAAGCCATCGTGCAGCCGTTGATTCGGGAAGTAGAGATGCCACTCCGCGGCACGGATGGCATCCATGGTGTTATTGGCGGCCATGCGATGATCCGTCTTGTGCCAGCGCACGACGGTTGAGCCGGGGTCAATCAACATCACCAGATCCGGCCGGTAGGTCCGAATCGACTTCGTCACCTGTTCCACCAGATCGCGGGGAGCGGCATATTCGAGCATGCCGTCGTGAAACTGCATCCAGTGGAGGTTCTCCTTGGGGATGCCAATGAGGCGGGATGCCGTTTCCTCTTCCGCCTTGCGAATGCGCGCCAGCCGCTCACTCGTCATGTCGGGGTCATAAGAGCCCTTATCGTCATTCGTGTAGAGGAAGATGTGGATGTTGTTCTTGCGCTTGGCGAGCAGGGCCAGCGTGCCGGCGCAGCAGAACGCATCATCGTCGGGATGAGGCGTGAAAAGCAGGATCGTTTTCCCTTCCAGCTTTTCGAGGGCCACCGGTGGCGCCATCGACGGCGATTGAGCCGATAGCGCGGCACACCAGCCAAAGGTGGTCAGCGCAAAGAGCGCGATTCGGGAACGAATGAGATAGGGTAGCATCATAAAAACTCCTAGCGATCTATTGGGGACTTTCCGGTTTCGCCGAAAGCATTCCCATCAATTCATAAATCGAAACCAGGCCCACATTCAGCATGCGTTCGCCGGTGCCCACTTCGCTCGGCACGACGGTGGAACTAGCCCCGTAACCGCCGCGAACTGCCGCCGCGATCGTCGGGAAATAAGCGAAGTAGCCATTGGTGTACCCCAGCAGAAACGACTTCGGCACCGGGCTCCGGGCGCGCAGTTGCGTCTGGAACTCGACGAACGGCTCGCCCGGCATTCCCACAAAAGCAAGTTCCCGATTGATGATCAGCGTAGTCACCGGCATCTGCATCTTCTCCGCCAGCAATCGTTCGGCGCGGGTGCCTTCAATCCGGTACTGTTCCTTCAGCACACTGCGGAGCTTGGGCACATTCCACCGATTCGCCGCCTGCACCATCACGGTCTTCGATTGGATAGAAGGATTCGTCGGCGACTGCGTCGCGATCGCTTTCGCCACGCGGACGGCCTCGGCGCCCAGCTTCCGGCCGGTCTCATTCATCACTCCCACCGCATCCTCGATCAGCGGCGTCTTGTCGTAATACGGGTTGATATCCCCGGCCGCGCCCTGCAGGAAGAACGCCATCGCGTTGCTACCCATCTCCTGCTCCACATAGGTCCGCATGGCGCCGGGATAGTCGGCCGAGTAGCGCAGATTGTCCGGCCCCAGGACGACAGGATGACAGGCATAGTGCACCAGGATCGCGAGCGGCGTTCCGTCCCGGCGGTCCACGCGGATCACGCCCACCGTGGGATCCACCAGGAAGTTTGTCGAGACCTTGGTTTCGTTGCGCCAGAACATCGTCAGCGAGCCATCCGGACGCAGATAGCGCCGGTTGAATCCCAGATACGTCTGGCCCCACCCGCTGCCGATGCGTGCCGGCTGCAAGCCTTTCGCCGCCGCCCGAATCGCACTGGCGACCAGCGGTACGGCTTGTTTCGCTGCTTCCGGTGCGAGCGCGTAAGTCGGTCCGGAATGGGTGTGCGAAGCATGGAACACCACTTCATCGACAGAGCCGCGTACCGAGGCGCGAATCTCATCCTGTTGAGCCGGATCCAGCGTAAAGCAAAGGTCCAGCGTCACGATCGCCACGGTTCTGTTTCCATCCGAGAGCGCCAGTACGCGCGCCTCCAACGGATCCAACGTGCCGTTTGAATAGCGCACGCCATAGCCGGCCATCGGCAGGTTCAGCGGCGGGGCCAGGTCCACCTTGGCGACGCCGGCGCGAAACTCGGCGGCGCTAGCGAAGCCGGCCACCACCACGAAGAACGTCAGTAAGCTGCGCATCAGTACCCCGGATCCGGCAGCTCTTTCAGCAAGCCGCGCAATTCGAATAGCTTCACCACGGCGCGATCGACCAGCCATTCTCCCGCACCCACCTCGACGGTCGTGTTGTACCCGGCGCCATAGCCGCCGCTCACCGCCGCTTCAATCGTCGGCAGGTACCCGGCCCAAATCCCTCCCGCCGAATACGAGTAGCCAAACATCATCGCGTTCCGGCATTCCGACTTTTCGCGAAATGTGATCTGGTGCTCGACGAACGGCTCGCCCGGGAGTGCGACAAAGCAGAGCGAACCGCCGATCACTCCCGCGGTCCAGCCCACCTTCAGCGTCTGGTCCGGTGTCCAGCGGTTTTTCACTTCCACCACTTCAGAGAATGTCCGCAGCCCCCCACCAGTAATGGGATTCTTCTTAGCCAGAATCGAGACGACAACCTTTCCGAGTTCTTCGCCCATCTGCTGCACGGCAGCGAAGCCGCCCTCAGCCACCGGCTGCTTATCCCGATAGGGATTGATGTCGCCCGCGCCGCCCTGCGCGAATAAACAGATCGCCCCAGGCACCTGCGACTCGACGTACCGCTTCATCGCCCCCGGATAATCGGCTGAGAACTCGATATTGTCCGGCCCGAGAATCGACGGGTGGCAAGCATAGTTCACCAGGACTCCCCGGAGCTTGCCGGCCGAGTCGTGGACCTGCAGGACGTTCACGGTCGGGTCCAGCGGATGAGAGGGAAGCTTCTCCGCATTACGCCACCACATCGCGGCCTTTCCCTCGGTCACTTTCCGGCGATTGAAGCCCAGATACACGCTGCCCGTGGACGTACTCAACGACGCATCGAACATGGCCTGCTTAGCTTTGCCGATAGCCTCCACCATCTTGTCTTCCGCTTCGGTATACCAGGCGGTCCGCTTCTCCCAGGTTAATGGGCCGGAGTGCGAATGCGAGACGCTGATGATCGTGGTTTGCACCCCAAACTTGAGTTTCGCCAAATCGCCGACGCGCGTAGAGACAAAGCTGCGGAGGTCGCAGGTGACCAAGGCCAGGCTGTTGCCTCCCGATTCGAGCACCAGTACGGTCGCGTAAAGCGGATCGTGTGTGCCGCTCGCAGGCTTCTTTCGCGCGGCGTATCCGCCCATCTCATGGCCGGCGGGCGGCGTGATGTCGATTCGCGATAGGCCAGCCCGCAAGGGCACGTCTTCTGCCCAGCAGATTGAAGCAGCCGCGAAAATGGCGCCCAGTAATCGCAATCGAACCTCCCGAAAGATCTCTCCGTAAAGCTTACCAAGCCGGTGAACCAGTAGGCTGACAGGAGCGCGATCTTTTCAATACCCTCCCCGCAGGCCGTTTCCCGGCTGGCGCCGAGTGACCGGAATATCGAAAAGATCGAATGGAAAGACCTTAGCCAGCGGATCGCCCAGCAGTCAGGTGGATGACTTTTCGCCATTGAGGGCCAGCTGGACAGCAAGAACGTATCGCCCAGGGCCGATCCACCCCAAGTTCGGGAATGGTGGGTAGTGAGCACGGCATGTCGACAAGGGGGACTGCGTAAAATAGGGAAGCCCCAGCGGCGAAAGCGACACTGGGGTCTCGGACAGGGCCCGCGGAGCAAAGGGCCCTGACTTCGGACAAGCGGGCGAAAAGAACGAATGGTGCCGGGTACGCATATTTCGTCGGATCTGGGGCCGGAAGCGGCGGCTGAGGCAAGCAGCATTGGCCACGATATTGAAACTTTGCGCAGTCGGAGCCCTGATCGGCAGAGCCGTGCTCTATGCACCGTCACGACGAGGGCCAACCGCCGAAGCGTTGCCGTTTTCCGTAGCAGGCCCATCGCGCTTCGACCATCGGCATCCAACTCTTAAACTAAGCTCGGTCGGGCTGCTGGTCCCCGTTGAAGATCATCTCCTTTGCTGCTGCAACCCATCTCTCGCAGGAATATAGCTCCGACGAAACGCGCAGGGGGCAAAAGAATGGCCGGTACCCAGCGAAGTAAGACGACGCTTTCGACGTCACTCAGCGAACGCGGAAGATGGGAATCAGGTTAGCGCTTGGCGCCTTGCCCGGTGCGATTGCGCGGTTGATCCTGGGCCGCGCATTAGTATATGTCGCCAGCGGACTTGGCGCGGGGCTAGTCGGGGCTTGGGGGCTAGCCAGCCTCGTAAAGGCATTTCTATTTCAGACTTAGCATCACGACTGCACTGTCTACGGAAGTGTTGGTGCAATCATTTTGCTCACTGGCCTTGCCGCAGCTTAGGCACCGGCTCGACGGGCAGCCCGAGTAGACCCGCTTGTTTCGCTTCGAATAGAGTAAAAGCGTGTCCAGGCTATGCTGGACTTCGCGGAGCTTTAGCTCGCCTCTTCCTTCAGCCAGGTGATCGCGCTCCTGGCCCGTCGAACTACTGCTGTGTGGGATTCACCATCCAGCATCCCGCTTTTCTCAACGCGGACATTTCATGGATGAATTAGACCGGACAGATTGAATACTAGCGACAGCGGAGAGACGGACTTGTGACGACCCTGCGAGTCGCAGTGTATGATGAAATTTAACATTTACGATAGGGTCTTGCGGGCCATCCAGCTAATGGATGAACGACCGGTAGTGGTTGAGCGAATCCGGAGGCTTCTTAAGGAATTTGCATGATTGTCCCCTCCAGTTACGAAATGGCTTTGTTGCTAGGCTTACTGGCCTTGTTGTGCGGTGCCTTTTGGGTGTCCACTTACAAGATCGGCACCACTTGGCGCTACGAGCTGTATTACTTTGATTTCGCTTTTGGTACGATCATCGCCGGATTGATCGCGGGTTTGACTTTTGGGTCCATGGGCACCGACCTCAGTTTTTGGGATAATATTTCGTTGACCGCGGGCAAGCGCGCCATTGTCATCGCTTTTGCCGCCGGCTGTCTGCTGAATCTGGCAAACTTGCTGATGCTGGCTGGAGCATCCATCAGTGGCGTTTCGCTGGCGTTTCCCGCCACCTTTGCCGTCGCCTTGCTGGTGGAAAGCGTCTGGGCCTTAGTGGATAGCCGGAATACCAACTTTGTGTTTTTGGGTATCGGCTGGGCTCTGCTCGGAGTCGTGATTTTGCTGTGCCTGTCGGCAGCCAAACGGGTTTCGGCGCCGGTGGAGGAGGCGGAGATTGTGACGAAGGCGGAAGCCGTTCCGTCGGCCCAGGCGGGCGGCCCGCAATTCTACCGGAGGCGTCGCGAGGAGAAGGCCACAAAAGGAGACAGAGTAGCTACCTGGCGTGGCGTGATGTTTGCGGCGATCGGCGGCCTATTTATGGGCTTTGTCCCTGGGGTTGGGCAGATGGCGCGCGTCGCCGACATCGGATTGGGCCCTTACTCGTTCGTCTTCATCTTCACGCTGGGCATGTTTCTCTCCACTTTCGTCTTCAACCTCTATTTCATGAACTTGCCGGTACAAGGGCCAGCCGTCCAGTTTTTCCGTTATTTCCAGGGGGGATGGAAAGAGCATTTCTTGGGGATCTTGGGCGGCATTGTTTTCGCCGTGGGATCCTTGGCGGCCCTCTTGATGGGCTCGGTGGCGGCCGCCGACAGCCCGAGTGTGATGGCGCAGTACTTGTTGACGCACGGGGCACCGTTGTTGGTGGTGGGCCTGGGCCTGCTGATTTGGAAAGAGCTATCGACCGCTCCCGCCGCCCGAGGCATGGTGGGGATTGCCGCAGCGGTTTATTTGGCGGCCGTCGCCCTGGTGGGCTCCGCCGGCATTTAGCGCTTCAGCCAGCTCAGCACGGCGCGGTTTACCTTCGATGGGGCATCCTGCTGCGCGAAGTGGCCGGCTTCGGGAATCGTCACCAGGGTCCAGTCGTCTACCCACTCCCAGGTACCAGTGAGGGCACCGGGCAGAAGCGCCCAGTCTTTCAGGCCATGGATCTGCAGCACGGGACACTGTGGCTTGATCACTGGTCCTGATGCTTCCTGATAGGGCTCTCGTGGATAGTTGCGCCGGTAGTAGTTCATCATGGCGTCGAAGCTCGACCGGGAAAATGCCTCCACATACTTCTTGCGCGCCTCAGGATCGGCCACCCAACGGGCCAGCCCTTCCGCCGTCAGCTTCTCGTGTGAATCGCGTAGCTGAAAGTTGCGGGCGTATTCGCTCGCCTTCTGCTGCGCCGGATTGTGGGCCAGTTCCCGCGCCAGGCCCCGCGGATGCGGCAGATTGACGATGATCAGCTTCTCCACCACCTGCGGCGCGTGGAAGGCCAACTGCCAGGCAATGGCGCCGCCCCAATCGTGCGCCATCACGATCGCTTTGCCGGCCCCCTGGGCTTGAATGACGGCGGCCACGTCGCCGATCAGCAGCCGCATATCGTACTGCTCCATCCCCTCCGGCTGCCCGCTCAGGTTAAAACCGCGCAGATCCATGGCCACGGTGCGGTAGCCGGCTTCGGAAAAGGCCTCCATTTGGGCGCGCCAGCTGTACCAGAAGTCCGGGAAGCCGTGCACCATGACGATCAGCGGGCCGGACTTGGGCCCCAGCGCCGCGTAGTGAATCTTCACGCCCTTCGCGTCCGCGAAGCCGTGCTCCACTTTGCTCTCGATGTCGCCGGCCTCCAAAGTGGTTAATGCCATCAAACCCATCCATGCCGCCATCTTCATCCGGATCTCCTTTTGCAAATCATTTGCGAAACTGGTTGACAGAGCCGGCCGTTTTTCTTAAACTGGACCAAGGTGGTCGTAGATCGAATCACCTCGCTCTTTTCACCTTTCGACGGCCAGATCCTCGCGGGTATCTTTTGGCGAAGCTCCGCGAAGATCCAGCCCTTTCATCAACCTTAGCCGGTTGACGACTTTTCCATTGTAAGAGAGTCCGTCAGCCCAGGAGTAAGTTTTCCATGGTTCTCACGACTCTGCTCGTCTTTGCGGCGCAATTGGCGCCTTCTCCCACCCTGCGCGGCCGCGTGTTGGACGCCACCCGGGCTCCGATTCCCCAGGCGCGGATCGTCGTGGAGGGCCAGGCGCGCACGTTGACGAATCCGCAAGGCGACTTCGTCCTGCCGCTGCCGCCGGGCCCGGTGACGTTCGAGGTGGCCCGCGATGGCTTCGTTTCGCAGACTCGGACGATCCAGTTGACGGAGAAGGGACTTACGCTCCCTGACATCCAGTTGCAAATCGTCGGACTCGTAGGCACCGTCACGGTCACCGAGTCTCCCGGCTACCTCACGGCTGCCGCCAGCAGTGCCACCCGCACGCCGACCGCCCTGTTGAACCTGCCGCAGTCGATCGCTTTCGTCACCCAGGAGCAGATCCGCGATCAGCTCATGATGAGCATTGGTGACGTGGTGCGCTATGTGCCGGGTATTACGGCGCAACAAGGCGAAGGCAATCGCGATCAACTCATGATCCGGGGGCAGAACACCACCGCCGACTTCTTTTTGAACGGCGTCCGCGACGACGTCGAGTATTTCCGAGATCTGTACAACCTGGAGCGCGTCGAAGCTTTGAAAGGCCCCAACGACATGACCTTCGGCCGCGGCGGC
>Ga0105047_10018666_pt1 | contig 10735 bp, 7 predicted proteins | sample MAT04_FD_78384 | JGI IMG/M metagenome (GOLD analysis project Ga0105047, IMG submission 78384) | Freshwater microbial communities from Lake Fryxell liftoff mats and glacier meltwater in Antarctica - MAT-04 (megahit assembly) | ecosystem: Environmental > Aquatic > Freshwater > Ice > Liftoff...
GGGATCGTCTGCAGCGTCGTCACTTTGCGCCCTGCGTGCTTGCCGGTGGCGATGCGGTAGGTGATCGAACTCATCCGCAGCGCGTCCAAGCCGTCGTCGCAGCCAGCCCGCTCGGACAGAAATGCCGATTCGTCTTCGCCTTCCGGGCCGGAAGAGGCAGGCTTTCGGGCAGCATGCTGTCCGCCGCTGAACGCTCGCCAGCTTGCTGGCGGGCCGGGACACCCTCGAGGAACCTGGACCACCCAAGATCTCCTTGTCAAACAGACGGCGAGGCGCCTCGGCGCCCGGGCCGCTGGCTTTCGGTGTCGGGGATTGCATATTGTTGATGACGGATCTTCAGCGCGAGTGCCAACGCGAGGGATCAATGAACGTGATGCCCACGAGCGATTTTCGCTGCCAGAAAGACGCGACCTCCCGGGCATTCGCGGGGTTCATTCCACAGCCGCCAGCTTGGTATCCAGACTACTGCGCAACTCCTGCTCGTCTGCCGGTATGGTTGTGGCCCGCAGAGGCTTGCCATCCTGCTTCAGGAACATCGCCTGGCCACTGATCAGCTGATTGCGGTCGGCAAACGCACGCCCCTGAGGAACTCCCAGGTCTGCCACCACAAAATCGAGCCGCGAATCGTAATCGTCCATGACCTTGTTCAGGCGACCAAGCGCGTCTGCGCTGGCAGGCGAATAGTTTTCATAGACCAGAACCAGAACCGGCTTGCCCTTGCCGATAACAGAAAGATCGGTGCTGACTGGTTTTCCGATACCTGTGACGAAAAGGTAGCCTAGTCCGACCAGTGCCACCAGGGATGCAGCGGTCACCGCGATCATTTTTCCCATTGACGAGTAGCCTCCTGTCCAGAATGGGATTCAGAACCAGACTGCCGGGCCTTGGGACTCACTGAGAAAGTCCTCTGCACCAGCCCCCTGATGTGACAATAGCGGCGGATTCCCTGCAATGCTATGTGCCATAGACCAACCGTGCTTTGGCCACCTGGAACCCCTGGAACACCTGGAGCGTAAGTATCGGGCAACAACCGGGCCAGGTTCAGTTCTCACAAGCAGGCATGGTTGATCCAAGCTTATGAGCAATCCGGAAACCAGCCCCTCGCACCGCGAGGAATTGTTGGAGATCCGCGAGGAACTGATGGAGTAGCCCGATATTCGCCGCCGACATCATGACATCCTTGACCGGGAAGCCAGCCATACTGGCGATCTTCGCAATGACCTATCTCGGCATCGCGGCGGGACGTGATGGTCGCCACGGCGGGTGCCTGCATCTTCAGTCCGCGATTGGCCTGCCGCGCCGAGCGCGATCGCGCGATCCATCTCCTCAAGGCTCAAAACCCGTGTTGGCGCGCCCAGCGCACCCTTGAGCGCGTGCAACACTGGACACCCACTTTTTAGAATTCTCCTACAGGCCGATAGGACAGCGAACGAGGACACCCCGCATCCCACCGTCAAGTTGACTCGCGACAAGGTGGGTGTCCCAATCCGTCGTCCCAATCCGTCGAGGGTGTCCCAATCCGTCGAGAGACCCCCGGATCGCGGTAGCTTCGAGAACCAGGTACTGAGGAAACACATGCCTACGTTGAACTGGATTGGCAAGGAAGCGGTCGTCAGGCATCACAAGGAGGTGCCGTTCCGACTGTTGGAACCGGTGCCGGAGTTGTCGTGTGGCCCGGCTGAGAACGGCAATCTGATTGTGCAGGGCGACAATCTGCATGCGCTCAAGGCGCCGTTGCCGCGCTATGCGGGGCAAGTGAAGTGCATCTATATCGACCCGCCGTACAACACCGGCAATGAAGGCTGGGCCTACAACGACAACGTCAACAGCCCGGAAATCCGTCGATGGCTGGGCGAGGTCGTGGGCAAGGAAGGCGAGACGCTGGATCGACATGACCGCTGGTTGTGCATGATGTATCCGCGCCTGGTGCTGCTACGGCAGTTCCTGCGAGAGGATGGCGCGATCTTTGTCTCGATTGACGATAACGACGTGGCGTCACTGCGACTGTTGATGGATGAAGTTTTTGGGGCGACAAACTTTGTTGCAACGGTGCTTTGGCAAAAGGTCTATTCCCCCAAAATTTCCGCCCGACATCTATCGGAAGATCATGATTACGTTGTTATCTATGCTCAACGGGGCGAGACGTGGCGGCCCAATCTTCTGGGACGAACCGACGAACAAAACGCGGCATATAAAAATCTAGATGACGATCCACGCGGCCTCTGGAAAACCAGCGACCTTTCGGCGAGAAACCACTATTCAGATGGCACGTATTCAGTAATAACGCCATCCGGACGAGTTATCGAAGCGCCCCCGAAGGGCCGTTATTGGACGATCTCAAGGGATCGCTTCCACGAGCTTGACCGAGACAATCGAATTTGGTGGGGGAAAAAGGGCGACTCCATCCCACAGTTCAAGCGATTCCTGTCGGATGTTAAGGATGGCCGAGTGCCGCAAACTATGTGGTTTTACGGCGAAGTTGGTCACACTCAAGAAGCGAAGAAGGAGCTGCTGGAGCTAGTCGATTTCGATACGTCTGGCGATGTCTTCATCACACCGAAACCGACGCGATTGATCCAACGGATATTGCAAATATCAACGGATACGGACTCAATCATCCTTGATAGCTTTTCGGGCACTGGAACTACTGGTCACGCCGTCATGAAACAAAATGCCGAGGATGGTGGCCGCCGTCGTTTTATTCAGATAGAGATGGATAAAGGAATCGCCGAGAACGTGACGGCTGCACGAATGACGCGGGTAGTCGCGGGGTACACCACCGCAAAGGGCAAACCGGTCCACGGCCTCGGCGGCGGCTTCCAATACTGCCGCCTCTCCAAAGAACCCCCTGTTCGACGCAGACGGCCAGATCCGCAGCGACGTGACCTTCCCGCAACTGGCGGAATTCGTCTGGTTTGCAGAAACCGGCAGCGGCTACACCGGTCAGGCCGACACGCCCTTGCTCGGGGTCCACGAGGGTCGCGCCATTTATCTGCTGTACAACGGCATCTTGAAAGACAGATCGGTGGCGGGCGGCAATGTGCTGACAGCCGCGGTGTTTGATCTGCTGCCAAAATTTGATGGCCCCAAGGTGATCTACGCGGCAGCCAATCGCTTAGGCGCGCGGACTGCACGAGAGAGCGTCAGCTTCAAACAGACGCCCTACGCGCTGGAGGTTTGAGGTGAGCGATGGCTTGAAAGTCATCATCATCGCTGGCCCGAATGGCGCCGGCAAAACCACCTTTGCGCGGGAGTTTTTGCCCTATGAGGCCGGCTGTCGGGTATTCGTGAACGCCGATTTGATCGCTGCCGGACTGGCGCCCTTCGCGCCCGAGTCGGCGGCGCTGCAAGCCGCACGGCTGATGCTTCAGGAACTCCACCGCCACTTTGCGGCGCGCCAGAGTTTCGCTTTTGAAACCACGCTCTCAGGTCGCGGCTACGCCCAGCACATCGCGCGCTGGCAGGCGGCTGGATACCGGATAAAGCTGATTTTTCTCAAGCTCAACCATGCCGATGAAGCGGTAGCCCGCGTGGCAGAGCGCGTTCGCCAAGGTGGACACGATATTCCCGAAGTAGTCATTCGCCGTCGCTTTGCTTCAGGTTTCGCCAATTTCGAATCGGTTTACGCGCCCTTGGTAGATGCGTGGGCCTTGTATGACAACGCGGGGCCACAACCGGCCTTGCTCAACTGGAGCGAGAAGACATGAACCCGCTGCCCATTTCCCAGGCACAGGACGCCGATCTGCGGCTCTCACCGCTGGCCATGGCCCGCGCTGCGCTGCGCGCACGCGAACTGGCGGCGCGCACGGGAACCAAGTTGATTTATGGCCACGATGGCGTGGTCGAGCACATCCGACCGGAAGCCGTCGCGGCAACATCCAGCATGCAAGAAGCGGCACCGCCTTATGAGTCGAAACCATGAGCGAGGGATTCGCACCAAAGGTTTATCAGCAACAAGTCCTGGACAGCACTGAAGCCTATTTCAAGGCCTGCCACGAACTGCCTACCGCATCGCTGGCTTTCACGTCGACTACCGAGCGTCTGTGGGGTTTGGGAAATGTCTACCATCCTTTGGCCGACTTACCGCCGGATACACGCTACTTTTGCCTGCGCACACGAGATTCGGACACCCACTTTGCCGCGAGTCAACTTGTCGGGGGGTTTGTGGGTGTCCCCGTCTCGAGGCCCGACTGATCGAGCATTCCCCGCGCCCGCGGGGATCAACCGTTTCTCGGCACGACTTGGGAATCTGGGAACCGTATGCAGCTCCCTATATGCGCGGTCGCCGACGGCATGTCAAAGTTCAAGTCAAGCTGCGGACACCCAGTCTTTGCCGTCGGCAGCTCAAAAAACTGGGTGTCCAATTCTGTCTGCAATGGCAGATGTAAGCGCTGAATCAGCACAGAATTCGCTTTGGTTAATTGCTAATACCCGGCTAGTGAATTGTAATTCAATATTAGAAGCCCTAGGCTTGCGCGCGGAGGAAATTGCGCAAACCCAGGACTATCGCGTGATGAAGATAAGTGCCGAGAATAAAATCCGTTATGCCACGATGATTGAGCGTCTAGCCACTGCCACCATCAGCAGCCCCAGCATCAGCAGGCCAAACTGGCTGAGCGTAGGGACTTGCGTTACCAAATCATCGTTGTCTATCGTGCCGACGCCTGTTCCTGGATTTAGCGTAACGCTCGGTGCGGCTGGATTCGCGCTGCTTAGCACCACGTTAAACGTTTCTGCGTTTTCGATCTCAAGGTCATTTTGCACGCGAACGGCGATGGTTTTACTAGTTTCGCCCGGCTGAAATACAAGCGTGCCGGAAGTAGCGAGGTAGTCGGAAGGTACAGTTGCGGTGCCGTCTTGGGTTGCAAACTGCACGCTCACCGGTACGTTACTAACGCCCGTTAGGCTGACGGTGAAATTAAATAGGCCCAGCGCTTCAATTCCACGCACGCTATTGATGCCAATGACGACCCCATCGTCGTTCAAAATTGTGCCGGTCGCGGCGGCATTGCCCAGCGTTGCGCCTGCGGCGGCGCTCAAAGTTAGGCTGAAGCTTTCATCCGACTCCAGCAGCGTGTCGCCCAAAATCAACACGCTGATGGCTTGGCTCAGCTGGCCGGGTGCAAAAGTAACGGTGCCGCTGCTTGCGGTGAAATCGCTAGCAAGCGCTGTACCAAAGGCGGTGGCAAAATTGGCGGTGATTACAGTTGCGCTAGCTGCCGTCAAGCTGGCGGTAAACACCAAATTGCTGGTGCCGGTATTGCCTTCAGGGATTTGCGCGCTTGCAATGCTTAAGCTGCTGCTGTCGTCATTGCGGATCGTGCCAGTGCCGCTTGCTGTGAGCGTAATTGCGCCTGCGGGGATTCCAGCGGGCAGCGCCAAGCCGGTTAGATCCACCGTGAAATTCTCATCGGGTTCGACGGTTAAATCGCCGACGATATTCACGCTCAGCGTTTGTGCGCTGGTGCTTAAGCTCGGGAAATTCAGCGCGCTGCTGGCAGCTTGATAGTCATTGTTGGCAAGCGTTGCAGTGCCGTTTGCACTCGCCGCGTTAAAGCTAACTGCGCCCTGCACGGGTGCGCTGATTGAAATGACAAACGCCATGGCAGCGCTGCCTGAATTGCCTTCCAGCTGGCTGGGGGAGGTGATTGAAATCGCTGCGCTATCGTCGTTATTGAGCGTGCCGGTGATGGCTGCGCTCGACAAACTAACCGAAGCAGCGAGCAGCGCGGGCGCGCTGAGTTCGCTTAACACTAACAGCAGGCGCTCGTTAGGCTCCACGGTCAGATCACCCACGGTTGGTACGCTAAATGCAGCGCTAGTAACGCCGCTGGCAAAATTCAGTAGCTGATTGATGCTGCCATAGTCCGTTGGCGCAACTGCGCTATCGTCCGAGCTGATGATGCGGGCGCTGATAATGCCTTGAACCGGGCGACTTAAGCTGGCAATGAAGCTCAGTGTGCCGGCAGCATTGCCTTCCGCCTGCGCTGCCGAAGCGACGCTCAGCACGGCACTGTCGTCATTGATGATCTGGCCCAGCGCCTGACTAGTGACGATTGTGCCGGGGCTGCCGCCTTGCAGCACAATCGTGACGGTAAAAGTTTCCTGGGTTTCAACGATCAAATCACCGTTAACCACCACGCGTGCGAAGCCGGACATAGCGCCAACAGGAATAGCGACTACGCCTGCTGGAACGGGCACGAAATCAGTGCCGGCCGTCGCCGTTCCCGCCGCGCCGGTGCTGTAGCTCAGATTAACTGCGGCCGCAGCCGGTGCGCTTAAGGTTATTGGGAAGTCAAAATTGAAGGTGCCCGCATCGCCTTCGGTGATTTGTACATTGTTGATGGCAATATTTTGCGCGAATGCGCTGCTAAAAGGCATCACGAGCGAAATCGCGAGTGCCGCTAGCGCGCGCTTGGGATTGAGTTTAAACATAATTCGCCTTGAAATAGCGGTTAAAAGTGATGGGGTAGAGTTATTCAATCTTCAAAGCCGTTACGAAAAATACCATCAATTGCATCGACATCGGTTGCCGACTGGTTTGTCAAAACCGGATCTTCAATCGTGCCGTCACTTGGCAATGTAACCGCAGCGGTCGCGCGAATTTCTAGCGGCGTGGGTGTAATGACTACGCCAGACAGCGTGTAAATCAGCTGCCCATTGGCAGGCAAAGTCTGCACCAATGCATCAATATCCGCCACACCGCCCGCTTGAGGGCAGATCGCCCCGACGATGGGAGTGCAAGTCCAGCTTGTTTTGAACAGGCCGCTCGGCATCTGAGCACGCAAACGTACGCCAGGGGCAAAATCCGGGCCGCGATTGTTGAGGATTAGCGTGTAGAGCAAAATATCGTTGGACTGATAGCTGCTGACTTGGTTGCTTATTGACACGTCTAAATCGGCGAGTGCGAACACAAATGTTGGCAGTACATTGCTGGTGCTCGGCAAGTAGTTTCCAGTGCTCGGCGTAAACGCGGCGGTGATGGTTTTCGCGCCTAGCGTATTCCAGCTCAGATTGCAGCTACTCACCGCCAGAGCACTGTAGCTGCACGCTGCACTGCCAGCTGACGTCAGCGTTATCGTTCCCGCAACCGCGCCAGCGCCGGGTGCAACGATGCTAAGTGCGCCACTGAAGGCAATTGGCTGATTGATGCGCGAACGCGCTGGGCCGCTTAAAATAAGCGTGGTTGCGGCTGGATTGACGGTAATACTCACCGCCGGGCTGCTAGCCGAACCGCAGGCACCAGCGCCTGCATAATTAGCTACCGCACTGTAGCTGCCCGCATTAAGCAGCGGCAAATTCAACGTAGCGGTTGCAGTGCCGACGGTTGCACCGGCTATCAGCGCTGCGCTGCCTAAGCTGGTTGCACCGCTGTTAAACGCTGCAGTTCCGGTTGGCGTGCTGCCGCAGACAATCGTTGCAGTTAGCGTGGTGGCCTGGCCGTAAATCAGCGTGGCAGGGTTGACGGCTAGCGCTGCGGTGGTGTCGTCATCATTGATGGTGATAACGCCGTCGGCCTTGCTGATGCTGTAGTTGACCGCGCGTAAAAGCGGGCCGCCGCGTGCATTGCTGATGCGCACTATTAACGACTCTATCGGCTCTGGCACGGTATCGTTCGCTATCGCAATCACAACGCTGGCGCTAGTGGCACCTTCTGCAATGGTAACAGTGCCAGAGCGGGCGGTGAAATCGCTGCCCGCCAGCGCTGTGCCTGCGACGGTGGTGAAGTCAATTTGCGCCCCGCCGACTGGCGCTGCGCTACTGGCGGATACTGTCAACGTGGCGCTGCCGGCATTTTCTAATACGCTGACATCGTTGATGCTGAGGCTTAGTTCGCTGTCATTGTCTAAAATAATGCCGATGCCGGCGGTGCCAATCGTATAATCGGCGTTGCCGATCGGGAAACCAAAAAGCGGGTAGGTTTCTAGCGTGAACTGTTCGGTGAGCTCTGGAATCGTGTCGCCAACAATTTGCACGCTAACCATGCGGGTACGCTGGCCTGGGCTAAACGTCAAGTTCGAATCAACGGCCAGGAAGTCGCTTACGATGACCGCACTGCCATTAACGGTTCGATAGCCAACCCTAATTTCCCCAGGTATCTGGCCGCCGTTGACTTGTTCAGGCGTGCGATTTCCCGTTGGATCAGCCGCCGTCAAAGTAAAATTCATCGCAGTGGTTCCAGGGCCGTCGCCTTCAGTAATGCTGGCGCTAGACACATTGATGACGGGGATGTCATCGTTGGTAATCGTGCCAATGCCGGTGTCATCGCTGATCACAAGCCCGTCGGTAGTCGCGCTGAGGGAAATAGAGAGCGTTTCATTAGCTTCCCAAACGCGATCACCAATAATTGCGATATCAATCGTTTTCGTCAGTTCGCCAATCGCGAACGAGAGCGTTTGCGGGTTTGGTGTGGGCACCGTGTAGTCTAGGCCTGGGCTAGCGCTTGCTGGACTTACATTCGCCTGTACGGACTGCATGGTAATTGCAGCCGTGCGGGTAACGGTAAAGCTTATATTACTGCTGCCGCTGTTGCCTTCGAGGATGTTGACATCGTTCACGCTCACGCTGGCGACGTCATCATCCAAAATCGTGCCAGTGCCGACTGCGGTGCCAAGCGTGGTGACGCCAAAGGTATTGCTCACGTTGCTCAAGGTCAGGGCAAACGTTTCGGTGGGTTCAACAATCGTATCGCCCACAATCGTCACCGGTATCGTTTGACTCAAAGCGCCGCCGGCGGCAAAGTTCAGCACTTGCGTTCCTGCAAACGGGACGTTGAAATCGCTGCCTAAGGTCGCGGTATTTGCGCTGGCGCTGACTGACACTGAGAATGCGGTATCGCTGTTGCTGCGGGTGACCGTAAAGTTTTGAACGAAATCGCTGTTGGTTTCCGTGGAGGTTTCTGAGGCAATTGATAGCGTGGCGCTCGTACTTACGGAGTCATCATCAACAATGGTGCCAACTGCGTTCGTGGCAAAGATGTCGCAATCATTCGGTTCACCAAAAACATCCAATTTAAAGGTTTCGTTAGGCTCAACTAGGGCATCACGAATGATGTTGACGTTAACAGTCGCGGTTTGATTAACGCCGGTCAAATTGACCTGCGTATTCGGCACGTCATCAAAGTCCACGCCGCCGCCCTGCGCAGCTGCGTCTGCGAAACTTTCATAGCCGAAATCGCAATCGCGCTGGGTTGGGCGGTCCAGGCTCAAGTTGAAGGTCATCGTGGTCGTTCCAGGCCCGGTGCCTTCAATAACGCTTGGGCTATTGACCAGAACCGTAGGCGGGGAATCGTCATTTTCAATCAAGCCTTGGGCGGTACTGGTGTCTAGTATGGCGCCGACTAATCCGGCCGCATTCAATGTAACGCGAAAATCCTCGTCAAATTCATAGGTAAGATCGCCACGCACCGGCACGGTAATGCTGCCGCTGGTCGCACCTGCGGCAACTGCAAACGCAACGTTGCTTTGGCTGGCGTAATCATTGCCACCGGCTTGGCCTACTCCGGTTGAATTCGCAGGATCACCGCTGACGCCATCGCTGGTAGAAAAAGTGCCGCTCACGCCGCCCGCTGGGGCAGGCTCGCTCAAATTGAGGGTAAACGCCATGGAAGTATCGGTGCCCAGCGTGTTGGTTTCGATTACAGCACTGTCATTAATGCTTAAAAGAGGTAGTTCGCCGACTGCTGCTTGTGCCAGCCTCAAATCGTCAATTGTGGCCCATCTATTGATCTCGCCGCCGGTCTGCACTGCGGTGACAGTTAGCGAAAGCATGCCGGTCGTTGAAACAAAACCTAAAAAACTGCCGGTGGTTGAGTTAACAATGGTTTGACTCACCGTGCCGCTGGAATCGCGGGCGGCTACCGTAATGTTGCCGGCTGCAAAGGCACCGGAAGAGTCACTGGTAAAGAACAAACCACCCACGCCACGCACGCTGCTCGGGAAATTATCAAAAGTAACCGTAGCAGTGCGGATAAACGTTGATAGCCACGGGTTAGCAGGTTTGCCGGCGCCAGAATAATTACCAGGTGCAGCAGCTTGGTAGCTGTAAGCCCCGGCGGAGCGCGTAATCGGCGAAGGCGTAGTGCCAGCGATTAAAAAGCCGTTGTAGCCATCCACACCGGGGGCTAAAGTTGCCGCGTCAAAACTTGCCTGGGTGGTGTAAACCGTAATCGCGGCGTTTGCGGTGCTGGCTAACAGCAGCATGCTTGCGGTGGTGAATAGCTGAGCGCTCAGCGCAAAATTAGGTAAAAAACTTCTGACTTTCATACGGTTTCTCTGTTAACTGTAGGCGAATATTACCGAAAAGTGAGAATTAGTTCTCACTTTCAGCAAGTTTCGGGTTCTGCACACTTGTACGAACAACTTCGGACAGGAACAACATCGGACGAACAACATCGGACAGTCAAGTCAAGAACTGAACAGAACAACATCGGACAGTCAAGAACTGCAACGGACCAGCAGAACAACATCGGACAGTCAAGAACTGCAAATAACTGCAACGGACCAGAACAACTTCGGACAGTCACAGAACAACTTCGGACAGTCAAGAACTGCAAAGTACCCGCGAACGCAAAAGTCAGCACGTGGGCCGCTGTTGTGATGGAAGCTCGATACCCAGAACAACATCGGACAGTCAAGAACTGCAACGGACCAGCAAACAACATCGGACAGTCAAGAACTGCAGAGAACAACGAGAACAACAGCAGAGAACAACGAGAACAACAGCAGAGGACAAC
>Ga0105047_10018667_pt1 | contig 10735 bp, 8 predicted proteins | sample MAT04_FD_78384 | JGI IMG/M metagenome (GOLD analysis project Ga0105047, IMG submission 78384) | Freshwater microbial communities from Lake Fryxell liftoff mats and glacier meltwater in Antarctica - MAT-04 (megahit assembly) | ecosystem: Environmental > Aquatic > Freshwater > Ice > Liftoff...
AAAAGGCAAAAGGCAAAAAACAAATCCCCAGCCCCGCTCAATGTACTCCCCCCCTTTATGGGGGAGCAGGGGGCATAGCCATCAACTTAAGGAATTTTACAAAAACAAGCATCAATATTTTAAATTTTTGTTTGTTCAATTTTTTGAAAATCAATTTTTTGCATAATTTTTAGGTCTTTTCTCCCGTAGCATACACAACCCCACCCCTAACCTCCCGAAGAAATCGGGAGGTTAGGGGTGGGGTTTCTCAGGCGCAGATACCACTCTAAAAGCAGCTCACTGAATCCACACATTTTACAACTCAACTCATTTAAAATCAATAAATTAGGTTATTGAAATTCCTTAAGTTGATGGCTTGGGGGCAAGGGGACTTGAGCTTTTACTCCACCGCCGTTTCCAGCAAAGTCAACCGCCCTTTTGCAGTATCCAGTTCCGCCAGAATGCCATAAGGCAAAGTCGCCTGGTGCGCTATGTGCCCGAATGGGAAACCATAAGCGACGGGTACTTTCCATTGACTAAAAAATTCCGTCAGCGTTTCCACCAGCGTCAGCGAAGGGCTGCTGCCCTTGGGATTGCAATCATTAAAAACGCCCAGCACCACCCCCGCGGCCTGCATAAAATCGGTCGCTTGCGCCAATTGGTACAACATGCGGTCAATACGATACGGCTGCTCACCAATGTCTTCGATGAAAACGATTTTATCCTTAAATGACGGCAAATAAGGCGTTCCAGCCATTGCGGACAACAGGGACAGATTCCCGCCAACCAGTGGCCCCTGCGCCCGTCCCGCCGTAATGACCAGAGGCTGAAATTCCTGACCCGGTGGCACTGCTTCGGCGACAGCAGGTACGGCCATGAAATGACCGGCCACGGGTTCCATCAACACATCGCGAAAATATTGAACCGTATCTTCCGGGAAATCGGAAGCGGCCACCGGCCCATGAAAACACACCAATCCGGTACGGTGATAGAAAGCCAGATGCAGCGCGGTAATATCGCTATAGCCGATAAACGGCTTAGGATGGCGCCGGATCAGCTCATAATCTATCTGCGGCAGCAAGCGCATGGCCCCATAACCACCCCGAATGCACCATACGGCCTCTATCTCCGGGTCGGCAAAAGCAGCGTGCAGATCGGCCAGCCGTTGCTCGTCGGTGCCCGCCAGAAAGCCATGACTGGCGCGCGTGGACTGCCCTTCTTTGATACGGAAGCCCAGGGCGGCTATATTAGCCAGGGTTTTGGCATATTTTTCCTCGCCAATTGGGCTGCCCGGCGCGATCAGGCCGACCGTAGCACCCGGTCGCAACCGGTTGGGTTTATGGCGGATTATGGGGGCATTTTCCGGTATTTGACCCATCCCTGGTGGCAATTGTAACCCGGCGGCGATGGCCATCAGGCCGGTTTTGATAAAAAAGTTACGACGTTGCATACAGGTCTGCGGATTGGCCAGATGAAATAAGTAGGCGGGCAAAATTAATTGAGGTTATTTTTGTCGTAACTGGCTGATTATCATTACCTATCCCGATAAAAAACCGGGATGTCGCTTTGCTCCATTTGCAATTTTGCTTATTTACTTACACTGGTCCCATTCATTAAATTTTCACGTAAATCTTACGCACATACAGCCAGCGGCAGATCAACCAGCAGAGCAGCATAAAGAAAAGCGCAAACAGAAACGATCCGAGTTCCTGTCCGTCCATCGGTTTGAACACCCGCTCAAATATCCAGGTCTGTACATTCATATCATTGCCCCAACTAATGTATTGAAAACTGATAATCAGCACTTCCGATAAGATGTAGGCAAACAGCGGGTTGGCACCGAACACCAGAAAAAATCCTATTCCATTGCGCCATTTTTGTATATCAATCAGCCAAATACTGGCCGCCAGCATAACCATCGAAATGCCACCGGCGTACAAGACATAGGAGCTGGTCCAGAGTTTTTTATTGATCGGGAAAAACATATCCCAGGCCAGGCCCATAAATCCACAGATCAGCCCGAACACCAGCAGATCACGCACCAGCAAGTCCTTTTGTTGCGAGCGTTTGGCCATCAATTCCCCGCTCAGCCAGCCCAACAGCACCGTCACCACCGCTGGCAAAGTACTCAATAGACCCTCTGGATCAAAAGGAATCCGCTCGCCGTGATAAAGGTGATTATTCCCCAGCAGCCAGCGATCCAGTCGCAGCACCGCATTCGCTTCCAAAGCATAAGGGCCACCCATGCCGGGTAATCCAAACTGGTACAAAATAGCCCAATAGCCCAGTAAAATGGCCGCTGAAACCCAAATCAATGCCTGGCGTGGCAGCGTGAGCACCATGACCGCCGCAAGGCCATAGCCCAGGGCCAGCCGCTGTGGTACTCCGAATATCCGCCACTGATCCCAGTCACGCCAGTAAATGGGGAACTTGTTGAGCAACAGGCCCAGCAGAAACAATAACAGCACCCGACGGAGTATTTTCCAGCCCAGGGCTGCCGACCATTGGCGATCATACTTCCCAAACGAGAACCACATGGAAACGCCAATGATGAACATAAACGACGGAAACACCAGGTCCGTCGGGGTGTATCCGTTCCATTCGGCATGCTTTAAGGGTGCATAAGCATACGCCCCCGTGCCCGGCGTATTTACAACGATCATCAAGGCAATGGTCATGCCCCGAAAGAAATCAACGGCGAGGTAGCGATTCATACAGGAGGAGAGTAAGATTGTTTTTGAAACATTTGGTACGCCGCAGGCATTATTACAAGGAAGAGCGTTCAGTTGAGTATGGCACACCTTCCTTAACTAATTGATTATCAATGTTCGGATCTAGGTGTGCCACACATTTCTGAACACTCTCTTCCAAAGATTTGCTGAAAATAACCCGTCATTCCAGTAGTTTCGCGGCAAAGTAATTCATATTTCCTCATTTAGAACGCAAAAAATGTTATTCGCTGTCGGCACACCTGTGCGCTTTCGTTATACCGGGGAGACCGGTGTTATTACCGCTATGTTGGACGATGCCATGCTCCAGGTACGGCTCGACAGCGACCGCAGCCTCGAAATCCCGGCTTTTGAAGAGGATTTGCTGCGCAATACCGATGCCGAGCCGGTCGCACCCGGTGCCCGGTTTGTCGCTGGAAAAGTAGAAAAAAGGCCGGAAGCACCACCCCGTCGGGAAATCAAGGGGCAGTATGTTATTCTCAAACCCAAGGGCCTGCAACTGGCTTTCGAACCCATGCCAGGGCGGGATGGCAGCGTATCGCGCTATAAGGTGTGGCTGATCAATGATACCACGCAGGAGTTTCTGCTAGAATTTGATCTTTTTACACCCCACAAAGACCTTTTGGTGGTGGATTCCAAATTGGGTGGCAGTACTGCCCTGGAATTAGGCGATTTCTTGTCCGACGACCTGAATGAAGCCCCCGAAGCATGGCTGCGCATTCAGCGGATCACCACCGAGGGACTGGATAATGCGTTGGAAAAAAATCTGAAAATCCGCGCTAAACAGTTTTTCAATAACTTGCAAACCGCCCCCATTCTGAATCTGCTGGCCCATCAATTCCTGCTTTTCGACTCCTTTGAGCCGAAGCCCGGCGTTAGTGATGCCGAGGATTTGAAGAACTATGCCAAACAACACGTGCGGCCTGCCCGCTCTACGTCTGCGTCCAATTCTATGCCTTTCAGCACTTTCAATGTGGAGGAGTTTGCCAACTTCCTGCCTGAAGTGGACCTGCATATTCAGAATATCACCAATGGTTATGCCCGTCTGGACAAAAGTGAAATATTACGCTTGCAACTGCTGCATTTTCAAAAGTTTCTGGACAAAGCCGTGCGGTTGGGTGTGCCCCGGATATTTGTTATTCACGGCGTTGGAGAGGGCAAGCTCCGCGACGCCATTGCCGACCGATTGCGCCAGCACCCGGACGTGGCGAAGTTCAAAAACGAGTACCACGCCAAGTACGGGTATGGGGCGACGGAGGTGATTTTTGGGGGGTAAAACCTGCTTTCGGCAGTTACCAAAACTTTCCGAAAGGAATATCAAAAGGGAGCCCGACGTTCGCGTCGGGCTCCCTTTTTTCAGATTGGTGACCAATAAAAAGTTGGCATTAGCCCCTCAATATTGCCACAGATCATGCTCCCAGTTGAATATATCGCTCTTGATCTTCTCAGATTCCATCAGCAAATCCGTACCGCTCAGGTATTCTTCGATTTTGCGATCATACACGTTGGATTCTTTGTAGATGAAACTCGCGAAATAGCGCATTTCAAAAACATCTTCCCAGGAAATAGTCGCGTTGGTGTTGCCACCCATTGTGAATACACGGTGACGGGCGAACAATTCGCGGGCTTGCGGATAATAGACCCAGAACATCGGCTTCTCGAAACGGAAGTTACCTTCGTTATCTTTTACGTCAATCATCGGTGCAATACCCAGGATACGCACCTGCATAGCGGAGGTCTCTTTATCGAAGAACCACACTTCTTTCAGGCGGAAACGCTTTACGTCTTCCCAGTTAATATCGTTGTTGACGATCTGGATTTTTTCCTCATACGTCTCCGGATCGAAGGTTACGACCGTGTCGGTTTTGGAAAGCATGGATAGCACGTCGTCGGTGCTCATGCGTTTTTTAAATTTGGCACCGTCTTCATCCGTGCTATATACGGGCAGGTCGCCTTTGGTAGCGGCTTCCGACAGGATTTTGAAGAACGGATCTTCGGGATAAGCGAAGGGAAGATTCATTTTCTCGCGAATGTCAATGACCCGCCAGATGCGTTTCTCCCAGAAAATGTCGCTTTCGCGAATGGGTTGGTAGGGCAATACCCTGCGCTCGCCCATCACTTCCTTCTTAACGACGTCATCTACCGGAGCCTCGCCTGGATCTTCCTCGATAACTTCTTCGGTTTTTACTTCTACTTCTTCTGGGGTTTGTGCCAATAAAACCGTTGCAGAGCAAAGGCTGAATAAAAAGCATAGGCAAGTCCATTTGAAAAACGTCATGACTCCCGGATGGTTGATTAGTGAAAAAAATTTGTGTTTAGTAGCAAAGTTTTAAAAAGGGCAAAAGGCAAAAAAGCAAAAGGCAATCATTTAACCTTCGAAAGGTAGGTTGCCTTTTGCTAATTGCCTCTTGCTTTTTAAGTATTTTACTTGATTTTGAAAGCCAGACCGCCGATATTCCGCGCTGCCACGTCACCGGGGCATTTGCACTTCACATCGTCGAAGAAAAAACTATCGCCTGGTTTTGCCTTCTGCACCATGTCAGCCACGGAACTGCTCCAGCGAGCACCGCTGTTTAGGGCCGTGATCGGGTCCTGACGCTTTGGCAGGTACGTTACTTCAAAACCGACTACATCGCACTTGGCATCGAAGTCGAAGTTTTGCAGTACGGCGGCAATACCACCTTGTGCCCGGAATGTACCATTGTTCATCGAACCGGATTTGTGCTGGGCACCCAATAGTGGAATCGGATCAGGAATACGCTTCACCCGATACTTGAACGAAGAGGTAGCGCCGCCACCCGACACCGTCAGGGTCGCTTCGCCAGGCGTAGAAGCAGTCACTACGAAGCGGCCACCGCCTTTATTGGCAATATTTACCCCCGAAGCACTCACTTTTACCTCGTTGGAAGAAACACCGGCTGCCGAAACGGAAATCGGATTTTCTACCCCGATGTAGAACACGTTCATTTTATCCAACGAAACGGCCACCGAACGCTGTCCAACTTCGTATTTGAACTCCTTCGTGTAGGTCTCTGTCTTACCGGTCAAAGGGTTTTTTACGTTGATGCTGACATTAAACGAACGTTCCCCAACAGGGCCGCCAGAAGTTTCGTAACGCGCAATACCATCCTTTAAGGGAAGGGTGCTACCACCGACAGAAATACTGATATTGTCTGCCGTAGAGCTGTAAGCACCCAGAGAAACATCGGCAGAATATTTTTCTCCCTGAATAATATAGCTTTTTTCGGCAGATACTATGGGGGTGAATTTATCAAACTTAATGTCTTCTCCACCTACCTTCTTAGCGCAATAGTTCAATACTGCCGTAGCGGAGTTTTTTGCATCACTCTGCATTTTACCCAGAATTGGGAAAACGGCAGCGATTGGCATTTGCTTGAATTTGAACTCTGACCAGCTTTTCATGGCAGTATTGGCTGGCAGTGGTTCCACATCAAGGGGCAAACCTTTTGCCACGTCTGCGTCATTATCAGCAAGGGCCAGCAGTTGTGTCCGGGTATCCCTGATTTTCGCTTCTATTTCATTCCCCAAGCCGTCATTAACAAACATCTTGGTGGTAATGTCTTTGTTGCGAATATCCTTTGGAATGGTCGGATCATTTTTAGAAGGCCCTTTGCCTTTTTCAAACAGGGTAGTCCGAATTCCCTCAATATAGGTGACAAAATCCGTAGAAATCTGTTGGGCCTGTTTAGCGTTGGCCAGGTACTTGGCGTTGGCCTCAGTTTTATATGCGTCGGCTTGTTTAGCAATGCTACTCATGAGTTGGTCATTATTGACCTCCACAATGGCCCGGCTACTTTTCAAACCTTTATCCAGCGAGAAGAATGCATTCATTACCTCCGCCGACACATTGAGGGCTAGCAACGCGGTCAACACCAGATACATCAGGTTGATCATCAGTTGCCGCGGCTCTTTTGGTATGGACATAAGTCTTTAACTTTTTTTGATGGTGAAAATGGAATTGTTACCAAAAAATGCGTGTGACTTATTGGCGACCAATGTTGGCCATAGCGGCGAGCATATTGCCATACACCGTATTCAGCGAACCAAGGTTTTTGTTGAGGGCACCCATTTGGTCTTTGTAAGCGCGCACGTCTTCGGCAGATTTAGCCATGTCGGACATTGCTTCATTCAACTTCGTGTAGAAGTTGCTCATGCTCTTGATCTGATCTTGCGTACCGGAGAAGTCCACTTCCTGCAGCGCTTTCAGCGCGCCCATGCTTTTCGACATGGATTGCAGTTCAGTCAACATACCGCCCAGTTGGCGCTCGATGACATCACCGTGCAAAGGCACGATATCCGCCTGGAAATTGTTGGTAGCACCGCTGGTCAGCGGTTGCATACGGGAATCATAATCATCCAGACCCGGGTACAGTTTGTGCCAGTAATAGTCAGGCTCGGGGGGCAGAATACCGATCATCAGGAAGATGAATATCTCGATGCTCATACCGAAGATCAGCATTTCGGAAGCCCCATCCCAGCTTTCCAATTTGAACAGTGCACCAGCTAATACGAAAGCGGCACCTACACCGATCAGAAGATTTTTGATTCGTTTGAAACCTTTGGATTTGACGAAACTCATTGTTGTTAAACTTTTTAGCAGTTTAGATAAAATATTCAGTGACTCATCGCAACCGGTGAGGGTTGCGCTTTAGGCGGCGCAAAAGTAGCAAATGCCCAAATATTTATCCACAGAATGTATCAGGCAAAGTGAAGGTCAGCCTCCGTAATTGTCCGCCATAAGCAAACAACGGCCAGGCCGAGCGTCTAATTTACTGAAATGGATGGGTACAGATAGAGCAATATGTTGCGGAGTTGTTAAAAGAGAGGGCAAAACGCAGGCATCGTGACAGATATTATATCCGTGCAACGATTTTCTGCCTTTTGCCCTCTCTTGGGGTGGCTTTGGTTAGAAGTCATTGATCGAGCGACCCAGGAAGGTCAGCACACAACGGAAGCCAACATAGCATTTAGTAGTATCCTGATATTCGTAAGAACGGGTGCCGGTTTGCATGAAGAAGGCCACATCTTTCCACGAGCCGCCACGGATTACTTTCCGCTTGGCCGTGATCGGATCTTCATCCTTTGCATCGTAGCGAATGTCCGGGTTCAGGTCATGAATAAACGAGTAAGCATTCTCCTGGAAAGCCGTTTCAGTCCATTCGGCCACGTTGCCCGACATACAGAACAAGCCATAGTCGTTCGGATAGTAAGCATCGGCTTTCACCGTGTACAGACCACCATCTTCGGGATAGTTACCACGACCCGGCTTGAAGTTGGCCAACAGGCAACCTTTAGCATTGCGGGTGTAGTAAGCACCCCAGGGATACGGTGCTTCGGCACGGCCACCACGGGCGGCATATTCCCACTCGTGCTCGGTCGGGAGGCGGAAGTCTTCCGTGGTCGGATCACCGTCGGAATACATATCCCACAGTTTGCCGCGCCAGTAGCAGAAGGCTTTGGACATCTTCCAGTTGACGCCTACCACCGGATAGTCGTCGAAAGCCGGGTGCCAGAAGTAGTTACGGGTCATCGGCTCGTTGTAGGAATACGAATAGTCCCGGATCCAGGCCAAAGTATCAGGATAGACCTTCACTTTTTCGCGATGGATGTGGCTGGTCCGATTACCAGTGCGGTCGTGGGCGGCTTTCTGCCAGTCGTACCACTGGTACTCAAAGACGAACTTGCTGACATCCAGTTCTTTACGTCCGGCAAAACGTTCGTTGCCCTGGTAATACATTTTGTCTAATGCACCGTCGCCTTCCTCGGCATCGTTGACCCAGTCGATCTCCTGTTCCCAGTCAAGAACAGGCTGGGGAGGTTCCTGATCGTTCTGTGTGTCTTCGACCACCTGGTCGAGTTCGCGGTGAGCGATAGAGTCACGCACCCATTCGACAAACTGGCGATACTCGTTGTTGGTGATCTCCGTCTCATCCATGAAAAAGCCCTGGATAGAAATGGTTTTTGGACGAGACACCAGCGATTTACTAATATCTTCGTCGCCGGTACCAATGTGTAAGGTACCAGATGGCACGTACACCATGCCGTAGGGATTAATTCCCTTCCAATCAGGCCGGTCCAGTACGCCAACCAGTTGACCGCTTTCTTTCCGGCCGCATGAGGCGACCAATGCCGCAAGGAAGGGGAGAAGCAGGAGTAATTTTTGCAATTTTTTCATGTTAAGCAACCGTGTTTTCCTACTTTAAAATGTTATGTTTGGAAAAAGAGACCGTAAAGGTAGCAGATTAAATTCTATGTGAAAAAAAATTCCAAACAAAATTGGCTGGATTATGTGTTTCGTTTGGTCGAGGCAGGAGACAAACGCCTTTTTAACTTGGGATTGTATGGAAGCCGAATTCTTTTTGTGCCAGGGCGAAAATACGAGCATTAAATCCCCAAAACGACCTTTTTTTCGCCTTTTTTGCCGTGACTTGGCTTTACAAAAACAGGGCCAATCTGGAATCTTTACGGTTTAAAAAAAGCGTGGGTTATAGATCACTGGTGGTAATTTGCCTGCTCCAATTGGTTGATTGAGGCTATAGCGCAATAATAATTCGTGACTTCCGCGATTCACCGTATTCAAGGGCGATAATGGAATATCAAATGCGTAGGCTAAAGTTGCTTTTTCATTGATTTTCAAACCGGCCAGCAGCACTGCCGCATCTTTCGCTGTACGCGTGAATCCCCTGAACGAACCGCCAAGAAATATATTTTCACGCCAGCGAATCAGCGTCGAAAATTCCATTTGTGTCTCGCGGGCATCGCTTCTTAGCAGCACCGACGGCTTAACTTTAACATTTTCCCCTACCCCAATAGTGTACATCGCCGAAAATAAATATTGCCGGACGGGCTGTAATTGGAAGGAGCCATCGCTGCCAGCCTGCAACACCGGGGCAAATACCGGCTGAATGGCCGCCCCTACTTCCAGGGACCGGGCCTGCAAATACACGCCCACTTCAAAGATCGGTGTACCAGCCTGCACTTTACCTTCCGGCAAATAATCATCATTGTGGATAAATATACCGCCCGGCTCGGAATAAGTACCTTGCGGGGCGCGCAACTTGTCGCCATCCAGGGCATACTGCATATATCCGGCACTGGCACCCAGCGAAAGCAGCGCACTCCGCCCCAGTTCGATCTGGTAATTATAGCTGAGTAATACCTGGGTAGTACGGTGCGCTCCAATGGCATCGTTTTCGATTTTCAAACCCACTCCACTATGAATCACATAGACCGGCAAATGCGCATTAATATGCTGCGTGACCGGCCCACCTTTCAGCCCCGACCACTGTTGCCGATACACCCCGGTGGCCACCAGCGTATTTTCCAGACCCGCATAGGCCGGATTGGTCGCGTAGGGATTGAGCATAAAAAGACTGTACTGCGGAGCCTGCTGGGCCAAAGCGGCCGTAACAAAACTCAGGTACACTATAATAAGTGTAAAGAAATATTTCATAGTGCAAGCGTTTTTGGACAGGGTAAATATAGGGAATTATGAACGATGAACATCTTCATCCTTCATCGTTCTCTATCATCGTCTGGAATTCCGATACCGAAACCACGGGGCGTTGGCAGGCAAAATCGCGGCACACATAGATCAAAGCGTCTGGTGCGCCGGTTTTTTGGGCCAGCAATGGAAGTATTTCGGTTGGTTCCTGGCTGGCCGCGACTACCCTATTCGGCAAAAAAGTCCGTTGTAAGGTCAATGCTTTCTCCAAAGCGTTGCCTCCCACCACGGCTATTTCGTGCATTGGCCAGACCTCATACAGCATCGCCACGGCCCAACGCTCGAACGAAAGCGGGTAACGGCCTACTGTCTCGCGCATGGTCAACAGCATTTCGGTGGCCTTTTCGCGCCATTCCCGGCGATCCAGCAGGATGCCCAGGCGTTGCAGATTATGCACCAAAGTGCTGTTGCCCGAAGGCGTAGCATTGTCGTAGAGGTCTTTTTTTCGCAAAACAAGGTCGGTCTGGTGGACATCAGTCAAAAAGAATAAACCCGTGCCAGC
>Ga0105047_10018668_pt1 | contig 10735 bp, 8 predicted proteins | sample MAT04_FD_78384 | JGI IMG/M metagenome (GOLD analysis project Ga0105047, IMG submission 78384) | Freshwater microbial communities from Lake Fryxell liftoff mats and glacier meltwater in Antarctica - MAT-04 (megahit assembly) | ecosystem: Environmental > Aquatic > Freshwater > Ice > Liftoff...
AGGCTTGGGTCGCATGGCGAGCTCCATGTAGATGCCATCCACGCAGTCGGGTCGCACCACCCCAGGTAGCCCGCCACAGCGTGCGAGCGCAGCGGGCGTGGCATCGTCGACCACATCACCCGTTTTCTGGGCTTGGAGCAGCGCGTGGCCGATGCCGTGGGCACACCCTTCAACGGCCTTGGGGTCGGAACAGAGCTTGGGAAATACCTGTGCGACGTCCGCAGTGGGTGTCCCCACCAGGTAGCCCTCCGACAACCCGTGCACGTAGCCGGCGGTACACAGCTGTGATGTGCCATTCGGGAATCGGGGCACCTGGTCGGCGTCCGCTGCACGGGAGCCTTCGTCGCGTCCGAGTTGATGCATCGCGGGGTGGCAGAGGTTCGCGATGCGACTGTCATCCGCAGCGAGCAGCTCGGCGCGCTCCACGAATCCGATCACGGCGTCCTCGCGATCCGCACCCGTCTTGCCTGCACTCTCCGCCTGGGCGCCGTCGCGGAACTCGCGCGTGAGGCAGTCCACCTGGCGCGCACTGCCCTCGAGCCGCACACAGCCTCCGATACCCGGCGCGACCGCGACATTGCGCTGGAACACGCCCGTAGCGACGAAGCCGATGGCGACCGCCGCGACGAGCACGACAGCCGGGCCGAGGATGTTGAGGTGAGGGATGCGCATGAGGTGGGGTGTGCGTACGTGCGTGGGTTCCCATTCCGCATCGGAGCGCGCAACGTCCGCCTTGAGTGGTGAAAGAACGTGGGGCCGCCGCTGTCGCCAGCGTCGGCCCCGTGAACTGTCTGAGCGATCAGCGCCCCGGAGGCGGTCGCTCATGGCTCGCCTCGCACGCGGGAGTGTTCATCTAGCAGCCCCAGCGCTCTCGGTGATTGGCGATGCGCTGCTGCGCCGCTGCGTACTGATCAGCAGTGATCCTACCTGCCTTGTAGTCCTTGGCCGCCTGCCGCTCCATGACGGTGACTTCCTGGCTACACCGCGCGTAGGCGATGGCCGTGGCGGGCGCCGCAGTCAGCATGCTGACCGAAACTCCGATCACTGCTCCCAGCGTCGCGATGCCGATCCATTTCCCGATCTTCATTTCCAGCCCCCTTGTCCCGAACTTCCCCACAATCAATATCGGCCCTGATGCGCTTCTCTTGAGCAGGTCTTACAACTTGCTCACATTTGTTGAAGAAGTGCGAACACGATATGCGGGTCTCAGGTGTCGCGCCGGGTGTGACGATTGCTCACCAAGTGGCTCACGCACACGCGTTGAGCCCTGCGAGCGATTCCCTGGAAAGCGACATCACCCTGCACTCCACAGCCACTCAGCGTAGCCTCCTCGGCCTCTCGGCATGCATCGCCGTAGTGGGTCTGGGCGCACTCATGTGGGCGATTGCTGACGTTTCCTCGTGGAATCTCCTCGGCATCGACGGGCTGCTCGTCTCGATGCTCACGATCTCAGCCGTGCTCTGCGCTCGATTTCCGATCCGGATGGGCCTCGGTGAGACCTTCGTCTCGCTGGACAGCATCCCGCTGCTGCTCGTCGCATTGCTGCTGGATCCCTCGTTCGGAATCCTCGTCGGAGCGGCCGTCGCCGTAGCAGCGCTCCTGGGCCAACCATCGCTTCCCGGCTGGATTGGTCGCTTCTGGCGGCTCTTCACCCCGTTGAGCGTGGGCCTCGCGCTCGGATCAGCGAGTTGGCTCGCAGGTGCGCTCGGCGCGCGCGACGACGGCCCGGGTGCCGTGCTCGTCGTCACCGCATTCGTCGCGGCCGTCGCATTCGAGGCCTGCATCGACCTCTTCGTGCTCGTCGAGCTCGAGGCAGACAGTCGCGGGCAAGGTGTGAACTTCTTGCGCGCCTGGACTCCGCTCGCCGCGAACGTGCTGCTCGCCACGCTCGCGGCTACCGTGCTCAGTCCCTATGTCAATCAGCCATGGGCCTTCGCGGTGCTGCTCCCCATCCTGCTTGCCGGAATGTATGGCGCGCTGTGGATCGCCAACAGTCAGCAGCTCGAGAAGCGGCGCGGCGCCCGGCTCAAGGACACCTTCTCGCGCTATGTGCCCGAGGGCATCGTCGACGACAACCTCGAGACGATGGCCGCCGTGAAGCTTGGAGGCGAGCAGCGCGATGTCAGTGTGCTCTTTTGTGACATCCGCGGGTTCACCAGTTGGTCGGAGGACAAGGGTGCGACCGAGGTTATTAACGAGCTCAACATCCTGCTCACCGAGCTCTCCGCGAGCGTCATGGGCACGGCGGGCACGCTCGATAAGTTCACCGGCGATGGGCTCATGGCGTTCTGGGGCGCACCGCTTCCGGCCGAGGATCACGCGCAGCGCGCCTGCTCGGCCGCGCTCGACATGCTGCAGCGCCTCGATGAGGTCAACGCGCGACGTGCGGAGGAGGGCCAGCAGCCCTTCGCCATCGGCGTTGGCGTGCACTCAGGTCCGGCGGTCGTCGGCAACGTGGGGCACGAGCGTCGCTTGGACTACACCGCCATCGGCGACACGGTGAACACCGCAGCGCGGCTCGAGGCATCCACGAAAGAGATCGGTGCGGTGTTGCTCGTGTCGAGCACGACTGTGGGGCTCCTCACGGGCGACCTACGCGAGCGTGCGCTGCGCATCGGGGATGTGTCGGTGAAGGGCAAGTCCCGCCCGGTCGAGGTGTGGGCGCTGCAGCCGCTGCGCCCCGAGCTCGAAGGCGTCGACGATACGTTCGCGGCGTAGGCGCATGCAGACGATCTCGCGCATCCGACGAACGCTGGCGCTCATCCTCGTGGTGGTGCTAGGAACGATGGTGGTGACCGGTTGCGGTGGCAAGGACGCGAAGAAGCGACGCGCGACGACTACGCAGGCCGCCGGCACAACCGAGTCGTTTCTCATGCTCGATGGCAAGATGGTGAATGCCGATGGCGAGCTGCAGGACGATCCTCGCCTCGATCCCACCAAGCCCAAGACGACGAAGGCTGCAGCGAAGAAGACACCCATACGCACGGTGACGATCAAGGAGCTTCCCGTACCTCCACTCAACGCTGACGGCACGCTCGTGGACGGGGCAGATCCGTTTGCGAGTGGCAAGGTGCAGGTGCGCCCAGTACCGATCGAAGACGACCCGGAGACCACACGCGAGATCGATCAGTGGGGCCGCAGCGCGCGACGCATCGACGTCACACAGTGGAACGCGTGGATGAGCGCGCGGGCCGTGGCCCCCGCGATCCAAGACCCGGACGCGCCGATGAACAGCATGGTCAAGGTGCTCGTCGAACAGTGCGGTGGTGCGCGCACGGTTGCTTCGGGGGTGGTGATGGCCGATCAGACTGTGGTCACCACGGTGCACGCCATCGAGAATGTGCAGCGCCGCATTCGCGTGGCCGCAGCGGTTGGTGCGGGTGATCGACATCTCCCGGCGATGATTCAGTACCTCGACATCGACGACGACATCGCTGTGCTCAGGGTGCCCGGATTGACGCTCGCGCCGCTCGGCACACACGTGGTGACAGGCACTGATCCGCAGTACGGACGCGCCTACGGCGTAGGTGTGGGCGGGTTGACTGGATCGCTGCGCCGCGTGCCCGTCGTGGTGGCGATGCGTGAGCAGTCGATCCGGCTCGAACAGCCAGACGGGTTCGCCGAGGAGATTTCCGATCGCAGCGTGTTCCCGGCTGTGGGCCCCATCGACACGGGGTTCTCGGGCGGCATCGTGACCGCCACGAACGACAAGACGCTGGCGGGTGGCTGGGGATTTCACGGACTCATCCGGGCGCGTGTGCCCTACCGTAACGACATGGGCGGTGTGCTCGTGCCTTCACGACTCATCACCGCCGCGCTCGATGCGAACGATCAGCTGGATCCCTGGTTCGAGCGCGACCCCGGCGGCTGCCCACAGTGGTACCGCTGACGGTCCCCGGGCCTCGTTCGCCGAGTTACTGATTTTTGCCGGTCACCGGAAAAAATCAGTAACTCGGCGAAAGGGGTGACGAGTGTGCGCGGGGGCGGTACGCTCGCGTAGATGGCGCGCGACTCCCTCGACATCCTCATCGTCTCTCAGATGTATCCCGGCCCGGATGCTCCGGACCTGGGGGTGTTCGTTCGCGGGCAGGAGGAGGCGCTGCGCGCACGCGGTCATCGCGTGCGCGTGGTCGCCGTCACCAAGCGCGGCGGCGGGCCGGCAAAGCACCTGGGCTTTGCGCTGCGCGTGCTGTGGGCGGTGCGTCGCTCCCGCGCGGACGTGGTCTACGCGCACTTCCTCGCCCCGGCCGGCGTGCTCGCCGCATGGGCGCTCGGGCGCCAGTCGCGCACGGGGCTCGTGGTGGTCGCGCACGGGCGTGACGTGCGCAACATCGGCGAGCGACGCGGCGTCGCCCGCGCGATGCGCACGCTTGCGGCGCGCGCCGACTCGGTCATCGCTGTCTCGCGGTATCTCGCCGATGACCTCGAGGCTCGCGTGCCCGAGCTCGCCAATCGGGTGCACGTCATCGATGCGGGCGTAGACGTCGAGACGCGCTTCACCCCTGGGCTCAATGCCGATGCACGTGCGCGCCTGGGTGCGCGCTGGGGTGCGCCCGAGCCGGGCATTGCATTTCTGTTCGTTGGGACGCTCGACGATCGAAAGAACGTGCTGCGTCTGGCCGATGCGTTCGCTCGGCTCGGAGGAGGCTCGCTCACGATCGTTGGCGACGGCCCCCACCGCGTAGCGCTTGAGGGACACCACGGGGTGCGTGTGATCGGACGCGTGCCCCACGCCGAGATCGTCACGTGGATGCGCGCGTGCGACGTGCTGTGTCTCCCCAGCGAGGTTGAGCCGTTCGGTCAGGTGCTCATCGAGGCGATGGGATGCGAGCGATCGGTGCTCGCCACCCGGGTCGGTGGTCCGCCCGAGTTCGTGCCGTCGGGCGCAGGTGTGCTCGTCGATCCCTTCGACGTCGATGACATCGAGCGCGGCCTGCGCGAAGCCGCAGCGCTCCCGATGCCCAACCTGCGTGCGCGGGCTGCCGCCATGGAGCACGACGTGCGTCGTCAGGTCATTCGCGTGGAACGCCTGCTCCGCGCGGCCGCCGACCCGTGTAACGCGCGCACCACGTCAGCTGACGAGCGCTGACACCGCGTCGATCACGGCCGTCGCCGTCTCCCGTGCGTGCGTTGCGTGCAGGTAGTGTCCGGCGCCCGCGATGCGTACCACGGTGGGCTCGTTGAAGTAGTCGGCTGAGATGTCGCCCGAACCGCCCTGGTCCACATCGCCATGGATGATCGTCACTGGGCACGTCACCTGATCTGCGAAGCGCGTCCAGTCGGAGTCGAGTTCCTCGATCACGCCCATGTCCATGCGCTCCCACGTCGCCACGGTCCACGCACGGAGGGCGTCACTCGCGTCGGGATAGATCGTGCGAACCGTCGCCTCGAGGTGCTTCTCGCGCTTGGCCTCGATCATCTGTGCAGTCTTGCTCCCGATGCGCTCCAGGTCCAGATCTACGACCGGATCGAGCAGCACGATGCCGCGTACGAGTTCCGGCCGCGACGCCGCAAGTGCCACAGCCGTGGCCGCGCCGTAGGAGTGCCCCACGAGGATCGCCGGCTCGCGCGATCCCGCGCCCGCCTCGACGATCTCCTCGGTGATGTGTTCGGCGTGGTCGTCGAGCGCGTATCCGAATTGCGGGCGTGGTGCGTCCCCGTGTCCGAGCAGGTCGAGCGACGTGATCGACCAGTCGTCGCCCGGCAGGAGCCGCTCGAAGCGCTGGAATGCGCGCCGATCAGCACCCAGGCCGTGGAGGAGGAAGACGCGCGGCGCTGACATCGTGGCTCAGCCCGCGTTGTGCGCGAGGTTGCGCAATACGTACTGGAGGATGCCGCCGTGACGGTAGTAGGAGACCTCTTTGGGCGTGTCCACACGCACGAGGGCGCGGAACTGACGACGCATGCCGTCCTCGCCCTTGGCGGTCACCGTGATGCAGCGATCATCGGTTAGGCCGGTGCGCTCCGCCTCGGCGGTGAACATGTCGGCCACGCCCGCGATCTCGAACGTCTCATAGCCCGAGATGCCGAGCTTCTCCGCGCTGTCACCCTCAAGGAACTGCAGCGGCAAGATGCCCATGCCCACGAGGTTGGAGCGGTGGATGCGCTCATAGCTCTCAGCGATGGCGGCGCGGATGCCGAGCAGGTTCGGTCCCTTGGCCGCCCAGTCGCGGCTTGAGCCAGAACCGTACTCCTTGCCGGCGATGACGATGAGCGGCGTGCCGTTGGCGACGTAGCGCTCGCTCGCCTCGAAGATGGTGGTCTCCTCGTGGCCCGGCATGAACTGCGTGAACCCGCCCTCGGTGCCCGGCGCGATCTCGTTACGCAGGCGCACGTTGGCGAACGTGCCACGCATCATGACTTCGTGGTTGCCACGACGCGAGCCGTAGGAGTTGAACGACCGCTGATCGACGCCGCGCGCGAGCAGGTACGTGCCGGCCGGGGTGTCCGGACGGAAGCTACCGGCCGGGGAGATGTGGTCGGTGGTCACCGAATCGCCGACTTTGACCAAGCAGCGCGCGCCGGTGATGTCGGTGGGCTCGCTCGGCTTGACAGGAAGGTTGTCGAAGTAGCTGGGACGGCGGATGTAGGTGGACTTGTCATTCCATGCGAAGCGGTCGCCCTCGGGCGTGGGCAGTGCGCGCCAGCGCTCGTCACCGTCGTACACGGAGGCGTACTCGCCGGTGAACATCGACCCCTTGACGCACGCGCCGACTGTATCGGCGATCTCCTGGGTGCTCGGCCACACGTCGCTCAGGAAGACTTCCTCGCCTGCGTCATTGACACCCATCGGCTCGGTGGCCGGGTCCCAGTCCATGTGCCCGGCGATGGCGTATGCGACGACCAGCGGGGGTGACGCGAGGAAGTTCATCTTCACGTCGTTGTTGATGCGTCCCTCGAAGTTGCGGTTGCCCGAGAGCACGCTCGCCACGACGAGATCGCCCTGCTGGATCTGCTCCACGACCTCGGTGGGCAGGGGCCCTGAGTTGCCGATGCACGTCGTGCACCCATAGCCGACGGTGTAGAAGCCCATCGCCTCGAGGTCGACGTCGAGGCCAGCGTCGCTGAGGTAGCGAGTGACCACCTTGGAGCCCGGGGCGAGCGATGGCTTCACCCAGGGCGCGGAGGTCAGTCCGCGTTCGCGCGCCTTGCGGGCGAGGAGTCCTGCGGCGACCATGACGGATGGGTTCGACGTGTTGGTGCACGAGGTGATGGCGGCAATCACGACGCTGCCATCGACGACTTGGGTCGGCGCCAGCGTGGCGGTACCGCCTGCTTCGGCCTGAGCGCCGTTGGCGGCGACCATCGGGCGATCGCCGGAGGCGCCGGGCTTGAGCTTCTCGAGCTCGGCAGCGAACGAGGACTTAATGGCGGAGAGCTCGATGCGGTCCTGCGGTCGGCGCGGGCCAGCGAGTGCGGGCACGACGGTGGAGAGGTCGAGGTGGAGTGACTCGGTGTAGCGAGCCGGCTGCGATTCTGCGGTTCGGAACATGCCCTGCGCGGTGTAGTAGTCGCGCACGAGCTGGAGCTGCTCGGCCGAGCGGCCGGTGAGGTCGAGGTAACGCAGCGTCTCCTCATCGACCGGGAAGATGGCGCAGGTGGAACCGAACTCGGGGCTCATGTTGCCGATGGTCGCGCGGTCGGCGAGCTGGAGATGGTCGAGGCCCGTGCCCCAGAACTCGACGAATCGACCAACCACGCCGAGCTCTCGCAGCATCTCCGTGACGCGCAGTACGAGATCGGTGGCGGTGGCTCCCTCGGGGAGCTGGTTGGTGAGCTCGAACCCGACGACCTGTGGGATGAGCATGGAGACGGGCTGGCCGAGCATCGCAGCCTCGGCCTCGATGCCGCCTACACCCCAGCCCAGCACGCCCAGGCCGTTGGCCATCGTCGTGTGTGAATCGGTGCCGACGAGCGTGTCGGGGTAGACGAGGTCCGCCCCGCCGTCACCGGCGCCTGCTTCGCGGAAGGCGACCTGCGAGAGGTACTCGATGTTGATCTGGTGCACGATGCCAGCGCCGGGGGGCACGGCCGTGAAGTTGCGGAACGCGCCCTGGCCCCAGCGCAGGAAGGCGTAGCGCTCGCTGTTGCGCTCGTACTCGAGCTCGATGTTCTGTTCGAGGGCGAGCTTGGAGCGGAACTCATCGACTTGCACGGAGTGATCGATCACGAGGTCGACGGGGCGCAGCGGATTGATCTTGGACGGATCGCCACCCATCTCAGCCATGGCGTCGCGCATGGCGGCGAGATCGACGACGGCTGGCACCCCGGTGAAGTCCTGCAGGAGCACGCGAGCCGGGGTGTAGGCGATCTCAGTCTCGGGCGTCGCGGCGGGGTCCCAGCCGATGAGCGCCTCGATATCAGCAGCGGTGACGGCGACGCCGTCCTCGAGGCGGAGAAGGTTCTCAAGGAGCACGCGCATCGAGAACGGGAGCGTGGCGACCTCGGGGAATCGCTCGGCGAGCTTCGGGAGGGAGTGGTACTCGAGGGTGTCGCCACCGCTCGTGAGGGTGGAGCGTGTCCCGAAGCTGTTCGCCATGTGAAGCCTTTCCGATCTGATTCCGTGCAGCCATCCTAGCCACTCCCACGCGCACGCGTGCGAGCCGCGACCGCGAGGTCGGGGTGGTGCGGCTCGCCCACGCACGCACGTGGCCGCGGTCACCCCGATCCGGGGCCACGTGCGGCCTCGCTTGCTCCCCGTCCGTTCCGGTGGGGGCGGGGCTCGGGGAGGATCGCCGGGTCCCCGAAGAAGGATCCGCCCAATGATCGCCGTCACGCCGTTCCGCCCCGACGTCAGCATCCTGCGCCAGCAGTTCAACGCCCTTGCGCTCGACCTGACCCGTGCCGACGCCGAACTCGAGTCGGCACAGGACCGTGAACAGCGCCCGACAAGCGGTTGGGACACCCGGTTCATGGACTTCGCGATGCGCCTCGACGATGTGCGCATGGGCTTCGCGCAGCTGCGCCCCGACGCCACGGATGTCATCATCGACCTCGGCATGGATATCCGCAAGATCGCTGCCGCAAGTGCCAAGCTCGAACTGATGCAGGACTTTCAGCTGAGCTTCAAGAGCGGCTGGGAGTTCGTCCTTGATCACTCGATCGATGATGTGCAGCGCGCCGCCGCCATGCTCGACATGGCCCCGCCGATGCCGATACCGCCCGTGACACCGCCTGCACCAGGTGAACCGTCGTACATTGCCGACGTGCGCCATGCCGCCGAGCTCGTGAACCAGTCGCTCGCCGCCATTCGCCAGATCCCTGAGGGTGACACCGGCGACGCGTCCACCAAGGACGCTCGTATCGGCGCCTTCAAGATCAACAAGGAGGCGCAACTCCTCCTCGAGGGTCATTTTCATGATGCTGACCAGAACCTCGTGAGCGAGTTGCGTCATGCGGACGCCTCGCTCGAGGATGCGTCGTGGCAGCTCGCCAAGAAGCCCAGCGAAGACGGTCGCTTCAACGGAGTAGACATCCCTGGAGCTGCTCGCGATACCGCGGCTGCAGCAGACATCCTCGGCGCGCTGATTGCCTCGCCGAGCTGAGGCCTCGGATCGATCCGATTCGCACGCCTGATCACGCCATTTCAGGAGCTCCCATGATCACCGGTGTCACTCCATCGCCCGTCCGTGTCCCGCCCGCCGCTGCCACGCCCGGTGGCGTGCCGATGCCGGATCCCAAGCCCACGATCGATCCGGCCGCGCTGCGCTCGCAGTTCACGGCGATCGCTGAGGATCTCACGCGCTCAGACGACAAGCTCACCAAGATGGTGGCAGATTTACGCACGGTTGGCGCGGGCTGGTCGCCGTACCTCAAGGGATTGGCTGATCGACTGCAGACGGCCCGCGACGGTTTCCGCGACCTGGGCGCCGATGGCCCCGGTAACGAGCTCACCGCTCGGCTCGGCAATGACGTGCTGACGATTGCTGAGGCGGCTGGCAACCTCGGCATGGTCGCCGTGTACGGCGGGCGCCTCGCGTCCGGTTGGGCGGTGTTCCTCGACACGACGATCGCCGACGTGCGTGCCGCGGCGTCCGCCATCAAGACGCCACCGACGCCACCGACGCCACCGACGCCACCGACGCCGCCCATGCCGCCTGCACCGCCCACGCCGCCGACTCCTCCGACCCCGCCCGCGCCCCCGAGCCCGAGCCCGACGCCGACGCCGCCGACGCCGCCCGTGCCGACGAATCCCCTCGATCCCGCAGTGCGCGCGGACGTGCTCCAGGCAGTGGAGCTCATATCCCAGTCGATGAGCGGAATCCACGCCCTGCCCGTTGACGACGCAGGTTCCGCCGCTACGAAAGATGCGCGCATCGCCGCCTTCAACCTGAACAAGGAGGCGCAGCTCAAGCTCGAATCGCACTTCACGGGCACCACGGCGCCGGCAGTGTTGAGTGATCTACGCCGCGCGGACGCGCTCCTGGAGGATGCGTCGTGGCAACTCGCCAAGAAGCCGAGCCCCGACGGCCGGTTCAACGGCGTGGACCTGCCCGGTGCGCTGCGCGACTCCCAGAACGCGGTCGAGCTGCTCAACACGCTCGCCGGCCCGACCATCGAGTCGGTCCCCGCATGAGGCAGACGTAAGCCTCTGGATTCGTGCCGGTGAGCGGTACAGATTGCGGACAGCCCTCGTGTATCGCAGGAAAAGCCGCAGCGTCTGCAGGTCGGATCCGTCAAGCGCGCTCGGCGACGAACGAGAACGGTAGCGACGTGACATCGCCGTCGCCAATAC
>Ga0105047_10018672_pt1 | contig 10734 bp, 9 predicted proteins | sample MAT04_FD_78384 | JGI IMG/M metagenome (GOLD analysis project Ga0105047, IMG submission 78384) | Freshwater microbial communities from Lake Fryxell liftoff mats and glacier meltwater in Antarctica - MAT-04 (megahit assembly) | ecosystem: Environmental > Aquatic > Freshwater > Ice > Liftoff...
ATCTAAATCAACATCTTATTTTGGTTCTCTAACTAAACAAGCTGTTATCTTATTCCAACAAGCAAATGGATTAAAGACAGATGGAGTAGTTGGGGTTAATACCAGAGGGATACTTAATAAATAGATTAAAGTAAAATCCCGAAAGGAGATTTTTCTTTGTTGCAAAAATTGTCTCTTTGTTGTATATTCTATCTATATTAAAATCTTAAGGGTTTTATTTTTGAATGGTTTTTGATGTCTAGTAATCATAAACTTTAGTTTTAATTTAATTTTAATTTTGACTAGTAACTAGAAACTAGTCCCTAGAATCTAATTATTATATGGAAAGAGATTACCCACTAGAAAAAGTAAGAAATTTTGGAATTATTGCCCACATTGATGCGGGTAAAACTACAACGAGTGAACGAGTATTATTTTATACTGGGGTGTCACATAAAATTGGGGAAGTCCACGACGGGGAGACGACAACTGACTGGATGGAACAAGAAAGAGAAAGAGGTATCACTATTACTTCAGCGGCTGTTACTTGTTTTTGGAATCCAACTTATGCTTCATCTGATAAATCTAAAAAACATCGTTTTAATATTATTGATACTCCTGGTCACATTGATTTCACTGTTGAAGTCAAGAGATCTCTTCGAGTCCTCGATGGAGCAGTTGTTGTTTTTGATGGAGTAGCTGGAGTTGAACCTCAATCAGAAACTAACTGGCGTTATGCCGATGAAGCGAAAGTTCCTCGAATTTGTTTTGTTAATAAATTAGATAGGACAGGAGCTTCTTTTGAACATTCATATAACACTATTTTAGATCGTTTAAGCAAAAAAGCTATTAGAATGCAAATTCCAATTGGGCTTGAAGACAAACATGAGGGAGTAGTAGATCTTCTGAAAATGAAAGCTTATTATTTTGAAGGAGAAATGGGTAATAAAGTTATTGAAAAAGAAATTCCCGAAAATTTATTAGCTGATGCTCAAAAGTATCACAGTGAATTAATTGAAAAAATTGTTGAACAAGATGATATTACAATGACTGAGTATTTCGATGGAAAGATTCCAAGTTTAGATGTTTTGAAATCTTTAATGAGAAAGGCTGTTATCTCCAATGAGATTTTCCCGGTATTTGCTGGAAGTGCTTTGAAAAATAAAGGAGTTCAACTTGTTCTTGACGCTGTTGTTGATTATTTGCCAAGTCCGGTTGATATTCCTCCAATTGATGGAATAAATCCAGACAATGAAGAAGTGATAAATAGAAAAGCTTCTGATGATGAACCATTTTCTGCTTTAGCCTTTAAGGTAGCGACTGATCCATTCGTTGGTCAAATAATTTTCTTCCGAGTTTATTCTGGAACTCTAACTGCCGGAAGTTATATATATAATCCTAGGACTAGAAACAAAGAGCGTATTGGCCGAATTCTTCGTATGCATGCTAATGATCGTGAAGAAGTCAAGAAGGTTTATGCTGGAGAAATTGCGGCAGCTGTCGGATTGAAGGATACTATTACTTCAGATACTCTTTGTGATGAAGAGCATCCAATCGAACTATATAGAATAATATTCCCTGAACCAGTTATTCAGCTTAGGGTTGAACCGAAGACAAAAGCAGACCAAGAGAAGATGGGTATGGCCTTATCTCGACTTGCACAAGAAGACCCAACTTTTAGAGTGACAACAGATGCTGAAACTAATGAGACCATCATTGCTGGAATGGGAGAGCTTCATCTTGAAATCATTGTTGATCGTATGAAGAGAGAATTTTCTGTAGAGACAAATGTTGGTAAACCCCAAGTCGCTTACAGAGAGACAATTACAGGGGAAGCGGGAGTAGAAGGTAAATATATTAAACAATCCGGTGGTCGTGGTAACTACGGTCACGTTAAGATAAAAGTTAAACCAATGGATATGACTGTTGATGTTGATGATCTTCCTAAAAATATTAAAAGAGATAAAGAATTTGAGTTTGTAAATAATATTAAAGGAGGAGCTATTCCTCAAGAATATATTCCAGCCTGTGAAAAAGGATTTAAAGAAGGTCTTGATAGGGGAGTCTTGGCTGGTTTTAAACTTGTAAATGTTTCAGTTGATCTATGGGATGGATCATATCATGATGTTGACTCCAATGAAATGGCTTTCAAAATTGCAGCTAGTATGGCCGTTCAAGACGCATGTAAGATGGCTCGACCTGTCATCTTAGAGCCAATGATGAAAGTTGAAGTTGTGACTCCTGAGAAATTCATGGGAGATGTCACTGGATCATTATCTTCAAAGAGAGGAATTATTGAAGGCATGGAAGCCAGAGGAATGAATCAGGCTGTTCGAGCAGTAGTACCTTTGTCTGAGATGTTTGGATATATGACGAGCCTTCGCTCAATGACTGAAGGACGAGCTTCATTTACTATGGAATTCATTCGCTATGATATAGTCCCTCAAAGCGTGGCTACAACAATCATAGAATCTAGAAAGTAATAAAAATATCCGAGCTTGGCTCGGGTTTTTTTATTTTTGGATTATGGTATAATACAAAAATATTATTAATTAATTTTCCTAAATTATGCAAAATCAAAAAGGAAATACAAGTGTTGTTATCTCTTTTATTTTTGTTGTTTTAGTTGTTGGGCTTGTTGTTTTTGTTTTGATGAATAGAAACAATCAACCAATTGAAGATATTTCTGGAAATAATATTTCAGAAAATCAAACAGAAGACAATTTAAATCAAAATGAAAAAGGAGAAATAGCCGAAGAAAATCAAATGGAACAAGTATCAAAAAGTGGTCTGCCTGCGAAAGCAGGAGATGTTTTAGTTATGAATTATACAGGGCGTTTAACAAACGGGACAGTCTTTGATTCAAATGTTGATCAAAAGTTTGGCCATGTCGAGCCATTTGAATTTACTTTGGGTGCAGGACAAGTCATAAAAGGTTGGGATGAAGGTTTAGTTGGGATGAAGGTTGGAGAGAAGAAAACTCTGACAATTTCTCCAGAAAATGCTTATGGCAATCGAGCCAATGGTTCTATCCCCGCGAATTCTACCCTTATCTTTGATGTAGAGTTAGTAGAAATTAAATAATTATCGAGGTTGTTTGATATAAAAAAGTCAATAATATTGACTTTTTTATATACCTAATATATACTTAGAATATCTAAATATTAGATTTATGAACAAAACAGAGAATTTAAAAAAAATTGAATATCTTATATCTTTATTTCTGAATACCGGAAGATTGATAAGAGGGCAATCTTCACCAGGAGATGTTGGTTGTGTTCTTATGCATAAGCATCATTTTTCAATGCTACGAGTTGAAGTTGTTCAACTTATTAAAGATGAAAAACCAACGATGAAAAGGATTGCCGAATATCTTCACATAAAAGCACCTTCGGCCACTTCTTTAATAAATGGATTAGTCAAAGCAAATCACGTCAAAAGAATAACAGATCAAAATGACAGGCGAATGGTTCATATGGTAGTGACGAAAGATGGGGAAAAATTTCTGGAAGATGGATTAAAGCATATGACAGAAAAATTAAAAGTAGTATTATTAAAATTAAAAAAAGGTCAAATAGATAATTTTATAAAAATAATGTTAGATATTAACAATACCTATAAATAATTATGAAAGAAAAAGCACAATCATTTTTTAAAAGAAATATTAAAAGAAAGAGAACTTGGGGGATATTAATCATCATCTTGATTTTTGGTAGTTACTTTTTATTGAAGACACCAAGTAGTGTGAAAAATACCGTTACTGATATTGCAAAGATTTCAGATTTAAAAGAAACAGTCTTGGCCACAGGACAGATTGTTTCAAATACAGACTTAAATCTGTCTTTTAATTCAACGGGGATGGTAAAATCTTTAAAAGTAAAAGTTGGAGATAAGGTAAAAGTTGGTCAATTGCTCGCTACTTTAGATCAAGGGACAGAGCTCGCTACTCTCACTTCGGCCAGGGGGGCGCTAGCTGCTGCGAACGCAAGACTTAAAAGAACATTAGAAGGAGCTTCAAATGAAGAAATAAATCTTTCACAAGTCACTCTCGATCAGACTAAACTTACTCAAGAGACCCTTATTAAAAATACTTATGAAAATCTTTTAAATTCTATTCCTGAAGCTATACCAGAAGATGGGACGAGTGATTATGTTTCTCCTGTTATCAGTGGTACTTATAAACTAGGGAAAGAAGGAGTAATAAAATTAAGTTCTTATTATAGTTCAGGGGGTGTCAGTTTTGAAGCAACTGGACTTACTAATGGAACTGGTATTAGTAATGAAATAATCTCACAACCAATAGGAGATTCTGGTTTATATATTCGATTCCCATCAAACACTACTTTTGATGTTAAAGACTGGGTAATAGAAATTCCTAATAAAAAAGCTTCGAATTATCTTACGAATTATAATGCATATCAAGCGACACTTTCTCAAGCTAAACTAGCAATTAAACAAAGAGAAGCAGAACTTGCTCTTAAAAAATCAAGCGCTCGAGGTTCAGAGATAGATCTTGCTAATGCAGATATTTTATCAGCAGAAGGTCAATTTCAGGCAGCTCTAGCTCGATATAATAACACAATCATTACTGCACCAGTTGAGGGAACAATTACTCGGATAGATATCAAGATCGGAGAGCTGACTCCAGCTCAAAAGAGTGTAATGATTTTACAAGATGTTTCTAATCTTTATCTTGAAACAAATATTAATGAAGCCAATATTACTAGTCTTTCTCTTGGGATGCCAATTGATATAAATTATGATTCTTTTGGTCCTGATAGAATTTTTAAAGGAATAATTACTAAGATAGATCCTTCTTCAACTTTGGTTTCTGGAGTTGTTAATTATAAATTAACAGCCAGTACTGAACAAATTTCAGATCTTCGTCCAGGGATGACAGCCAACATGACTATTAAAGTTAAAGAGAAAGATAATGTCTTAACTATTTCTTCGCGAGCCATTGTTACAAATGATAATGGAGATATAATGATAAGGATTGTCACAAATAAAACAAAAATGAAATACAAATCTGTCCCTATTACTACTGGCTTAGAAGGTGATGGAGGAATGGTTGAAGTTCTTTCTGGTCTTTCTGCTGGAGATGAATATGTAGTCTTAATTAAAAAATAATGTTAATTGAATTAAAAAATATAATAAAAAATTATGTAAATGGAGACGTAGTAACAAAAGTTCTACGGGGGATTGATTTATCTGTTGATGAGGGAGAATTCATCGCAATTATGGGTCCATCGGGATCTGGTAAATCAACCCTTATGCATACTATTGGATTTTTAGATCGTCCAACTTCTGGTGAGTATCTTTTCGATGGTCAAAATACTGAGAGTTTTACGGATGATGAATTAGCCCGTATCCGTAATGATGGCATTGGATTTATTTTTCAATCCTTCAACCTTTTGCCCAGAACTTCAGTCCTTGATAATGTTATGTTGCCACTTTCATATAGTGATAATAAAACAGACCACGAGAGTCGTGCCAGGAAAGCTTTAGAATCTGTTGGTCTTAGTGAGCGAATTAATTTTATGAGTAATCAAATCTCAGGAGGTCAAAAGCAACGCGTGGCTATTGCCAGATCTCTTGTTTGTGATCCAAAAGTTATTTTTGCTGATGAACCAACGGGGAATCTCGATTCTAAAAGTGGGGCAACTGTGATGAATATTTTGGAAAGATTAAACAAAGAAGGGAAAACTATTATTCTAGTAACACATGACAATAGAGTTGCTCTCCATGCAAATCGTATTGTTACGATTGTTGATGGAGAAATAATTTCTGATAAAATTGTCCCGGAGTCTGAAAGAATGCATTCAAAGATAATAAATGAAGAATAATTATTTAAAATGAAAGAGTTTAAAAAAGAATTAAATACTACAATTAAAGACTTGCTCGCGAGAAAGGGGAGGTCTTTTTTAACAATTTTGGGTATTATCATTGGAGTTGCCGGAGTAATTATTATTATCTCTTTAGGAGGAGGAGCTCAATCTCTTGTTTTAGGACAAATCACTAAACTCGGAACAAATATTGTAGGAGTTCTTCCGGGTAAAAGCAATGAAAAAGGACCACCCACAGCCGTATTTGGAGTTCAGATCAAAACTCTGACAATGGGAGATGTTGAAGCTATTAAAGATAAAAGTAAAGTTCCAAATGTCACTGACGTCACCCCTTATGTCAAAGGGAATGTCACAATAATCTCAGGCAAAGATAGTGTTGATACTTCTTTTGTGGCTGTTGAAGGTAGTTACCCTCGTATTCAAAATACAGAGATGATTAAAGGCACCTTTTTTACTGATGAAGAAGCCAATACTTCTTCTAATGTTATTGTCCTTGGTTATGATGTGGCAACCAATCTTTTCCCAAATGGTAATGAGATTGGTAAGATTGTAAAAATAAAAGTTCCTAGCAATGGCGGGAATATAGATTCAAACAATAGTATCCCATTTCGAGTTATTGGTGTTCAGAAAAAATTAGGAACTGTTGCTTTTCAGAATCAAGATGATCAAGTCTTTATTCCTTTTGCAATTGGCCAAAGGCAGATCTTAGGGATTAATTATATTCAAGCATTACGAGCAAAAGTTAATGATTCTATAAACGTCAAAACGACAATGGAAGACATCACACGTGTTTTGCGTGAACAGCATAATATTACTAATCCTGATAATGATGATTTTTCTGTTCGGGATTTAGCTGATGCTATTAAATTGTTAACAGGAATTACTGATAATCTTCGTATATTCCTTGCTCTTATGGCTGCGATTTCTCTTGTTGTTGGTGGAATTGGAATTATGAATATTATGTTAGTCAATGTATCAGAGAGGACTAGAGAGATTGGGCTTCGGAAAGCTATTGGGGCAACGAATAAAAATATTCGAAATCAATTTCTCCTTGAATCAATAGTTCTGACTCTCTCTGGAGGAATTATTGGAATTTTCCTTGGCATTTTCATTTCTTATCTAATAGCTATTGGAGCTAGATTTGCAGGATATGATTGGGCCTTCATCATTTCACCACTGGCTATTATATTAGCAGTTTCAGTTTCGTTAATAGTTGGAATAGTTTTTGGCTTATATCCAGCCTTGAAAGCAGCCAAATTAGATCCAATAGTTGCATTAAGATATGAATAATTTATTTAACAATATTTATTTTAAACAAGCTATCCGAGGGGTTAAATCTAACCCTTCTAGGACTTTTTTGACGACGCTTGGCATCATGATTGGGATTGGGACAGTCATCCTTGTCCTTTCAGCAGGTGAAGGATTCAAAAGTTATATAAATTCTCAAATTGAAGCCAATGGGACAAATGTTATTTTTGTTGAAACATCAGTTCCTTCTTCGACAAAAGATCGCTCAAGTTCTTCTTCGGAATCTTCTTCTGGCCAAGCTAAAAGTTCAGCCGAGAATGCTGTTCCTGTCACTAGTTTGAAAATAAAAGATATTGAAGATATAAAAAAATTACCAAATGTTGTGAATGCTTACGGTGCTTCAGTTGCACAATTGGTGGTCACACATAGGGATGTTTCAAAAAATGTTTTAATATTTGGAGCTTCTGCTTCACGTTTTGATATTGATAAAAGTGTTTTAAAATCAGGACGAGGATATACTTTAGAAGAAAATCGTGGTCTTACTCAAGTCGCTGTTTTGGGAGATAATTTAGCCTCGGATCTTTTTGGAGATAGTGATCCTCTTGGAGAAATGATAAGAATTGGAACATTAAATTTTGAAGTCATTGGGGTCTATGAGAAAAAAGGTGGTTTTGATGGAGCTGATGATCAAGTTTTTATTCCTATAAGTACCCTTCAAAAGAAAATTCAAGGGGTAGATTATTTATTTTATGGAATAGTTGAACTTAATGATAATAAATTAGCTGATGCCACTGCTTTAGATATTGCAGATACTTTGAGAGTAAATCATAATATAACAGATATTACTAAAGATGATTTTAAAGTGAACACCCAAGCTCAAGCTTTGGGGACCTTTGATACTATTTTAAAAGCCATTACTTTTTTACTTATTGCTATCGCTTCGATCTCACTTATTGTTGGAGGAGTTGGGGTGATGAATATTATGTATGTGGCTGTGACAGAAAGAATAGGAGAGATTGGTTTGAAAAAAGCGCTAGGGGCAAGAAATAAAGATATACTTTATGAATTTATCATTGAAGCAGTTTTATTAACTATTATAGGAGGAATCTTTGGTATTATTGGAGGTTCCATTTTATCATATTTAGTTTCAAAAATTGCTCAGAGTCAAGGCTTAGCTTGGAAATTTATAGTTCCTATCTGGGGAGTGATACTTTCTGTCTCAGTTTCAATGATCATTGGTCTTATTTTTGGAGTTTTCCCTGCTAAGAATGCAGCACGATTAAATCCAATTGATGCTTTAAATAAAGAATAAATATGCTATAATAGCTAAATGTATCCTGTTAGAGATGTGTATGTTATATTTTTATACGGGATATGAAATTTTTACAAGGTCTATATTATTAAATGATAATTAATTAGATACGTCCCATCTAACGAAGGGACTATCTCTAACGGGATGGAAACATTAAAAAAAGACACAAAAATAAATATCGCAGTTTTTATATTATTAGTTGTTGTTTCTCTTTTTATGATTGTTAAGTTCGTCAATGAACTTAAGTTTAACTCTTATGTTGGTCGGGGGAATCAACCCGCCAATGTTATTTTAGTAAATGGAAATGGTGAAGTTTTAGCAGTCCCTGATATTGCGGTTTTATCTTTAAATCTATATAAAGAAGGTAAGACGGCTAAAGAGGCGACAGACATGTTGAATGAATCTATCACTAGTACTCTTTCTTATTTGAAGGACCAAAAGATAGAAGACAAAGATATCAAATCAGAATATGGTGGACTTAGTCCCAAGTATTCTTACGACAAGTGTTACACATATCCATGTCCAACAAATTCAAAAGTCGTCGGCTATACAGCCACCCAATCAATCTCAGTCAAAGTTCGGGAAGTTGATACAGCCAATGATATCCGCTTGGGTGTCGCTTCACTTGGGGTGACTGATATAAGTGGTCCGACTTTCTCGCTTGACGATGAAGAGAATTACAAGAATGAGGCAAGATCTTTGGCTATAAAAGATGCTCGTGCTAAAGCAGAAGTTCTAGCTCGTGAACTTGGTGTAAGACTTGGTGATATTGTTAATTTCAGCGAAAGTGCTAATAATAATTATCCAATATATCAAACCAAGTCAATGATGGATTCAAGTGTCATGTCGGAGAATAGTGCTCCTGTTTTACCAAAAGGGGAGAATAAAATTACCTCTGATGTCTCAATTAGTTACGAAATAAAATAATCTATTTTTCATAAATCTCTAAAATTCTCCATACCCGGTATGGAGAATTTTGGGAGTTTGTGTTATTGACTTTGTATTATATCTAGTATATATTATAAGTATTACACCCCCGGGGTGTTTTTTACTAACAGAGGATTTATGGGTATATGTATCCTGTTAGAAGACGCGGTCGCAGTTTTAAAAATATAGATTATCAAAATTATTAGATATTAATTAAGTAGGTTTGGTCATATACTAAGTATAGTGACCGTGACCTGCTTCTAACGGGATGGAAAAAACTATAAACTATTTCAAGGAAGTGCTAGCCGAAGCTAAAAATGTAACTTGGCCGACTCGGAAGCAAACTATTCTTTTTACAATTGCTGTACTTTCGGTGTCCTTGTTAGTTGCTTACTATCTTGGGGCACTTGATTTTTTATTTAGCAGAGGTCTGGAATTTTTACTTACAAGATAATTATTATTTAATATTTTCTAATGACTTTTTCTATTTGCTAGAACCTAGTCACTAGAACCTAATTTACATATGGCAAAACAAGAACTAAGAGGAGAAAGGAATTGGTATGCAATTCACACTTATGCTGGATATGAAAATGCGGTAATGCGTAATTTAAGACAACGTATTGATTCACTCGGTATGGATGATAAGATTTTTAGTGTTATCGTTCCAGTTGAAAAGAAAATCAAAATTAAAGGTGGAAAAAGAGTTGAAGTTGAAGAAAAAGTTTATCCTGGGTATGTCCTCGTTGATATGATCGTAGATGATAATTCTTGGTATGTTGTCCGCAACACTCCCCGAGTTACGGGTTTCGTTGGAGCTGGAGTTAATCCTGTCCCATTAAATAAAAATGAAGTTGATGAATTGTTTGGCCGAATGGATAAGATTGATAATAAGAATAAGCATCAGATAGACGTAGAAGTTGGAGAGATCGTCCGAATTGCTGATGGTCCATTTAAAGACCTTGAAGGTAAAATAAATGATATTGATCGCGAAAGAGGTAAAGTTAAAGTTTTGGTTTCGATGTTCGGACGAGAAACACCAGTTGAACTTGATTTCTTGCAGATAAAAAAATTATAAAATTTTTTTATGAACAGAAGCATAAATGATCTTTTTAAAATCCCCAGGTGTGGGCGCGCCGTAGCCCGCAGGACGAGAGGCATAAGGGGTTTCAAAAAGATAATTTTGCGAATGTTTTTGATTTTTGATAAGAAATGTGTTAGATTAAGCCTGTTACGCTATAAGCTTCAAATTATTGTTAATATTCTAGTCACTATAAACTAGTTACTAGAAACTAATTATTGTATGGCTAAAAAAATAACCAAAAAAGTTAAATTACAAATTCCAGCTGCCAAGGCTACTCCTGCGCCACCGCTTGGACCTGCGCTTGGGCAAGCTGGGGTCAATATTGCAGAATTCTGTCAAAA
>Ga0105047_10018673_pt1 | contig 10734 bp, 8 predicted proteins | sample MAT04_FD_78384 | JGI IMG/M metagenome (GOLD analysis project Ga0105047, IMG submission 78384) | Freshwater microbial communities from Lake Fryxell liftoff mats and glacier meltwater in Antarctica - MAT-04 (megahit assembly) | ecosystem: Environmental > Aquatic > Freshwater > Ice > Liftoff...
AAGTAATATCAAATCCCTTTGAATCATACCGCCTGTATTCTTTAGTTCCCATCTGTTGGGACGAAAAATAAGACGGCGGTTGAAACCGCGTCTACACAAACTAAGTCCGCCTCCACGGACTGAATAAAATAACGCAATTTTAACCGCCCGGTCTTTCTTCTATTCGCCCTCTCCTATTCTCCCCACTCTGCCAGCACTTCTCAGAATTTGACAAGCTAAAATCGCCGCCCCAAATCCATTATCAATATTCACCACACCAACACCAGCCGCACAAGAATTAAGCATAGTTAAAAGAGGAGCAATCCCGCCAAAACTCGCGCCGTAACCAACACTTGTAGGCACCGCAATCACGGGACAATCCGCTAAACCCGCAACCACACTCGGCAAAGCACCTTCCATACCAGCAACCGCAATCAACACATCAGCATCATCAATCACGTGCCGATTATTCAACAAGCGGTGAATTCCAGCCACTCCCACGTCCCACAAACGCCGCACCTGAAAACCACAAAGTTCCGCCGTAACTGCCGCTTCTTCCGCTACAGGCAAATCCGCCGTTCCCGCACTGATGATAGTCACAGTACCCGGATGCTGCCAAGTTGGGGAATTAGCAGAAATGGCACAAATTCGAGCTTTTTGGTAGTAGCACAAATCGGGTATTTTTTGCTGCAATTGCTCGAAAACGAACGGTTCAATTCGCGTCGCCATCACCACAGGATTTCGCCCGCGCATCGCCTCGATAATTTCCACAATTTGGTCTGGTGTTTTCCCTGGGCCCAAGATGACTTCAGGAAAACCGGTTCTTAAGGTGCGGTGGTGGTCAATTTTGGCAAAATCGCCGACTTGTTCAAAGTCAAAATGCTTTAATTTGTCCAAAGCTGCGATCGGGCTAACATCGCCAGACGCAACAGATTCGAGTAACTTCTGTAAAATTTTAGGTTCCATGAATTAATTCACTGGTGATTAATGACAGTTGACAGTTGACAGTTGACAGTTGACAGTTGACAGTTGACAGTTGACAGTTGACAGTTGATAGTTGACAGTTGACAGTTGACAGCTTGCGAAAGAGAAGGGTTGACTAATGACCAATAACCAATAACTAATGACCAATGACCAATAACTAATGACCAATGACCAATAACTAATGACTACTGACTATTCGGCAATTTTCAGCTCATACAAATTCCATAAAGCACCTCCTATAGCACTATAGCGAATTCCCGAAAGGCGATCGCGCACCGCCTCAAAAGTCAGCGGATTCACCATATAAATAAAAGGCACTTGTTCTGTGATAATCCGCTGCGCATCCCCATAAAGTTCCTTGCGCTTCGCCTCATCAAGCTCTTGAGAAGCCTTCACGTAAAGGTCATCAATTTTTTGTTCCCAGTCGTACACTTCCCAACCCTTGATCGGCGGTTCTGTCCCTAACGGGCCCTGGTTGAAACTGTGTAAAGTCCCCTTAACAGACCAAATATTGTAGCTACTGTGCGGTTCCAAACCTCCGGTAAAACCACCGAGGTAAGTATCCCAATTTTTAGTCAAACGCAGCTTTTCCACATAAGTGTTAAAACTCAGGAACTGCGTATCAATTTCCATCCCCAGTTTGCCCAAATCTTGTTTAATTTGCGTTCCCATTTGTTCCCGCACTTTTTTCCCCGCAGCCATTAACAAAGTAAACCGCACTTTGTTGCCCTCAGTATCCAACAATTCGCCGTTACTATTATACTTGAAACCAGCACTCAGCAGCAACTGTTTCGACTTTTCCGGATCGTAACTGTAAGTTTTCAATCCCTGTTCTGGAGACAAGTAGAACGGACTTTGTGCCGGAATTGGGGAATGCAGGGGCGCGCCAAGTCCGCGATAGATATTGTTAGTCATGGCATCGCGGTTGATGCCGTGGGCGATCGCCTGCCGAAATTCCTTATTGGTAAACCAGCGAGACTTAATCGGGTCTACAAACGGCTGATTTTGAGGGCTGCGCCCCTTATTCAGATTGAAACACATAAACACGCTGCCAGTATCCGGGCCGCCGTTAAATACCGTATATTTGCCACGTTTTTCCTCGCGTTTCAGCAGCGGAAACACCTCCGGCTGCACGTCCAGAGTATCCAAATCGCCCGATCGAAAATTCAGCAATTGATTGTCAGTATTTTCGATAATTTGCCAGACAATTTGCTGGATGTAAGGCTGACTATTTCCCTCAGCATCTTTGCGCCAAAAATACGGATTTCTTTCCAAAACCACGCGCTGATTTGGAGTATAACTCAACATTCGGTATTGACCGTTACCGACAATTTTTTTAGGGTCAGTATCCGTACCCCAAGTAGCCAGGAACTTTGGCTTGCCTTTGCTATCTGTATTGCTGATTGATTCCTGTAAAATATGAGCTGGTAAAATCGGTATTCCGCCAGCATATCTAATAAATGGAGCAAAAGGTTCTGCCACTGAAAATTCTACGCGGCGACTGTCAAGTTTTTTGAGTTTTGGGAATTGGCGGCTGATGCCAACTCTCAGAGTATCTTTCAAACCGCTAGGGATTTTATCATTGAAATAAATCTTTTCATAACTGAAGATAATGTCATCTGTAGTCATCGGTTCGCCATCAGACCATTTTAATCCCTCTCGCAGGGTGAAGACAATCTTTTTGCCATCCTTAGAAACTTCCCAGGACTCTGCTAAACCAGGTTCTAGCTTCGATGTCAGGCCGTTTTCGTTGATCAATCCCTCGTACATATAGCCAAAAACGCTGTATGCAGATTGATTTAGGGGATAGTTGAAGGTAGACGGGCCACTGGGGGTGGGAACGATGAGTCTGTTTGTTAATTGCGATCGGGCGGGACGACAAGCAGAGAGACTGATAGTGGCAATTACAGCCAGCAAAACAGCCAGCCAGCGGTGCTTTGAATGTAAAATAGGGAAAATTTTCATAAGAATTTAGTTTACCACCTGCGTGCAATTATGACTGAGATTGTAGCCAACCGAGAAAGTCTTCAGTGCGCGAAAAATACTTGGTTATCCCGACTTCCTGCAAAGCATCTCGAACTTTCGACAGACCAAATTCTTTGAAATTACCGCTGAGAAATACTTTGGTTTCTGTGGAATGCGATCGGGCATGACTGAGGATACAGTGTAGAATCAAATTGTCTGTTGGGTCTTTTTCGATCAAAGTTGCGTTTAAGCTTGCTTCGATAATCTCTGGATTTAATGCAATCATTTCTGAATTTCGCGACATCAGACTTATCGCTTCCCGCAAGCGCGATTTAATTTCATCCATTCGATAGCGATAGTAAACTAATGACTCTTCTAAGTGGAAAGATAGAGATGTGGCGTATTCAGATGTCACATCTCGCTTTGTTTCGCTAACTTGACGACTTAGCTGTTCCTTAAAAGAGTTTTGCCGCTTCAACTCATCCTCTAAAGCTGACAAAGCCTCCATGTAACAAATGCTGGGTATTACCAACTGAACTGATGAGGACAAATCCCTGAGCAACATAATTGCTTCAGCCTCACGCCCTGTAGTAATGCTCATCAAAAAGTTGGTCTCGATATATACGATTGCCACCTAATTCCACTCCTGATTTTGTTGTTCCACCTGCGAGTAATGGCAGCAAACCGATGGCTGCTATCTGCTCCGATGCTGGCGGGACTTCTGATTTCCAGTTATAATCTAAGTCATGCAGCCACGATTCAATCAGCCCCTCAATGGTACTTTCAAAGAGCCATTTACTGCCAAACGTAGGCAGATAATAGCGACATATTTCGCCGGTATTGAGAGTGCAAACAGGCTCCGATAAATTCACGCCATCCCATTTGAAAATCAAAATTTGTTCCGCGTCAATAAACATAGCATAGGGGATGATCGCGTTTCTTTCAGACACCTTAGCTAACACAGCTTTCAGCCAATCGATCGCGCGATCGACAATTTTCTGTTTCGCGGCTGCTTCTTGGGCTTGAATAATTTTAACCTCGATTAGCACAACTATGCGATCGTCCTTATCCAACGCGATCACATCCGCGTCTACAGGAAATTGTAACTCCCAGTTGTCAGTGTCCATGATTTCAGGCTTCCTAGCGATTTTGGATTAAACAATTGACTCCACAGTCAATTTTAGATGATAGAGTTCTATTTTTGGCCCAGCAAAACTACAGCATAGGCTGCAATTCCTTCCTCTCTCCCCACGGGGCCTAACTTTTCGTTAGTAGTAGCTTTGATGCCAATTTGGTCTGGTTTTAATTGTAGAACACCAGAAAGCCGATCGCGCATTTGCTCAATATGCGGTTTCAGCTTCGGACGTTCAGCCACCACCACCGAGTCAATATTGCCAATTTCCCAGCCTTTATCTAATATTAACTGATTGACTTGTGCCAGCAACACTAGACTGTCTGCACCTTTCCATTTTGGGTCAGTTGGCGGGAAATATAGGCCGATATCTCCCAAGCTGAGAGCTCCCAGCATCGCGTCCATGATAGCGTGGGTAAGCACGTCTGCGTCGCTGTGACCTAATAAGCCTAATTCGTGGGGAATGTGTACGCCGCCGAGGATTAGGGGGCGTTCTGGAACTAAGCGGTGAATGTCGTAACCGTTACCGATGCGGATGTTCATTTCAAAAAGTAGATGTTTGGGGAATGCAGACAGTAGGAAATTATTGCACAGTTTGTCTGGGGATAAGTGAGTTTTTTGGGCGATCGACCTTTTTTACTTTTGGGCAGATATTGGAGGAATGCGATCGGCTGTTAAAATTACTACTTTCCCATCTTGCCAAACAGCAATAGATTCACCTAATTTGCGGTGTCTTTCAATAGCTGCTGCAACTGCCGATTTCAGTCCAGCATTAATTTTTGTAGATAAAAGCTGTCTGGGTTCTGATTCGTTCATTTTATCTTTGATTTATTTGATTCCAGCTTTCAACATTATAGATTATCTGTTCTTGCTCGATACTCCCTTCTGCCACTAACTGAGGAGTTTCGTTAGAGTTATTATAGATAATCCAATTGTCGCACAGTGGCAAATACAGAGCGAGCAAGTTTAGCATTCCTCCGTCATAGCGACGGCGGATGACATCTTCTGGGATGGAATGGCCGCCGCTAGCTACCCGGCTGGCTACTCTTGCTATGGCTAGTTCGGGCGATCGCAACCAAAAGTAAATTAAGTTAATTGTATAACCTTTGGTTTTACAACTTCTGAGGAAAGCTGCAAAGCTGCGGGCCGCCAGAGTAGTCTCAAAAGCAAAATCAGTTCCAGAATTAGACAGAGTTTGCAGTCTTTCTAGCGTAATGCGTCCGGCGGTAATGGCTACGGACTGTTGATTGAATGGCGAAAGTGCAGCCGCGATTGCGTCAGCATTGATATATTCAAAACAGTCCAGAAAGTTGGGCAATAAACTCATTGATGCAGTGGTTTTTCCGGAACCGTTAGCGCCGCCAATTATGTAAAGATTTGCCATACATTCAACAGTTAAATTTACACTAAGGAATGAGAATTAAATAACTTACAATCTTTATTGTTCTTGTGGGATGGGCGGGAGATCCCGTTCTTTCAGGACGGGATCTCCCGCCCATCCCACAAACTTGTGTAAATTATTTAATTTGCGATCCTAACTTTAGTTAATTAATCCGCTAGCAAATCCGGGCGGCGCGATCGAGTTCTGGCAATTTGCTGTTCCTTGCGCCAACGAGCAATTTGGGCGTGATTCCCAGACAGCAACACATCGGGCACCTTCAATCCCCGAAAATCCGCCGGCCTAGTGTACTGCGGATAGTCCAAAAGCCCGTCCTCAAAACTCTCAAACTTCAGGGAATCTTCCTTTGCTACAGTTCCCCGCAACAAGCGCAAAACCCCATTAATCAAGGCCAAAGCCGGAATTTCGCCCCCGGTGAGCACAAAATCGCCTAGAGACACTTCGCGAGTTACCAAATGCAGGACTCGATCGTCCACACCCTCATAGTGACCGCAAATCAACACCAACTGATCGCGCTCGGTGGCGAACTCCCGAAACATCGGCTGCTGCATCGGTTCGCCCTGCGGAGTCAGCAAAATCACCTCCCGCCTCGGTAACACAGGTAGCGACTCCACCGCAGCAAAAATTGGTTCCGGCTTCATCAGCATCCCGACTCCGCCCCCGTAAGGCTCGTCATCGACTCGGTGGTGCTTGTCTGTGGTAAAATTACGGGGATTGACAAAATTTACCTCAGCAATATTTTTAGCTAAGGCTTTGCCCATCAGTCCCGATGCTAGGGGAGCGAGGAAAAATTCTGGAAATAGAGTTACAACGTCAAATCGCACAATAATTGGAATTTATTGATACATCTCCTCTAGTTTGACCCTTAGAGGGATATCCGTTTTCAGTAATTGCATTATTATTTATAATTTCTTATAATTTGTGAGATTTTTGCAAGTTAAATCCTCTTCCTTTGTCTGGTGCCCGGTTTTGTTGTACAAAAATAATCTGTTCTCAGGACAGCGGATCGAGTAAACTCGCCCCCAAACTGCCCGATCGCGCGTGAGGCGATTCTCGATCGGGATAGTTACGCCGCCCGTACCTCACTGATCCGAAAAAATATTCAATCTTAAAAAGCCCCATTCTACCCACAACCACGGCAAAATTGAATTTCACATCCACCAGAGGAAGACACACTATGCAGCAGTTGACATCTCAAGCCCTCGAACAAAATCTTCCCCAGCGCACAAAAACCTCGATTATGGTCATCGGAGGAGCCGAAGACAAAGTTCACGGGCGAGAGATTCTGAATACCTTTTTTTGCCGTTCTGGGGGGACAAACGCTCGGCTGGCGATCATTCCTTGCGCTTCGCGAGACCCCGAAGGAACTAGCAACCGCTACCGCACTATATTTGACGAAATGGGCGTTAGCGCTGTCAAAGTTGTTGACATCCGCGAACGCGAACAAGCCGAAAACCCCGTCTGGAAAGATTATTTAGAAGACTGTACAGGCGTATTCATCACAGGTGGCGACCAACTGCGGCTCTGCGGGCTGCTGGCGGACACCCCGCTGATGGACAAAATTCGCAAAGAAGCTCTCGAAGGCAAGATTACCCTCGCCGGTACCAGCGCGGGTGCTGCGGTGATGGGATATCACATGATTGCCGGCGGCGGGAGCGGCGCATCACCGAACCGCTCTTTGGTAGACATGGCAAACGGACTTAACATTATTCCAGAGATGATCGTCGATCAGCATTTTCACAACCGGAACCGCATGGCTCGCTTGCTGTCGGCTGTTGCTTGTCATCCCGATCGCCTCGCTATTGGTATTGACGAAGACACCTGCGCCTTGTTTGAGGGTGACGATACTCTGAAAGTTCTCGGTAAAGGCACTGTGACTATTGTTGATTCTCGCGAAAACTTTTATACCAACGAGTCTCAAGTAGGAGCGACAGAACCCTTAAGTCTGTTCAATATGCGCTTGCACGTCCTGTGCCACGGAGATTGCTACAATATGCCACTAGGCAAACCGATGGCATCGGCTGCTTGTTCGGAGTCGGGCTGGCCTTCGGAATGTCGCACAGCTAACTAACGCAGAATATCAGAGTCATTGATTCGCCAGAAATTAGGTGGCATTCCGGTGAAATAATGGATGCAACAATACAATAGATTAGCCGTGCAGCCACGGGCTGACACCAGAAGGCAGAATCAACAGAAGGCGTTGCTGAATTGGGAGATGAAATCCTCCGGGGCTCTTGGCCCCCTGAAGAGCCCCCACCGCCGACGGGGTAAGCACTCTTGGCTTTACCCCTACAAACCCATCATACTTTCATTCAGTAACGCCCAACAGAATAATGTTACCTTCTGCGTTCTAGTTTCTGCCGCACCTTGACTTTTACTTGTTTTTAGCCGATCGCTCGGTCATAAATTTTCAACGCTGACAGACCCAAAAACGGGTATCGTGCCCCCGACGCTATGACTGTGGAGAACCCCAAATTTTAGACTTTTATTCGAGATTCCAGACGATCGATCTGTCTGTAGAATAAACCTAAAATCTAAAACTTGTACTGAGCGAAGCCGAAGTATCTAAAACTTGTACTGAGCGAAGCCGAAGTATCAAAAATCTAAGATTGATGCTCCCGCTAATAACTGCAAATTCAGTGCCAAACTGTTCGCAGCGAACAGTCGATCGAGCAATCTAGCTGGAAATTGAATAAATGCTGCAATTACCTATAAGATTTAGCGCCCCATACCCCTCTTACTGTCATGAAAATACTTAAAATTCAGACGTTACGCGGCCCCAACTACTGGAGCATCCGACGCCACAAACTCGTGCTCATGCGTCTGGATTTAGAGGAGTTGGCAGATAAAACCACAGCGCAAATTCCTGGATTCTACGAAGGATTGATTGCCGCGCTGCCGAGTTTGGACGACCATCACTGCTCTCCCGGCCATCGGGGAGGCTTCCTGCAACGTGTTAGAGAAGGCACAATGATGGGACACGTCATCGAACACGTAGCCCTAGAACTTCAGCAAATGGCAGGAATGCCGGTCGGCTTTGGTCGCACCCGCGAGACTGCCACCCCTGGCATTTACCAAGTAGTAATCGAGTATCAAAACGAACAAGCAGGTCGCTATGCAACCCGCGCGGGTGTGCGGATGTGCCAGAGCATTGCCGATACAGGCACTTATCCAGCAGCGGAATTAGTCCAAGATTTGAGAGACCTCAAAGAGTTTGGTTTGTCGGCTGCCCTCGGGCCAAGCACGGAAACACTGATCAAGGAGGCAGAATCTCGCGGTATTCCCTGGCTGCCGTTGAACGCCCGGTTTATGATTCAACTCGGCTACGGGGTACACCAAAAACGGATTCAGGCAACTCTGAGCAACCGCACGGGAGTTTTGGGGGTAGAACTAGCCTGTGATAAGGAAGGTACGAAAAATATCCTGGGCGCTGCTGGGGTGCCGGTGCCGAGAGGGACGGTGATTAATTATATGGACGAACTGCGCGGGGCGATCGAAGATGTGGGCGGTTTTCCGATCGTTCTGAAACCGCTAGACGGCAACCACGGGCGCGGAATTACGATCGACATCAACTCCTGGGAAGTAGCAGACGAAGCCTACGACTTAGCCAGCGCAGCATCGAAAACCAAAAGCGTGATTGTCGAGCGCTATTACACCGGCCGCGACCACAGAGTATTAGTCGTCAACGGGCAAGTCGTAGCAGTCGCAGAACGAGTCCCCGCTAACGTTGTGGGTAACGGCAAGTCTACAGTAGAACAGCTCGTAGAAGAAGTAAACAGCGATCCACAGCGGGGAGACGGACACGACAACGTGCTCACCCGGATCACGATCGACAAATTGACCCTCGATTTGCTGGAAAAACAAGGCTACGCGATGGACTCCGTATTGCCCGCAGGCAAAAGAGTATTCTTGCGCGCCACAGCCAACTTGAGCACCGGTGGCATTGCAGTCGATCGCACCGACGAAATCCACCCAGAAAACGTCTGGTTATTTTCCAGAGTTGCTAAAATCATCGGTTTGGACATCGCCGGCATTGACGTAGTAACAGAGGATATTTCTGTGCCCCTGCGCGATACGAACGGAGTTATCGTCGAAGTCAACGCCGCACCTGGTTTCAGAATGCACGTCGCGCCTAGTCAGGGTTTGCCCCGCAACGTCGCCGGCGCAGTCTTCGATATGCTTTTCCCCTCGCCTCAACCCAGCCGGGTGCCGATTTTAGCGGTGACGGGAACCAATGGCAAAACGACAACTACTCGCCTGCTAGCCCACATTGTCAAGCAAACGGGTCAAATTACCGGTTACACGACTACCGACGGCACTTACATCGGCGATTATTTGGTCAATAGCGGAGATAATACTGGGCCCCAGAGTGCTCAGTTGATTTTGTCCGATCCGACGGTGGAAGTGGCGGTGCTGGAAACGGCTAGAGGTGGAATTTTGCGATCGGGCTTGGGCTTCGATCAGTGCGATGTCGGCGTTGTCTTGAACGTCGCAGCCGATCACTTGGGAATTGGCGACATCGACACCGTGGAACAACTAGCCAAGCTCAAGAGCGTCCTCGTCGAGTCAGTAATGCCCAAAGGCTATGCAGTTTTGAATGCAGACGACCCGCTAGTAGCACGGATGGCGCAAAGTGTCAAGGCTCAAATTGCATATTTTTCGATGAACCCGGACAACGAATTGGTTGCCAAACACACCGCTGCGGGCGGGCTGGCTGCGATTTACGAGAATGGCTACTTGTCAATCTTAAAAGGCGATTGGACACTGAGAATTGAGCAGGCTGTGAACGTGCCGCTGACGATGGGCGGGCGCGCGCCGTTTATGATTGCTAATGCTTTAGCAGCTTGTTTGGCGGCCTTTGCTCAAGGATTGAAAATAGAGGATATTCGAGCTGCTTTGTCAAGCTTCCAAGCATCGGTTGGTCAAACTCCCGGACGGATGAATCTGTTTAATATGGGCAGCTATCACGCTTTGCTCGACTACGCCCACAACCCTCACAGCTACAAGGCTTTGGGGAGTTTCGTGCAGAATTGGCCGGGAATGCGGATAGGGGTAGTTTGTGCTCCTGGAGACAGGCGAGATGAAGATTTTGTGACGCTGGGCCAACTTTCGGCGGAAATGTTCGATCGTATTATTGTCAAAGAAGATATTGACAGGCGCGGGCGAGAACCGGGTGTGGTGGCTAAGTTAATTTGCCAAGGAATTGCAGAGGCGATTTCTGCACGCACCCCAGATCAATCCAAAGTTCAATACGAGTTGATTCTCGACGAAACAA
>Ga0105047_10018678_pt1 | contig 10732 bp, 9 predicted proteins | sample MAT04_FD_78384 | JGI IMG/M metagenome (GOLD analysis project Ga0105047, IMG submission 78384) | Freshwater microbial communities from Lake Fryxell liftoff mats and glacier meltwater in Antarctica - MAT-04 (megahit assembly) | ecosystem: Environmental > Aquatic > Freshwater > Ice > Liftoff...
CCACTGTAACGCCGCCGTGCTGGAGACTCAGATCGTCGTGGCCGCGATTGAACGGTTCGGTGTTCGTCCCGCGAATCGTGACGTTGCGATAGACGTGGTTATCGAAGTTCGGATGATAGATCCCATAGTCCGTCTGAATGGTCATGTTTTCGACCAGCAGCGACGGAACCTGTGGCCTGAGTCCATAGTGAACGTTCCAGATCTTCGTATTGCGGACCACGAACGGATGCCGCGCGTCCGGGCCGACGCCATTCACGCCCTCACCCAGATTGATGCCGTACAGACCGTGGTTGCTGTGGACCTCGTTGTCCTCGAACCGAACGAACGGCAGCGTGCGGATATCGACGTCCTTTTCGGAGCCATCGGGCTGCAATACAGGCATGATCAGCTTGAGAGCACTCGTTTCCGTGGCCTCAAACCGAAAGCCATACTGGCCATTGGCGGTCGCCACGTTGCGGGTGAACGTATTCAGACTGTTCGCCCACCAGAAGCCAGCTCCTTCATTCTGATCGAAAGGCAGAACCTGTCTCGGCAGCTTCTTTGTCGCGCGGGCTTCGACGGCAAGATTGCGATCAAGAACATTGTACACCTCGGTCCCGTCTTCCATGAAGTACCCATGTCCGAGGCTGCGATAGCCGACGCAGTCGCGGACGACCAGATGATTCGTGCCGTGGATCGTCAGCCAGCGGTTGTGGCTGTCCCAGATCGAGGCTCCAATGACCGAGCTGCCGCGCATCGTCGAGCCGACCAGATGGAAGTGCAGGCTGTACCGACCGAGCACGCCCTGCTTGCCGAGATGCCTGAACTCGGCATATCCAATTGAGCCGGCGGAGTGACGGTGATACATCGTGTGGCCGCGTTCCCCGTCGGGATCGGCGGATTCAACAATCACATTCCTGCTGAGATTGGCGACCTCGCCCCGGAATTCGCCATCACCCAGATGCTCCGCCGTCAGTGGCTCATCGAAACGAATCTGCGTGCCGTCGATAGCGGTGATGGTGCGAGATTCTGTGGTCTTCTCTTTGTCACCATCGCCCTCGGTCGCCGTCACGATCACATGGTCGCCGATCTTCCAGCCGGTGACGGGCTCAGCCAGCGTCACGTCTGTCGCTCCCTGTGTCGCATTGGCTCCGAGCTTCACCCACGTGCGGCTCAGAGGCGCACCGTGAAAATCCATCCGCCCGCCGCAGCAGACGATCGCCGGGCACGACTCCTTGTTCATTCCCGGAACATATGTCAGTCGGATGAGGGCCGTGGCGTTTGCCACCACTGGTTGAAGCGGCGTGCCGACAAGCAAAGAGGCCCTCGCAGCCGTCGGATCGGGGGTTGCGAGGTGCATGTCGCAGTCGAAGCCTTCTTCTTCGACGCTGTCGGAAGCCTCGATCTTGATCAGGCCCACATTGAGTTGGGTCGATTTGTCGGTCGCGAATGAGACAGTCCCCGCGATGAACAGCGCGCGAAGAATCAGCGACTCAGGAGCCTGCACGTCATAAGTCACAGTGTGGCCGGATCGCACCTGCACCTGGACTCCGTGGCCGGGAATCTCGTTTCCGTCCCACGTCGCTGCATCAGACCACGCCCCGGATTGGACACTACGAACAAGCTTCACACGATCCAGAACAGGCGGCTCGGCGGACAGACAGACTCGACTCACGAAACACACACACAGCATGAGAAGAACAAAGCGGCCAGGACAATTCCACTGCGGACTCATGTGTTACCCTTCTCTTCCAGAATTCTTGGCACGAGGAAGAACTGTCCGTCGGTCTTCGGAGCATTTGCCAAAGCAGCTTCGCGGGGAAGAGACGTCCGTTGTTCATCGTCACGAAACACATTTTCAGCCGGGATCGGGTGCGACATAGGAGCGACATCTGTCGTATCGACTTCGTTCAGCAGGCTGACATAGTCCAGAATGACTGTCAGCTGCTCACCACATGCAGTCAGTTCCTGTTCATTCAAGGACAGTCGAGCGAGTAAGGCAACCTTGCGTACTTCGGAAAGTTCCATAGTTTTTGATTCCCAGTGTCATCCGGTTGCCATTGTCTCCGAGCGATACTTCACGCGGTCATGAGTGAGAGAATTGGCGAGCGGCATGCGTCAGCTTGCCGGTACAAAAACGCAGTAAGTGTTCATTCCGCAGCCCTGTGTCTTTTCGCCCATTCGTCCATGTTCTCTACAAGCCTGTTGGTCAGGCTGAGCCCCAGCGATCTTCTTGTCAGGAACATGACGCCGTCAATGAGAGACACGTCTCTGAGAGTCGCCGCCAGATTCGAAAGCTGCAATTCCTCCACCAGTTTGCTCACTTCGACACGTTCGGATTCCCTGTGCAGCAGCCTGATGATGGCAGAACAGTTGTTGATGTCAACGGTTTTCAGCTGTTGCATCCGCTGGAACGAAAAATATGCCGCGCAGAACAGGCGTTGCGGCAATGCCAACTTGCCGAGCAGGCGTTCGACCCAGGATTGATCACTCTCCAGACTTCCGAGTGCATACGTCCAGACGGCGGTCATCGTAGGAGCCGCGCGGATCGCAGTCACGCTGTCATCCTGTTCGAATTCATGTTCTGTGTCACCCAGTTGTTTGGACAGACGCAGAAATGTGAAGAACAGGATTCCTCCAAAGATGCCAAACGACACGACAAACGCCCGAATCCATGAACCGACAAATCCGATGTACAGGATGGCAGCGAAGATCCCAGTTTCCAACAACGTCGCGACGAGGCCCAGAGCGACCATCGCGGTGATTGCGCCGATCAGGAGACGATTCTGCCCCCGTAACTTTTCAGAAAACCATCGACGGTATTCATCTTTCTTCATGATGCGGACTTCTGGCTGTGGACGGCGGCAATGCAAGGCGGCTTAAAAAAGGGGTCTGGAACCAATAGTGCGGAGCACGCTCTGGGCCATTTGGCTATTGGTTCCTGGCCCCTTTTTTAAGCCACAGTAGTCTATGCGAAGTTGTGAACCATGCAAAACGTGAATTCGGCAGGTCCTGCTTGCCGAACAGGACTTCGCGGTCGCGCCGCGATCAGCGAGGAGTCGCGGTCGAAAGGACGGCCACGCGGCGATGTGGAGCGGATGTGCGGCCCATGCCGGTTCGCCTTGCGGCGAAAGTCCTTTCCGGCAGAAAGGACCTACCAATCACAGTCCTTTCCGGCAGAAAGGACCTACTTTAACAATCATCCGCGACGTTACCCCGCACGCCAGATTAACGAAAAACTCCCGCGTTCTTCACGGTTTCCTCGCACCCAGAATGCAAAACTCCTGAATTCGAGCAAGGTGGCACGGACGCCAGATCACTCCGCGACTTCTAAGAAAGGTGAAATCATGCAGTTTATCGACTCACTTGATGACGACCTTACCGATTGCCCTGAACCGCTCGTCGTTCACTGCACCATACCGATCAGGGCGGATTCTCGACTGACATCGACATCGCTTGATGACGACTTTCTGTGCTGGTCCAGTCGCCAGAAAGACGCAGAAATCGTCGTTGAATACGACGTTTGAGGAACCGGGGCTCCGCATCCAAGTTCAATAATTGGCGTCCCAGCGCTGAGAAGGAGGTCGCAGGAAAGTGGAGAATCCTGAAGTCGTGTTCGACTTGGCTCAGGCATCGCGCTAAAATTGATTCTGCAGCGGCGTGCTGGAAATTCGCAAAGTGTCCGTGAAGCTGCTGCTCGTCGTTGTGCCCCGTGTTTCTGAAAGCTCTGAGCCAGCTTCCCGGGCGATCCGTCTGACAATTGCTCCTCAACTCTTTAAAGGAATTTGAAAATGAAGATGATGGTATTATCTGCCAGCCTGATCTTGTGCTGCGGTGTGTCGGCGATTGCTGAAGACTGGGGAACCATTTCCGGCCAGGTCGTAGTGACGGGCGACATCCCAGCCCCTGCGCTGTTGCACGCGAAAGGTGCTCAGGTGAAGGATCCTGCGGTCTGTGCAGCTGTGGATACCTACAAAGATGATCTGGTCATTGACGCGGATTCCAAAGGACTGGCAAATGTGTTCGTCTATCTCCCGAAAGCTCCCAAGAGTATTTATCCGGACTTGAAGAAGCCTGATCCAGCGGTGGTCATCTTCGACCAGAAAGGCTGCATGTTTACGCCTCATGCAATGGTTGTCCTTGGCGGACAGAAGGTGGAAGTCATTTCAAGTGATGCTATTGCTCACAACACGCACACGTATCCGCTCAAGAACCAGGCAATGAACGTACTGATTGCACCCAGCACTCCCGTTGGCAAGGGTATGATGGTTGACTACAAAATCGGCGAGTCTCTGCCAATGAAGGTCGCGTGCGACTTCCATCCGTGGATGCAGGCGTACTGGATGGTGGTTGATCATCCTTATGCGGCAGTGACCGACAAGGACGGAAAATTCAGCATTCCGAATCTGCCAGTCGGCGAACATGAATTCCGCGTTTGGCACGAACGAAAGGGCTATCTCGAACGCAAGTACAGCGTCAAGGTTCAGAAAGGCGACAACGAGCTGAAGCCCGTTGAAGTCAAGATCGCTGACCTCAAAGGTGACGGCAAGTAGTTGGACCGCGCCACGTTTTCCGAAGTCCGTTGGTTTACTTAATTGCCGTGCATCGACGCCTGTCATTCATTGACAGGCGTTTTTTTTATTTAGTCCATGTGCCACAACCTGCTGATCAATGTATCATTCCGTTGATTTCGCAAGCATCGAGCGGTCAATAAGTGTCGTAGTGGACTTCGCCAGAAGTCTTGCAAAAGCATGGAATTCTGGCGAATCCCACTACAAGTAAAGTCAGTTGTTTTCCGCTCGATGCTAATCTTTGTCGCAGGGAAAGTTGAGGCAACTATGAACATCATACGCACCATCATTGGGTCAGCGATTTTCCTCGCCCGATTCGAAGCGATCATCGCGGCTGGGCAGCCTGGCGAGATGTCGGAGATTGTAGGGCAATTTGTCGAGCATTCGAAGCAGCATCCTGATGGAACGCAGGCATTCACATTTGATGCGACAGCATGGTCGGACGATTACCGGAATTTTCCGATCGGTGTGTTTGATTCCGGCATCGGTGGACTGACCGTTCAGGAAGCGATCCTGTCACTGGACGCATTTCACAACGATAACTATTCGCCGGGCCCTGATGGTCGGAAGGATTTTGAACACGAACGGTTTCTCTACTTCGGCGACCAGGCCAACATGCCCTACGGAAATTATCCGTCCGCGGGACGACAGGATTTTCTAAAGGAACTGATCCTGAAGGACGCTGCATTTCTGCTTGGACGACGTTATTGGCCAAACGCCAATGCAGTCGGTCCACGATTCGATAAGCCGCCGGTAAAGGCCATTGTGATTGCCTGCAACACCGCCACGGCGTGGGGTCTGGAGGAAATTCGTCAGGCGATCGATGCCTGGAAAATCCCGGTGATTGTGATCGGTGTCGTCGAAGCAGGAGCTCGCGGTGTGATGGAGGAAATTGATTCCGCAGATCCACCGCGAACCGTTGCAGTCCTCGCGACGGTCGGCACATGCGGAAGCAATGCCTATCCAAAGGCGATCGGTCGTACCACAGGACTCGCCGGGAAACGAGTCCCTGAAGTCGTGCAACAGGGATCTGTCGGCCTTGCAGGGGCGATTGAAGGCGATCCGGCGTTTATCAACGCCGATGATTCAGAGCATGCCTCGCCTCAAACCTACCTCGGGCCATCCGCAGTCAACAAAGCTGCTGCGCTGGATAAGGAGGCGATGGAGATTTATGGCTTCGATCCCGTCGGGATGCTCGGCAATCCGGGAATTCCCGAGTCGCTGCGGTTGAACTCAGTGGCCAACTACGTTCGCTATGATGTGGCAACGCTGGTCAGGAATCACAAGGCCTCCGGCAGGACGACAGCCATTGATACCGTGGTGCTGGGGTGTACTCACTTCCCGCTGGTGAAGCAGGAGATTCTGAGCGCCTTTGCCGGATTGCGTGAGTACGAGCATGCCGGCGAGCGCCCATTTGAATCCCTCATTGCGGAATCGATCACTGTGGTGGACCCTGCGGAGATGACCGCCAGAGAATTGTTTCGTGAGATCGCCCGACAAAAACTGTTTCACACTCCCGTCCCCGGTGAAGCCGCACGGAAAGATCAGTTTTTCATGTCGATTGCCAACCCGAGATGCGCTGAGGCAAAGAGAAATGCGGATGGTTCTCTCGATCGTGACTACAAGTACGGACGGCAGCCGGGTCACTTGACGATGGAAGACACGATCTGCGTGCCGATGGAAATCTCCCTACTGCCTGCATCCAGCAACAATCTCATCCGTTCGCGGCTCCCGGAAGTCTGGACGCGCCTGAATGCGGCAGATTCTCTGGCGCGATGACACGGATTTGTCGGGAAGATGCCGGGTGACGACCTTGATTCGCTCAGCTGGCGAGTCGGTGAACCTGGCGAACACGTAGGGTGGGACCAGCGGGGCGCAGGCCCACCATCTCAGACAAATGGGTCTGATTGATCAGGATCACAATGACATGACGACGTACATGTCAGGCCCGGATGGAAAAGAGTTCCGCACTATGGAAATCGATTTTGTACGAGCAAGTCCCTGCTAAGTAACCCCGGAAAGAACTTTCGCCTAAGATGAACCGCCGTGGGACGCACATCCGCTCAATGTCGCTGCATGGCCTTTCGTTCCACCTCGTCTGGTCGCCGATCGCGGCAAGCCGCGAAGACTTCGCAGTTTTTCGACGTCATCCGGATTGAAGCCCATGTCAGAATCAATCCAGAGCGTCTCAGCAAAGCCATGTTGAATCGCAGTACTGGCAATGCAGTTGCGAGCGACATCAATCTGCCAAAAACCTTATTGCTTGAATAGAATCAGATCACGCCCTGACAGGCAGTATGAAACAATTCGATCTTCTATCAACCGAAGAGGAAACTTCACTGGCCATCACCGGTCGAGCCAGCGTGACGCGCATCCATTCATGATCCGGCTTCGGCACCTCCAACCGCAATATACGCGATGACTCATTTGGAAATTCACCAAAATCCGACGGAGCCTGCTTCGCGGGCTCGCGGAGGTCCTGGCATGTTACGTCGCTTCATGATTTGATCAAAGACGCCTGACCCCTTGACCCCTCAGCAAACCCGCGAAATACCACTCATCGCTCATGCGAGCTTGCTCCACGGCCGCGCGAAAACGAAGATCCATTGCACGTCGTACCTGCCTGAAGACCTATTGCATCTTCATCGACTGAATGACTTCTTCGAATTTTGGACCAGCCTGTGGCAACTGTGATTCGTGGCACGTTGCTACGAACTGAAAAAGTTTGGTCCCGGTGTTGAATGTCCATTTGTGCTGGAAAGTGTCTTCTTTAGAAAGCCCGATGCCACCAGGACTTCCAAACAGACGAATCAATTGAAAGCGAGCTGTTACACCTGCGATTTGAACTTCCGAATCTTTTTCCATCTTCGAAAACTGACTGTCGGAGAACTTTGTCAATATCTCCTGGTAATTTGACATCGTGATCCCCTGCGGTAACGGCATGGGCAGGGCGACAAATGAAATTGCTTGCTCTGATGCTTCCTGCGGTGTGCGTCCGAGCAACGCACCTTTCCCTGGATTTCCTGGAGCAGACCCTCCGTTCATCCAATCGTCTGAAAACTGCAGCGTCACACCATCCAGTGAAATCGTGAAACCTCCGCCATCGCCAGCAGCTGGTGCCGATCCGGCACCAGCCGGAGTCTCTGCAGGGGCAACCGTTGCCTTGCCGCAACCAGCAAACACCACCGAACACAGAAGATAGAACATCACCAAAGACCACCGGCATCGACAAGCTGGACTGACGATCCGGCAATTTGGACTCGAATGAATTGTCATAGAATTTCTTCGAAGAGTTAAGGAACTGAAACGAAACGATCTCGGGAGGCAACGAGCCTAATGATTGAAGAAGCGAACTGCCTGCTTCTGGCGCAACGAACAAAGGGGTCAGGAACGAATACGCCATTCTTACGGGAAACGTGACACCTTTTGTGTTTCAGCGTTTGTGTGTATTACGCTACCCTTTCTACGTACGTCTGCTGGCTCGCAACGTGGACAACGTAGGTCGTGATCCCGCGTCCGATCCCTTTCGTTCCACGAACGATCCGAAACTCATCGTTATTCTGCCAGCCCGCCGACTTTGCGAGTTTTTCCTCCAAAGCCACCGCGATTGGTCCCGACGATGTTTCCAACAGTCGAATCATCAAAGGCTCATTCTCGCTTCGCTTATCAGTGACACAAAGATACGCCCTCGCGACATCGAGATCCATCTCGACAACGATCTGCGCTATGAGCCGCTTGTCTGGCGAGCGCCATGTTTTCTTTGAGCGGAATGGAAAGCAAAAGCGGACTTTCAGCAGGCTTTCGCTGGCGATTTGGAAGGCCTCAGAATCCCAATGACGTTGTTGTGCAAGCAGCACGCAGGCATCTGTCGTACCCTTCAGAATTCGTCGCTTCTTTTCGAACGCTGAATCGTGAATGTAGGCTTCGAAATCAAATGGATATTTTAATGCCATCGGGTGAATTTGCGATTCGGCACAAGGCGTCGGGAACTGGTCCGAAAAAATAATGCAGACTTTCCAATCGTCGATTGTCTGCACCTTGCGATGAATCAATTGACTGAACGGCCATGTAACACATGTCTCTTCATTGAAAAATCGGCCAACGTATGATGGAGGGAATCGCTCCGCCAGTTCGGAGTCGACTGTCGTCACAACTTCTCGGAGGAACATCACCCGCTCCCGGTTCTAATTTTGACCAAGTTCGATTCTGCTTCAATCTACGGGAGAAATGGACTATTTCCGATTGGGCGGATGTTGTCCGGGAGGCCGTGATTCAATGATCGCCATATGCCCACAACTTCATCTTCCCATTGGAACATATCTGAAGTGCTGTTGAAGTGGCGTAGCACAACGCTTTGCAAATCTGCACGACTTAGCCCGTGCCGCGTTGCAATCGTTGTAAGTTGAGCCTGTGCCCGTTGAGACAAACGACCAACCGTAAAACCTCGTCTGCTCACACCAAACTTGAATACTTGCCCGGTTACCCTATTGATGATTGCGTAACTGTGGCAGGTATTATGCACCAGCACACCGCTGGAGCCGACGTGGTACACATGCTCAGCATCAACCTCAAAGTTGTAGACTTCGACCGGTGGGCCTCTGCGAGGAGTGATCCGGGTGACCTGGGTGATCGTGGTGTCGGCACATTGCAGGTGTTCACCGATTTCAAGCTGCCCGGCTTCGACGAATTGTTTTCGATCAATGCTCCAGAACGGATGGTTGTCGGTGACGCCGAAAGATTCGGATTCCCTGCCAATCTGGACGTCAATCACATTTGCTGCTGAATGGCGGAACGTGCCTGTCACAAGTCGGCGACCGGTTTGTGCTGGATCGAGTGACGGGCAAGGATCAATTGCTGTGACGGTTGCTGGTCCCTGAGCACCAAGTTCCGGCAGGTCCAGGTAAATCGATTGGCCCAACAGCAAGCGTTGCAACGACAGGTCAACTGTGCCTCGATCTGGATTCGTCGGTGCAGGAGTTGCGAATAATTCCTGTGGGTCTTTCGCTTCAACAATCAGCACGACCGCTTCGGTGACCAGCCATTCAATCGGTCTTAACAGTTGCACATGCAGCGTGCTGCCGTTTTCCCTGGACATCTGCAGCGACACAAGTCGCCAGTCTTCTGGTGTGACGTCGGCATCGGGCTGAGTTTCGGCTCCTTCCGGATTGTCCGCCACCACGCGCATCCCGGGTCGGATGGTTTCAATCGGACGAGTAATCCGCTTTGGCGATGTGGCAGGGAGGCTGACGGGGGTGGCGTTTCTGACGGAGGGTGTCTGGGCTAAAGACGACAGATTCTCAGGCTGTACGTTCGCAGGCTGGAAGCCTACGCCCCGCGAGACGGCAGCCTTCGGCATGGCCGTCCATAGACAGATCGCGGCTAGAGCGATCGGCACGATCAACGCAAAGTAACGGCGACCTGTGCGATCGGCTTCAGTTGATGTTGTGAAAATGGGGGCGGACATATCTGTGTTCTCTGGAGCGTGGACGTTAACGAAACGTTCTCCCCATTTTTGGAGTGCGATACCTCAGTACCGCCTTCTCACGCGGCGGAGCCGCCTTTGACTTCTGCGTTCTTGGATCTGCCGCAGTTCGCAATTCTACAACAAACAATCGTTATCCCAAAGGAAGGCGGCTCCGCCGCAATGGAAAGCGGTACGGCGGTACCGCACTCTAGGCAGCGTTTTCTTTGGCTCCGCATGTTCATTCTGGGTCAAAGTCACGCAGGCTGCCAATTTCCATCGAATTGTCAGCCGAGGAGTACATAGTGCTGTGTCCCCGGGAATTCCGTCCCGAAAAATCTGAGCAGGTCGGTGCAGTCTTCGATATTTCACCCTGCCTCGCGCGGGAAATCGTATACGAGAACGACGAACAGTTCGACAACCACACACCTGAGCAGCGTTGGCAACACATGAGGAATTGGGTCGAATCCAAAATCCGCTCTGACCTTCCTCTTGCAGCATGAAGTACGCCCGCCCTCCATTTCCAGTAACTCTATTCGCCCGCTTCTGCAAGCTGGCCTTCGCTCTCGGCTACACCGTCCGCGGTCACAGGTGGAAGCTGATTGATTTGCTTCTCGACTACGCTGAGACGCATCCGAAGCTCTTCCGGCGTCGATAATGAATATCCACGCTCACAAGATGAAGTTCAAAAAAATTTCCCCACCGCAAAAAGAGTGATTGC
>Ga0105047_10018682_pt1 | contig 10731 bp, 7 predicted proteins | sample MAT04_FD_78384 | JGI IMG/M metagenome (GOLD analysis project Ga0105047, IMG submission 78384) | Freshwater microbial communities from Lake Fryxell liftoff mats and glacier meltwater in Antarctica - MAT-04 (megahit assembly) | ecosystem: Environmental > Aquatic > Freshwater > Ice > Liftoff...
GTGCACAGCACCGATGTGAAATCAACGCACCACACGGGCGGGGCTTCGGCCTCGCCCGGTTCATGCCCGAGTGGGGGGCGCCGCCAAGTCATCTCAGGTGTGTCGCCGCCTGATCGAAGATCCGCTGCCAGCCGTTGGGATCGACGCCGAGCGCTCCCCAGCGATGATCGGCCTCGGCGCGCGCTGTTTCTGCAGCGAGGCGCTCAGCATCGGAGGGGGCACGGGCTGCTTCGAGGGTGGTCGCCGTTGCCAGACAAATGATTGCTCGAGCCAACTGGTCATCGGTCGCGTCGACCTCGGCCGATGCCGACGCAAAGCCACGAGGATCGCCGCCCAATCCCACGGCCGTGTACGCCAACATCCGATCGAGATAGGTGGAACGTTCTTCCTGCACGACGAGATCACGCAGTTCGCTCGCACGCGCACTCTCGCCATGCGTCGCGGCGACCACCGCTGCCACCGACGCGGCGAATCCCGATCGGGGGTCCTCCGCCGTCAAACGAGTCAACAGGGTCGTGGCGTCATCGAATTGTCCGCGCATCGCCATGGCGAGCCCGGCTGCCACGACGAGTTCGACATGGCCGAAGGAGTCATCCTCGAAATCGCCGATCGGCGCGGTGACCCACGCCAAGTGTTCCATGAGTTCGAGTTGGCCGAGCTGAACCCGTGCGACTGCGTCGGCGACGATCCCCAACTGGATGTTCGACGGACCACCCGTCCTCGGGGCAGCGTCGAGCGCTCGACTCAGCAGCGACAGACCTTCCGATACTTCGCCGACCATCACCTTGCCGCGACCAACGAGCGCCAGCGCCTGCTCCAACCCGACCGCGTCGCCCAGTGAATCGAAATGGTCGAGGGCAGTCTGGCCGGCTGCGATGGCGTCCACGGTCTGGCCCTCCCAGAGAGTGATGGCACCCAGGATGATGAGCATCATTCCCTGACCCCAACGGTCGCCGCGCCGTTCGGTTTCGGTGAGGATCTGCTGCGCCAATTCTCGCGCCTCGCCGAAGCGACCCTCGAAGAAGCGGACGAAGGCTTGGAGCCCGATTGTCCATGCCAGACCACCGCTGTCGCCGATCTCGGTGAAGGCGGCGGACGATTCGTCCAACCACCGTTGAGCATCCTTGACGTGACCGGTCGCAAAGGCGATCCAGGCCAAGTTCTGCAGCGCCCAAGCTTCCCCACGCCGATCTCCCACCGCCCGGAAGTCGACGAGCGATGCCTCGACGGGGGCCTTGGCTGCAGCGTTGTCGTTGCGCAGCAACGCCGCCATACCCAACCAGCGCTGCGCTTGCGCACGGCCGTGCACGTCGTCGATCTGGTTGAAGAGATCGATGGCGCGAGACAACGGCACCTCTGCCGCGCCGGGCTCGCCTTCGCGGGCGTCGACCTCGCCGAGCTTCACCAGGGCGTGCGCTTGACCCGCGATGTCACCAGCAGCATCGGCCAACTCGCGGGCCCGACGAGCATCGACTCGGGCCGCGTCGAATCGCCATTGCTCGGAACGGACGTGGGACCTGCCCAGGAGGCAACTCAAACGCAACGAGTCGTGGTCGACGTCTACCGCCAGCTCCAAGCCCTGGGTGTACAGCCGCTCGGCGAGCGGCCACGCTGCCGTCTGTTCGGCTCGTCGGGCCGCTTCGAGGACCCAGCGCAGCGCACGTTCGGGCAGGTCGACAGCCACGGTGTTGGCACCGGGCTCCATCGCCAGTCGGGCTGCCTCGTAGAAGTGGCGGGCCACCGTCTCGACGAAGCCGTCGTCGATGAACCGCCCGCCGAACGCCATCTCGAGATAGCTGCCGATGCCGAGATGACGCTGGAGTCGATCGCTCTTGGTGAGCCGTGAGTAGGCGACCTCTCGCACCAGATCACTTCGGAATGCCCAGTTCTCGCCGTCGAACGTGAGGATCTCCTTCGACTCGAGCGACGCCACCGTGGGGTCGATGTCGGACACCCCCCGGGTGCCTTCGCTCAATCGACGGAGCGCTTCGATCGGGCCCGAAGATCCCCACACTGCGGCATCTTCGAGCGTGAGTTGTTCAGTGGTGGAGAGCCCGTCGATACGTGCCGACATCAGTCCGCGCAAGGTATCGGGCAACTCCGAACCGGTTGCCACGATGGCGTCGTGGCCGGCGCCGCTCGCCTCGGTCAGTGTCACCAGCTCCTCGAGATAGAAGGGATTGCCACCCGAACGATCGAGCAACACTTCGCGAAGCCGAGGGTCGATGGTGCCGGCTGCCAGGAAGTCGAGCAGCTCCGACGCCGAGTTGCGATCGAGGGGGTCGATGTTGAGGACGAGCGAGTTGTAGCGACCGGCGGTGGGAGTCCAACGCTTGAGCAGCGACCGACGCGCCGTGGCCACCAAGACGAAGGGGAGTCGGGCGAGCTGGCCGCTGAGGGTGTCGATCATCTCGAGCACGAGCTCGTCGGCCCAGTGGAGGTCAGCAATCCGGACGACGAGCGGCCGTTCCCGGACCGACGCCTCCATGAACGTGAGCAACGCCTGGGTTGCTTCGCCTCGGGCGCGGGTCGGGTCGAGTCCGCGTAGGGGGCCCTCGTAGCCCAGCAGGTGGAGCAGACCGTTGATCACGGCGGTGTTGGCGGCCGCGTTGGCGGGAGTCGCACCCATCGCCAATTCCACGGATCGGCTCGTCTTGGAACGTGCCTCGTCCAACGGCTCGTCGAGATCGATCCCGCACCCGTCACGAATGGCATCGGCGATGGGCCACCACGGGTTGGCCTCGCCGTAGGGGACGCATCTGCCATTGAGCACGACCACGTCGGGATGGTGACTGCGCACCAGCGGCGCGATCTCATTGGCGATGCGGGTCTTGCCGACGCCCGCCTCGCCGAGCAACAGGATCTGTTGGCCGCGACCGTTGCGGATCGAGACCTCAATGGTGTTGTCGATGACGGCGATCTCGGCATCGCGCCCGACGAGCGGCGTGAGCGGTCGGCGTGGTCGGTAGCCGGGCGGGAGGAGCGCTTCGATGGGCTGCCAAACGTCGATCGGTTGCTCACGGCCCCTGGCAAAGAGTTGGCCGCGGGATTCGTAGACGAACACGTCGCGGGTGGCGCCATAGGTGGAGTCACCGACCACAACGGTGCCGGGATCCGCCGACGTCTGGACCCGCGACGCGGTGTTCACAACGTCGCCCATGGCGGTGTAGTCGCCACCGGCGCGCAACGCCCCGACCAGTACCTCGCCGGTGTTCACGCCGATCCGCATCCGAATGTCGATGCGTGCCTCGCGGGCGTATTCCGCCAACGTGTCGAGCATTCGCAACCCCGCTCGAACTGCCCGCTCGGCGTCGTCCTCGTGGGCGGTGGGCGCTCCGAACAGCGCCACGATGGCGTCACCGATGATCTTGTCGACTCGACCGCCGAAGGCGGTGACATCGCGCACCAGCCGCTCGAACGCTGAGTCAACGATGCGTTTCACCTGTTCGGGGTCGAGCGTCTCGGACAGGCTCGTGAAACCGACCAGATCGGCGAAGAGCACGGTGACGACCCGACGCTCCTCGAGATGCGCGGCGACAGGATGACCGCACGACCCACAGAATCTGGCGTCTGCGGGAACCTCGGCGCCGCAGTGCTGACAGGACATGCGGTCGAGCATACGGGTCGCCGCTCCTTCAATTGTCGGCCCCGTCTGGGGAACCCCTACCATCTCGGCCGTGAAGAGGTCGGGGGACCGGAACCGGTTCGTGTGGTTGGTCGGGCTGGTCGGCGTTGTGCTGACGTTCATCGCTGCCAAGGGCCACCTCCCAGGCATCGGCAACGATGCGGCGAGCTTTGTGGCCATCGCCGATCGAATCGCTGCCGGTGGGCGCCTCGGATACTTCCTGGAATCGAAGCTGGCGCTGTGGCCTCCGGGTTGGCCCGCCACGCTGGCCGTCGGGCGGTGGGCGTTCGACATCAACCCGGCGACAACGGCGCTGTGGATCAACGCCTTCCTGCTGCTCCCGTTGGCGTTCCAGATCCGATGGTTGCTGGAGCGGAGCACGTCAAACGAGCGAGTGACCCGTGCGGGGATCCTCGTCGGCGTTCTCGGTCCTGCAACGTTGTCGCAGTCATACATGGCGCAGACCGAGATCAGCTTCATCGTGTTGGTGCTGGCGGCGTTCATCGCGCTCATCCGATTCTCCGATACCCGTCGCTGGTCGTGGTTGGCACTGTCGGTGGTCGCACAGTGGATGGCCTTCATGGACCGCTACGTCGGGCTCGTCGCCATCGGAGCTGGCGCTCTGTGGCTGGTGTTCGAGCGGGGAAGCACCCAGCGGGGCGAGCGTTTCCGCAACGCGGTGGCGTACTTCGCAGCGTCGTGCGTTGTTCCCGGTGCGTGGCTCCTTCGAAATGTTGTGGTCACTGACACGCCATTCGGACTGCGCGATACGCCCCTCCGGACCTACAAGTCGAATGCTATCGACGCCATCACGAGCATCGGTCAGTTCCTCCACGGCTACGCCAAGTACGAGCCGTTCGAAGGGATCCTGCGGCTGGCATCGATCGGTCTGGCGGGACTCATCGGGATTTTCGCTCTGGTGCTCGTGCGACGAGCGATCAATGCTCGCAACAGCCGAACCGATGCGTGGCGTCGGGACGGGACGAGCTGGGGTGATCTGTTGGGCCAGCCGATTGGGTTGCTCGTGATCTACGGCATCGCTCACTGGGCGTACATGATCTACAGCGCGTCGACCATCGCCTTCGATCCGGTGAACACCCGCTACCTGGTGCCCATGTTCATTCCATTGATGATTGCTGGGCTCGTGGTGCTCGATCGGGGCGCCTTCGCCCAGCTGAGTCCTGCCGGAACGGGTGGCGACGGCGTCACGAAGCTGGGGTCGATGGTGTTGGCCATCTTCGTGATCCTGCAGCTCGCGGTCGGGGTCGTGCGAGTCTCCGCGAGCTACTGGACCGACGAGGCGCAGAACTACAACAGCCCCGAGGCACTCGACATCCGCAACAGCGCGGTGCTCGACTCGGTGCCCGATGGTTGCCCGATCCTGTCGAACTTTCCGGAGCTCACCTATCTGGCCGGGTTCGAGGCGCCGCGCTCGCCGCGCCGCACGAAGTTCGCCAGCTCCGACGTGATGACGGAGCTCGAGGACCTCACGACGGCCACATCCGGCGGAACCCGGACGTGTCTGATCTGGGTGAACGACGAGCGCTACGCCACGCCGCAGTACCAGTGGCAACTGAGCGATCTCCAGGACCGCTTCGAGCTCGAGACTCTGGGCGAGGACGCCAACGTCGCGGTCTACCGGATCCTCGCGGTCCGCTGATCACCAACTGGCGACGGGCCCCACTCTCGAAACAACGGACGGTGGTGTTTGGCCGGCCAGACGCGAGGCCGCCACGACCGGCGGTCCTACGTGCGGGCGAACCCGGTGTCACCCTGGACCCCGTCTCCGGTGGCCACCGTTGCATCCGTTGGTTCGCTTCAGGGACCGTCCGTTCGTGGCGGACTCGTGGCCTGTGTCGTCTCGTCACTGGAGGTCAGCGACACCTTGATTGTCTGCCTCCGTCAGGTAGCTGTCAACAGGATTGATACGAAGTATCTGTTGAAACGATGCATCGATTCCGACCATCGCTCAGGGCGAAGACCCATGGGTAACTTGAGCGCTGAACCACAGGGTGGATCGCACGTGCCACCGTCGAACAGACATGGGCGGGCCCGCGAGGAATAGTGTCGTTCTCATGGCATCGTCGGCGTACTTGGACCACCTCAGCAAGATCCGACTGTTCAGCTCATGCAACCAGCGGGAGCTCGCCAAGATCGCCCGCGCCACCGACGAGGTGATGGTCGGTGCTGGCAAGGTACTGATGGAACAAGGCAAGCCTGGTCGGGAAGCGTTCGTCATCGTGTCCGGCTCAGCATCGGTCGTGATCAGTGGTGTCGAGGTCGCTCAACTCCACGCCGGTCACCACGTCGGCGAGCTGGCCTTGCTCGATGGTGGACTGCGAACAGCGACAGTCACGGCCCTCACCGAGATGGAACTCCTGGTCATCAGCCAGCGTGCATTCTTCGGCTTGATCGACGAACTGCCAGGACTCTCGCGCAAGATCATGACGTCGCTCGCCGGCATGGTTCGGGACGTGACCGATCAGCTCGACCTCTCGCCGTCCGGAAGTTACTGATCGACCGCAGTCAGGCGCTACGTTCGCGCTCATGACTGCCACCGCGACGGACACCGAGACCGAGGCCACCACCCGGCCCGGCTTCAAGCCACGCCACATCCCCTACATCGTCGGCGGGTCGTTCGCCGCCATCACCGCCTTGAGCTATCTCGGCGAGCAGGTCTGGGTGGTCGAGGACGAGTCAACCATCCAACGGCCGTACTTCCTGAACATCCCGAGTGCGATTCAGGCGGCGTTCTACCTGGTCATGGTGATCTCCATCCTGTGGGGGGCGTGGGCGTTCTCGAAGCGGATGCAGAACTGGGAACGGGGTGCCCCTGACAAGCGGGCGACCAACAAGAAGAACATCAAACGCCGGGTCGAGGATCTTCGCGCCGGGCTGTACATGCAGACGCTCCTGCGGGATCCCGCGGCTGGCATCATGCACTCGCTGATGTACTTCAGCTTCATCATTCTGCTGGCCGTTACGACCATCGGTGAGATCAACCTCCAGGTCCCGGCGTCGCTCAAGTTCCTGCACGGCGACACGTACAAGGCGTATGCGCTCATCGCGGACCTGGCCGGCATTGCCTTCCTGGCTGGCGTGTTCTGGGCGATCGGTCGCCGATACATCCAGAAGCCGTATCGCATCCGCATCAAGTCCAAGCCAGAACACGCCATGATCCTGGGGACCATGGCCGCGATCGGCATCACGGGGTTCTTGGCCGAAGCGTTCCGCATTGCGTTGGTCGGGATGCCGGACTTCGAAAAGTTCTCCATCCTCGGCTATCCGCTGGCCCGGATCATCCAGGACGTGTCATGGCTCTCCGGTGGACATCAGGTCATGTGGATCCTCCACATCATGAGCTTCGTGGTGTTCCTGGTGTTGCTGCCCACCACCATGCTGCGACACATCTTCACCAGCCCGGTCAACATGTACCTCACAGATCGCGAACGCCCGAAGGGTGCCATGAAGGCGATGCCGAATCTCATGGAAACCGAACTCGAGAGCTTCGGCGCGGCGACCATCGAAGATTTCACCTGGAAGCAACTGCTCGACACCGACAGCTGCACCATGTGCGGCCGTTGCACAGCGGTGTGCCCCGCTCACGCCACCGGCAAGTCGCTTGATCCCCGCGAGATCGTGCTCAAGACCGGCGAGGTCATGGCCGCAACCGGACCCGCTGGGGTGTCGCCACCACTGGGCGTCGACGCCGAGATCACCATCGGCGCCAACAGCCTCTTCGAGCGCATCACGGCCGAGGAGGTCTGGGCATGCACGACGTGCAAGGCATGTGACGAGAACTGCCCGGTCAACATCGAGATCCTCGACAAGATCCTCGACATGCGGCGGTACCTGTCGCTCATGGAGTCGAACTTCCCGACCGAGTTGGGCAACGCGTATCGCTCCATGGAGAACTCAGGCAACCCATGGGGCATGTCCACCAATGACCGGATGATCTGGGCGAAGGACATCGAGGGCATCAAGGTCCTCGGCGGCGGCGACCCGGTCGAGGCCGAATACCTCTACTGGACGGGCTGCGCCGGCAGCTTCGACGACAAGAACCAGAAGGTCACTCAGGCCATGGCCAAGCTGTTGGCCCGGGCTGATGTCGATTTCGCCATTCTCGGGCCCGCGGAGACCTGCACCGGCGACCCAGCCCGACGGTCCGGCAACGAATACATCTTCCAGATGCTCGCCACACAGAACATCGAGACGTTCGAGTCGATGGGGGTGCGAAAGATCATCACTCAGTGCCCTCACTGCTTCAACACACTGGCGAACGAATACCCCCAGCTCGGCGGACATTACGAAGTCATCCACCACAGCCAGCTCCTGGAGGATCTCATCGATTCCGGCAAGTTGGACATGACCGACGCCAAGCTCGAAGAGCGGGTCGTGTACCACGACAGCTGTTATCTCGGCCGCCACAACGACGTGTACAGCGCTCCCCGCAAAGTGATCGGATCGCTCAAGGGCATCGAGATCGTCGAGGCGCCGCGCAACGGCACCAAGGGAATGTGTTGTGGCGCTGGCGGCGCTCGAATGTGGATGGAAGAGCACACCGGCAAGCAGGTGAACGTCGAGCGCAGCCAGGAATTGTTGGCGACGGGTGCCTCACGAATCGCCACTGCCTGCCCCTTCTGTTACATCATGATCGACGACGGGGTTAAAGGTGAGGGCGTAACGGACGATCAGGTAAAGGTGGCGGACATCGCCATCCACGTTCTCGAAGCTCTCGAGAACGCTTCACCTGTGAGCGCAACCCTTGCTGAGACGGCACAAGACTGAGGAACCAATCGAACCGGACTACCCGACATCGCGTCGACTGATCATCGTCGATGATCTGCCCGAGGCGGGACATCTGCTCGGACAGCTCCTTCGCCGGGTCGGCTACGAGGTTGCCGAGATCGGCGATCATCCGACGGCCATCAACACGTTGCTCGATCAACCGGAACCGGTTGCCGGCGTCGTGGCGAGTTTCACGACCGCTGGTACAAGTGCTGGTCTGCGCTTGGTCGATGCGTTCCGCAACCACCATCGTCAGGAACTCAACACCGTTCGGGTGTTGCTGATCTCGGACCAGCCGCGCCAGCAGATCTTCTGCCTGCAGGCTGGTGCCGATGCCATCCTGTTGCGTCCGTTCTCGGGCGACGAGCTCGTCGAGGCGACCATCGCCATGATCACGCGCCCGGAATCCGAGCGGGTTCCGTACCGTCGGGCCATGGTGGCCCAAGTGAAGCAGCAGCAGACCGAGGAGTCGGACGGCAACCTTGGCCCGCGGTCGGTCGCCGGCCAATTCGTCTGACGCTCGAATCGTTCATTCTCAGGGTTCGAAGTTGCGCCAGTACTGGCTGGGGGTCGGTCCGACCTGACCCTTGTATTTCGAGCCGAGCGGGCCTGAACCGTAGGGACGGTCGGCGGGGCTGGTCATCTGGAGGAAGCTGATCTGGCCGATCTTCATGCCCGGGTACAACGTGATGGGCAACGTCGCCACGTTGGAGAGTTCGAGCGTGAGGTATCCCTCGAATCCCGCGTCGACGAACCCGGCGGTCGTGTGGATGAGGAGGCCCAGCCGGCCAAGGGAGCTCTTGCCTTCGATGCGACCGACAAGATCGTCGCCGAGCCCAACACGTTCGGCCGTGGCGCCCAGGACGAACTCGCCCGGATGCAACAAGAACACTCCGTCGGCCGGGATCTGCACTTCCTCGGTGAGGTCGTCCATGCGCTCCTTGACGTCGATCACGCCGCGGGTGTGGTTGCGGAAGACGCGGAAGCGGTAGTCGAGGGTGAGGTCGACCGACGACGGTTGGACCTTGGCCGGGTCGAACGGGTCGATGATGATCCGTCCGGCCTCGATCGCTTCACAGATGGTGCGGTCAGAGAGGATCACGGCCCAGACGATAGCGGGCGACTCGATTTCTGCATTCCCGGCACCAGTTCCTGTGCTGGGGGCAACCCTTGGTACCAGCTTCAGCCCGCGCCGAGTGCAACGTTGCGGACGGAGTTGTCGGGAAGGATCTCGACGACACCGCCGAAGAAGGTGGAGGCGAACAACCGGCCGTCGGGTGTGAAGTTGAGATTGTCACCCACGCCGCCCGGGAGGTTCGCGAGTCGGACCGCCACGCCAGTGGTCGGGTTCACTCGATAGACGGCGGCATCGAATCCTTGGAGCACGTACAACTGTCCGTCGGGACCGAACTTCGCAGCCACGTCGTAGGCGAAACCGGTCTTGGCGGGCTCGCCCGGAAACGAAATGGCGAACGTGTCAAAAATGCCGGTTGCCAGATCAATTCGGATGATGCTGCCCGAGGAATCCAGGGCTGACGCAAAGCCGCCGGCCGGTGCCCAGATCCGACCGTCGGGCCCGAAGCTGAACGAGTTGATCGGTGGCAGGCCCGACACGAGAAGCTGCGCAGCGCGGCCATCGGTGAACACACGAAAGATCGCTGACGGGTTCGATGCGGCGTCGCCCACGATCACCGCGTTGGGGTCAGCGGGATCGCGAACGATTGGGTTGGGTCCGAAGGACAGCGTTGCGAGCACCGTGACAGTTCCGTCGAGGTCGATGCGTTGCACGACGTCTCCGACGGGGGAGGTCACGACGAGCGAGCCATCGTCCATCACGACGCCATCATCGGGGGAGACAAGGCCGTTGGACGGACCGACTCGACGGGTGATGCGGCCGGTGTCGGGATCGAACTTGATGACCTGCTGGGCGAAGAGATCGGCCAGCCAGAGGGAGTCGCCGTCGACGATCAGGCCATTGGCGCCAAAGGGCGCCCATTGTGGAATGCTCCCGTCGGGCAACGGCGAAGGGGGCGCACACGCCCCCGCCAACAGACAACTCGTCGCGATCATGATCCCCAAGGCCCTACGCATGTCGTGAAGTTTGGCGGTCTTCCGCCCCGACCGCCACCCCACGCAATGGCGACTGGCGAGGCGGCATCGCTAGAGTCAGCGGTTCTGCGGGTGTAGTTCAATGGTAGAACGGCAGCTTCCCAAGCTGCATACGAGAGTTCGATTCTCTTCACCCGCTCCATTGGAAACCCCCGTCGTTGCGGGGGTTTCGCCGATTGTGGCGTCAGTTGGTCTGGCCGGGAATCCGA
>Ga0105047_10018683_pt1 | contig 10731 bp, 10 predicted proteins | sample MAT04_FD_78384 | JGI IMG/M metagenome (GOLD analysis project Ga0105047, IMG submission 78384) | Freshwater microbial communities from Lake Fryxell liftoff mats and glacier meltwater in Antarctica - MAT-04 (megahit assembly) | ecosystem: Environmental > Aquatic > Freshwater > Ice > Liftoff...
AAAAGGGGGCACTCATGCCAAGCGGCTCAAGGCAGGGTGGAATGATCACTACCTCGCTAAGGTTTTGTCTCAGACCTCTGCACCTGCTCGCAAATTGTGAAGAAACGTATGCGTTCGCCCTGGAAAAGTAAGCAGAAGAGTTGCAAGATGTTCCTATCAGGAAGTACACTTATAGACTGTGCAAATTATCTGAACATAAGGCAAATTCATGCCCAAACTTAAGACTCGTAAGGCAGCTGCAAAACGCTTCAAAAAAAGCGGAACTGGTAAACTCATGCGCCGTAAAGCCTTCACAAATCACCTGTTGCAGCACAAATCAGCCAAGCGCAAACGCAGCCTTTCTGGGTTGGCGGTAGTTAACGAGCGCGATGCTGACAACGTGCAACTGATGCTTCCTTATCTTTAAGGAAATCGGGTTCACGACTTTGTTCTAAGCCCAGGCTAGGGTTAGGTTGAGTTTCTACCACCTACCGCCTGCCGCTGGCAAATGCTTTAGCAACTGCCGATGATCTCTGTTCTATTCACATTTCAAGCGTAGGAAATTGTTCTATGACTCGTGTAAAACGCGGTAATGTGGCTCGTAAGCGCCGCAAGAAGATTCTTAAACTAGCCAAAGGCTTTCGGGGTTCTCACTCTAAGTTGTTCCGGACAGCTAACCAGCAGGTCATGAAGGCGCTGCGGAATGCCTACCGCGATCGCCGTAAACGCAAGCGCGACTTCCGCCGCCTCTGGATTACCCGCATCAACGCAGCGGCTCGTCAACAGGGCGTGAGCTACAGCAAACTAATGGGTGCTTTGAAGAAGGCAAACATCGAAATTAACCGGAAGATGCTGTCTCAAATGGCTATTCTCGATCCGGCAGGGTTTGCAAAAGTAGTTGAACTGGCTCAGAAGGGATAAATTTGCACAATGAGCCTGGCTAACCAACTACCTAATCATTGGACGAGGGCACGAGGGTATCGTGCCCTTTATTGTTATGTAGGTCGCTTAATTGGGATGATGGCTTTAGGGGCAACAATCTTGCCCGCTGCTAATGCCTCAGAGCTGGCACAGATTAGGGAGCGAGGCTACGTAATTATAGGCGTGAAGGATAACTTGCGTCCTTTGGGCTTTCAGAATGAGGCAGGGCAATTGGCAGGTTTGGAAATTGACTTGGCGCGACGGATTGCCCAAGAGCTATTGGGCGATGCTGCGGCGCGATCGCCGAGATATCCGCAAGGGGTCGCCCTCCAACCCCTCAGCAACTCCGATCGCATTCCAGCGCTATTAGAAGACAAGGTTGATTTAGTGATTGCTAGAGTCACCGCTACTGCGTCTCGCGCTCGCCTGGTCGATTTCAGCACTCCCTACTATTTAGACGGCACCACGTTCGTGACCCGGAGCGCCCAAACTCTCAAAGATTTACAATATCAGCCGATTGCCGTTTTAAATGGCTCCAGCACAATCGCGGTGGTGCGATCGCGTCTCCCCCAAGCTCGTCTAGTAGGCGTTGATTCTTATGAAGAAGCTCAAAAACTCCTCGAAGCTGACCAGGTTAGTGCATTTGCGGCAGACGCTACAGTTTTAACGGGCTGGGTGCAAGAATTTCCTCAATACCATCTGCTGCCCCAATTAATTTCGACCGCTGCGTTGGCAGTAGCGATGCCAAGAGGATTGCAATACGAGGATTTGCGGCAACGGGTGAACGGAGCGATCGCCAATTGGCAAATCCAAGGATTGTTGAGGCAAAGTATCTTAAATTGGGGATTACCTGAAGGTGGAATTCCATCGCTGAGACTTAGACCAAGTCAGGAAATAAAGGAAGTCTCTGAATCTGAGCAGACAGTATCTGTCGATACAAAGTAACTGACTGAATTCCCCTAACGTGACGGTACGGGTGAAAGCGGTCAAAAGCTCCCCTCTAATCTGCCTATTCCTTTGACTCATCGGTTTAGTCAATTTTTAAGATTATGCGCCTGGAACAATTGCAAGCTTTTTTGGCAGTAGTTGAAGCAGGCAGCTTTCAGCAGGCAACCCAGCGCTGTAAGGTGACTCAGTCTACTATTAGCCGCCAAATTCAAGGCTTGGAGGCAGAATTAGGAATGCCGCTGTTTCATCGAACTTCTCAGTCGAAATTGACTTTGGCGGGCGAAATGTTTTTGCCACGGGCTAGCCGAATTTGTCAGGAATGGGCGAACGCCTCTTCGGAGTTAGCCAAGTTGGTTTCGGGTAACCAGCCTGAACTTTGTGTGGCAGCGATTCACTCGGCTTCTGCCCATCATTTGCCGCCCGTTTTACAACAATTTTGTCAAGACTATCCAGCCGTGCAGCTACGGGTCACTTCGCTGGGCAGCGATCGCGCCCTCAAAGTGCTGCGAGATGGGCTGGTGGATGTGGCGATCGTCATGAATAATCGGTTTTTGACCGCCAGCCCCGAAATGGTAGTCGATATTTTGTACGAGGAGCCTGTAGAGGTGCTAATGGCGACGGGGCACCCGTTGAGTGAATATGATCAGGTGCCTTGGGCGGCGATCGCTGAGTATCCTCAAGTGGTATTTAAAGATGGTTACGGAATGCAGCGCATGGTGCAGGAGCAGTTCCAGCGCAACGGGTTGCAGTTTAAACCTATGGTAGAGTTAAATACTTTGGATGGGTTCAGAGGCATGGTGCGCCAAGGCGACCTCGTAGCACTTTTGCCTCGTTCTGCCCTCATGGAAATTGGCAATGATCCAACCTTAGTGGTTCGTCCGACTGAAAACCCTATGTTGAGCCGTCAGGTGGTCTTTGTTACCACTCAGGATCGCCTTAATATTCCGCCAATTCAGCATTTCCGCGCCCTCGTCAAGAAACTCGTTAGCACTCCGCTAGCTACTCCCCTAATCCCCACCCCTTTCCCTATTCCATGAGCGTTGTCTTCCGAGAACTCCTCCGCAAAGTGGGCAGTGGTTCCCACACCAGTGAAAACCTCACCCGTGCTGAAGCGGCAACGGCGACTGAAATGATGCTGCGACAAGAAGCCACGCCGGCACAGATTGGAGCGTTCATGATTGCCCATCGGATTAAGCGCCCTACTGGGGAGGAGTTGGCTGGAATTTTAGATGCCTATGATCATTTGGGCCCCAAGCTGCGAGGATTTCCATCGGCTTATCCAACGGTGGTGCTGGGTATTCCTTACGATGGGCGATCGCGCACGGCTCCCATTAGCCCAATCACAGCGCTCATCCTAACTGCTGCCGGATGCCCCGTTGTGATGCATGGCGGACGACGAATGCCAACGAAAGAGGGCGTACCTTTGGCGGAAGTTTGGCAAAGTTTAGGCATAGATTGGACGCATCTATCTTTAGAACAAGCGCAGCAGATTTTTGAGAAAACTCGGCTAGGTTTCGTCTATCTGCCGCAGCATTTTCCCTATGCCGAAGACATGGTGACTTATCGGGAGGAACTGGGCAAACGTCCGCCTTTTGCCACTGCCGAGCTGTTTTGGTGCCCTTATGAGGGTAATGCCTTGATGATTTCGGGATTTGTCCATCCGCCAACTGAGGAAATGGCGCGAACGGCGTTTGCCTTACGAGGAACGCAGCGGTTGATCACGGTAAAAGGATTAGAGGGAAGTGGTGATTTGCCGCGCGATCGCACTTGCATTATCGGTATCAGTCAGCCCCAAAAAGAGCCAGCGATCGATCGCCTTTTGCTGCATCCCCGCGACTATGGATTTGCCGCCCCAGAGCTGGCACTGCCGCCCTTACCACAATTGCAGGCAGACCTACAGGCAGCATTGCAGGGCAAAGCAGGTGAGATGCTGGAGTCGGCGGTTTGGAATGGTGGGTTTTATTTATGGCAAGCGGGCGTTTGCTTAACAATAGAGGCGGGATTGGAGCAGGCGAGAACAGTGTTAGGAAATGGGCAGGTGGCGGCACACTTAGCGGAAGTTGTTGAAGCGATCGCAGGGGTGACGGCACAGGAAGTTACTCCGGCTGCCACTGGCTAGGGATCGAAATCAAGGCAAAGTAAGGAACCTCCGCTGGATTCACGTCTCGAATGGGTACAATCTTCTGATTTGGCATGGTTGCCCGTTCAATGTAACGCGCTCTGTCGAGAAGTCCGAGCTGTTCTAGAACGCCGTACACCTTCGAGAAATTCTTTCCAAGTTTAATGATAACTGCGGCATCGGCGATCGCTAATCGTTCTGCCAAAATTTCTGCCGATAAGATACCCGGCAGTACCACAAAAACATCATTGCGATAAGTCAGCGGAGTTTCTAACATCGACGCACTTGCCATGATCGAAGACACGCCCGGAACTACCTCAGTTTGAAACTGGCGAGACAAACGGTTGAACAAATACATGAACGTGCCATAGAAGAACGGATCACCTTCGCACAACACCACAACATCTTGCCCCGCATTGAGATACTCTGTTAGCTTCAACGCCGCTTCATCGTAATAAGGTTGGGATGACTGCTCTAACTTAAACGGATACCACAGCGGCACCTCTATTTGATCCTTCCGTAAATAGTCCGCCACAATCGATCGCGACAAACTTTTACCGCCATCTGACACTGGATAAGCAACCACAGGCGCAGCTAGTAACAGCCGATGCGCCTTCAGAGTCAATAACTCTGGATCACCCGAACCTAAACCCAATCCATAAAGCCGACCGATAGAATGATCCATTTAATATTCCTCCAGTTTTGCTAATGCATTAATCGCCGCTGCTGCCATAGCGCTGCCGCCCCGACGACCTTGCAAGGTAATAAAGGGCACGCCTCGACTATTTTCAGCCAACGCCGCCTTCGATTCTGCCGCACCCACAAACCCAACTGGAAACCCTAGAATAAGCGCAGGTTTGGGTGCGCCTTCATCTAACAATTCCAGCAGGCGAAACAGGGCAGTAGGAGCATTGCCGATCGCCACCACCGCACCTTCTAAATGCGATCGCCACAGTTCCATTGCCGCCGCCGATCGCGTATTCCCTACCTTCAGAGCCAATGCCGTCACCTCTGGCGCATTCAGGGTGCAAATGACTGTATTATCGGCGGGCAGTCGCTTTCGGGTAACGCCTTCCGCCACCATTTGGGAATCGCACAGGATAGGGCAACCTGCTCGTAATGCTGCCCGTCCAAGGCTGCCCGCGTTGGCAGAAGCCGCTAAATCGCTAACAATATCCGTCATGCCGCAGGTGTGAATGAGGCGGACGGCAACGGAAACCAGATCTTCGGGTAGGTTTTTCAACTGTGCTTCAGCGCGAATAATGGCGAAGGAGTTGCGGTAAATTTCATTGCCGTCTCGAATATAGTCCATCATTTAACCCTCTCCTTGGGATGCATCAAACCATTGCTGTAATTGAGCGATCGCGTGCTGATTGACGAACGTGCGAAAAGATTGATCACGAGAAGTTCGTCGCTGTTGATAGATCTGGAGTATTTGGAGAATTCTTGACGATAAATGTTCTGGGAAGATTGCGGCATCCAGTTCTCGACCAAAGGGGCGATCGCTTGCGGGTATATCAGAGCGATCGCTCTCTCCCACATAAAGCTGATAGGCTTCGCGTCGTTCAACTTGCGTTCCCACCAAGGTCAGATCACTCGTACCGTGATGAGCGCAAGACTTAGAGCAACCGCTGAAGTGAATCGTAATCGGCAGATCAAGCGTAATCTGTTGATCCAAGTATTCTGCTAACCTTAGCGCATCAGTTTGGGTGTCAGTTGCGGACGATGCGCACGTATTTCCGGCACAAGCAATTAACCCACTGTAGATATGCGTCGATGAATGATATAGGTCTAGCTGTTGTAGTTTTTTCTGCACTTGAGGAAGAACAGCATTAGGAACGTTAGGAATCAATAGATTTTGCCAAGGCGTAAGACGTAGGGTGCGATCGCCCCATTCATCCACTAAATCTGCTAATCCATTCAACTGCCAAGCCTCTAGGCGTCCCAACGGCAAAGTAACGCCCACATAAGAAAGATGGGGCTGAAGCTGAGAATGGATGCCGAGATGAGCAGAGGTTTGAGGTTTAAGCGGCACTATTTTAGGCGGGAGGGGAAGTAACGAAAGTTGGGCGCGATCGCACAATTCTTGAACGCCAATATTCTGGATTAATTGCTTTAACCGCAGCTTACGAACTCCGGCATAATTCTGGCTAGCTTTTAGATAAACTTCTGCTAAAGATGCGATCGCCCCCATGCATTCTTCAGATTTAATCATTCCAACCGGAACACCTGCTAAGTAAAGGCAAAAGTGACCGTGATCGATCGCCGTTAGTAAAATATCGTTGTGAGGGGCGATCGCCACCTGTTCACCGCCATCAAACCCGACGCTAAACTTTGCCGATAAATCTGCTAATTCCAGGTGAGTAGAAAGATACTCATCCAGTTCTTCAACAAACGGAGTTGTGTCGATAATCTGTACACTATCAATTCCCGCCGTCGGACTCGCCATAATATTACGCAGATGATCAACCGCACTCAGCCGCGCCGCCAATTCTACCTCTTGGAGCTGATTCAAAATCTCTATCGAAATTTCGGCAGGCAGTCCGCGAACTTGTAAATTAGCGCGATTAGTGACTTGCAGCGGCTTGCCTAAGCGATCGCCTAACGCTGCCAATACTCGCACCTGCTGACTGCTAAGACTGCCCCCCGGCGTCCGAATCCGAATCAGCCGCCCATCTTTCGCAAAAGTTGGGTAAAATAATCCCGGACAAGCATCATAGGCGATCGGCTTTTGAGAACTTGTCGGAACCTGTAAATTTTGAGCCTTCTGATCAAACGATTGAGCAAACAAACGAAACACTCCTTCCCCGTGGAACGCAGGGAACTGAGAGAGGATGACTGATTGAGACATCCCTAGAGCTGGTATTCTGGCTTTGAGTCAGGCTGATGAAGCTCTACCTTTCCCTTTCACAGTTGCGGCACAGTGTCGGAATTTCACCGAACTTTCCCAGCCCAAGCCTGAGAAATATATCATGTGCCTGGTTGTCGATGATGAGATGCCTCATCTTTCTTATCGTTCTAAATCAATTTTGATACCCGGTATGCCCAAAAATGATGATCCGAAAATGGCTGGCAGTGGTAGGAATTGGGGAAGATGGGCTACCCGGTTTAACCCCGATCGCCCAATCCTTAGTTGAACAAGCCCAAGTCATCGTGGGCGGCGATCGCCATCTAGCCATGCTGCCCTCCGGCGATCGGCGCCAGAAAATTCGCTGGACTTCCCCCATTGAAAATTCTGTTAACGAACTCCTGCAATATTGCGGGCAATCGGTCTGTGTGCTGGCCAGCGGCGATCCTCTAAATTACGGCATTGGCACAACACTGCTGCGTCGAGTGGCGATCGACGAAATGATCATCATCCCCGCTCCATCAGCTTTCAGCCTTGCCTGTGCCCGTCTCGGCTGGTCGCTCACCGAAGTCGAAACCCTTAGCCTTTGCGGTCGCAGTCCTGCCCTGCTCAATGTGGCGCTTTACCCCGGTGCGCGGCTCCTCGTTTTGAGCGAAGGCAACCACACGCCTGGGGTGGTCGCTCAACTGCTGACGGAACACGGCTGGGGAGAAAGTCAAATGACCGTTTTACAACGAATGGGCGGTGAACAGGAGCGCGTTGCGGTCGGCAGTGCGGCAACTTGGGCAGAGCAGGATTTAGCAAACTTAAATTTTGCAGACTTAAATACGTTGGCGATCGCCCTCCCCACTCAATCGTCCGCCGCCCTGTCCCGATTAGCAGGCATCCCCGATACTGCCTACCACCACGATGGACAACTCACCAAACGCGAAGTTCGCGCCGTTACCCTCGCCGCCCTTGCACCTCAGCCCGGACAGCTCTTATGGGACGTGGGCGCCGGCTGTGGCTCCATCGGCATTGAATGGATGCGCAGCCATAGTCGATGTTGGGCGATCGCCATTGAACAAAATCCCGATCGCCTCCAAATGATTGCCGATAACGCGATCGCCCTGGGCACCCCCAACCTCAAACTGGTCACCGGACAAGCCCCGGCGGCACTCCACGATTTACCAGAACCCGATGCCATTTTTATTGGGGGCGGCGTGACAGTAGCGGCAATGGTAGAGACTTGCTGGAATGCATTGCGATCGGGTGGGCATTTGGTTGTCAATGCCGTCACGGTAGAAAGTGAGCAGACAATCTTGCAATGGCACAGCCAGTTGGGGGGAGAGTTAACTCGCATTGCCATTCAACGCGCAGAACCTGTCGGCAAGTTTTTGGGATGGAAGGCAATGGCTCCGGTGACCCAATGGCGTGTTGTGAAACGCTAAGATGACCTAGAACTTATTTGATGCCCCCAATTTTGATGTCCCCCATGCCAAAGCCCAAACAACTCACAATTTCCCAAGCCACTCGCTACCAAAATGCAGCGTTAACTTACTATTTAGGGCTAACCGATTCACCCTACCTGCACTATGGATACTGGGAACCCATTCCGGCGGATGAAGACCTGACAATTGCCAATTTCAGAACTGCCCAAGCAGCTTACTCGGCAAAGCTCTTAGGATTCATGCCAGAAGGAATCAAAACCGTTTTGGATGTGGGCTGCGGCATTGGGGGAAATGCGGCGTACCTGCTAGAGCGCGGCTTTACCGTTGAAGGGCTTGCTCCTGATCCATTTCAGCAAGAGCGGTTTCTTAAGCTCACGCAGAATCAGGCAATTTTCCATCTCACCCCTTTTGAAACGTTCAAAGCTACCCATCTCTATGACCTGATTTTGCTGAGCGAAAGTAGTCAATACATGGCGGCGCTCGACATTGCTCAGGGCGCGGCAGCTGCGTTGAATCCGGGCGGCTACCTGCTGATTGCCGACATGATGCGTTCTGATGCTCATTACACTGAAGGCATTTTCTCTAACTGCCATGTTGTTGCTGATCTGCATTCGGCATTAGAGCAAGCTGGGTTTACGTTGGTGAAGGCTGAGGATATCTCTGCCCAAACTGCGCCCACAGTTGAGTTGTATATTGATGTGTTCCGCCGCTTTGGACTCAGTACGATTCACTATTTAGCAGATTTGGTGGCGATCGCCGTTCCTCCCTTGCACGCTCTTCTGCGTTGGGCATATCGCCGCTGGGCAAAAAAACTGGTGGTGGAAGGGTTAGAGGCAGGCAAGATTTTTGAGAAGCATCTGTGTTATCAAATCCAACTTTGGCAGTTAGCAAAACCAGATTGAGACGTGGTTTCCTGTTTGTCAGGATCATCAGTTTTGAATTTTATAGATTACGGTAAACTTCACGCCGATGACGGACATAATGAATCAAAATTTGTTTGTGTTGTGTGATTACCTCATAATGTCGAAGTTCTGACTGGCAAAGGTTCTAGGAGGTACGGGACTGGCGCGATTCGAGGGGCAGTCCTAGGATTATAACCATTACTCATAAAGGGTTTCAGCTTTCTAGTACTGAATGTGCCTAGGACTGTGCCTATACGGTAACGTCATTCCGCAGGGTGCATCTACAACAATACACCAGGCAGCTAGGGAGTAGGTAACTTAGGTAACTTAGGTAACTTCTGGTTGAAACGCTTATGGGGAGAGGCTTATACAAGTTACTTATTTCTATTTTTCTTAAAAGAAGAAGTAACTTAGGTAACTTCACCTCTGCGATTAAGATCCTCGCACTAACAAGTCTTGGATAAACAGATCGCCAAATCAGGAAAGAACGCCTATTTCCTTGGTGCCTTTATCAAATGCGCTTTATTGGTGAAGTCTTAGCGCAGATCTAAAAGTAAGAGGCTGAGGGCAAATTGCTTTTATTAGCATCCGAAGGTGTAAACATTAATTTTTGCCAGGGGACATAAAAGTTTCTGCATCGGTTGATACCTGCGCGTTCTAGACGTTGATCAGCTTGAGCTAGATTTACGGTTTGAATTAACATCTCGGCTCAGTGATGGGAAGACTAAGCTAGAGTTGCTTCAACTCTAGGCAAAAGGGTGAGAGGCGATAGGATCGTGTTAGAACCAGCAGAAGAGCGATCGCCGAAGAAGATTATGAGGGAGTAGAATTCGCTGTGCTGCAATCGATTTTTGATACTTGTATTCCTAGAGAAGAGATTTTAGCCGGGGAACTTTCTCTCGATTTGTTTGCTGCCAAGCTGCGACTGGTGGTGGAAGGAACAGCCCCGCAGGTCTACCAAGATCCCCGCATCTTCTTTGCGAACACCTTTCCGACTAACGGCTTGAAGACGCTGATCGCTGAAGTATTTGGGCGATTAGCAGGCACGGCAGTGGGGTCTCCAATCATTCGGCTGGAGACAAGCTTTGGCGGCGGCAAAACACACGATGAAATTGCCCTCTGGCATATTGCTCGAAATGGACGACAGATTGAAGGCTTAGATCGGTTTGCTAACTTGTCTCAGATCCCAGATCATCCGATTCAAGCAGCGGCGATCGCCTGCCAAGATCTCGATCCCATCAATGGTATTTACCACCCTGAAACTGGAATTCGCACCTACACGCTGTGGGGTGAGATTGCTTATCAGATTGGCGGCGTGAATGGCTACAGCCTACTGCGTGGTTCGGATGAGCAGAAGGTGAGTCCGGGCACAGTGGTCTTAGAGCGATTAACGAATGGCCAGCCAACTTTGATAGTGCTGGATGAAATCGCCCGTCACCTGCGAGCCGCCAAGGCGACCACTGTTGGCAATAGCGATCTAGCAGAACAGGTCGTTGCCTTCCTATTCTCATTGATGGATCTAGCCGCCTCCTGCAATCATCTAGTTTTTGTCTACACGTTGGCATCGTCTTCAGACACCTTCGG
>Ga0105047_10018684_pt1 | contig 10730 bp, 4 predicted proteins | sample MAT04_FD_78384 | JGI IMG/M metagenome (GOLD analysis project Ga0105047, IMG submission 78384) | Freshwater microbial communities from Lake Fryxell liftoff mats and glacier meltwater in Antarctica - MAT-04 (megahit assembly) | ecosystem: Environmental > Aquatic > Freshwater > Ice > Liftoff...
CCACTTCCGCATGCAGTTTCTCGGTGCCGAGGCCCTGATAGCGGATCGTGCTATCCGCACAAATCGGGCACTTCGCCATTGGTGGGGCTTTGAAGCCGCAGTAGTGGCAAACGAGGGCCGCATCTTCGCGGTGAAATGTCATCGCCAAATCGCAGTGGGCACACGTGGCGACGTGCCCACAGCCGGGGCAGTGAATGTGAGTGCTGAAACCGCGACGATTCAACAGCAACATCACCTGACCACCGGTCGAGAGGGCAAGTTTTATCGCGGCTTCGAGCGTTGGACCAATCGCCCCCGGTTTCCCTGGGCGTTTCGGTTCGTGCCGGAGATCGACGATTTGCACCGCGGGCAACGGTCGGTTCTCGACGCGCTTGGGCAAACTGAGACGGGTGTATGCCCCGCGCTGGCAGTTGTTCCAGCTTTCCAATGAGGGAGTGGCCGAGCCGAGCAGCACGGGCACGTCGGCCAGTCGAGCCCGCATTACGGCGACATCCCGGGCGTGATACCGCGGCGTCGTTTCTTGTTTAAAGCTGGTTTCGTGCTCTTCATCGACAACGATCAACCCGAGGTTTCGAGTCGGAGCGAACACCGCGGACCGGGCTCCGACGACAACTTGCACTTGTCCATTCGCCACGCGCCGCCAGTAGCCCCCGCGTTCGGCATCCGTAAGGTTCGAGTGCAACACCGCGACCGATGCAGCACGGCCCTGGAACCGCTCGAATGTCTGGGGCGTCAGCGAAATCTCCGGGACCAAAACAATCGCTTCTTTGCCCTGCTTCACCACTTCTTCGATGGCCTTCAAATAAATCTCGGTCTTGCCGCTGCCCGTGATGCCGTGCAGCAGCATCGGCTTGAACCCGCCAGTCTTAACAACCGATTCGACAACCGCCCAGACACGCTCTTGGTCCCCATTCAGAATCAACGAGGCGAGCGGGGGGCGTAAGCCCCCTGATGCGGGACTCCCTGGTGGAGGACTCCCGAGCGCAGAACCGGATTCTGATTCAGAACCTAGATTTCTTCCACTGGTAGCATCAGGGGGCTTACGCCCCCCGTTCGCCTCGATTCGTTTGCTGAACTTTCGCACGAGCCCTTTTTCCACAAGCCCCGCAATGGAACCGAGTTTTCGCAATTCGACGGGCTTCTTTTCAAGCCGTAGGTGTTCGAGTGTTTGTTTCTGCTTCGGTGAAACCGTCGGCAACGGATCCGGCAACTCCTCCCGCGGCACGGCTTCCACGAACACCACAGCCCGTGTACCCGCCTTGGACCGCACTCCGGCAGGCACCACCGCGTGCAACACCTGGCCCCAGCCACAGAGGTAGTAATCCGCCATCCAGCGGGTGAGTTTGAGGAGTTGTTCGTCGACTAAAGCCACTTCATCGAGCACCTTGGAGACGAACTTCACTTCGCGAGTCGGCACCGCGTCCGAGAGGCGAATGCAGTACGCCGGGGTGCCTTTGTTGCCTTTTCCGAAGGGCACTTCGACTCGCTTGCCGATCGCAATCGAGTCGTGCAAGTTCTCCGGCACCGCGTAACTGAAAGCGTGATCGAGCGGGCGGTCGAAGACCACATCGGCGAAGAGCGTCGGCGGAGCGGCGGAATCCGGCACGTCCGGGGGCTCCGCTTCAAGGGTGGAGGAAAAGAGTGTCATACCAAGCACCGTACCGCGCCGGCCGGGCTGCTTGCAAACACCGTAGGAGGTAAAATTTAAGAGGAACGAACCACGGAGGCACGGAGGTAAGAAACACAGAGGAGGCAAGAGACAAGAATTACGCAGCCATTTCGTCTATCATCACCACTGTATACCTCGAACGTGTCAACTTGATGTTTTCACACAAGCAAGCAAGGGTTGAACTTCTTCCCTTGCTTGCGCTGCTTGTGTAATCAAACCTCAGCTTCAACCGCGAAAAGTATATTTTCTTCTCCGTGTTTCTGGCCTCGGTGTGCTCTGTGCCTCCGTGGTTCGTTCGTTTTCCTTACACCAACCCCCACCACCGTCGCAAGCCCCATTCCGTCCCCAAGAGAATGACAAACACGATCAACCAGATCGGCAAGAACCCTTGCGAGTGGTTGCGTCGCCAGTCGGGGCGATACTTCGGCTTCGGCTTCACGGTTTCGATCGGCTCCGACTTCAATTTCTTGAGAAACGCCGGCAACTCTTCCAGTGCCTGATACGTTCCTCCGCCGGCCGTGGCGACCTGTTGCAGGAAGATGTGATTGGCCGCTTTCTTGTCTTTCTCCTCGGTGGATTCGGGGTACGTCAAGAATCGTGCAGAGGCCTCCCCTTTCACTTCTTTTCCTTCGGCATCGGTGCCCGTCGCACTTAACTTCACAGCGTATTCCCCGGCCACGGCGGGCTCGTAGGGGAGTTTGAACCCGCCATCCGGGTCGGGGATCGGGGTCAGTGTTTTGGCTGCGGTCTCGTCTTCACCGGGGGCGAGGATCTTGATTTCGAACTTGGGATCCTTCGCCGGGATCCCGCCGGGGGCTCGTAAGCCGACGCGGATGGTCTGTTTGGCGCCGATGGGCAACCGCCGTAGGTCCGGTTTGGCGAACGCGGCCGAGTCGTCTTCTTCCTGATGGGCGAGCCACCGCACCAACTGTCGCCAGAAGCGGGCGTGGAGTTGCAAACCATCGTTGGTGTCGGGCTGGCCGAGCTTCTGCCAGAGGTACGTGTCCTGGGCGGCGAGCACGAGCACGCGACCCCGAGCGTCGGCCCCGATCTGATGGCCGACGAGCAACGGGGCGAGCTTGCGGTTCTCCCCCGCCAGCGTCGGCACGGGCAGGTTACCGCGACTTTCGGAAGCGACTGCGTAGACCGTGGCCGTCGGCTTGGCCGTGCCCACCTTGCTCAAACCGGTGAAGCGGGAGCGGTTCACGAAATCGTTCAGTTTTTTCCACTGATCCGCCGACTCTGTCGGCGAGTTGCCTAATCGTGTGAGGTAGTGATCGCGAGTCTCGAACGTGGGCAGCAACTGGAAGCGATTCGCATCGTCCGTGAAGACTTTTTCGGCGACGGGTGGGGCCTGGTTCAGGTCGACCGGAAGGATGTCTTCGATGTCTTTGGTTCCTCGCCAACCGCTCGCGTCCGGGATGTTCGGCGTTCCAGTAAAGGTCGCGTGCCCGCCGGTCATGAGCAAGCCGACGCCGCGTTCTTTCACTTGCTTGGCGATCTTCGCCGGCAAATCGCGGTCGAGGGTGGTGAGTTGCTTCGCCGAGACGTTGCCGATGATGATCACGTCGTAAAGGCGTTTGTCGAAATCGAAGTCTTCGCGTTCCGAGGCCGTCGCCGGGTCTTCGGTCTGGCGAATTACTTGATACAGATTGATCCGCGGATCGGCCTGAAGGGCTCGCCGCAGGGCCGCGTGCTCGTACCCCAGGCGATTGACGATCAGGATCCGCATCCCTTCCTTCGTCACCTTCACGTAGGTTTCAAGCACATTGTTGGTCGGGTTGACGTCTCCCGGTGTGCGGTCGTGGGGGATCTCGATTTTCACTTTCATTTCGCAGGGTTTGTCCGGAGCGGTGAGCTTCAGTTCGAACTCGTTGTCTTTCTCGTTCACCAAGATCAAGTCGTTGAGTGCGAAAACCTGGACATAGCCCGTGCCGTCGACATCGAAGAAGACCCGGAGGGGCAGTTTGGTATTGGTGAACCCGGCCGCGTTGGCGATCACCTTCATGGTGAACTCGGTTTTGACAAACACCGAGCCATCGGGGTTGCCGCTGGTCACGCTCGCGGCGGTGAGGGCAACATCTTTACTCCCCGCATCCGTGTCGGTCTTGCCGACGGCAAACGTATGCACCGGCCGGCCCGCTCGGCGCCACCGCTCGGCCTCCGAAAGCGGGTTGAAGGTGCTGCCGTTGTCCTGACCATCGCCAATGATAAGGTGGGCTCGGACGAAGCGTTCCGTCTGCCAGCGTTCGAAGGAGCGGTTCAGGTACGTGCCATAATCGGAGCGGTTGTAGTGGGCCAGGGCCTTGGGGTCGTAGCGGTTGCTGGCATCGGTAAACTCGGTCGGGCCGAAGCCGTAAATCACGACGTTCACGTTCTGTTCGTTCTTCAATTCCTCAATCGTCGGCTCGCACTTGTCGAGCACTTTGCGCACGGCTTTGATGCGCATTCGGTCATCGCCCGTTCCGAGTTCGTCGGTGACTTCCATCGAGGCCGACATGTCCACGCCGATGAGGATGGCCGAGGGAATCTTGGGGTCTTCCTGCACGCCCACCGTCGGCCGGACCGCGGTGAGCAGGACCACGAACAGCGCCGTGAGCCGAAGGCCAAGGATGAACACGATGCGCCTACGCGAGGCTTGCTTGTGCCCGAGGTAAGTCCAGAGCGTGAGAAGGACGAGCCCGAGGGCCACGAGCGCAAGCGCCGGCAACCCGAGTGGATAGTACGACCACGGAGCCGCGGGGTTCGAGGAGAAGAAGAGTTCGGTGTCTGGCATGGAAAACATCATACCAAACGAATGTACCGACTTCGACGGCGTAAAGAATTCAGCTTCGTTAACTGATCCAGTTTTCGAATCGAAGTCCGGGGATTTTCTCAAAATCTTGCGTGTTCGCGGTGAGAAGCAGGGCGTTATTCGCCAAGGTGATACTGGCCGTTTTCAAGTCCATCGTACCGATCCGGATCTTGGATGCTCTTAAAGCGGAAAACTGCTGGGCAGCGGAGGTGTCGAACAAGGCGATGTAATACTTGCCGAAGAATTTGAATAGCTCTGCTAACTCACGATATGCCGAGATCTGACGCTCGACATCACGCTCCTTTGCAAGCGTCGCGAGCCAGCAGCGCATCGTTTCTTCCACGTTTGCGATTGTCGTGCCGATTTGAGGATCGGTCGACAATGCTATCCGGCCAGCAAGGCGAATCGTACGTTCACCAGTGCGAAATCGCAATATGCTAAGATGATCGGAATCGAGAACGATCATTCTGCGACACCATCGTCGAAGGCCTTAAGTTCTGCCTCTCGAATTGCTTTCATCTCCGCCATCATTTGTCGTGAAAACTCAGTCTCCTCGGAAATGCCAACAACACTGCGCCAATCTCCATCAGGTGGAATGACGCTCGATAGCGATGCTACTTGTTTTTCGAGGGCTGCCACGCGAGCAGTCAATGATTCTAGAGTGGTTTCGGGCACAGTTTATCCTCCTGCTCGATTCAACTTCCTCCAAGGCATTCTAACTCGAAGTTCCATCCAAGTCACTCCCCCCGGTACGTCGCGAACGAGTTCTCCGTTTCCCACAAGGTCACTTCGACGACGGGCAGGTGCTTGCGAGTCGCGGCGTGGAAAATCAATCGGGCGATGTTCTCCGCCGTGGGGTTCACGTCGAGCGTGACGAACGGTTCGCCCTGCCGTTTCAATTCGGGAATCAGCGGGTCGTCGCGGTGCAGCAGCATCCGGTGGTCGAGGTTCTCGTCGATCCAGACGCCGATTTGGCGTTTCACTTCGGAGAAATCGACGACCATGCCGAGGTCGTCGAGGTCCTGGGATTCCAGGGTGATGAGGACTTTGCCATTGTGCCCGTGGAGATGTCGGCACTTGCCGTCGTAATTCAGCAAGCGATGGCCGTAACAGAAGTGAATCTCTTTGGCGACCCGGTAAACGGCGGTTCCTCCGGGGATGCTTGGCCCCAGGGAGAAGGCGAGCGACCCCATGGCGGGGCTGCCATTGCGGTGCTCGGTCGGTGCGGGTTGCAATTGAATCGTCATGGGAGTCGTCCCCAAAAATCAAGGGTTGATCGCATAGCGAGTCGGGTCAGGAAGCCCCGCATCGCGGAAACCATCGCGGCGTTCGCCGCACTTTGCACACTTGCCACAGTGCAGGCCGCGTTCGGGGCGAATGCACGAAAACGTATGCTCCAGGGGCATTCCCATTCCCCGGCGAAGCACGTCGTTCTTGTGACAGCCGAGATCGGCGTACGGTCGCAAGACTCGGACGTTGCCGCCGACGGAGCGGTTGACCATCGCCGCGAAGCCGTCGTAAAACTCGGACGTCGCATCGGGAAACGGGTTCGAACCGAGCGGAGCCGTCGCGAGTTCGGGCACCCCATTCAAATGGCACCAAAGCAACGGCTTGGCAAACAACAGCACATTGCGACCGGGCAGATAGCAGGCCTCGTCGGCCGTGCCAAGAGCGGGGACGTTCTGCCCCGTCAGGCTCCAGTGGGGGCCATAAAGATCGGCGACGGGTTGTTGAAGTACCGTTAACGGTTGGAGTGACGGGGTGCGAATGGAATCGAGGAAACGAATGAGGTACTCCTGCTCGACTGACTCCCAGTAGGAACCGACGCGCAGATACAGCGGATAAACGGCCGGGTAAACTCGAACCGCTTCGCCGAGAAGAATGGCACTATCGAGCCCCCCGCTCACTAAAACGGCAAGCGAGCCGGTCGGTTCCCGGGGTGGCCAGTCGGAAATCGGGGGCGTTGAATTCACGCCCCATTATAGGCAAGCCAGGGGATCGGCCGCCAGAGCGCATCAAAAACATCACTGCGTCTCGACCGTCACTGCCATCACCAGCGGCGCTGACTTGTCCGTTCCTTTCACGAAATCGATCGTCTTGATGACCTCGGCCCGCTTCGGCGTGATCGCCAAATACCGCACCTGTTGCCCCCGCACGGCGAACGCGAACTCGGACTTCGGCACATCGAATCGCCCGATGTAATCCGCGATGTGAACGCCGTCGCGGAGTTCGTGGTCTTCGGTTTTCCCATCGGCGTAGTTCAAGCGAACGATCATCGAGACCGCCCCATTCGGGTTCGGCCCCTGAGCGGACCAGCCGCCGACGCCACCAAGAATGTGAATCGCCTTCGCCGCGGTGTTGCACGGCAACGTCACCGACTTCGGCATCTTCGGCGGGGTTTTGCCATTGGTGCTGTGCAACAAGACCCCGTTCTTGGTCGTCTCCCCTCGCGGGTCGACGAAGTTGAACGGAACGCCCTTGAATTCCTTCGGCAGCCAGTCCTTGAAGATGATCCGTTCGACGGTGGACGATTCCTCGAAGAACATTCCTTTGGTGGTCACAACGGTCGCCACCTTGTCGAGTGGAATCGGCACGTACTTCCCTTTCAACGCGAGGAACCCGAGCAGGTTCGCCATGTCGTCGAGGGGAATTTGCTTCTCGAACCCTTCGGGCATCAGCGAGAGTTTGGATTCTTTCAATTCATCCAAATCTTCGGTGCTGATGGTGTGGCGTTTGTTCTCGGCGTCGAGCAGTTCCACGGTCGTTTTCGATTGGGCCGCGAGCAACCCCGTGAGCACCCGGCCATCGGCCAGCTTCGCGGTGAAGTTCTTGTAATTGCCTTCCACGCTGCGGCTCGGGTCGAGCACGTGGATCAGGATTTCTTCCTTCGGATGCACCGCGAAGCCCGAAAGATCCGGCCCGATGGTTTGCCCCTCGGCCCCGTGTTTGTGGCACTTCGCACAGTGTTGAACGAACAGCTTTTTGCCGAGGACGGGGTCGCCGTCTCTCTTCAAAACGACGGCGTACTCGTCGATGACTTTTTGCCGGTTCGCATCGGGCAGGCCGCCGCCGAGGGAGAGAATCTTCTTGGCCCGCGTGGCGATTTCCTTGTCCGGGTGATTCGACAGAGCGGTCTTCTGTTCGAGGCTCAGCATGTCGAAGCGGAGCGTGCCTTTTTCGACGGCATCGAGGTAAGCCTTGGTCGGCTCCGGGCGTGCAAGCACGAGCCGGAGGGCGGCGGGACGGACCGTCGGCGGCAAAGCGGCGAGTTTGGCGACGACCGCGGGGCCGAGGGTTTTCGCTTTTGAAGTGGCAAGGGCTTCAAACAGCCCGTTGGCCAGCGTTGGAGACGATTGGGCCGTGATCAGTCCCAGGAGAGTCTCTGCGGCCTCGGCGTCGTCCGGGCGGAATTCGAGAATTTGCCGGGCCGCGTCGAGGCGGTTCGTATCGGATTGCTTAGGGTCCGCAATGGTTTTGAATAAACCCGCGACGATGGTCTTGAGTTGGGCGTCGATTCCGGTGATGCCCCAAATACCCGCGAGTCGGACCAGTTTTCCACGGGGCGTTGCCGGGAGGCTTTCGAGTAGACTTTGAAGACCACTGGCACCGAACGTGTTGAATGAGACTTTATCCGTCTTGTTCGCGGGCCAGCCGTCGGCCAGACCCGTGATAAAGGCCGCACTCACTTCGGGATCGGCTTTTGCAAGATAGTCAAAGACACCACCGCCAGCCAGTTCGCCCCGAGCCGCGAAGTTCTTCCCCAATCGTTCGACCAACCGCAGGTACGCTGGCCAGGTATCGCTTTTCCAGTCGGCTTTTCGTGCAAGTGTGGAGATGAACGAGCCATGATTGGTTACCAAAACGGTGATCGCGTCTGTCAATGTCCGGTCGTTCAAATCGTTCGATTGAGCAAGCCGCTTCAAAACGATGTTCGCCTGGTCCGTCGAGAAATTCGGATCATCGCTGAGCGCCAGATAATAAGCGAGCAGCACGCCCGAATCTTTCTCCTGAAGCAATTTCGCCCCCGGCTCATCGGCCATGAAAGCCTTACTCAAAACGAGTTGCCCTGCTTGCCCAAGGGCAAGTGCCGAGGCCCGGCGGACGGTTGCGGAGGGGTGTTTCAATCCAAGATCTCCAACAACTTTTGCAACTGGCGTTCCTGGTTCGTTCGGCACGGTTTTGTCGAGCACATTGAGCCCGGCCAGCGTCCATACCGCGTGGGTTGCCCCGGCGTTCAAACCCGTGGCGTCCACTGATAGGTCTTGAATCAACTTCAGAAGTCCGGCTACGACGTCGTCTTTGCCGCGAGTCACAAGGAGACGTTGTGCGTGCAACCGCCAGGTGAGATTCGGGCTCTTCAACGCGGCAACCAATTGTTCCGCAGTGGCGTCTTTGAGCGAAGCGATTTGATCGGCTTTCCCCTTCGTGCTCACGAGCCGATAAATCCGCCCGTGAGTCTTATCGCGCAACTCCGTCTCAAACGCATTCCCCTTACCATTCTTGAACCCCTGCGGCGTGGGGTTGTGTTGCACGATGTACGCATACCAATCAATCACCCACATCTGCCCATCGGGGCCGACCTGGGCATCAATCGGGGAACTCCACTCGTCGTCGCTGGCGATCAGGTTCCAGCCGTAGTCCGCGGCGTAGGTGGTTCCGTTGGGTTTGAGTGTGAAGGTGGCGGTGAGGTGCCCGGTCGGTTCGGAGAGGAACGCGGTGCGGTTCCAGTACTCCGGCGGGTAGGTGCGGGCCGTGTAAATCGAGAGGTTCGACGCCGCGGTGAAGCCGCCGTGCCAGTCGACTTGCCGGACCTTTTCGGTGATCGGTTCAATGTGATTATCCGCGGCAATGTTTTGCAACACGCCCGCGTTGAGGCCCTTTACCTTTTCGTAATAGCGGTTCGGTATCGGCATCTGCACCAGTGGGCAACCGTTCGCGGTGCTGCCGAAGAGTTCCCCGGCTTCGTTGAACGCGAGGCCCCAGGTGTTGTTGTTGGTGCTGCGGAGGAATTCGAGCTTGGTGACCTCCAGCGCTCCGCTTCGCGTCGCGGCTAACCGGAAGCGGTAGAACCCCTGGCGGAAGTTAAACTTCTCCCCCGCGACTTCGCCGATGAAGCCGGCGTAGCCGACGCTGCCGTAGATCCAGTTATCGAAGCCGTAGTGCAGGTTGCTCGGCCCCGCGTGGGTGTCGTTGGTGGCCCAGCCGCGGAGCAGTTCCTGGCGGACGTCCGCCTTGCCGTCGCCGGTGGTGTCTTTCAAAAACAGCGTGGCCGGGGCCTGGTGAACGATCAGGCCGCCCGCGTAGGGCAGAATGCTCGTCGGAATGCTGAGGTCCTCCGCGAACGTGCTGACCTTATCGCAAACGCCGTCACCGTTGGTGTCTTCACAGACGACAATCTTATCGTGACCCCTGCCGGGTTCTTGCCGGTCGTTCGGGTAATCGACGGTGACCGATACCCAGAGCCGGCCCTGTTCGTCCCAGGTCATCGCAATGGGTTTGCCGCCGAGTTTCTCTTCGGTGACGAAGACTTTGACTTCGAAGTCCACGGGCGTGACGAAATGCTTCATGCTCTCTTCGACCGAGAGCGGTTTTTGCATCTTCGTGATCGGGTCCGCCGGGCCGCGTTTCGGCGGGTAAAACGGCACCTTCGCCGGGACGTACTCGAACGGGGCAACGTCTTTCCGTAGTTCGGTCATCTTTGGCTTGATGAAGGCAACCTCAGCGTTCGGTTTGTCGATGTAGACACCCGCAATCGCAGGGTCTTGGCCACACGCCCAGCGAACGCCGCGTTCGAGCAGGTTTTGGAACCCGGGGTGTTTCCAGGTCCGGTCGTCGTGGCCCCAGGCGGTGTAGAAGATGCGAGCCTTGCCGGGCGTGCGGACCCAGGTCCACGGCTCCTTCACGTCGCCCTCGGCCCTAACTTCGAGGAGCGTGCGGTCCTTTTCGTTGTGCTTGGTGTGAACGTAAGTCTCATCCCAACTCGTGAAGTTCTTGAAGCCCTTCATGATCTCGTGATCGGGTTTGACCAATTCGGTTGTGAACGTGCCGTCTTTGTGCGTGCGAAACTGTGCCCCGACGAGTTCGACGTACTTCGGCGAATTAAGGAAGCAGTAACTCGCACAGTGAACGGGAATGAAACCCTTGCCCGATTCCACATAATCGACGAGTGCCTTCTCTTGCTCGGGCGTGATCTTCGTGTGATTCGCGTAAATCATCAACCCGTCGTACCCGGCCAGGTTCTTCGCATTCAAATCGTCGAGTTTGTCG